>Ga0123336_10001092_pt1 | contig 25478 bp, 24 predicted proteins | sample SSSSmetaG_FD_96466 | JGI IMG/M metagenome (GOLD analysis project Ga0123336, IMG submission 96466) | Glacier valley bacterial and archeal communities from Borup Fiord, Nunavut, Canada, to study Microbial Dark Matter (Phase II) - ​SSSS metaG | ecosystem: Environmental > Aquatic > Freshwater > Ice...
ACGCGCAGGTCACCGTCCTTGCACCCTGGCCCGCGACGCCCGGTCCTGCCCGCGACCCTCAAGCCATCGGCTTCAGCGATGACAACCTCAGGATCAGCACCTTCATCTGATCCGACAGCCGGTCGATGCGCTCCTGGAAGCTGTTGAAGAACAGCAGGCCGAACAGCGCCACCGAGATGCCGAGCGCGGTCGCGAAGAGCGCCGTGCCGATGCCTGCCGACACGCCGGATGGATCGGAGATGCCCGATCGCGCCAGCGCCGTGAAGGTCTCGATGATCCCGAGGATCGTCCCGAGCAGCCCGAGCAGCGGCGACGCGGTGACGATCGTGTCCAGGATCCACAGGTGCTTCGTGAAGGCCGTGCGGGCGTCGATGAACACTTCTTCCGACAGGTCTTCGAGGTCATGACGCGACTTGACGCCGGGCAGGCGTTCGAGCATGTGCTTGGCCCCGCGGGCCGCGACATTCTCGCCGTTGATCAGCGCCGCGGACGGCGCCGCGCCATGCTCCACCGCGTTCTCGAGCTCCTTGGTCCGGCGCGAGGTGGTGGAGAAGAAGATCAGCCGTTCGATCGCCACGAATACGGCGAGCGCCAACGCCGCATACAGCGCGTAGAAGGTGACGTCGTGGAGGATGTTGAGATTCATGGCGATCTTTCAGCTTCAGAAGTCCGACGCGAGCGTCACGGAGATCAGGCGCGGCGCACCGACGTAGTACGACTGGGCGCCATACGTCGGCAGGCCGGCGATCGGATTGGCGCGCACGCCGAAGTTGCTGCCCGACGGCCCGCTCAGGCTCAGGAACTGACGGCTGAACAGGTTGTAGACGTTCATGCGGATCGTCGGGTTCTTGAAGAACAGCGTCGAGTCGAACTTGTAGCCCGCGTTCAGCCCGAACAGCGTGTAGCCGCCGATGCTGTCGTCGTTGACCAGCGTGGAGTAGCGCTTGCCGGTCAACTTCGCATCGACGCCGCCGATCCAGTGCTGGTCCTGGTACTGGAGCTGCAGGCCGGCGAGCCACTTCGGCGTGTCCGGGAACTCCTTGCCGGCGGTCGCTTCGGTGTTGGTGCTGTTGCCGTACTGGATGTTGTCCTTGATGCGGGTCTTGGTGTACGACAGCGACGAGTAGGCCGTCAAGTTGGCCATGATCTTGTAGCCGGCTTCGAGCTCGATGCCCTTGGTCGTCGAGTTGCCGAGGTTAATCGCCTGGCCGGCCTGGCCGGTGGTCGGATCGATCAGCGCGGCGATGCGGCCCTTGTAGTCGACGTAGAACACCGAGCCCGATGCCGTCACGCGATCACCGGCCCAGCGGTAGCCGGCGTCGTAGTTGGTCGACTTCTCGGGGTTCACCTGCGGCTCGAGGATGCGATAGTTCGTCGCGACGCCGTTGACGTAGGTGATGGGCGCGGTCGGCGACACGTTGCTGACGGCGAGGTTCGAATACGCGAAGTTCGGCGGTGCCTTGAAGTTCTTCGCGGCATTGAAGAACACCGACTGCTGGTCGGTCAACTGGTACTTCAGACCGATCTGCGGCAGGAACTCGGAGTAGTCCTTCTCGATCACGTAGGGCGCGCCGCCCGAGCCGGTCTGGCCGAGGCCGGTCGGCGTTGTGCCCTGGTTCGGCGAGTTCGTGAACTGGCGGCCCAGCGTCGTGTAGCGGCCACCGGCGACGATCGACAGCTTGTCGTTGAACAGAGAGAGCGAATCCGACAGGAAGGCCGAACGTGCGCGGCTGATCGTGTACCAGTCGCGGAACTGCGCGGCCGAGCCGTCGGCGTTCAGCAGGTACTGCGACGGGTTGCGCAGCCAGATGTCGGCGGCGGTTCCATTGTCGAAGATCTGCACGTACGGGGCGGTCTGCTGGTGACGGGCCTTCTCGATCCAGTAACCGGCGACGATGTGGTTGCCCGCGATGTCGTAGCTCAGCTTGGTGGTCACGCCCGGACGGTAGGTCTTGGTGACGCTGCCTTCGTAGGTGCCGACGGTATCGAGACGGTCGCCGTCGCCGTTGTAGTCGCGGCCGCCGCCGGCGAGGCGGTTGCTGGCCTGGACTTCCGACAGCGTCTGCAGTTCGTTGCCGCCCGTGCCGTAGCCGTACCACATGTAAGGATCGACATCGAGGCTCAGCGTCGGGGCGAGCTGGAAGTGGCCCTTGACGGTGGCGATGTAGTTGCGGAACGGGTTCAGGTTGAAGCCGTAGAAGCGGTTGGTCGCGCCGGAGTAGATGCCGGCGTTCGGCGCGAAGGTCACGTCGCTGTCGGCCAAGCCCGCGCGGACCTGGTGGACCGGTGCGCGCTCGCCGATGTCGTAGTAGTAGCCCTGCTGGTCGATCTGGGCCTTCGTGACGGTCCGGAAGTTGTTGTTGACGGCACGGTTCCACAGGAAGCCGGCGCCGATGAAGCTGCCGCCGCCGAGCTGGAAGTCGGCCTTGACGTCGACGTGGTCGCGGAAGGCGTCGCCCTTGCCCTTCCATTTCTCGGATTCGGCGTGCGACACGGCCACGTAGCCGCGGAAGCGATCGTCGAGCAGCTTGCCGGTGTTGAACTTGACGAAGGTCTTGCTGAGCGCGTTCTGGCCGACGGTCTGCGACACGCGGACCTGGCGCTCGTTGGTCGGCGCGCAGGTCACGAGACCGACATTGCCGCCGGTCGCGCCCACGTGCGGGGCTTCGGTGTCGGTCGAGCCTTGCGTGACGAACACCTCGCAGAGGTTGTCGCTGTCCGTGTACTCCTGCGGAAACACCGCGAAGTTGCCGGAGTCATTGACCGGTGCACCGTCGATCGTAAAGCCGAGCTGGTCGCTGTTGAATCCGCGGATCCGCAGGCCACCACCGAACAGGCCGGTGCCGTCATAGCTGAACGTCGACACGCCCGGCAGCAGGTTGATCACCTGGTACGGATTGTTGACGGGCGACTGGTTCTCGATCGACTTGCGGTTGACCGAGCTGCGGGCCTTCGGGGACTCTTCCTGCTGGATCAGGCCGGAATCGGTGGCGCCCTGGGAGCCCTGGACCTGGATCGTGCCGACGTCCGTGGTCGACTGCGCATGCACGCCTGCGGCCATGAACAGGCCGGAGACGAGCAGCGAGATTTGTGTGAGTTGAAACTTCATGGAATTGCTCCGTGGAAAGGAATGATGGAGAGAGGTCGGGAAGTCAGATCGGCTTGAAGTCGAGGTTGACCGTGAATCGATGGGTCTCCTCGCCGGGGAAGGCGGTGTCGAAAGGCGGCATCGATCCGCGCTTGACGGTGGTCAGGCCGGCGTTATCGAGCAGGATCGAGTTCGACGACTCCTCGATGCCGGCGTCGACCAGCGACCCGTCGCGCTTGAGCGTGAACCAGACGACCACGCGGCCCTCGGGTCGCTGAATGCTCGCTTCGCGACTCGTCGGGTAGCGCTTCACGCCGTTCAGGTAAGTGCGGACGCGACCGGTGTACTGCACGCTGACATCCACGGCCGGTGCGGCGGATGGTGCAGGCGGCGCCTGCGGTGCGGGTGGCGGGGGCGTCGGCGGTGGCGGGGGCGACGGTGGAGCGGGCGGCGGCGGGGGTTCCTGCTTCGCCACGGGGATCGGATTCGGGGTCGGGGCCTGGACCGGCTTCTCGACCGGACGAGGCGGTGCCGGCACCGGCGGCGTCGGGGACGGAAGCGGCGGCGTCGGGACGGGGGGCGGCGGGACCGGGATCGGCGGCGGGGGCGGCAGCTCGGTCAGCGTGACGGTGACGGGCTCCTCCACGTTCTGCTTGCGGACCGGCAGCATCCTGTGCGTCTGCGAATAGATCGCGAGCGCGACCACCGCGCAGGCAGCAGCACTGGCCGGAACGTTCCGGTGCCTGTAGAAAAATGCCATCGTCCAGTGGGATCAGGACTTCTTTTTGGACGCAATCGAGAACGACGCGAAGCCGTTTCCCTTCAACGCATCCATCACGTCGATCAGGCGCTGGACTTCCACGCCCTTGTCGCTGTTGACGATGACGGCGACCTTGTTGTCAGGTCGCTCGAGTGCATGGATCGATGGCGCGAGCTGCTCGATCGTCACGGTCTTGCCGTTGAGTTGCAGTTCGTCGTTCTTGCCCAGAGTGACCAGCGCGTTGACGACCGACTTGATGTCCTGGGCTTGCTCGGACGACGGAAGCACCGTCTTCACGCCGAGCGCCGGAATCACGTTGATGCTGATCAAGACGAAGAAAACGAGCAGGAACATCATCACGTCGATCATCGGAATGATCTCGATCCGAGCCTTCGCTTTCTTGGGAACTTGCCAATGCCTCATCGAGAACCAGTCCGTCTGCAGTGCCGCGAGTGTCGTTACGTGATCTTACAGATTGATGAATGGTCACAAAGGCGGAAATTTGCAACGGACGCGTTTTGTCTTCTCGCAGAAGATTACGGAAAATGTTTATAAACAGTAGTTTATAAGAACAACTTGCGTAATTTATCCGCTACAAACCGAGGCAAAGTGTTGTAGTTGCGTCGCAGCAAGGATCGATCGGCTAGCCGCCGATGTAGGACATTTCGATCTTTTCACCACGAACCGTCGCAGGAATGCCACGGATTTCGGAGTAGCGATCGGCGCGAACCGTCCACACCGAAGCGATCGCGCGGGCCAGCGAACCGTTCGATCCTGTGGTCCGCACCCATTCCCGCAGGTCGGATCCGCGACTGGCGAACAGGCAGGTGTAGAGCCTGCCTTCGGGCGAGATGCGCGCGCGCGAGCACGATCCGCAGAACGCCTGGGTGACGCTCGAGATGAAGCCGATCTCGCCGCTGCCGTCGCGGTACCGCCAGCGCTCGGCCACCTCGCCGGCATAGTTGGCCGCGATCGGCTCGATCGGCAGCACCGCGTCGATCCGCGACGCGAGTTCGGCGCTCGGCACGACCTCGTCGAGCCTCCAGCCGTTGGAGGCACCGACGTCCATGAATTCGATGAATCGCAGGATGTGCCCGGTTCCGCGGAAGCGTCGCGCCATCGCCTCCACCTGGTCGTCGTTGACGCCGCGCTTGACGACCATGTTGATCTTCACCGGACCGAGGCCGGCCTCGGCCGCGGAGTCGATGCCGTCGAGCACGTCGGCGACGGGGAAATCGACGTCGTTCATCGCGCGAAAACGCCCGTCGTCGAGGGCGTCGAGGCTCACCGTGACGCGCTTGAGGCCGGCGGCGGCGAGCGCTGCGGCCTTGCGGCGCAACAGCGAGCCGTTGGTCGTCAGCGTCAGGTCCAGCGGCCTGGGAGCGGCGTCCGGGCCCGGCGGCAGCTCGATCGTCGACAGCATTCCGATGAGCTGCTCGATGTTCTTGCGCAGCAACGGCTCGCCGCCGGTCAGGCGGATCTTCTCGACGCCGAGCGTGACGAACGCCCGGGCCACGCGCTCGATCTCCTCGAACGTGAGGAGGTCGGCGTGGGGCAGAAAGCGATGGTCGCGATCGAAGACATCCTTCGGCATGCAGTACGTGCAGCGGAAGTTGCAGCGATCGGTGACCGAGATCCGCAGGTCGTGCAGCGGTCGACCCCGGGTGTCACGCAGCCCGGGGTCGACGACGATCGGGGTCGAGAGGTCGATGGGCGCGGTCGTACCGAACGCGCGTCGATCGACGATGGGGATGACCGTGCGCGGCGGGTCGTTCTTCATGCGTACACATTCTCGCGCATCCAGCGGGTGGCGATCCATTTCTCGCCGGCCACCACCGGCGTGCCGCCGTGCAGCGTGCGGCTGGCGGGGGTCGGACTCTCATAGGCGAAGAAGACCGCGTTGCCGCGGATCGGCGCGACCTCGAGGCCGATGTCGGGGAACACGGTGGCACCACCCGCTTCGGGCGTGTTGAGGTAGGTGATCAACGTCGCGACGCGCTGGCCGCCGTGAGTGAGGAGCGTCGGCGTGCCGGCGTCGTCGGGAGAAAAGTAGTCGTAGTGCGGCTGGTACTCGGCGCCCACGTCGTAGTGCAGGATCTGCAGGGGCTCGCCGTGGGCGAGCGGCCAGCGCGTGACTTGCGCGATCCGGCGGTTGATCTTTTCCAGCAGCGGCGACGCATCGTGGAAGAAGTAGGTGCCTTCGCTGGTCCGGGCCTCGTTCAGCTCGGTGCCGCCATTCGCGCGGTTGACCGTCTCGGACCGCTCGAGCTTGGGCCGCGACGCCTCGATCAGCGCGTCGCACTCGTCGCCGGTAAGCAGGTTGCCGAACACGACGATGCGCGGATGGTGGATGTTGGCGAGGATCGCGACGCGGTGCCCGTCGACGACGACGGAACTCGCGCCCGATGCCAGCGGTGCCGGCAGCGGCTCGGGAACCTCGTTGATCTCCGCGGTCGTGGTGTTCTCGCTCGACGGGTCGGCCGCGAAGCGCGTCTTGCCCGACGCCTTCCCGATCACGCTCTCGGCGAAGCCGCGGGCGTGGCCGACCGTGACCATGGCATCGATCATCTCGGCCGGGTCGCAACCCCGGCCGAGCTGTTCCTCAACCCACCGCAGCAGTTCCGGCGTGGCCTGGATCACCATGACGCGGACGACCTTTCATCGATCGGGCGGACTCGAACTGCCTTCAGTGCTTGTCGCGGGTCTCGACCTGCGCCAGCGGCTCCTGCGGCGGCAGCACCACACGCTTGCGCTCGCGCGGAGGACGTGCCGGCGGCGCCGCATGGGCGATCTCCGCCCGCACGCTCTCGAGCTTGCTCGCGTCGGTGTTGACCAGCTGCAGGCCGGCGCTGGACAGCACGCTCTGCAGGTCGACGGCGCGGGCCGGCGCGGCCGCCGGGGCGGGCGACGACGCCATCGCCTTGGCGATCAGCGATTCCTGCGGCTGCGGCGGGGCGACTGCCGGGATCGACTCGGCTGCCTGGATCGGCTCGGCTGCCTGAATCGGCTCGGCTGCCTGGATCGGCTCGGCCGGCGCTTCGACTTCCGGCGTGGGCAGCGTCTCCATGACGGTCACCGGGTCGATTTCCCCGACGATCGGTGCCGAGTGGACATCCTCGACCGGGTCATCGACCGCCGACAGCGGTTCCTTCGCGGGAACCGTCTCGGCCGCGAGGGCGTGCGTCTCGTGGGCGGTCGGCTGCTCGTGAGGCAATTGCGTCGGTTCGACGGCGGCGACCGACTGGCGCCCGTGCGCCGGCTCGGCCGCCATCCCGTCGTGCTCGTCCTGAACGGAGGCCGAAACCTCGTTTCCGGCGAACTCGTCGTCACCGACGCGCGCGCCTTCGGCAGCGTTTTCGCCCTCGGCACCATCGGTGCCTTCAGCGCGATCGCGACGATTGCGTCCGCGGCCACCCCGACGACGACGACGTCCGGTTCCCGCAGGACCCGTGCCGTTGCCGTCGGCGGCGATTTCGGCGCCTTCTTCCCCTTCAGCCAGCGGCAACGCATTCGCGTCGAGCATCTCCACCGGCTCGAACGCCGCCGGCTTCTCGAACAGGTCGGCGGTGTGGGACGGCACGTCCGTCGCGGCGACCAGATCCCTGGTCTCCATCGACCCATCGGCGGTCACGTCGGCGGGCGGGCGTCGCTCGCCACGCGGCCGGCGACCGCGCTCGCCGCGCTCGGATTTCTCGCGCGGTGCGGCGTCGTTCGGCGCGGCGTCGAGGCCTTCGGGCTTCGGCGCGCGAGGTGCGCGGCGCGAATCTCCATCGGCGCGGCCTTCGCCGCGACCTTCACCGCGCGGCGGACGCGGACCGCGGGCTTCGTCGCCCTGGGCCTTGCGTTCTCCGCGTTCTGCACGGTCGCCTTCCGCACGCTCGGCGCGTGGAGGACGCTCGCTGCGTTCGCCACGCTCGGCGCCGTCACGCGAACCGCGGCCGCCGCGACCCCCGCGCGAACCTTCGCCACGGGGCGAACCGGTGCGCGGCGCCGGCGTTTCGGCTGCCGGCACGACGATCGGCTGCGCGGCGGGCGGAGCGGCAGGGGTCGGCTCCGGACCCTTGAACCAGCTGACGATGCGGTCGAGCAGCCCGGTCGGTGCGGGCGGCACGATGATCGGTGCAGCGACGGCCACGGGAGCCGGTGCCGGCACCGGGACCGGTGCGGCGACGCGTTCGACGATCGGCGCCGGCTGGTCCGGCGTGATGCCGCGAACGACCGCTTCCTGGCGCGGCTTGGCGTTCGGATCGACCAGCTTCTTCTGGTACGCGTCCGGCTCGCTCGGCGCCTCGACCATGTCGTAGCTGGCCTTGGTCGTCTCGAGGCGCGGATCGTCGTGCTTCAGGCGCTCGAGCGTGTAGTGCGGCGTGTCCAGGTTCTTGTTCGGCAGCAGGACGACGTTGACCTTGAGGCGCGCCTCGATGGTCGCGATGTCGCCGCGCTTCTCGTTCAGCAGGAAGGTCGCGACCTCGACGGGCACCTGGGTGTGGACGGCGGCCGTGTTCTCCTTCATCGCCTCTTCCTGGATGATGCGCAGGACATGCAGGGCGGAGGACTCGGTGTCGCGGATGTGGCCGGTGCCGTTGCAGCGCGGGCAGACCACGTGGCTGCCTTCGGACAGGCTGGGGCGCAGCCGCTGGCGCGACAGTTCCATCAGGCCGAAGCGGCTGATCTTGCCGGTCTGGACACGGGCGCGGTCGTAGCGCAGGCCGTCCTTCAGGCGCTGCTCGACGTCCTTCTGGTTGCGCGCCGCTTCCATGTCGATGAAGTCGATGACGATCAGGCCGCCCAGGTCGCGCAGGCGCATCTGGCGGGCCGCTTCGTCGGCGGCCTCGAGGTTGGTCCGCGTCGCGGTTTCCTCGATGTCGCTGCCGCGCGTGGCGCGCGCCGAGTTGACGTCGATCGACACCAGCGCCTCGGTGTGGTCGATGACGATCGCGCCGCCCGATGGCAGCGGAACCGTCCGCGAGTGCGCGGTCTCGATCTGGTGCTCGATCTGGAAGCGCGAGAACAGCGGCACGTCGTCGTTGTAGCGCTTCACGCGATTGACCATGTCTGGCATCACGTGCGCCATGAACTGGCGCGCCTGCTCGTACACGTCGTCGGTGTCGATCAGCAGCTCGCCGATGTCCGGCTGGAAGTAGTCGCGGATCGCGCGGATGACGAGGCTCGACTCCTGGTAGATCAGGAACGCGCCGTTTTGCGAGTTGCCGGCGCCTTCGATCGCGCGCCACAGCTGCATCAGGTAGTTCAGGTCCCACTGCAGTTCGGGAGCGCTACGGCCGATCCCGGCGGTGCGCGCGATGATGCTCATGCCCTGCGGCAGCTCGAGCTGGTCCATCGTGTCGCGCAGTTCCTGCCGATCCTCGCCCTCGACGCGGCGCGACACGCCGCCGCCGCGCGGGTTGTTCGGCATCAGGACCAGGTAGCGGCCGGCGAGCGAGATGAAGGTGGTGAGGGCCGCGCCCTTGTTGCCGCGCTCTTCCTTCTCGACCTGGACGAACAGCTCCATGCCTTCCTTGCAGGCCTCCTTGATGCTGGCCGTCTTGGGGTCGGCGCCTTCGCGGAAGTATTGCTTGGAGATCTCCTTGAACGGCAGGAAGCCGTGGCGTTCCTCGCCGTAGGACACGAAGCACGCTTCGAGACTGGGCTCGACGCGGGTGATGACACCCTTGTAGATGTTGGACTTGCGCTGTTCACGACCAGCGGCTTCGATGTCGAGGTCGATGAGTTTCTGACCTTCGACGATGGCGACGCGCAGCTCTTCGGCGTGCGTCGCATTGAACAGCATGCGTTTCATACGGGCTCCTCGCGCACGGATGTCTGACATCCGGCAGCGGACGGTTGCTTCAAAAGCGCGAGGAAGGACACCAGCGGCTGGAATTGCCGTCAGACGAGAGGGCGCGCTGCGGCTTCCGCAGCGGAAGTCTCGCGTCTAGGGCACTGGCCGAACGGCTGCCGACCGGTCCGCCGTCTCGACGTTGGTCATCGGAGCGCCTCCAGCGATCCACCCGCGCAGAGGCGCAAGGCGGAGATCGAGCTGGGCGAGCCGACGATGATCATGTCGATGGGACGACGTACGGGTTGCAACACATTCAGGCCGGAGCGTCGATGTACTCGACGCTCCACGGATTCTTGAGCGACCGCCATTGTCTTTCCGCATCCGTCACGTTCTGCCGGCGAGCGCTTGGGCGCTCACCCTGCAGGTCGCGCGACGTTCGCGCGCGTGCCCGTCACGGTGGGCATCACGACCGGCATGTAAACTCCACGTCGGCGCGCCGGATCTCTGCGCACCTCCCCGTGGTTCCACATGCATTGATGTTGTCAGGCGCCGTCTTGAACGATCGGGGTACCGATCGCCGAACTTCGATGCCGCCGCGCCAGTTCGACTCCCACGCGGCCTGCCGGCCCAGCCAACGTCGCAAATTATAGTTCAGGATGAACGGCTTAGGCGAACGCGCTCGCAAATCGCTCGATCGGCCCGTCGCGAAGGCTGCGCGCAAGGCGAAACCCGCACCCGTCGCCGCGGTCGTCGAAGCGCAGTCGTTCTCGGCCGCCGATCGCGTCACGCAGGTCACGATCGATGCCGAAGAAGCCGGGCAGCGGCTGGACAACTACCTGTTTCGTCGGGCGAAAGGCGTCCCGAAGAGCCACATCTACCGGATCGTCCGCGGCGGCGAGGTCCGGGTCAACGGAAAGCGCGTCGAGGCAGCGTGCCGGCTCGAGACCGGCGACGTGCTGCGGATTCCGCCGATGCGGGTCGCCGACCGGACCAGCGACGATGCGGCGCGCGTCGCCGCGGGCAAGCGCGAGAAGCAGGTCGCGCTGCACATCGTCCACGAGGACGACGCGCTGCTGGTGGTCGACAAGCCGGCGGGCGTCGCGGTGCACGGCGGCAGCGGCATCAGTTTCGGCGTGATCGAGCAGCTGCGCGCGCAGCGCCCGGAGGCGAAGTTCCTCGAACTGGTCCACCGCCTCGACCGCGACACGTCCGGTCTGCTGATGGTCGCCAAGAAGCGCTCCGCCCTGGTGCGGCTCCACGAAGACCTGCGCGAGGGGCGCGTGCGCAAGCGCTACCTGGCGGGCGTGGTCGGGCCGTGGAGCGAGGCGCGGCGCCAGGTCAAGCTGCCGCTGGTCAAGTTCAATCTCGCCGACGGCGAGCGCCGTGTCAGGGTGACTGAAAAGGACGATCCGAACGGCATGACCGCGCACACAGTCTTCCATCTGGTCGAGCGCTTTTCCGCGTCGTCGGCGGCGCCTTGCAGCGAATTCGCGCTGCTCGACGTCGAGCTCAAGACCGGTCGTACGCACCAGATCCGCGTGCACCTGGCACACCTCGGCCGTCCGATCCTCGGCGATGAGAAGTACGGCGACTTCGCGCTCAACCGGCGCCTGACACGCGCCCATCCCGACGGTGCGCCGCGCGTCGCGCTGCGTCGCATGTTCCTGCACGCCGCGTCGCTGGAGATCGTCGACCCGCAGACCGGCGAGACCCGCGCGTTCGCCGCGCCGCTGCCGGCCGAACTGCGCGGGTTCCTCGACGGCCTGCGGCCCCCGAAGCCATGATCGAACGCACGCGCCCGCAGCGGCGCGACCACCGTTTCGACCTGATCGCCTTCGACTGGGACGGGACGCTGATGGACTCGACCGCGGTGATCGCGTCGAGCATCCAGCGCGCCTGCGCCGACCTCGGCCTGCCGGTGCCCGACGACACGCGGGCCAGCCACGTGATCGGCCTCGGGCTGACGGACGCGCTGGCCTATGCCGTGCCGCAGATGCCCCAGACGATGGTGCCGCAGATGGTCGAGCGCTATCGCCACCATTACCTGTCGCGCGATGCGGACCTGCCGCTGTTCGGCGGCGTGCGCGAGATCGTCGTCTCGTTGAAGGAGGCCGGCTACTTCGTCGCGGTGGCGACGGGCAAGAGCCGCGTCGGTCTCGACCGGGCGCTCGACGCGTCCGGCCTGCGTCCGCTGTTCGACGCCACGCGCTGCGCAGACGAGGCCCGCTCCAAGCCCGACCCGCAGATGCTCTACGACCTCGGCGACGAGCTCGGCGTGCGCAACGACCGCATGCTGATGATCGGCGACACGACCCACGACCTGATGATGGCGTCCAACGCCGGCGCGTCCTCGCTCGCGGTCAGCTACGGCGCGCACGACGAGCGGACGCTCGAAGGCCACGGCGCGCTGGCGATCGTCGGTTCGACGACACAACTGCGCGCCTGGCTGGCAAGCAACACCTGAGTCCCCGTTTGAGCCAGGCAACCGCGATTCCCATCTGTTCGTCCGCTGCGCTGCTGGAGAGCGGCGACGGCGTCCGCTTCCCGGTCGCGATGCGCGGCGGGGAAACGGTCGGCTTCGTGGTGCGCTTCCACGGCGTCCCGCGGGCCTACCTCAATCGCTGCGCGCACGTCGGCATCGAACTCGACTGGCAGCACGGCAAGTTCTTCGATGGCAGCCGCCTATACTTGATGTGCGCGACGCATGGCGCCATCTACGCGCCGGAAAGCGGGCGCTGCGCCGGCGGTCCGTGCCGCGGCCAGAGCCTGCGGGTCATCGCGGTCGAGGAGCGCGACGACACGATCTTCTGGCTCCCCGATCAGCAGGTCTTCGCGCCGACGCCGACGACCCCTCCTTCTTCCTGAACGCCTTCCATGTCCGACGACCGCTTCCCCCCATCCGACTCCATGCCCGGCGCGTTGCCGCCGCCGTCGAGCAACGCGCCGGCCGGCTGGGAGCGCGACGTGCTCGAGCGCCTGATGTTCGCGACGCTGCGCGAGCAGCGCGACGCGCGGCGCTGGCGCATCTTCTTCCGGCTGATCTGGGTGCTCGTGTTGCTGGCGTTCATCGCGGCGATCTGGAGCGGCGGCGGCAAGGCGGCCGACAAGTCGCTGTCCACCCGCCACACGGCGCTGATCAGCCTGCGCGGCGTGATCGATGCCGATGGGGACGCGTCGGCCGAGAAGATCAACAGCGCGCTGCAGGCGGCCTTCAAGGACGGCGGCTCGGCGGCCGTCGTGATGCGCATCAACAGTCCGGGCGGCAGCCCGGTGCAGGCCGGCATCATCAACGACGAGATCAAGCGGCTGCGGGTCCAGTACCCGGACAAACCGTTCTACGTCGTCGTCGACGAGATGTGCGCATCGGGCGGCTACTACGTCGCTGCCGCGGCCGACAGGATCTATGTCGACAAGGCCAGCATCGTCGGGTCGATCGGCGTGCTGTCCGACGGCTTCGGCTTCACCGGCGCGATGGAGAAGCTCGGCGTCGAGCGCCGCCTGCAGACGGCCGGGAAGAACAAGGGCATCGGCGATCCGTTCAGCCCGATCAACGACGAGCAGAAGGCGCATCTGCAGACCATGCTCGACGCGATCCACCAGCAGTTCATCAAGGTCGTGCGCGAAGGACGCGGCACGCGCCTGAAGGAAACGTCCGATACGTTCAGCGGCCTGTTCTGGACCGGCGAGCAGAGCATCGCGCTCGGGCTGGCCGACGACTACGGCACGGTGGAGACCGTGGCCCGCGACGTGGTCAAGGCGGACGACGTCGTCGACTACACCGAGAAGCAGAGCATCGGCGAACGACTGGCCAGACGCTTCGGGTCGCAGGTCGGTTCGTCCTTCGCGGGCGGCCTCCTGGACAGCGTGGCGGGCGGCGCGCATCTGCGCTGATCAACCCGACGCTTCCCGTCAGGCGTAAGCGCGGGGCGCGGTGGAACAGGCCGAGGTCGAACGATGCCCTCGCGTTCGCCGCTCTTCGCTATCTCTTCGGCCACCTGCCGGATGCAGAAAGAAACCCCGCGCGAGAGACCGGCGAGCTGTGCGCCTAAGATTCCAGGTCACTGGGATTTCGCGACCGTCCAAAGTGCGCACCTCGTCGACAAGCACGACGTGCCCGGATACCGAGCGCCAGGTCTTTCATATCCCGGCCCACGGTCGCGTCGACGCAGAATCGGCCGCGATCGATCGTTGGTCGATCGGCGGCCGGCTTCATGCATGCACGTTTTGCCGACGATGCGGGGTTCGGTCCTCGCATCGTCGGGCAGGAACCACCGAAGGCGTGCTTACTTCGGCATCAGCACCGTATCGATCACGTGGATCACGCCGTTGTCGGCCATGATGTCGGCCGACGTGACCTTCGCACCGTCCACGGTCACGCCGCCAGCCGTCGCGAGGGTCAACTCGCTGCCCTGCACAGTCTTGACCTTGCCCGGCTTGATGTCCTTCGAAAGCACCTTGCCCGGCACCACGTGATAGGTGAGCACGGCGGTGAGCTTGGCCTTGTCCTTCAGGAGCGCGTCGAGATCGGCCTTGGGAATCTTGGCGAACGCGTCGTCGGTCGGCGCGAAGACCGTGAACGGCCCCTTGCCCTTCAACGTGTCCACGAGACCGGCGGCGGTGAGCGCGGTAGCGAGCGTCTTGAAGCTGCCGGCGGCGACGGCGGTGTCGACGATATCCTTGGCTTGGGCCGAGAACGCGGCCAGCGCCAGGGCACCAGCGATGATGAACTTCTTCATGGCTTGTTCCTTCTAGGGGTTGGGCGGCCCGTGAGCCGCCAGAGCAGAAATCGAATGGCGTCGGATGCGGCCCGGTCAGGCCGGCAGCAGCACGGAGTCGATGACGTGGATGACGCCGTTGGTGCATTCGATGTCGGTCTTCACCACGGTCGCGCTTCCATTGAGCTTGACGCCGTCCTTGGTGCTGATCGCGACGGTGGCGCCGTTGACGGTCTTGGCCGACTGGCCGTCCATCTTCATCACGTCGGCGGCCATGACTTTCCCGGAGACCACGTGATAGGTCAGGATCGCGGAGAGCTTCGGGATGTCCTTCAGCAGGCTTTCCACCGTGCCGGCGGGCAGCTTCGCGAAGGCCTCGTCGGTCGGCGCGAAGACGGTGAACGGGCCGGCGCCCTTCAGCGTTTCGACGAGGTTCGCGGCAGTGAGTGCGGCGGCGAGGGTCTTGAAACTTCCGGCGGCGACTGCGGTATCGATGATGTCATGCATGGTTGGTTTTCCTGTGGATGGGTGATGCGTTCAGCGGGGTAGAAAGGGATGCAGGACGAAGGTCCTGCACTGTTCGGGTGAATTTGCGTTGTTTGTCGGCCGAACCGGATGGCCGCGTTTACGAGTGTCGAAGGCGTCGAGAAGTCACGGCCGCTTCCGCGATGCCGGTGCCGCGCGCGCGCGTCGCCACAGCACGCGGATGCGCAGGAAAACGCGATAGGCCACGTCGAGCAACAGGGGGATCGGCCCGAAGGACGCGATGCGACCCGCCCAGGCCAGACGCGGCAACGCACGCCACAGCAGCGCGAAGCCCCGCATGCCGTCGACGAGCACGCCGTCCTGCCGGCGAACGTGAAAGCGACACAGCGCCCGGTCGCGGGACAGTCCGGGGCCCAGCGCCGATTCCGCGCATGACGACGCATCGATCCACACGCACCGATGGGCGCCTGACTGCCGGCGATAGGCTGCGATCTCCCGCGAGCAGACCGGGCAGGCGCCGTCGTAATAGATCGTGAGCGCCGCGTCGTCTCGCGAGCGGACAGGAAGGAGGGCGGTGGAGGGACTTGATTGCACGCCGCGAGTGTAGGCGCACAAACCACGAATGAAACGGAAATGTAGAGAGAAAAGTGGCGTTGAAGCGAAATTAGCGTTTCAATAACGTATCAATCGGAGGGCGAATCGTATCGTCCTTACCGTCGACAGCCAAGGGGACCCGACCGATGACCATGCCACCGACCTACCGAGAATCCACGGTCACCACGCTGATGCGCAGCGGAACCGCAGCGCGCCTGGCGGGACTTTCCCCTTCGACGCTACGCATCTGGGAACATCGCTACGGCGTGGTGGCTCCGCCCAAATCGGCCGCCGGCCAGCGCACCTATTCGATGAAGGACGTCGAACGTCTGCGGCTCATCAAGCGGCTCACGCTCGAGGGCCATGCGATCGGGACGGTGGCCCACCTCGATACCGACGCGCTCGTCGCGTTGTCGTCGGGCAACCAGCTGCCGTCGGCATCGGTGCAACGGGTTCTCGTCGTGGGCCATGCCGCCGCCCACAAGCTGGAAGGGCGCTTGCGACCGGGACCTGCGCTCGTCTTCGATGACCTGAGCCATGCGCAACGCGAAATTGCGCGTGCGGGCGCTGCGGATGTGCTCGTCATTCACGTGTCGTCGCTCACCGCGTCGATGACCGAAGCCGTCATGGCGCTGCGCAACGGCCTTCCGGCATCGAACGTCATCCTGATCTACGCGTTCGGGGCCGAGGCGGTGGCCCAGGGCCTCCGCACGGCGGGCGTGACCGTTCGCCGCGAGCCAGTCGCGGGCAACGAACTGGCCAGCCTGATCGTCGCATCGCGCCCGGTCGTCCCGTTGGTCGAGAGCGCCAGTCCGCCGCACGCCAGGCTTTACAGCGATGCTGAACTGGTGACCCTGACCGAGATGTCGTCGAGGGTCGCCTGCGAGTGCCCGCGCCACCTGGCCGAGATCGTGACGCTCCTGGTGGGATTCGAGCGCTACAGCACCGAATGCGCTGCGCGCAATCAGAACGACGCGAGATTGCACCGCCACCTCCACGACGTCACGAGCGTCGCCAGGACGATGCTGGAGAGCGCGTTGGTCAGGGTGGTCATCGAAGAAGGCCTGGTGCTCTAGAGATCATCGCGACGCTGGATCGAGGTCACATCAGGATGATGTCGTACTGCTCCTGGGTGTAGAGCGTCTCGACCTGCAGCGACACCGGCTTGCCGATGAAGTCGCCGAGCATCGCGAGGTTCTGCGACTCCTCCTCGAGGAACAGGTCGATGACCGACTGCGACGCCAGCACGCGGAATTCGCGCGGGTTGAACTGGCGCGCCTCGCGCAGCAGTTCGCGCAGGATCTCGTAGCAGATGGTCTTGGCGGTCTTGACCTGGCCGGTGCCGGCGCAGGTGGGGCAGGGCTCGCACAGCACGTGCGCCAGCGACTCCCGGGTGCGCTTCCTCGTCATCTCGACCAGCCCGAGCTGCGTGAAGCCGTTGACGGTCATCTTCATGCGGTCGCCCGACAGCGCGCGCCGCAGCTCGGTCAGGACCTGATCCTGGTGCTCGCGGTTCTCCATGTCGATGAAGTCCAGCACGATGATGCCGCCGAGGTTGCGCAGTCGCAGCTGCCGCGCGATCGCGTGAGCCGCCTCGAGGTTGGTCTTGAAGATCGTGTCGTCGAACGAGCGGCCGCCGACGAAGCCGCCTGTGTTGACGTCGATCGTGGTCATCGCCTCGGTCTGGTCGAGGATCAGGTAGCCGCCCGACTTGAGATCCACCCGACGGGCGAGGGCGCGCTCGATCTCCGCATCGATGCTGTAGCGCTCGAAGAGCGGCTTCTCGCCGACGTAGTGGACGACGCGGTCGGCGACTTCCGGCGTGTAGGCGCGCGCGAACTCCTTGAGCTTCTCGAAGCTCTCGCGCGAGTCGATCTGGATCGTGGTCGTGGATTCTCCGGCGAAGTCGCGCAGCATGCGCTGGGCGAGGCCGAGGTCCTGGTAGAGCGGCGTTGGCGCCCGTGCTGTCCGGCTCGCCGTGAGGATGTCGTCCCACAGCTTGCGCAGGTAGGCGATGTCGGCGGCGAGATCCTCGTCGCTCGCGTCCTCGGCCAGCGTGCGCACGATGAAGCCGCCGTTCTCGTTCGGCGGGAGCAGGCGCAGGACCCGTGCCCGCAACGCCTCGCGGCCGGCTTCGTCGCCGATACGCTGCGACACGCCGATGTGTCCCGCATGCGGCTCCTGCGGCAGGTAGACCAGCAGGCGGCCCGCGATCGACATCTGCGTGGACAGCCGCGCGCCCTTCGTGCCCAGCGGTTCCTTGACGATCTGCACCAGCAGCGACTGGCCCTCGTGCAGCAGTCGCTCGATCGGCTCGTGGTTGGTCGCATTCGTCGGCACGGATGGTTGCTTCTGCAACGAAGGGTTCTGCAACGCCTGGGTCTGCAGCGGCTTCGCGGGCGCCCGCTCGTCGGGCACGCCGTCCGGTCGCAGCGGCGACTCGCGGCGCGGTTCGTGACGCCAGATGTCGGCCACATGCAGGAAGGCCGCCCGGTCGAGGCCCGCATCGATGAAGGCCGACTGCATCCCGGGCAGGACGCGGACGACCCGTCCCAGATAGATGTTCCCGACGATGCCGCGCATCGCCGTGCGCTCCACGTGCAGCTCTTGCGCCGCGCCCTGGACGACCACGGCGACCCGGGTTTCCTGGGGCGTCACGTTGATCAGAATGTCTTCGCTCATGTCGTTCTTGTTGTCGTCGAAGCGGGCGATTGTACGGTCGCTAATCGGGATCGATGCCGAAGCGATGGAGCAGCTGCGTCGTTTCGAATAGGGGCAGGCCGACGATGCCGCTATGGCTGCCCGAGATGCACTCGACGAACGCGGCGGCGCGTCCCTGGATCGCATACGCACCGGCCTTGCCGTCGGGCTCTCCGGTCGCGACGTAGGCGTCGATGTCGTCCGCGCTCAGGACGCGGAAACGGACGCGCGACGTCGACAGCGCTTCCTCGAGGCGCGCGTCGCGGATCACGGCCACCGCGGTCAGCACCCGATGCACGCGCCCCGACAGGCCGGCCAGCATACGCCGCGCGTCGTCGGCGTCGAGCGGCTTGCCGAGGATGTCTTGCCCGACCGCGACCGTCGTGTCCCCGACTAGGATCGGTGCATCGGAAAGGCCTCGCCGCTGCAGGCGATCGCGCGCGGCAAGCGCCTTGAGCCGAGTGACCCGACGCACATAGGCCCGCGGCGACTCGTTGCCGATGCGGACCTCCAGCGCCTCGACGTCCTCGCCGGCATCGGCCGGCAGTAGTCGGTGCGGAATGTGGAGCTGATCGAGCAGTTCGCGGCGGCGCGGGCTCTGCGAGGCGAGATAGACGAAGGGCGGTGCCGGCTCGCTCATGGACGAAGCCGCGTCAGGCGCGGTGGTAGGGATGGTTCTGCGTGATCGACCAGGCTCGATACAGCTGCTCGGCAAGCAGCACGCGCGCCATCCCGTGCGGCAGCGTCAGGCTCGACAGGCGGACGCGCGACCGCGCCTCGGCCTTGATCGCCGGATCGAGACCGTCGGGTCCGCCGATCAGGAAGCTCACGTCGTCGCCGTCGGCCTTCCATTGCCCGATTAGCGCGGCCAGCTCGATCGAGGTCAGGTCGCGTCCGTGTTCGTCGAGCGCGATGCGCGGGCCGTGCTTCGGCAACGCGAGGCGGATGCGCTCGGCTTCAGCGCCCATCATCGCCTCGACCGTCTTGCCCGCGGTGCGCGGCTCGGGACGCACTTCCTTCAACACGATACGCAGGTCGGCCGGCATGCGCGACGCGTAGTCGTCGAAGGCCTGGTCGACCCAGGCCGGCATCCGCGAGCCCACGGCGGCGATCACCAGCTGCATCGTCGCGAACGAACGGGAGGAATGGCCGGTGACCGACGGAACCGCGTCAGGTGTGCTTCTTCGCGGCCGCCTTGCGCGCAGGGGCCTTCTTCGCGGCGACCTTCTTCGCGGCGACCTTCTTCGCCGCGGCCTTCCTGGCGACGACCTTCTTCGCCACGGCCTTCTTCGCAGGCGCCTTTTTCGCCGCGGTCTTGCGCGCAACGGTGGCGCGCTCGGGATCCGCAGCCGTGCGCGATGCGGCGCTGCGCGCGATCTCGGTGTCGGCCTCGTCGAGCGACTTCATCGAGACCGGCTTGCCGCCCCAGATCTCCTCGAGGTTGTAGTACGCGCGGATGGCCGGCTGCATCACGTGGACGATGGCGTCGCCGAGGTCGACGAGCACCCACTCGCCGGTCTCCTCGCCCTCGACGCTGACGATGTGGCCGCCGGCGGCCTTGACCTTGTCGCGCACCGATGCGGCGAGCGCCTTGGTCTGCCGGTTCGACGTGCCGCTGGCGATGATCACGCGATCGAACAGCTGGGTGATGCCCGTGCTGTTGAACACCTTGATGTCCGCGCCCTTGACGTCCTCGAGCGCGTCGACGACGAGGCGCTGCAATTTACGAATGTCCATTCAACTCCGATACAGATGATTCGCTTGAATATAGTCGAGAACGGCGGGAGGGACCAAGCGACCCAGCGACGCATGCGGATCGTCGACCCCGTCGTGCGCCAGCGAGGCGCGGATGTCGGTGGCCGACACGTCGAGGGCGAGCCCCTCGAGCAGGAAGCTGCGTCCGGCCGGCGCGTCGCGCAAGGCCTGCGCATCGCCGGCCCGCGCCGACCAGGCCTCGTGCACCGCCACCGGCAGCTTCGCGACGTCGAAACCGGGACGCGTCACGGCCGCCAGGTGGGCGTGGTCCCACAGCTGCCGCCAGTCGCGCCAGGTGTCCAGGTGCAGCAACTGGTCGGCGCCGAACAGGAACACCAGCGGGACGGTCGGTCCGAGTTCGCGACGCAGGTCGACCAGCGTGTCGATCGTGTAGGTGGCGCCGTCGCGCAGCAGCTCGCGAGGGTCGACCCGGTAATGGCCGTGCGCCGGACGATGCGCGGCGAGCGCGGCGACCAGCATCGCCTGGCGGTCGGCGCCCGAGGCGGACAGACCGTGCTTCTGCCACGGCCGCGAGGCCGGCAGGAAGCGGACCTCCTCGAGGGACAGGGCGACAGAGAACGCATCGGCCATCGCCAGATGCGCCGTGTGGACCGGGTCGAAGCTGCCACCGAGGAGGCCGATCACGACCAACCGATCAATGTCAGGCCCATTCGCGCGGAACGAGGTAGCGGGCGGCGAGTTCGGCCTCGGGAGTGCCCGCGGCGGGCTGCACGTCGTAGCGCCACGACGCGAGCGGCGGCATCGACATCAGGATCGACTCGGTCCGGCCGCCGGACTGCAGGCCGAACAGGGTGCCGCGGTCGAACACCAGGTTGAATTCGACGTAGCGGCCGCGGCGCAGCGACTGCCAGCGACGCTCGGTGTCGCCGTAGGCGAGGTCCTTGCGGCGTTCGAGGATCGGCACGTAGGCGGGCAGGAAGGCGTCGCCCACGGAGCGCATCAGCGCGAAGCAGCGCTCGAAGCCGAGCGCGTGGAAGTCGTCGTAGAAGATGCCGCCGACGCCACGCATCTCGTGGCGATGCCTGAGGAAGAAGTAGCGGTCGCACCACGCCTTGAACTGCGGGTGCAGGTCGTCGCCGAACGGGGCGAGCGCGTCGCGGCAGGTGCGATGGAAGTGGACCGCGTCGTCGTCGTAGCCGTACGACGGCGACAGGTCCATGCCGCCGCCGAACCACCACACGTCGGCGGCGTCGGGCTCGGACGCCGCCGGACGCGCGACGAAGAAGCGCACGTTCAGGTGGACCGTCGGCGCGTGGGGATTGCGCGGATGGAAGACCAGCGACACGCCCATCGCGTCGAAGCTGCGGCCGCTCAGCTCGGGACGATTCTGGGTCGCCGACACCGGCATGCTGCGACCGGAGACCTTCGAGAAGCCCACGCCGGCCCGTTCGAGCACGGGGCCGTCCTCGAGGATGCAGGTGACGCCGTGGCCGCCCAGCGGTTCGCCGGCCGGCTTGGTCCAGCGATCGACGGCGAAGCGACCGCCGTCGACGGCTTCCATCCCGGCGACGATGCGTTGCTGCAGCGAGCGCAGGTAGGCCTCGACGGCATCGGCATCGATCGCGAGCGGTGCGTCGCGGGTGTCCACGTCAGCGTCGCCCCGCCGCGCGCCAGCCGATATCCCGGCGGTACCGCATGCCCGTGAAGCGGATGGTGTCGACCAGCGCATAAGCCTGCTTCTGGGCCATCTTCACGCTGTCGCCGAGCGCGGTCACGCCCAGGACACGGCCTCCGTCGGTGACGGTCTTGCCGTCGCGCTGGGCGGTCCCGGCATGGAAGACCACGCTGTCGTCGCTGTCGTTCTTCTGCAGTCCCTCGATGACATCGCCCTTGCGCGGCGCGTCCGGGTAGCCGTCGGACGCGAGCACCACCGTGAGGGCCGTGCGGCGGTCCCACTCGATGTCGACGCTGTCGAGCTTGCCGTTCAGCGCGCCCTCCAGGACCGGCAACAGGTCGGACTTCATGCGCAGCACGATCGCCTGCGTCTCGGGGTCGCCCATGCGGGCATTGAACTCGACCACGCGCGGCTGGCCCTGCGCGTCGATCATCAGGCCCACATAGAGGAAGCCGGTGTACGGCCGGCCCTCGGCAGCCATGCCGGCGAGGGTGGGGCGCACGATCTGGTGCATCACGCGGGCGTGCACGTCGGGTGTCACGATCGGCGCGGGCGAGTACGCGCCCATGCCGCCGGTGTTCGGGCCGAGGTCGCCGTCGAGCAGCCGCTTGTGGTCCTGCGCGGTGGCGAACGGCAGGCCGGTGCGTCCGTCGCAGATCACGAAGAAGCTCGCTTCCTCCCCATCGAGGAAGCCTTCGATCACCAGTCGCGCGCCGTCCGATCCGGCGGGCAGCCAGCGGTCGATCGCACGGTGCGCCTCGTCGGCGTCGGCGGCGACGACCACGCCCTTGCCGGCGGCCAGTCCGTCGGCCTTCACCACGACCGGCGTCGTCGGTCGCGCCGCGAATTCGACGTCGACGTGCGCGTGCGCCTCGTCGGCCTTCGTGAAGGTGCGATACGGCGACGAGGGAATGCCGTGGCGCTGCATGAACGCCTTCGCGAAATCCTTCGACCACTCGAGTTGCGCGGCGGCCTTCGTCGGCCCGAAGATGCGCAGGTTCATCGACTGGAACAGGTCGACGATGCCGTCGGCGAGTGCCGCGTCGGGACCGACCACGGTCAGGCCGATCTTCTCGCGCTCGACGAAGGCCGCCAGCACGCGCGGGTCGCTGCTCGGGAAGTTCTTCAGCCGTTTGTCGAGCGCGGTCCCGCCATTGCCCGGTGCGACGTAGACGCGCTGCACGCGCGGCGACTGCGCGAGTTTCCAGGCGAGGGCATGTTCGCGTCCGCCCGAACCCACGACGAGGATGTTCACCGGCCGGCCGATCAGGCGGCGAGGACCGCGGAGGTGTAGACCTCCTGCACATCGTCGAGACTCTCGAGGGCATCGATCAGCTTCTGCATCTTCACGGCGTCGTCACCGGTGAACACCACCTCGTTGAGCGGCTTCATGACGATCTCGGCCACGTCGGCCTTGAGGCCCGCCTGGTCGAACGCGTCCTTCACGGTCGCGAATTCGTGCGGGCCGCTGATCACCTCGACCCCGCCTTCGTCGTCGCTGACCACGTCGTCGGCACCCGCCTCGAGCGCGATCTCCATGACCCGGTCCTCGGACGTGCCGGGCGCGAACAGGAACTGCCCGCAGTGCTTGAAGAGGAAGGCGACCGAGCCGTCGGTGCCGAGATTGCCGCCGAACTTGGCGAACGCATGGCGCACGTCGGCCACGGTCCGCACCTTGTTGTCGGTCATGCAGTCGACGACCACCGCGGCTCCGTTGATGCCGTAGCCTTCGTAGCGGATCTCCTCGTAGTTCACGCCGTCGAGCGCGCCCGACCCCCGGTCCACCGCCCGCTTGATGTTGTCGGCGGGCATGTTCTGCTCCTTGCCCTTGTCGATCGCGAGCCGCAGGCGCGGATTGGTGGAGACGTCGCCGCCGCCCAGACGCGCGGCCACGGTGATCTCCTTAATCAGCCGCGTCCAGATGCGTCCGCGCTTTTCATCCTGGCGACCCTTGCGGTGCTGGATGTTGGCCCACTTGGAATGTCCCGCCATGCTGGTTCTTCTCTTCCGGCGCGCGCTGCGCGTCGTGTGATGTGTAGTGGATGCCGGATGCCGGCAGAGCCTGTTCGTCGACCCTCGACCGCCTCGCCGGCTGTCGCCCCTTAGAATCGCGGCTCCGGTGTCCCGAGCCGCGCGACCGACGACGTTTCGACCGTCGTTCGAGGGCGCGGATTTTATCACCAAGCCTCGCTCCACGGACTCGCCCGGCGGTCTTCGCCCCCTTCAACAGGACTTCTCGATCATGCTCGAAGCGCTTCCCATCGCGGTTCCGGAATCCCCCAAGCCCGACGCTGCGTCGCCCAGCGGGATCCTGCCGGCGCTGGCCAACCGGCACGGGCTGATCACCGGCGCCACGGGCACCGGCAAGACCGTCACGCTGCAGCTGCTGGCCGAGCGCTTCTCGCGACTGGGCGTGCCGGTCGTGGCTGCCGACGTCAAGGGCGACCTGTCGGGGATCGCGAAGGCCGGGAAGTCGGGCACGAAGTTCGACGCCCGCGTGCAGAGCCTCGGCGTCGACGCACCGGCGTTCGCGGCGTGCCCTGTCACGTTCTGGGACGTGTTCGGCGAGAAGGGCCATCCGCTGCGCGCGACGGTCTCCGACATGGGGCCGCTGCTGCTCGCCCGGATGCTGAACCTCAACGACACGCAGGAAGGCGTGCTCAACCTGGTCTTCAAGATCGCCGACGACAACGGGCTGCTGCTGCTCGACACCAAGGACCTGCGCGCGATGCTGCAGTACGTCGGCGACAACGCGTCGACCTTCCAGACCCAGTACGGCAACATCTCGGCCGCGTCGATCGGCGCGATCCAGCGCGGCCTGCAGTCCATCGAGACGCAGGGCGCGGACCGGTTCTTCGGCGAGCCGATGCTGAACCTCGACGACCTGATGCAGACCGACGCGAACGGCCACGGCATCGTCAACATCCTGGTCGCCGACCAGCTGATGAACGCGCCGAAGCTCTACGCCACCTTCCTGCTGTGGCTGCTGTCGGAACTGTTCGAGAAGCTGCCGGAGATCGGCGACCCGGACAAGCCGAAGCTGGTGTTCTTCTTCGACGAGGCGCACCTGCTGTTCACTGACGCCCCTAAGTCCCTCCTCGACAAGATCGAACAGGTGGTGCGCCTCGTGCGCTCCAAGGGCGTCGGCGTCTACTTCGTCACGCAGAACCCGCTCGACGTGCCCGACACCGTGCTCGGCCAGCTCGGCAACCGCGTGCAGCACGCGCTGCGCGCGTTCACGCCGCGCGACCAGAAGGCGGTCAAGGCCGCGGCCACGACGATGCGGCCCAACCCCGGCCTCGACATCGAGGCCGCGATCACGGAGCTCGGCGTCGGCGAGGCGCTGGTGTCGTTCCTCGACGAGAAGGGGCGGCCGCTGCCGACGCAGCGCATGCAGGTCATGCCGCCGGCCGGCCAGATCGGCGCGATCGACGACGGCGAACGCAAGACGCTGATGGCGTCGTCGATCGTCGCTGGCGTCTACGAGAAGGCGGTCGACCGCGAGTCGGCCTACGAGATCATCCGCGGCCGGGTCGACGCGACCGTCGCACCGACCGCGACGGCGAGCACGGCGCCGACCGCGAAGACCCCGACGCTGCCGATCCCGAGCACCGCGGCGCAGGGTGCCTCCGACGGCGGCGGTCTGTGGGGACAGGTCAGCGGCGTCCTGTTCGGGACGACCGGACCGCGCGGCGGACGCCACGAAGGGATGGTCGACTCGTTCGCGCGAAGCGCGGTCCGTACCGTCGGATCCTCCGTGGGCCGCGAGATCGTGCGCGGTGTCCTCGGCTCTTTCATGAAGAGGCGCTGAACCGGCCATCGCAGTCCGTACGCGCTGGTCGAGCGACTGCGGTTCGCGCTTTCACCGACACCCATGCATGGAGAAACGAGATGACACGGATCCTGTTCGTCGGCCAGAAGCCCGAGACCGTCGACTTCTCGGACCCCTCGCTGCCGCCTGG
>Ga0123336_10001093_pt1 | contig 25472 bp, 11 predicted proteins | sample SSSSmetaG_FD_96466 | JGI IMG/M metagenome (GOLD analysis project Ga0123336, IMG submission 96466) | Glacier valley bacterial and archeal communities from Borup Fiord, Nunavut, Canada, to study Microbial Dark Matter (Phase II) - ​SSSS metaG | ecosystem: Environmental > Aquatic > Freshwater > Ice...
TCCGTCATCTGCATAGAGTCCACGACCGTAATGGGCGGCGCCAACACTGGTCGCTGGCTCCTCGACATCTGCCACGCGCTCTGGGGCCAGAATGATGGCGCCAACTTCGAGGCCATCCATTTATTGCTGCGCAAGGTGGGCCACTTCACGGGCTACGGTATCCTGGCACTCCTGTTCCGCAAGGGGTGGTACAGCACGGTCCGCGCCACAACCACCCTATCTCGTATCCATCTGCGTCGGGTGGCTATGGCATTGGCTGTCTCCAGCACCTTCCTCGTCGCCTGCATAGACGAGTGGCATCAAAGCACCCTCCCGGGCCGGGTAAGCAGCTTCCACGACGTCCTCATCGACACCGCGGGGGCCCTGCTCTTCAACATCTCCTCTTACCTTGTGGTCTCGCATCGCCGCCGCGCTCTGCTCCCCCAACCCATCCCAAGCCTGGGTGCAAAGCTCAGTCCTTTTTCAGCACCATTGCGTCGAACTGGTGAAGTGTGGAGAAGCCCATCTTCTCGTACAAATGAACTGCCTCGGAATTAGTACCGGTGACGGTGAGTGTAATTACGCTAAATCCGCTTTGAGCCAAGTGATTCATACTGTGCGCCAAGAGCAGGGTTCCATAGCCGTTCCCCCGCTCACTCCTCGCAAGGCAAAGCTGAGTGATATGAGCCACCTTCGGAGCAACGCGGGAGCAGAGGATCATTCCAATCAGTTGCCCTCCTCGTCGGAGTAGCCAAGACTCCGAACCCTCAAAGACTCCGCAGCCTGGGAAGCGAACAATGTTGTGGAGGAATCGCAGCGAACCGTGCAACGAACAGTATTGATCGTTGATCAGGGAGTCTGGGTGACCAACATACGACTCGTAAACCAATTCGGCAGCCGGTTGGTAGTACTCGGCGCTCCAGCCACATAACTCGATACCGTCTTCAAGTTGCCGGTCCGGCCAACTGTTCTTTCCGCCGGAAAGGTTAATATCCGAAAGGTTGAGCTCCATAAAGAGCCGCCGATACATGGTGAAACCTGACTCGAGGAAGGAGCTAGCAATCGAACCGGAATCGTACATCAGTAGCTGTGCTTCGATACGGTTGATGTTGGGTGAGTGACGTAGCAAATCCAGCATCTGACGCAAAAGCGTCTGGGTAATATAAGCCGCTTTTGTGGGGTCTGGGTCGGCGGCATACGCGTCGCCGATCACGGCTTTATGACCTTCGTAGACGCAGAACGTGAAACCGCATACGCGTCCTCGGTCCAATGCGACGAAGCCGGGCAGGATGCGCGAGTCGAGATATTGCAGAAGGAGTTCGGTGGAACTTTTGTAGTTCCAACGGAGGCGCTGCTCCCACGCATGGGCTTCAGCTTCAAGCAACCCACGCAGTTGTCGTGCGGAGAAGTGCCGCAGATCCAGAATCTCGAGTTGGGTCGCGACAGTCATTCCCGCAATGGCCTTCGTCGAGCTTATAGGATTCAACGCAAGGCGGGTGGACCGGCCTGATCGGCGCCTGCTTTTAGGACGGGTTGCGCGGCGTAGACCTTGTATACGGCCAGGCCTTGTGTTTCGTAGAGGAAGAGTGAGACGTAGACGCGTCCAGTGAGCCAGCGGTCAAGGTCTGCCGTGTCGTTGGCCGGAATGACGAGAACGTGCTCCTGGGACGGAACACCGTCGAGACTGTAATGAATCAGAGGCTCGTTGCGATAGAAAGCGAGGCCGTAAACCATGTCGCGCTTGACGGCTTCGGTCGCGACAAGCTTGATACCGGGGGCGTAGCGGGTGATCTCCGCCGCGAGCGGGCGGGCGGAGTAGTTCTGATCGAGATCTTTGCCATGGAAGCCGAGCAGGAAGATGAGAGTCGCCAGCACGGGAACAAGTGTGACGTTGCAGACCTGCGCGATACCCCAGCGACGAATTGTGAAAAAGACTGCGAGGCCGATGAGAATCGCGGCTGCTCCTGCGCCGATGAGCCACTGGGCGGAGGGGATCAGTGTTTCGTACTTCATGTGCTGCGGGGCCAGCACAAGCACGAAGACAAGAATGGCGCAGATGGCGGCGTGTCCCCATGTAAGCCACTTGGGCAGGCCGCAGCGGCGCTGGCGGTTGAGGTAGTCGGCGGTGAGGATGGTGAGGGGTGGGATGGATGGCAGGATATAGCCGGGGAGCTTGGAGCCGGAGAAGGAGAAGAAGACGATCGGGAAGAGGGTCCAGAGGACGAGGAACTCCGGGAAGGCGTCTCCGGCGCGGGTGTGGCCGAGGTAGCGACGCGGGTTGTGGCGTACCTTCCACTCGGCGATGGAGACCTGAATGGCGTCGATGAGGGCCCTGAAGGAGATCACAGTCCAAGGCATCAGGCCAAGCACCAAGACGATTAGGTAGTACCAGATCGGCTGGTGGTGCTGGTACAGATTTGAGGTGTAGCGTTCGAGGTTGTGCTCGAGGAAGAACTGGCGGTAGAAGGTTGGATTGCGCTTCTGCACCGCGATGTACCAGGGTAGAACAACGGCGAGGTAGAGGAGGATGCCGGGAAGCCAGATGGTGCGGCGGAGCAGCGACCACTCGCGGCGAAGACCGGCGAAGAGCAGGATGATGGCGAGCGCGAGGAAGGGTGCCACGGGGCCCTTGGCGAGGGTGGCGGCAGCGCCGAAGAAGTAGAGGTCGAAGAGCCAGAACTTTTTGCCGGTCTCATACCAGGCGTACCACCCCAGCATGCCGATAGAGAAGGGGGCGGCGAGCTGCATGTCGGTGGAGGCTCCGCGGGCAAAGCCTACGATGGCGACGCAGGAGGCGGTGATGAGGGCTGCGTCGAGGTGGCCTCCTGGGCGGAAGCGGCGCATGTGCAGGAAGATGAGCACGATGAGCATGAGGGCTCCGGAGGAGGAGGGAAGGCGGGCGGACCAGTCGGAGACGCCGAACTCCTTGAAGAAGCTCATGGCGCGCCAGTAGTAGAGGGCGGGCTTTTCCAGCCACGGTTGGCCGTAGAGGAGCGGGGTTACAGTTCCGCTGGAGAGGCAGTGGTAGGAGTTGCGGATATCTTCGAGGTGGAGGCTGCGGGGGACGATTTTGGCGTGGACTTCGTGGCAAGCCTGGGCGTGAGCTGCGAGCATCTCGCGGGCGATCTGGGCGTAGCGTGGCTCGTCCGCGCCGACGAGGCCGAGCTGGTCTCCGCCGAAGAGTGGAATGAGGCCGTAGAGCAGGAGGAAGCCGGTGACGACGAGGAGAATCGCCAGCTCGCGGACGGCTTGGAGGGTGGGGAGCTTGCCCTGACCTGCCCAGGCTGCGAAGGCCCGTGAAGGGCTTTCGTCCGCGTTGCTGTTGATTTGGGGCGTCTCGTTCATTATGCCGGGGGCGTTGGAGGTACCGGGCGCGCGGCGGCGTCGCGCTTCTGGTCGCGCTTGAGGTCACGCTTGCGGGTGCGGTCGAGGAGTTCTTCCATGCGGCCGGTCATCTTTTGCGAGCGGTCGATGGCGAAGGTTAGCTCGGGGACGTGGCGCACGCCCATGCGCTCGCGGAGCTGGGAGCGGATAAAGCCGCGGGCGGTCATGAGGCCGGCGAGCGTGTCGTCTTCTTCTTCGGCGGTGCCGTGGACGGCGACGAAGATGCGGGCCGATTTGCCGCCGGGGGCCAGGACAACCTCTGTGACATGGCTGGGGGCGATGCGGGGGTCGGAGAGCTCGCCCTCGAGCATGGCCCCGATCTCCTCCGAGAAGGTGTTGGCGACACGGTTGCGGTGGTAGGTTCTGGCGCGTTGTTCAGGCATGGCTTTACTCGTTTACAGCAAACAATTAAGGATACCAAAGACCGGGCCGGTGTGCATCTTAGGCCGTGGGGGGGATCCCCCCCACCCCCTATACCCTGCGCGCAAGTTCTTTATTTGCATTGGGTTACGGGTGGACGTTGCCAGCAAATATGTGACAGCAAAAGGTTTACGGCCAAATATGTGGCAGCAAAGGAGTTACGGTTTGCTGTTGTTTTTTAAACGTGAAACCCCGGCGGTTGGCCGGGGAGACTGTTTCACTACACTTTCTAGTATAGCTGGTTGACCATAACTAGTCGGCCACGTTTTGGGATTTTTTATCGTTTTTGGTTTGTTAGAGTTAGCCGATTTTTGAAGGATTCTGGGGCTTGACAAGATTTGAGACAGACGCCGAGGGCGCGGAGAAAGGCGGAGGCTTGACACCGATGGCACGGATTGGCACGGATTGGATGGATAAGGGCGGATAAAGGCAAGAGCAGATGCTGGGGGGGCGGCTTTACTTAGATATTTGGAGGGGCGGTGTGACTCGGGCGGGTGGGTGGAATGGTTTGGGCGGTTGAGGTGGGTTGGCGGCGTGGTTGGGTGTGGGGTTATTCGTCGATAATTTCGGCGTAGGAGTCGGTGATTTCGGCAGAGAGTCCGGCGCAGAGGCGTTGGGCGGCTTGCTCGATGACCTGCAGGTGGCCGGTGAGGTAGGCGGTGGAGCTGGAGATGGCGACGATGCCGAGGGTGGCGCGGTTCCAGACGATGCCGTCGTCCATTTCGGCTACGGCGAGGTTGAAGGCGTGGTGAAGCCTGTCTTTGAGGGAGCGGACGACCTGGCGGCGGTCTTTGAGGGACTGTGCGGCGGGGATTTCGATTTCGAGGATGAGTTTGCCGATGGGCATGGTGTTCAGGCTAGCAGGGCGGGTGGGGCGTCGTCCTTGAGGGTGGTTCCGGTGAGCTGGAGCTGGCGGGCGGTGTTGCAGTAGTGGGCGATGCGCAGGGCTGCGGCGGGTAGTCGAGGCCGGTGGGTGGGCGGATGTTGGAGATGCAGTTGCGTTCGGCGTCGGTGCGGCCGGGGCGCGGGGCCCAGGTGAGGTAGGCGCCGAGGGAGTCGGGGGAGGGGAGGCCGGGGCGCTCGCCGATGAGGGTGAGGGTAAGGTCGGCGTGGAGGGCGAGGCCGATGGGGTCGGCGAGGGCGACGCGGGCTTGCTCGGCGATGACGATGGGGGTGAGTTGCCAGGTTCCGTTGAGCAGGGGGAGGAGGGCGTCGAGGAGTGGGAGGGCGTGGCGGTCGATGGCTAAGGCAGAAAGGCCGTCGGCGATGAGGATGGTGAGGCGGGTCTTTGTGGTGGGGGTATCAGGAAGTACGGCGAGCTGGGCGGCAGAGGCTTTGCTGAGGGTGCGGCCGAGGTCGGGGCGACGGAGGTAGGTGGTGCGGTTGGGTGCGGCGGATTTGAGGGTGAGGGTTTCGAGGTTGCGCTGGCGGAGTTCGGCGAGGAGGGTGGGGAGGGAGAGGGTGGCGTGGACGGCATCGCGAGCCTGGGCGTGGGCGAGGGCGAAGTTCAAGGTATCGGATGTGGAGAGGCTGGAGCCGGTGCGGGTGAGGGAGACGCGGGCGGGGGTGTAGGCACGGAGGGAGGCCAACTTTATCATAAGACTGCTTGAAGGAATACTTTTATCAAATATAGATACGGCCATATCGCGCTCCAAATAGGGCTTTGGTGGTTGCGCACTGATATACAAAGTTTACTTAGCTTATCGCTTACTGGTCTACAAGAATGGCCTTATCCTACAGTCATGTCGGAGAATATTCCAAAGACGGGTTCTGCGCAGACGTGGCTTGAGTTCGTAGCAAACAAACCGAACTTTCCTTCACTAACCCACCGGTGGATGCTGTTGTTGAACAACCTCGCAATCAAAACTCCAGCGAACGAGCACGACCATGTTGGACACTTAATTATGAGCGCAATCGTCATGTCTTGCTTGGACATAAACGACATTATGACGCTGAGTTATCACGATTCGTCCATTGGTGCACATAAGCTTTTGCGGAGTCTTTACGAGCGAATAGTGACCATAAAATACATTAGTGAGCATCCAGAACAAGCCGACAGATATATCGAATTCGATTCAATTGACACCCAAAAGATAATGGATGCAATCAGGGCGAAGAGTGGAATTGAGATGGAAGAGAAGCCTAAAAAGAATTTAGAATTGGCGGCAGAATTGGCGAGGAAAAGATATAAGCAGAAAAGCTGTCCAACCTGCAAGGCGCAAAAGCCGATTTCTTGGACCAGCATGAATAGTAAAGATATGGCCGATCATGTTGGGCTTGGACATATGTATTTTTACGCTTTTTTGGTTGCTACGAAGCAGATTCATCCAACTCACTGGGGTGCCAAAGCATTATTGAGTAGCTCGTCCACATTTAGCACACTGAACAGCACTCATGAACTAATTGTGCAGCTCGTTCTAATACATCGAAGGCATTTCGCAAAGGCGTTTGGGGTTACGCCGATGATGAACCGCGCAATCAATGACTTTCTCGCAGCATGGACTATCTCTGAAGGGTCATTCGACGGCCTGCTTTCGAAAACCTACACCTCTTCAGCGGATGACAAACCGGTTTACTACGGCTAAGGCTTGTTCTCATTCTGCAGAATCATTGGCAACACGAATTCAAAATGGCGATTTCTCTATCCGGTTTGATGACAGCAGCGGCGTCATTTCATCCATGTTGAGCCAGGCCTCGAACTCGGGGGCGGGTTTGAGGTTGAGGAAGGTGCGTAGGTAGAGGGCGTCGTGGAAGCTGGTGGACTCGTAGTGGAGCATGATGTCGTCGGCGCCGGGGACGCCCATGATGTAGTTGACGCCGGCGGTGCCGAGCATGGTGAGGATGGCGTCCATGTCGTCGTTGTCGGCTTCGGCGTGGTTGGTGTAGCAGATGTCGCAGCCCATGGGTAGGCCGAGGAGTTTGCCGCAGAAGTGGTCTTCGAGAGCGGCGCGGAGGATCTGCTTGCCGTCGTAGAGGTACTCGGGACCGATAAAGCCGACGACGGTGTTGACGAGCATGGGCGAGAAGTGGCGGGCTACGGCGTAGGCTCGGGTTTCGAGGGTCTGCTGGTCGATTGCAAAACCGCCAGTGCCGTGATGAGCGTTGGCGCTTAGGCTGCTGCCCTGGCCGGTTTCGAAGTAGAGGATATTTTCGCCGCCGGTTTCGGGTGCGTCGGTGGAGAGGTTGAGGCCTCCGCGTTTGAGGCTGCGGGCTTGCTGGTGGGCTTCTTCGAGGAGGGCGAGGTTGACGCCGAAGAAGGTATGGCGGACGCCGGCGATGGTGTGGGCGTGCATTGGTGTTTAAGGTAGCAGGGTAGGAGTGGTAGAGGGGCAGAACAGGCAACGGCAAGGGCAGAAGCAAATCTTCCGCTGCGCGAAGGATGACAATTTCATTCGGAAGAAGGTGGGGAATTTAGTGGCGGGAAGAGGAGACTTAATTTTGGATCAGTTATTCAGTTCTTGAGTTATTCAGTAGCGGCGGTTCGACTGTTGCGTACGATCAGTGCTGGAGAATCCAGATGTAGCTGGGTGGGTTCTGGAGGTTGAGCATACGTTTGAGCTCGGTGGTGTCAGGGGGCTCCTGCAAGTGGATGTGGTTGGGGATGGCTTCTTCGGCGATGTTGAGGTTGGCGCGCCAGAAGTTTTGTACGGCCCATCCGGCGGAGGTATCATCGCGGACCTGGGCGGTGTAGGTGGCTTCGGCGGCGGCGGCGGTTTTGTCCCCGAGGGCGGCGTAGACGGGGCCTAGCCAGCGGTGGGCGAGGGCGTCGTCGGGGTCGATGCGGAGGACGGTTTCATACTCGGTGCGGGCCTCGGCGTAGCGTTTGCGGACGAGGTAGGCGTAGCCGAGATCCTGATGGACCTGGCGGAAGCGGGGGTAGCGGGCGGCGACGGGCTGGAGGGTGGCGATGGCTTCGTCGTACTTGTTCTGCCAGCGGTAGCAGAGGCCGGTGTAGTACTGAGCGCGGGGGTCGTTGGGTTTGAGGTGGGTGGCGCGGGCGAGCCACGCGAGGGCTTCGGGGTAGCGGCCGCGGGAGTATTCGGCGATGGCGACGTTGACGTAGCCGGGCTGGTAGGTGGGGTCGAGCTGGACGGTGTGGGAGAAGGCTTCGACGGCCTCGCTGAACTGCTGGCGGTCGACCATGCCGATGCCGTAGTTGTTCCAGCGGATGACGTCAGGGTTTTGATTGCTGGCATCGCGGGGTGTGATGGTTTTGGGTGCGGTGGCCTTGTTGTCGCCGATGTTGAGGTTGAGCAGGGCGGAGGCCATCACGATCGTGGGGAAGCGGTCTTTGGCGGAGGGCTGGTCGTCGAAGACCCAGTTGGAGAAGGTGCGGTTGAAGCGGCGGTAGTTGACGGCGGCGGCGATTTTGACGCCGTGGGCGGTGGCGGGGATGCGGAAGCGGTAGCGCTGGATGTCGGAGCGGCCGGGGAGGATGGTGGCGTCGTAGGCCTTGATGTAGTTGGTCCAGACTTCGTGGTGGATGACGGGCTCGGACTTGTTGTTGATGAGGCGGGTGGTGTAGGTGTGGGCAGTGGGGTCGACGAAGTGGTTGGCGTCGGTAGCCCCGGAGCGGTAGACGGGTTTGCCGGCATCGTCGAGGACGGAGAAGTCGAGCCAGCTCTCGTAGAAGTCGCGCTGCTCGGGGACGAGGGAGTGGCCGATGCCCTTGTTGCGGACGACGACATCGACGGTGACCCAATCGCCGGGGGCGACGGCGAAGGGCTGGCTGCCGAGGGGGGCGACGAACTGCTTGCTGGTGGCGCTGTGCTCGATGGTGACGGCGAAGAGATCGATGGTGAGCTTGTCGTCGCGGAGGTAGTCGGCGACGCGTTTGGCCTGCTCGTCGAAGCCGTACTGCGCGGGGATAGCGGTGTTGGCGCCGAGCCAGCGGTGGGAGGCGGCGAGATGATTTTTGGAGGAGGGATCGGCGGAGGCGCCGAGGGGCATGTGGCAGGTCTGGCAGGTAGAGGCAGCGGGCTTGGTGTAGTAGGGGAGCGGAGTTTCGGTGGACCAGGAGGACTGCTGCCACTCGTCGTAGGTGGTGAAGGCGCGGAGCCACTTGTAGTCGTTGAGGGTGCGGGGGAGATTGGCTTTGTGGCAGGTGCCGCAGAACTCCGACGTGCGGTAGAAGGGCTGCATGACGGCGCGCTTGTGGCGGTCGAGGTGGGCAAGGATGTCGGCGTCGGAGGGCATGCCGGGGACGGGTGCGCCGGCTTCGTCGACGAGGACGGCGGGTTTGCCTAGGACGTAGCTGCCGAGCCCTATGTTGCTCTGCACCCGCTTGATGGAGTGGCAGACCATGCAGGTGACGCCCTCTTCATCGAAAGGGCGTTGTACGGTGGCGTTCTGGGTGAGGGCTCCGGTGAAGAGTGCTACGGGATTGTGGCAGCCTTCGCAGTGGCGGGAGTATTCGACGCCCTTGGTGTCGATGAGGAGGTTGACGTTCTTCTTGTACCAGGGGGTGCGGAAAGAGTTGGCGTGGACGGACTCGCGCCACTCGGAGTGGACGGCGGCGTGGCATTTGGAGCAGTACTGGGCGGTGGGGAAGTCTTCCGGCTTGAGGAAGCCGGTGAACTCGGACTTGGCCTCGCTGGGGGTGTAGGGGTTTTGGCCGAACCGGATGTTGTAGTGGACGGCTGTAGGGCTGGCGGGTTCGGGGGTATGGGGGGGAGTGGTGGCGGCGGCAAGGAGATCGGGTGCGGCGGTGTATTGGGTGAGGGTGTAGGGCTTTGCTGGTTGTTGCGCGTGCAGGGTAGGGGAGGGGGCGATCAGGAGGGCACTGGCAAGGAGAAGCAGTCCGCGGGTGCGGCCCACTGTGGCAACCACATGTGTTGCTGAATCTATTTTGTGTTTTAAAGCGTGCACAGAAGGCCCCGTAAATCACATGTACCACTACAAGTACCACGAGCGGGGTGCGGGGATTTAGCGATTTTGCGGGGGATTTTGATGGATCGCGTCAGTTGGGGACGCTACGCGTAGAGCGTTTCTGGAAGGGCGGGAATGGTGACGCTGGTCTCAAAACGGATGCGGTTGAGCGAGATGAGGGAGACGAAGCGCTTGATATTGGCGTTGCCGAAGAAGAAGTGCTGGATGAATTCGTCGTATTTTTCGAGGCTGGGGAGGTGGAGGACGAGGACGAAATCGACGTCGCCGGAGACGTAGTAGCACTGGCGGACTTCGGGGGCGCTGCGGACGGTCTGGCGGAATTCTTCGAGGAGCTCGTTTTGTTCGCTCTCCAGGGTGACGAGAACGATGATGGCGACAGAGGAGGGCAGGGCGTCGGGGGAGACCACGGAGATATCGCCGATAATGACGCCTTCGGAGCGCATTCGCTGGATGCGGCGGAGGCACGAAGCGGCCGAAAGGTTAGTTAATTTAGCAAGTTGCGCCCCTGTGAGGCGATTGTCCTTCTGCAGGGCGTTGAGCAGGGTGATGTCGAATTGATCCAGTTCCATATTGGTTTCCGAGTAGAGCGATGCACGATTGTCGCAAAAGGTTAGCAGTGCACGATAAAAAAAATCATAAAGAAATCAAAGTCGCGGAAACCTCGCGCCGTTAATCAGCTAGGCTCACATCAATCGAAAGTAGTGGTAATTGGACCGTGTAGCAATAGCACGAAGGCGTAAGCCGGTGTGTGTTTTCTTTCCTTGGGGATTTATATGGTTGCGGAGCAGGGCTTTAGCACGCGACAAGACGATGTGAAGAGCGGGCTAACAGCCGGTTACGCGGGGATGCGTGGACGGACGGGCGATCGGCAGGGTGGGATGCTTTCGCAATGGATGCGCGGTATTGGTCTGGGCGTGGTGGCCTGGGTTTTGGTGGTTTTGGCCGGTTGCGGAGTCGTCAAGCCCGCGGACTTCACGATTCCTTCTCTCGTTGCGAATGGACCGATCCAGGTAGGGGAATATGCCCTGCTGACGGTTCCTTCTGGTTTGCCGGATGCTCCGGTGGCTTCGAAGACGACGGTGACCTTCCAGATTCCTCCAGCGGGGGGGACCTCGACCGCGCTGATCGTGGTTCCGGTGACGAGTGTTGATGCAGCTTCGGGTGGGACCTATGTGCTGCATCTCGTGGTCCCGAAACTGGCGATTACAAAGGCGACCAGCTACCAACTGACGGTGATAGGTTCGACCAGCAAGAATACGTTTGCTTCGAAGGCCGCGCTGCTGGCGTATGTGCTGCCGGGCGCGACGCTGGCGAGCATCAATCCGACGAGCGGCACAGTAGGCCAGACGCTGGATGTGACCCTGAATGGAGTAAGCACGAAGTTTGTGCAGGGTACGACGCAGGCTTCGTTTGGCGCGGGGATTTCGGTCAACGGGGCGGCGCCTGGCGCAAGCGGGCTGATCCAGGTAACGAACGCAACCACGGCTGTGGCGCACCTGGTGATTGGCGCAGGCGCAACGCCGGGTACACGCGATGTGGTGGTGGCGACTACGCCGGAGCAGGTGACGCTGGCCGGAGCCTTTGCGGTGAAGGCGGTGGTGTTGCCTCCCGTGCCGAGTGCGGGCGGGCCTTACACAGGGACTTCGGGTATTGCCGTTTCGTTCAGCGCGGCTGGATCGAGCGATCCGGGCGGCTTTGGACTTGCCTACGCGTGGACTTTTGGTGATGGCGGAACAGCGACTGGCATTGCGCCGACCCACACGTACGCGGCTCCCGGAAATTTTGCAGTCAATGTAACGGTAAGTAATGCGGCGGGCGGCTCGGCTGTTGCGAGTACGACTGCGTTGATTGCAGCACCGGCACAGCCTCCGGTGGCCAATACGGGCGGACCGTATAGCGGCACGACGGGAACGGCGATTGCGTTCAGCGCGGCTGGGTCGAGCGATCCGCAGAGCTCTCCGCTGAGCTATGCGTGGACTTTCGGGGATGGGACGACAGGGACGGGAATCTCTCCCACGCATACTTATGCGACCGCCAATATCTACACAGTCGGGCTGACGGTTACGAACGGCCTGGGACTGAACGCCACGGCTTCGACGCAGGCAGTGGTGACGGCTGCCAAGCTGCCGCCGGTGAGCAAGGTAGGCGGACCATATAGCGGGAAGATAGGTACGGCGCTGGCATTCGACGGTTCAGGATCGAGTGATCCGAAGAGTGAGGCGCTGACGTACGCGTGGAGCTTTGGCGATGGTTCGGTGGGCGTAGGGGTTTCGCCCAGTCACACCTATGCCACGACCGGCACGTATACGGTGTCGCTGACGGTGATGAACACCGATGCGCTGAGCTCGATCCCCAGCGCGACGACGGCGACGATTACTGCGTATGTGCCTGCGGGCAAAGTGGGCGGACCGTATAGCGGCGTGGCAGGAACGCCGGTGACGTTTGACGGCTCAGGCTCGACGGATCTGAATGGACTGGCGCTGACGTATTTGTGGAGCTTTGGCGACGGCGGCACAGGATCGGGTGTTGCGCCGGCGCATACGTATGCCGCGTCGGGCACCTACACGGTGACGTTGACGGTGAGCGACAGCCAGGGCGCGGGAACACCGGTTTCGACCTCTGCGGTGATCGGCGCGGCTGCTGTGGCGCCGGTAGGCCGGGTGGGTGGACCGTACTCGGGCGTTGCAGGAACTGCAGCAATGTTTGATGGCTCCGCTTCGACGGATGGGAATGGCCTTGCGCTGACTTACCTGTGGAGCTTTGGGGATGGCAGCACGGGTTCGGGCGTAACGCCGACGCATACCTACGCGGCGTCCGGCACTTATACGGTGACGCTAACGGTTTCGGACAGCAAGCTGTCGGGTACACCTTCCTCGACCAACGCTGTAATCTCTGCGGTGCCCGTTGCTCCGGTGGGGAATTCCGGTGGACCCTATACGGGAACGGCTGGGACATTGGTGAACTTCAACGGCGCCGGTTCGACGGACGGCAACGGGCTGGCGCTGACATACCTGTGGAACTTCGGCGATGGCAGCACGGGAAGCGGCGTTGCGCCGACCCACGTCTACAACGCAGCGGGTACCTTTACGCTGACGCTAACGGTTTCCGACGGCAAATTGAGCGGTACCCCCGTGACGACCTCCGTGGTGATTGCGGCGGCGGCGGTGGCTCCCGTAGGGAATGCCGGCGGGCCTTACAGCGGTGTTGTCGGGACGGCGGTGACGTTCAACGGTGCGGGTTCGACGGACGGCAACTCGCTGCCGCTGACGTACCTCTGGAACTTTGGCGATGGCAGCACGGGTAGCGGGGTTTCGCCGAGCCATACGTATGCGGCGTCGGGGACCTTTACCGTGACATTGACGGTGAGCGACAACAAGCTGACGGGCACGCCGGTGACGACTTCGGCGGTGATCGTTGCGGCTCCTGTGGCGCCGATAGGCAACACGGGCGGGCCCTACACGGGGCTTGCGGGTACGGCAGTGACGTTCAACGGTTCAGGCTCGACGGATGGCAATGGCCTTGCGTTGACCTACGTATGGAGCTTTGGCGACGGCGCTACGGGGAGTGGCGTCGCGCCAACGCATACGTATGTGTCGTCGGGAACGTATACCGTGACGTTGACGGTATCGGATACCAACCTGAGCGGTGCTCCGGTGACGACCTCTGCGGTGATTGCGGCGGTTGCTGCGCAGCCTCCAATGGCGAGTCCTGGTGGGCCGTATAGCGGCACGGCGGGGACGGCTGTGAGCTTCAGCGGCGTTAGCTCGACGGATGGTAACGGGCTGGCGTTGACGTATCTCTGGAATTTTGGGGATGGGGCTACTGGATCGGGTGTTGCTCCGACACACACGTATGCGACTGCTGGGACGTTTACGGTCACGCTGACCGTAAGCGATAGCAAGCTGAGCGGTACGCCGGTGACGACTTCTGCTGTGATCACTGCGGCCGCGGTTGCTCCTGTGGGCAGTGCGGGTGGACCTTACGGCGGTGTCGCTGGAACGGCTGTTAGCTTCAGTGGCGCTGGTTCGACGGATGGCAATGGTCTGGCGCTGACTTATCTCTGGAACTTTGGGGATGGGGCAACTGGATCGGGTGTTGCTCCGACGCACACATATGCTGCGGCTGGTACGTTTACGGTCACGCTGACGGTGAGTGACAGCAAGCTGAGCGGTGCTCCTGTGACGGCTTCGGCTGTGATCACTGCGGCCGCGGTTGCTCCTGTGGGCAGTGCGGGTGGACCTTACAGCGGCGTTGCTGGAACGGCTGTTAGCTTCAGTGGCGCTGGTTCGACGGATGGTAATGGTCTGGCGCTGACGTATCTCTGGAATTTTGGGGATGGCAGCAGTGGTTCGGGTGTTGCTCCGACGCATACCTATGCCGCTTCGGGGACGTATACCGTGACGCTGACTGTTTCGGACAGCAAGCTTTCGGGTGCTCCGGTGACGACCTCGGCTGTGATTGCGGCGGTTTCGGCGCAGCCTCCCGTGGCGAATCCTGGTGGGCCGTATAGCGGCACGGCGGGGACGGCGGTGACGTTCAGCGGTGCTGGTTCGACGGATGCAAGCGGGCTGGCGTTGACGTATCTGTGGAGCTTTGGGGATGGCGGGACGGGCTCGGGTGTTGCGCCTGCGCACACCTATCTTGCGGCGGGAACCTACACGGTTTCGCTGACGGTGAAGGATAGCGGTGCCAGCAGCACGACGGTAACGACTTCCGCTGTGATAGCCGTGGCTGCGGTACAGGCTCCGGTCGCGAATGCGGGCGGACCCTATACCGGAATTGCAAGCCTGACAGTTGGATTTGATGGAACACGGTCCAGTGATCCGCCAAATCCAACGGCGGGCCCCTATGTCCTCTCGTATGCCTGGAGCTTTGGAGACGGTACCACGGGGATCGGTCCCACCCCGGTCCACATGTATGCAGCGGCTGGCACGTACCCGGTTTCCTTGACCGTGACGAAGACGGGCGGATCGACAGGTTCGGCTACGACTACGGCGACGATCAGCGCGGGTACGCCGACGCCGGGTTCTCCAACCGCAGTTCCTGGAGGCCCTTACAATGGCACCGCGGGCACGTCGCTGGCTTTCAGCGGCAGCGCATCGACCGACCCCAACGGTCTGGCTTTGACGTACACCTGGGACTTTGGGGATGCGACCGCCTCCTCGGGGGCGTCTGTCAGCCATACTTATCCCGGAGCTGGCACCTACTCCGTGACGTTGACGGTGAGTAATGGCCATGGCTTCAGTACGGTGGGCACGATTGCGAAGATCGCCCCCGGGGCGGCATTGCCCGCCATGGTGGCCAGCGCGGGTGGACCGTACAGTGTGGCGGTGAACCAGCCGCTTACAGTGGATGGTTCGAAGACGACCAATCCAACATCGAGGCAATTGACTTATACGTGGGATTTCGGCGACGGCGGTACGGGTGTCGGTCGCTTGACCTCGCACACCTACACGCAAAGCGGACAGTACACTCTGGTCCTAAGTGCCACGGATGGCGTTACGGGTTATGCGAGCGCATCTACGGTAGTCACGGTGACCGGTTCGGCGACCGAGGCGATCACGGCGACGGCGGGCGGCCCATACGCTGGTCTTACCGGTGCGGCAATCAATCTGGATGCGAGCCGCAGCATCGACAATCTGGGCAATACGTTGAGTTACTCCTGGAGTTTCGGAGACGGGGGCACCGGAACGGGTGCGACGCCTTCTCATGCGTATGCGGCCAAAGGCACTTACACGGCGACGGTAACGGTGACGAGCGGCGCGGTGTCAAGTATGGCCAGCGCTACGGTTGCGGTGACCACACCAATCCAGGTTGCCATTACGTCGCCGATCGCAAATGCGCTATTTGGCTCAAACACGGTGACGGTGACGGGTACGGTTTCCGCTCCGAACCTAACAGTGGCAGTGAACGGTACAACGGCGCAGGTTTCGGGGACAAGTTTTAGTGCGACGGGCGTGACCCTGCGTGAAGGCGTGAATCTGCTGACGGCGACCGCGACGGATGGATCCGGCAGCATCGGTACAAGTGTGGTTTCAGTCCTCCTAGACGCCACCGCACCGACTGCTTCAATTGTGACACCGGCGAATGGCTCGACCGTGACATCTTCTTCACTCACGGTGGCTGGTCTGGTGAACGACAGTGTTACGGGGACGGTAGGGAGCGACCAGGTGACCGTGACGGTGAATGGTCTGCCGGCGCAGGTCTCGAACCGCAGTTTCATGGCAAGCAACATCATCTTGGTGCCGGGGATCAACACGATTACGGTTGTGACCACGGACATGGTGGGCAACTCGAGCACAACCACGGCCAAGGTAAATCTGGCGTCGGTTGCTGCGCAGCAGACTCTGGTGATGCTGAGCGGCAATGGCCAGACGGGCGGGGTGGCGAGCTTCCTGCCGCAGCCACTGGTGGTTCAGTTGCAGACCTCGGGCGGTGCGCCCATTGTTTCCCGTCCAGTGACCTTTACGGTGACCCGCAGCGACGGGCAGGTGGAAGTGGCTCCCACCGTTGCGCAGAGGCTAACGGTGAGCACGGACAGCGTGGGCAAGGCGACGGTGCTGTTCAAGCTAGGTTCCCGCAGCGGCCTGGGCATCAACCAGGTAAGCGCGACGACTCCCGGCGCGGTGGGTGCGGTGGTTTTCAGTGCGACCTCGACGGCCAGTGCTCCGACGCAGATGCATGCGGTGCGGGGCGAGAACCAGCGCGGCGTCCTGGGTGCTCCCCTGGCAAGCGGGCTGCAGGTGATCGTTGCGGATGCGAATGGCAACCCGATCCCGGGCGTGGCTGTGACCTATACCGTGGCCAGCGGCGATGGCACACTGGACGGCCAGACGACGACTGAGAACGTCACGACGGACTCAAGCGGCAAGGCGATTGCCCAGTTGACGCTTGGCCAGCAGGAAGGCAACAACAACTACGCGGTCACGGCGACATTTGCTGGCAACACGATGGCCCCGATCCTGTTCCAAGCTTCCGGCTATGCCGAAGGCGCAGTGGTGAATACGCGCGTAAGCGGCGTGGTCCTGGACAACGCCAATACGCCGATTCCCAACGCGACCATCAAGCTGCTGGGTACGCAACTGGTGACGGTATCCGATGTAGACGGGCAGTTTCTCTTCCACGGTGCGCCTGTGGGTACGGTGACTTTGACTGTGGATGGTTCTACGAGCACACGTCCGGAGACGTTCCCGTTCCTCTCGTTTGTGCTGCAGTCGCTTCCGGGGCAGAATAATGCGTTGACCCATCCGGTTTATCTGCCTGCGATCGATGTGAACGGCGGACAGACGGTGGGCGGCGATGACCCGGTGACGCTGACGGTCGCGAATGTTCCGGGCGTTGCGTTTACGGTAGCCCCACACTCGGTGACGTTCCCCGATGGCTCGAAGGTGGGCAAGCTGACGTTGTCGCAGGTGAAGTCGGACATGGTTCCGATGGAACCTGTGAATGGGGCTGGTCCCTCTTTCATCTGGACGCTACAACCGGCGGGCGCGCGCTTCAGCAAGCCGATCCAGGTGACCTTGCCGAACCTGGAAGGGCTTGCGCCCGGACAGGTTACTGAGATCTACCAGTTCGACCATGACCTGGAGCAGTTTGTTTCCGTAGGCACATCACACGTGAGCGCGGACGGATCGGTCATCGTCACTGATGCTGGATTCGGCATTACGAAGGCGGGCTGGGGCCATGCTTCCCCGCCTCCTCCGAACAATGGCTGCATTGCCACCTGCATCAGCAAGGAGTGCATCAGCATCACGTTGCAGCGGGGGCCTGGCGCGTGCGGCTGCGATTACAAAGCGAAGGACGGCGCTAAGTGCGGCAACCATCCCAGCAGCCCCGACAGTTGCTATGCCGCGGGTTTCTGCGTCGGCACGGTGTGCGGGGGCAAGTATCTGGGCGAGAACCACCCATGCCAAGATGGCAAGTTCTGCGACGAGAACTCGACCTGCCAAAACGGCGTTTGTCAGGGTACCCCCTACAAGGACATTCCCATCGTGGGGGACAACACGTATGGCGTGACTTTCGAGCAAGCCTTCAAGTCCGGCATTGACCCCATGCTGAAGTTTGCCAGCGGGTTGCATATTCCAATTACTGTGGCCGCAGTGCCAATTATTGGCGGCTCTTTCAAAGAAGTGTGTTGCGAAGCGAAGCATCAGCTTAACGTACCCATCAACGAGCCTTCGGTTGGCGCGCAGGTCGATGTAACCTCGCCCGAGATTCCCATCCCTGGCTTGAGCTACAACGTACCTCGTATCGGCGGCGTCTCCGTATTCCTCCAATTGGAGGTTGTTCTAAGCGGAACGATCAAGTGGAAGGACGACCATTGCGCGGACGAGCTTTGCGCAAGGGGAATTCTGGCAGCCGATGCGTATATCAAGGGCGCGCTTGGTGTGTATGTCGGCACGCTGGAGGCGAATGCCGGCATCAAGGGCGGCATCCATGGCGACATTACGGTCGGATGCCATCAAGCGACCTTCACTTTTGGGCTGACAGACGTAAGTGCCGTGGGTGAGGTGATCTTCCCCAACGGCTCCAAGGTGGGGGTCGGCCAACCGCTGATATCCGCCACAACTCTAGGATCGATTACTTCCTCACTACGATGATGACGAAAATGAACGCAATCCCGGCGATGAAACGGAGCATGACGAAGGTCTCCCGGCTGTGCGTCGTTACGATGCTATGTGCCGCGGCGGTTGTGCCTGTGCTGCGGGCGCAGACCACGCCAGCTCCGGAGAAACGGTACACGAACAAGGAGATCGCCCAACGTCCGTACTCCGAGACGCTGCCGAAGCCGATCTATCCGAGCAGTCCGCGGGAGCAAAAGCAGTTCAACGTGAACTATGTATACAACTACGCGCAGTCCACTTACACCCCGGCGGTGGAGCTGCCCAAGGTGGTCGGCGCACCGAAGGATACACCTGAGTCCGCACTGACGGGGCTGTATTCAGCGATGCAGGCGGGTGATTATGACGCGATGCTGCTGTGCTGGGATGAGAATTCACGGGCCGAGATGGTGAGGTCCAACCTGGAGGCGAAGCGTGATGTCACCTTCTGGCGAACGCTTTGGGCGAAGACCTTTACGGGAAGCCGCGTACTGCTGACCAATCGGATTGAGATGGTGGGCTACATCATCATCGACACGCAGATCGTCAATAAGGCAGATCCCAGCAAGTTCATTACCCTGCCCAATGTGCTGAAGGCGGTTCATGGCGAGTGGATGATGACCAATGAATTGAGTTCGGACCAGATGTTGATGTCCCTTGAGCCAGGGAAACCGAAAGTGGCCTACGAGTTCAATGTAGCGCCGGTCAGCGGCCTGAACGGTCCGATGGTGCAGGTGGGCGATGCGCAGAAGAAGTTTCTGGAAAGCCACACGAAGACCATCCATGTCGACGTAGTTGTCCGGTGAGTTGGCAAGGTAACTGTCGGGCAACGAATAGTCGGACGCAGTTTGATTTGAGTACGGGTGACAGGACAATGATGAACGAAGCGATGGGCGGACAAATCGGCGAAGGGCGGAAGGCGGGGAATACGCTGCTCCGTATGGCACGCGGCCTTGCATGGCGCGCGCCGCTCCGTCGGGTCAGCTCGGCGGGACTCGTAGCCGCATCCGCGCTTGCTTTGTCTGCCGCCCTGGACGCTCCTATTCACGCGCAATACTATACGCAGACGGGGAGTAGCTGCACCGCGACGCTGGAGAACCGTTCGGTGGTGGTGAATGCTGACGGCAGCTTTGCGATGCCGAACATACCGGTAGCGGTCGGCCAATATCGCGTCCACATCACCTGCCTGAATCCGGATGGAACGACGACTGGTGGTCTCTCGGACTATTTGACGCTTCTGCCGAACAATCCGCTTTCGCTGCCAGCGGTGACAATGGGGCCGCTCACGTCGCTGGCTGCTTCTCTCGACATTATTGCGTTCAGCAAGACCATGAGCAGTGTGGGCTCCACCATCCAACTGGAGACCCAGGCAGTAGATGCCAATGGGTATGCCACTGACGCGACTTTAATTACGAAGGGCACCACCTATACGACGAGTAACGCTGCGGTGGCGACGGTTTCGGCGAATGGCCTGGTTACGGCGGTTGGTCCGGGGCAGGTCATTGTTACGGCGCGAAACGATGGCCTGATTGCTACGGTCCTGCTGACTTCTGGTGCGACGGTGGATAGCAACAACGATGGCATCCCCGATGCGTGGGCGATTGCGAACGGATTCGATCCGTATGATAACTCTCTGGCCGGGCAGGATCCGGATGGGGACGGCCTGACGAATCTGCAGGAGTATCAGCGCGGGACGAATCCGCGGGTTGCCGATACGGATGGCGACGGAATCAATGACGGTACTGAGGTTGCCATCGGGACGGACCCGCTGAACCCGGATACGGATGGCGACGGGCTGACAGACGGCGAGGAAGTGCGCCTGGGTACGAGTCCGACGAATCCGGATACGGATGGGGATGGAATTCCCGACGGTATCGAAGTGAAGCTGGGCTTGAATCCGCTGGTTGCCGACCCGACGACGATTGTTGTTGGGCATGTGACGCAGTCAAATGGGCAGCCTTTTGCGAATGCTTCGATCGTGGTGCTGGGTTACTTTACGACGACGACGGACACGACGGGTGCGTTCAGCCTCTTCTCGGTGCCTTCGGGTCTTGGTGGACTGGTGGCCTCGGCACGCGGCGTGGTGGGGACGACGGTTTACAGCGGAGCATCGCCTTCAACGACCCCGGTGAGTAATGGGACGACCGATGTAGGGACGATCCAACTCGGACAGAGCGTGGGCCAGGTGAATGGTGTCATCACAGGCCTGAACAATGCGCCGGTCGTGGGCGCGCAGGTGGTCGTGACGAGCAGTACGGATGTGCGTAATACGACGTCTGACGTGACCGGTGCCTATACCGTAAACGGCCTGTTGCCAGGACCGCTTTCGGTGGCGGTCACAGATTTGGGTACAGGGTTACGCGGTTATGCGAGCGGTGTGCTGCCGACGGGTTCGGCGCTGACCTTGAACTTGAAGCTGTCTGGCTTTGGCACGGTGCAGGGAACCGTAAGTAACGCCACCGGAGCGATCGTGGGCGCAGGCGTCCCGGTGACGATTGCAGGTTCGTTGAGCGCGAGTACGGTTACAGACACGCTGGGCCACTACAGCTTCCCGTTTGTGCCGCTTGGCGGAGTACAGGTGGACGCACAGGATTCTGACGGGAACCACGGACGAACCAGTGGTACCGTCACGGCTACGTCGCAGACGATTACGGCGAATGTGCAGTACCTCGCACGCGGAACGATTGCGGGTGTTGTGTCGAATGGCGCCGGTACGCCGGTCGCGAACGCGGTCGTATCCCTCTCCTCGTCGAGCACCTTCGGGCAGTACCTGACGGCAACGACCAACGCGCTGGGCCAGTACAGCTTTTCCAAGATTTTCGTTGGCACATTTGTGGTTTCGGCGACGTCATCCTCGACTGGCACCGGTGGAACGACGTCAGGCACTCTACAGACGAATGGGCAGTCGGTCACGGCGAATATTACGCTGCTGGCGACGGCAAATATTACAGGTACGGTCTTCCGAGCGAATGGCACAACGGCTGCTGCTGGAGCTGTGGTCAACGTAGCCGGAACTGGATTTACCCAGGTGACTGATCTGAATGGACACTTTACGATCAGCAACGTTCCGGTGGGTAACTACCAGTTGCAAGTCAGCGATCCGGGAACAGGAGACCGAGGTACGGCCAACGTGGCGCTGACTGCGGCGAGCCAGACGGTGACGTCCAATGTGACGCTGGTTGGGCTGGGCACGGTTGTGGTGACGGTGCAGGATGGTTCCCTGACGAAGGTAGCTGGTGTGTTGGTGACGATCAACGGGTCTGTCTACGGCCAGCAGCAGCAGGCTGTCACGCAGGCAGACGGGACGGCGACGTTCAATCAGCAGCTTGCCGGCTCGCAGTCCATCTCCGCGAGAAACCCGGTTACGGGTCTGAGTGGTACCGGCCAGGTGACGCTGGCAGCGTCGGGGACGGCTGCCTTGACGGTGACGCTGCAGGCTGCGGGCTCGATTCAGGGTACGGTCTACAACCCTGACGCGCATACGCCAATGCCGGGAGTGACGGTCACACTGGACAGCGCCACGAGCACGCTAAGTGGTGTGGATGGCAAGTACGCCTTCACCATCGTCCCGACAGGCACGCACCAGGTCGCTGCGCTGGATTCGTTTGGGAATGTTCTTTCCTCGTCGAATTCCGTGGTGGTCGCGACGCAGGGCCAGCAGGTTACGGCGGACCTTGTGGCCACGGGTCGTGGAACGGTGACGGGGCTTGTGACGAATTCTGACGGATCGCCGTCACCTGGAATCTCGGTGGCTCTGCGAAGCGATCATGTTGGGTACAGCGTATCGTTTGGCACGCAGACTGACGTCAATGGGCGGTACAGTCTCGCGCTGGTTCCGACGGGGACGTACACGGTCGTGGCGCAACTGCATACGTCGACGGTGAACAGCTTCGGCCAGGCGAATGGGACGATGACGTCCAACGGCGCCACGGTGACGACTAATATCCAGCTTTCCACCAGCATTGTTCCGGTGACGCAGACCTTCTACGATGCGAACGGCTTCAGCTACTCGATTCAACAGAATGGCGCGGTGATTGACGGTGCCTTCACGGTCTTTGCCGGCGATAGCAATACGAACCATGGTGCTGAGTTACTGAGCATCGTCAAAAACGGTGCGGAAGTCCCCTTTGCCGGAACGCAGTTCGGCACGGCTGACCTGAGCGGACAGCAGATCAGCGTGCAGCAGAGCGGCGTGAATGGACTGAACATCACGCGTCGCATCTACGTTCCTTCCAGCGGATACTTCGCGCGCTATCTGGAGTTGATCAACAATCCTTCCACCCAGGCCGCTACGGTCGATGTGAAGTTTGTGACCAACTACCGGCCGATTGCCGACGCGCAGTCGTCCAACGGTGTTTACAACCAGCAACAACTGCCTTTTGTGACTGCGACCTCGTCCGGCGACAATATCCTGAACGTGAGCGATCCGAATACACCCGACCACTGGGTGACCGTGGCGGGTCCTCGTGACTCTGACCCCTTCATCTTTACCAATACGTCCTTTGGTAATACGAATCGCAATACTTACACCCAGATTCCATCGGTGGCGGATGTGTTCGACGGGCCTGGCGCGCCGCTGACTCCGACCTCGGCCAGCCTGCTTACGCCTGCAGCCTACTCGCAGGAGACCAAGATTTACTCCGCGGTGACGATTCCTGCGGGGGGCACGATCGGCATTCTGCACTATTTGTCGGAGCAGACCGGGTATGGTGCAGCTTCGACGAGCGCGGCACGGCTGGTCCAGCTACCGCCCGAAGCCCTCTTCGGCCTGCAGCAGCAGGATGCGGCGACGATCAGGAACTTTGTCGTACCCGCCGCAATCAAGAGCCTGGTTCCTGCCCTGCCAGCAATCAATGGAGCGGTCAGCGGATTTACGTATGCGGCGGATGGAAGCACAGGTATTCCGGGCGCAACCGTTGCCGTACAAAGCGCTGATCCGATTTTTGGACGGACCTACTTTACCCCTACCGGCTCAGATGGATCCTTCAACCTGACTGGATCGAACAATCCTGGAAGCTCCGGGATTGCACTCCCCATCGAAGCATTCAATGTGCAGGCGCGGCATCCACTGACCACTGTCATCTCGCCCTCATTTACCGGTGCGTACGCGCAAGGCGCGACCACGGCGGCGCAGGACATTATCTTCAGCAATACAGGGACAATCAAGGGCACCATCTACCGCGGACCTGTGGTACTGAACACAAGCGGCACGGTTGTAATTTCGGGTGGAGTGCTGGGCACAACGCTTACGATCCCCGTGCAGAGTGACGGTACGTTCCTTATCACCGGCGTTCCTGCCGCATCTTCCTACACGCTGACCGCCTATGTGGCGAACACTCTGCTGCAGGGTCTGACTACGACGCCAGTCGTAAATGGCCGGACGACGACTGTGCAGATCACCATCGGCCAGTCCGGCGGGGTGCAGGGCGTGGTCACACGCGCTAACGGATCGCTGGTTGTAGGCGATAGCGTAAATCTGCGGGCGAGCGGACAGGCAACGCTGACAGTGGCGACCGATACGTCGGGCCACTATATGTTCACGGATGTGCCTACCGGCAACTACGTTCTGGATGTCTATGATCCGCAAAGCAACGCCGCAGCCACGGGCTCGGTGACGATTGCCACCGGAGTGACGGCCACGCAGAACCTGGTGCTGCAGAGCGCTGGTATGGTTACGGGCCATGTCACGATCACGGATGGCAGCTCGGTCGCGGGTCTGCCCGTTGACCTGGCCAGCACGACCGCGAACGGGACACAATCGCTCCACACTACTACGGATGGGCTGGGTTCCTTCACGTTCAACAATGTGACACCGGGCACGATTTCCGTGCATTCCGCGAATGCAGCCGGATTGCAGGGCATCGGCAATGGTTCGCTCTCGCTGGCGGGCCAGACCATCCAGGTGAATGTTGCGCTGGTGGCAGCCGGAAGCCTTAGCGGCACTGTCTTCCTGGGGGATGGGCACACTCCAGCGGCTGGCGTGAGAGTTACGCTCAGTTCTTCTCCGCTGTTTGGTTCGGCGACGACTGTTACCGATGGGAATGGAGCCTACCACTACAACACGGTAGCGATTGGCGGCTTTACGGTCTATGCCGCGAACACGACCAACGGTGACCAGGGCCAGGCCAGCGGGCAGATTCAAACGAACGGGCAGGCGCGTACCATCAACGTCACCCTGAACGGTTTTGGAACACTGCTGGTGAAGGTGGTCAACGCCGCCCAGACCCCAGTGATTGGCGCTTCGGTCTCGTTGCAAAATCAGACCATTGGTACCCGTTATTCGGCGGTGACGGACTCGACCGGAACTGCGACGTTTACCAACCTCTTCGCTGGTGGCTTCTACCTGACCGCGACTGATCCAGTGACGAGGCTGAACAACTACCTCTATGGGACGCTGACGGCAGGTGCTACGCAGAATGTGACCCTGCAGCTGTACGCGGCGGGCACTATCCAGGGCATCGTTTACGATAGCGACGGCACGACGCCGGTCGCAGGAGTAACGGTGACGGCTTCGGGTCCTTCGGGCACCAGTAACGCGACTACGGCCGCGGATGGCAGCTACTCCTTCCCGTCGCAACTGCTGGGCTATTACAACCTCTCTGTGATCGATGCCGGCGGGGTTTTGCGTGCCAGTGATACGCAGCTTCAGCTCCAGAACAACGGCGACACGCTGAACCATAACCTTGTCTTCCTGGGCGTAGCCACTGTGACCGGTACCGTGCTCAACACGGACGGCAGCCTGGCGCAGAACTATAACCTGACGCTGAACAGCCAGAACTCTCTGATTGGCGGCAACCGCAATGTGTCGACAGGTGGTGATGGCAAGTACTTCGCGCTCGAAGTGCCAATCGGCAAGTTCACCATCAATGTGAACGGGCTGCCGTCGGGCCAGATCGGTTTCGCCACTGGGACAGTGACCAAGGACAAAACGTTGGTGCAGGCGAATATCCAGATCACGATGAATACGGTGACGCTGCCTCTCGTCTTACAGGACGCCGATACGTTCCCATACGGGATTAACAGTTTAGGCCAGCTCTATGGCAACCAGGATGCAAACGCAATCAACTACCTGGCGCAGTTGTCTTGGCAGCAGGGCAACAGCTACTACGCCTTTGGACAAGGCAGCGGTCCGGTAGCCGCGATCCAGTCGCTGAATGGGCAGCAGGTCGAACTGAGCCAGCAAGCGCTGGGCAGCCTGAA
>Ga0123336_10001097_pt1 | contig 25424 bp, 13 predicted proteins | sample SSSSmetaG_FD_96466 | JGI IMG/M metagenome (GOLD analysis project Ga0123336, IMG submission 96466) | Glacier valley bacterial and archeal communities from Borup Fiord, Nunavut, Canada, to study Microbial Dark Matter (Phase II) - ​SSSS metaG | ecosystem: Environmental > Aquatic > Freshwater > Ice...
GGCATGGGTGTTATCTCCGAGGTGATCAGCACGTTCAGCCGCAAGCGGGTGTTTGGTTATACGGCGGTAGCGTTCTCGTCAGTGGCGATTGCGTTGTTCGGCTTCTTCGTATGGGCGCATCACATGTTCATCATGGGGGTGTCGAATTACTCGGCGCTGGTGTTCAGCCTGTTGACCATGCTGGTGGCTGTGCCTTCGGCGATCAAGATCTTCAACTGGGCGTTCACGCTGCAGAAGGGCTCGATCACGTTTGAGACGCCGATGCTGTATGCGTTCGGCTTCATCGGACTTTTCACGATCGGCGGTATGACGGGGGTATTCCTGGGTGCGCTGGGCATGGACATTCACCTGACTGAGACCTACTTCATCGTGGCGCACTTCCATTTTGTGATGGTAGGCGGTATGTTGATGGCGTTCCTCGCGGGGGTTCACTTCTGGTGGCCGAAGATGACGGGCCGGATGTATCCGGAGTCGATGTCCAAGCTGGCCGCGGTGACGACGTTCATCGGCTTCAACCTGACGTTCCTGCCGCAATTCATTTTGGGCTATCTTGGCATGCCGCGCCGGTACCATGCGTATCCGCCGGAGTTCCAGGTGCTGAACGTACTTTCGACAGCTGGCGCTACGGTGCTGGGTATCGGGTATCTGATGCCGATGTTGTATCTCGGGTGGTCGCTGAAGTATGGCGCGATTGCTGGGAATAATCCGTGGCAGGCGACGGGGCTGGAGTGGCAGATTCAGTCTCCGCCGTTGACGGAAAACTTTATCGAGGTCCCGATTGTGGACCACGAGGCGTACGACTACGAGTGGCTCGCCCACAAGACGGCAAACGAGGTGACGACCGTTGGATAATGCGACCGTGGCAACCCACGAACATACGCACGAGACCGCTGTGCATACAGAGCATCATCATGTCGCGCTGCCGCAGCACCGTCATCACTTTGAGACGGAGCAGCAGCAACGCGAGGCCGGGACGTTCGGGATGTGGCTCTTTCTGCTGACCGAAATCATGTTCTTCGGCGGTCTGTTCTTTGCGTATCTGCTGTACCGCAACTGGTACAACGATGCGTTCGTGGCCGCTTCGAATCAGCTGAGCATCCCGCTGGGTGCCTTCAATACGGCTGTGCTGATCGGCTCCGGATTTTTCATGGCGTTGGGTGTGTGGGCAGCGGAGGTCCGAAAGAAGGGCCTGCTGGTGCTTTTTCTAGTTATCACGACGGTGCTCGGGTTCGTGTTTCTTGGCGTGAAGTATATGGAGTACTCGGAGAAGTTTGAGAAGCACCATATTCCGGGTGCACACTTCGACGTGAAGGAGTTCGTGAATCCTGCGGCGTTTGGGCTGAAAGAAAAGCCGCTGGCTCCGGATATGGCGCAAAAGACACAGATCTTCTTCTCGCTCTACTTCGCGATGACCGGCATGCACGCACTGCACATGATTATCGGAATCGTTCTGCTGTTCTGGCTTACGTGGCGCGCTCATAGGGGGGAGTTCTCGGAAGGGTACGTCGCCCCAATTGAGAACTTCGGGCTGTACTGGCACTTTGTCGATATCGTGTGGATATTCCTGTTCCCACTGCTGTATTTGATTAACCGTCACCCGGTATAACCGTCACGGCTATGTGCTGTGTTTGAAGGAGAGAGTATGTCAGAGCATCAAGATGCATCGAATGTGACCAACCCAGAGCACGCGGAACATCACATTGTTTCGCCGCTGACGTACATCATCATTTTTGGCGCATTACTGGTGTTTACGGCGATTACGGTTGGTGCTGCGTATATCAATCTTGGCATTCTGAATCCGATTGTGGCCCTCGCGATTGCATCGACCAAGGCTGTGATCGTCATTCTGTTCTTTATGCACGTGAAGTATCAATCGAACCTGATCAAGATGACGGTGGGTGCGGGTTTCTTCACTTTCCTGGTGCTAATCATGATGACGCTGAGCGACTACATGAGCCGGGCATGGGGACTTTGGTAAGCAGGATTTGATTTGACGAGATGCGGCCTTCGGGCCGCATTTTTGTTGTGACGAAGCCTGTCAAATTCTTTCGTCTTAGACTTGTATCTATGGTGAAAGATACAGTTCCCCTCCCTGATGCGCTTACGAAGTTGGCTGATGATGCACGTGTGACGGTGCGGCGGGATGGCTCACCTGACCCTGACGGCAAATGTGTTGTGTACTGGATGCAGCGGGCGCAGCGTGGCGTGGACAACCATGCCATAGACCTGGCGGTGAAGGTGGCGAACCTGCTGGCACTGCCGCTGGTAATTTACTTTGCGGGGATTTCGAACTTTCCTCATGCGAATCTGCGGCACTATGCATTCCTCAATCAGGGGCTGGTAGATGTGGAACATGACCTGGCAAAACGGAACATCGGCTTCGTGTTGCGAAACGCACCGCATGAGTCGCATGAGCAGTTGTTGGCGGATGTGGGTGCGGCGTTTCTGATTGGGGATGAGAACCCGATGCGTGAGCCGGAGCGTTGGCGGAAGCATCTGGCGGGGCGGGTGAAGATTCCTTTCTGGACGGTGGATACGGATGTGGTGGTGCCGTCGAAGTTGATTGAGAAGGCGCAGTATGGGGCTTATACGATTCGGCCACGGTTGTACCGGCTGCTGCCGGAGTATCTGCTGCCGTATGAGAATCTGAAGGCGGATCATGCGTGGCAGCGGCCAAATGGGTTCCATGCGGACTCGGTGCATGAAGACATGACACGCGGGTGGAAGGACCTGGACCGGAGTGTCGCGCCGGTGCCGGAGTGGCAGGGTGGGACCCATGCGGCGTTAAAGCGACTGAAGCTATTTACGACGAAGATGATGGCGGGATACGACAAGGAGCGGAATCATCCGGAGGTGGATGGGACTTCGTGCATGTCGCCGTATCTGCACTATGGGCATATCGGGCCGTTGACGATTGCGCTGGCAGTGGATGCCGCGGCGAAGGCCGATCCGGGATTGCGTGAGGCGCGGGATAGCTACTTCAACGAGTTGATTGCGTGGCGGGAGCTGGCGGTGAATTTCGTGAAGTTCACGCCAAACTACGATACGGCGGATTGCGCGGAGAACTGGGCGAAGAAGACCATTGCGGAGCATGCTCGGGATGAGCGGGAGCATCTGTATACGTTGGCGCAGCTGGAGAATGCAGAGACGTTTGACGATCTGTGGAATGCGGCGCAGATCCAGATGGTGCGGCATGGGTGGATGCATAACTATCTGCGGATGTACTGGGCAAAGAAGATTCTGGAGTGGACACCGGATGCAGCGACTGCGGTGAAGTACTGTATTCATTTGAACGATAAGTATTTTCTGGATGGGCGCGATCCGAATGGATATGCGGGCGTGGCCTGGGCGGTGCTCGGCAAGTTTGATCGAGCATGGTTTGAGCGTCCCATCTTCGGGAAGATTCGTTATATGTCGGGTGGTTCGACGGGGAAGAAGTTCAATTCGAAGCTCTATATCCGGCAGATGCATGCGTTGCCAGGCGAGGGTGCGCGGGGCTTAGCGAAGATTAGCCGTGCCGATGGTACCGGGCAGCTGTTCTCTTGAGATGGTCGCAGCGGACCTGATGTGCTGATGTTAGATTCGTAAGACGTGAAGTACCGGGGTGGGGGACGAATCAACCTGGTACGTTGCAAGTCGCGTCGAACGCCGGGGCCGCAGAGCAGGCCAGAAGAGCCCGGGCAACACGCGCGTGAGAACTCTCTCATCCCCTTCTGACACTCTTAGGAAACTCTTAACGACCTTCGTATTGACTCGTTGGTTGTGAGGCAGCAGCATCATGTTGCGATGACTGCTGGATCTGTCGTTTACGCTATGCGCCCTACTGCCTCGAACCAACCCGCTGGCCGCAGATACTCGACTCGGTGGGAGTCATTCTTGTGCTGCGTCCTCCTGGTCATTCTGGCTGTCGGTACAACCCTGCTGGGGCAGGACGGTGCTGTTGCTGTAAATGTCACACAGAGTGAAGTCCAAGCTCCGGCGGTGCGGGCCAGGAAGTTTCTTAGCCGTCGTGCGCTTGATGGGAGCGGCTCGCCGGCACAGGCTATGGTGCAGGCGCGTCAGCAGCATAGTGCGCTGGCGACTGCACCGCGGCTGACCAGCTTGAGTGCTACATGGCAAGCGGTGGGACCGGCGCAGGTGGCGACTGCTGCGTATGGCAATGTGACGGGGCGGGTGAGCTCGATTGCCATTGATCCGGCGGATGCTACGGGCAACACGGTGTATGTGGGGACGACGGGTGGCGGCGTGTGGAAGTCAGTGAACGCGGCGGGGCCGGTTGGTAGCGTATCGTTTGTGCCGCTGACAGATACGCTTCAGGTCTTCAGTGCGAACGCGGGGACCGGGATGATTCCTTCGCTGAGTATTGGAGCGCTGAGCGTGGGGAACGGTGTGGTGCTGGCCGGGACGGGCGATCCGAATGATGCGACGGACTCGTTCTATGGGAGCGGAGTACTGCGGTCGGCGGATGGCGGGTTGACGTGGACGGTGGTGCAGGGATCGCAGGATGGGGTGGCGGGGGCGCACTCGTTTACGGGGCTTGGGTTTGCGGGGTTTGCCTGGAGTAGTACAGCGGCGGGGATGGTGGTGGCTGCGGTTTCGTCGGCTGCGGAAGGGGATTTGGTGAATGCGGGGTCCTCGACGTACAGCGTGAAGGGGCTGTATGTGTCGAACGATGCAGGGGTGACGTGGCGGATAGCTACGTTGATGGATGGGAGCCAGGTGGTGCAGTCGGCGCAGTCGATTGGGACACCCGGCGGTGTGGCGGCGACGGCGGTGGTGTGGAATGCGATGCGGCAGCGGTTCTACGCGGCCGTGCGAAGCCATGGGTACTACGAGTCGCCGGATGGGATGACGTGGACGCGGCTGGTGCATCAGCCGGGTGCGGGGCTGACGGTAGCGGCTTGTCCGGCTGCGGTGGCCAGTGTTGGGTGTCCGATCTTCCGCGGTGCGCTGACGGTGCAGCCTGTGACGGGGGATCTGTTTGCGTTGACGGTGGATGGGAGCAATCGCGACCAGGGATTGTGGCAGGATGTGTGTGGGTTGAGCGGGACGAATTGTGCGAATGCGACAGTTCTGTTTGCCAAGCAGATCGTAACGACACCGCTGGAGGTGGGGAGCGGTAGTACGGTGATTCCGCAGGGAGACTATGACCTTGCGCTGGCTGCGGTGGCTTCCGGCGCGGATACTCTCGTGTTTGCGGGGACGCGGGATTTGTATCGGTGCTCAGTTGCTGCAGGCTGCCTGCTGCGGAATACGACGAATGCCTTGAATGGGTGTGCGGCCCCGGCGAAGGTGGCCCCGGCTCAACATGCGATTGCTGTGATGGCAACGGGTGGGTTGCCGCTGGCGTATGTGGGGAATGATGGTGGAGTGTGGCGGTCCACGGATGGGGTGAATCAGCAGGCTACGAGCTGCTCGGCGGATGATGCGACGCACTTTCAGAATCTGAATGCGGGGTTGGGATCGCTGGCGGAGGTGGTGAGTTTTGCGCAGCATCCGACAGATGCCGCAGTACTGCTGGTGGGGTTGGGCGCGAATGGAAGTGCGGCGACGAGCAATGCGGGGGCGGCTGCTGCGTGGGGGCAGTTGGCTGCGGGGGAAGGTGGCGGGGTGGCGATTGATCCCGGGAATCCGGCTCTGTGGTACGTCTCGACCGGGGCAGGGGTGAGTGTGAAGCAGTGTGCGAAGGGGACTGCGTGTGGAATGGGGGACTTTGTGGGGGCTACGGTGGGGGTTGCGCAGGTGTCGGGCGATGCTTCGCTGGTGGATGTGCCGTGGCTGCTGGATCCGACGCTGAGTGCGGAGTTGATCGTGGGGACTTGCAGGGTGTGGCGGGGGCAGGCGGGTAGTGGGGCATTGTGGTCGGACGGGAATACGATCAGCAAGGTGCTGGCAGGGTCGCAGAGTCCGACGTGCGTGGGGACGAATGGGTTCATCCGGTCTCTGGGGGCGGGGGGGCCGGCGAGTGGTGCGGTGGCAGCGCAGAGTGCGGGGTCGACGGTGCTGTATGCGGGCATGGCGGGCGCGCTGGATGGAGGCAGAAGTGCGGGTGGGCACGTGTTTACGATGACTTCGGCGGGGACGGCTGGTGGGAGTACGGTGTGGGTGGATAGCGCGGCCTCGGTGGTGACGAATGATGTAGGGTCGGCGGGGAAGTTCAATCCGGGGGGCTTTGATGTGTCGTCGCTGGCGGTTGATGCGCATGATGCGACGGGCAGGACGGTGTACGCGACGGTGATGGGTTTTGCGGGGAATGGGGTGAATGCGCCGCATGTATACCGGTCTGTCGATGCGGGGGTGCATTGGGTGAATGTGAGCAGCAACCTTCCGAATGCTCCGGCGAATAGCGTGGTGGTGGACCCGAATGATGCGAATACTTTGTATGTTGCTTTGGATACGGGAGTTTATGTAACGACTCAGGTTACGAGTTGTGCCACGGCGAATTGCTGGAGCGTGTACGGGGCGGGATTGCCGAATGCTCCGGTGGTGCAGCTTGCTGTTGCGGCGGGAATGGCGACCGGCGATGGGCGGACGGGAGAGTTGCGGGCGGGCACGTATGGGCGCGGGATCTGGCAGATCCCATTGTTGACGGCGGTGAATCCGGCGCAGCCCGCGATGAGCGTAAATCCGGTGTCGTTGACGTTTGCGGTGCAGCAAATAGCTACGGCAAGTGCTCCGCAGACTGTAACGGTTACAAATACGGGCAATGCCGTGTTGACGGTGAGCCAGGTGGCGGCGACGGGGGATTTTGTTGCGACGAATCGTTGTGTGGGTATGACGGTCGTGGCGGGTTCAACATGTACGGTGCAGGTGAAGTTTTTGCCGACGGCGACGGGTGCGCGTGCTGGCGTGCTGACGGTCTATGGCAACGTGAGCGGCGGACAGGTGACGGTGGCGCTGGCGGGGACGGGCGCTCCGCCGGCGGCGATTGTGCCGAACCCGCTGCTGCTGAGTTTTGCGGCTACGGCGGTGGGGGCTACGAGTGCGGCGCAGAACATTACGATTTCGAATACGGGTGGTGTGAGCGCGACGGTGCAGGTGCCGGTGGTGATGGGTGACTTCAGGATTTCGGCGAACACGTGTGGAAGTTCGCTGGCGGCGGGGGTAGGGTGTACGGTGTCGGTGGTGTTTGTGCCTACGGGCGCAGGGGTGCGGAGCGGGAGCCTTACGGTGACGGATGATGCGGGCGTGCAGGTGGTTTCGCTAACGGGGACGGGTACGCTGGCGGCGACGGATGCGTTGACGCCGGGGTCGCTGACGTTCGGGGTGCAGCAGTTGAATACGACGAGTGCGGCGCAGGTGGTGACGCTGACGAATACGGGAGATGTGGTGCTGACATTGCTTGCGGCACAGATTTCTAGTGGTGACTTTGCGGTGGTGAATGGTTGTGGGAACTCGTTGAACGGCCATGCGAGTTGCGCGTTAGGTGTTTCGTTTGTGCCGAAGAGCGTGGGTGCGGGGGTAGGGGTGTTGAGTGTTTCGGACCAGTACCGCGTGCAGACGGTGGCGTTGAATGGGACGGGGGTGTCGCCGCCGGGGGTGTCGCTATCGCCGCTGGGTGGGTTAGGGTTTGGAGTGATAGGGGTGGGACTGAGTGGTGCGACGCAGGTGGTGACGCTCACGAATAATGGCGGGCTCCAGTTGGCGGTTTCGAGTGTTGGGGTCACGGGGGATTTTGCTGTATCGAGCAGTACGTGCGGGGTGAGTGTGGCTGCTGGGACTAGCTGCACGATGCAGATGGTGTTTGTGCCCGCTGCTGCTGGAGTTCGCGCGGGAACGCTGACGGTGGTGGATAATGCGGCGGGGTCTCCGCATACGATGGCATTGACGGGGACGGGGGTGGACTTTGCGTTGAGTGCGAATGGGCCTACGTCGGTGACAGTGTCGAACGGGAAGGCGGCGGTGTTTCCGCTGCTGCTTAGTTCCGCGACGGGTGTTCCGGGAGTGGTGGCGCTTACGTGTACGGGAGTTCCGGCCCATGCTTCGTGCGTGGTGACGCCAGGAAGCGGAGCGCTGGGTGGGACGAGTACGGTGAACGTGACGGTGCTGACGGGTTCGGTGGCGCAGATGCGCCGGGCGACGCAGGCGATCTGGCTGGCGGGGCTGATCCCACTGGGCCTTCTGGTGCGGCGGCGGAAGGCGCTGGGGCTTCTAGTGTTGGGCGTCTTGCTGGGGTGCGGATCGGGGCGGCTGATTCCGGGGGATGGATCTTCGACTCCGGTGGTTCCGGTGACGCCGACGGGGACGTACGGGGTGATTGTGACAGGGACGAGTGCGGGACTGAGCCGATCGGTGACTTTGACGGTGGTAGTGCAGTAGCGTCTGCTCTCCGGCAAATTACCGTGATGGACAAAAATGGCTGATAGATGGTGCGGGGCTCCGTTTAGAGAGTTGCGAGGCAATCTATCAGGCCCAGCGATTCATGCTCTGGTTCAGGGATTGGGGTTGGCGCGTCGAAATTGTCGGAGTGGTTGACAAGCCAGTTCAGGCCGGCTGGGGTAACTTTTAGAGTGTCCGGAGCAGGACTCTGGCCGTCTGTGCCGGGGAACACTGAGTTTCTTACAATCAGTTGCTTGCGGCGTAGCGAGATGATGGCGAAGCTGGTCGTTTGAACGAGTCCGAACCGATTCATCTCCTGCGCCAGCGATTTTGGCGTAATGCCTTCCAACAGGGAAACTTCCGCGATCGTTCGGAGTGCAAGAATTTCGTAGGACTTAAGAATGATCTGATTCTGGTTCGCGTGGTGAGCGTCGTGAGGATCTAACTGCACGATGGTGTCAGAAGAAATCTGTGCCGAGGAGGAGTTGGCCTGCTCGTTTTCTGGATATTGCGCAGCGTAGACCTCCGTATCGATGATGGCTACAGGGTGAGGAGAATTGCAGGGAGTCGATGAAGATGTAACTTGGAGAAGACGATTCAGGATTCGCTGGCGCAGTGACTGATAGTCGTCAGTGAGCGGGTGTAGTGGGTAGGTAATGAGCGTGTCCACGGACGGCAGCAGGGTCGCTTTCGGGTTGGGCAGAGAAGTCACGAGGCAAAGCGGTTTGTTGAGAGCCATTGCGCATCCGAGTGCAAACCAGGTGTAGCCCCCGGCGTCCGACACGTCGGCAAATGCAATGTCAGCGGTGCGTATGCCATCGACGATATCGTCCACGATCCTAGCTGAAGTGGGGAGAGTCCGTGGGTTGGGATGCAACTGGTGAGGAGTGAGTCCTGCCTCCTTGACGGTCTTTAGAAAAAGTTCGTCGTGAAGATTTCCGAAGCCGTCCGGGCGGCTCAGTCTATCGGGAGAACTGCCGGCTACCGGGATCATGAAGCATGTCTTAGTGGAGGTCTGCTTTTCCATTTCGCTCTCTTTTCAGTGGCTATTCGTGCAAGATGCTGGCATTGCGTATCAAACGATCTGCAAAAGGTTTTCGCCTACATCCGTGAAGGCGCGACGGACCGCTGACTTGCCTTCCAGTGTGCTTGGAATACCCGGTAGACGTCCGGCAAAGATCTTGAGTGCTTTGAGGCTGAGGGGCTTGGAGTAGAGGTAGCCCTGGGCTATGTCGCATTTCATTTGCAGGAGGGTGTCAACGTGGCTTGTCGTTTCGACGCCTTCGGCAACAACTTCAATGTCGAGGTTGTGGGCAAGCGCAATGATGGCTGAGGTGACGACGCGCCCGTTGGTGTCCGCATCGCATTTGCTGATAAAGGAGCGGTCGATCTTGATACGGTCCACGGCAAAGCGTGTGATGTAAGCCATATTGGAGAAGCCGGTGCCAAAGTCGTCGATGGCGAAGTGTACGCCGAGTTTCCTTACGCGCTCCATGATCTCCAAAGACTCTTCTGAGTCGACCATGAGAAGTTGCTCGGTGATCTCGAGTTCGACCTGGTGAGGACTAAGGCCGCTAATCCGCAGCGCGCGTTCGACGGTTTCGGGGAAGTTTTTTTGCTGGAACTGGCGTGGGGAGATATTGATTGCAACCGAAAGTTCTTTGCCGATTTCCGCCTGGAGCGCTGCGATCTCTTTGCAGGCATTGCGAAGAACCCATTCGCCGATGGAGACGATGAGGCCGGTTTCTTCGGCAATCGGGATGAAGGTGGTTGGCGGAACGAAACCGAACTCCGCACTCTTCCAACGCAATAGCGCTTCAACGCCAATGAGGTGATTATTCGCGAGGGAGATTTGAGGCTGATAGACGATCTCGAAGGCATTGTCCTTAAGTGCGGTGCGCAAAGCGGACTCCATCTTGAGTTTCTTCAGACTCTCGATGCCAATGCCTGGGGAATAAACCTCTACGCCATTGCGTCCGCGTCCTTTGATGCGGTACATGGCGAGATCCGCATTTTTGAAGAGATCGTCGATCTGTTCGCACTCTGGGAAGATACTGATGCCGCAACTCGCGGTTACGGTGAGTTGGTGGCTTCCCAGATGAATTGGCTTGGAGATTTCATCCAAAAGCTTTAGAGCAAGAACTTGAGCGTCGTTGGCATCCCGAAGGTCTGGGAGCAGGACGATGAATTCGTCACCGCCCATGCGTGCGACGGTATCGGATTTGCGGATGGAGTCTTTCAGGCGCTTACTCACCTCTGCGAGCAGCTTGTCGCCTGCCTGATGGCCAAGCGAATCGTTGACGCGCTTGAAGTTGTCGAGATCAATCATGATGACTGCGAGATGATCATGGGAACGTCTTGCGCGTTCGATGGCAACTTCAAGCCGGTCTCGGAGAAGAGTACGAGTTGGCAGGCCTGTGAGCGGGTCATGGTGGGCGATGTGCTGAATGTACTCGTCAGCGCGTTTACGTTCTGTGAGGTCGTAAGCGATTCCGAGAAAGCCGACAGAAGTGCCGGCAGGGTCCTTGAGGGAGGTGACGGTAAGGTTCACCGGCAATTTTGAAGCATCCCGGCGAACATACGTCCACTCGCGTTCTTCCGGTGCGCCCTTTTCGGGTATTGCGTGAAGGACCTGGTGACCCTGGAGTGAATCGGTGCCGTACTGGTCGGCGAGTTCCCGGGCACGCTGTGTCATTTCGTTGGGCTCGTGGAGGATGCTGACATTCTGGCCGATCAGTTCTGCAGCGGAGTAGGCGAGCATGCGCTCTGCCGCAGGGTTGGCCGAGGTGATGATGCCGTTATGGTCTGTCGCGATCATGCAGAAGGGCGAACAAGCAATGATGGCGCGTTGATTGACGAGTGCTGTTTGAAGTTCTTTCCTGTTCTTCTCCCTGTCGGTGATGTCGGTCGCGGTAATGGCGACGCCGTCCTCAAGCTTAATCGCCTGAATGTTTAGAATGAGGGGCCGTCCGCCCGATTTGAGGACACGGTGCTCAATATCCTCGTTGAGAGATTTTCCAGTTTCGATGACCTCGGCGTAGACCCTGAGGCGCGCCGGAGTGAGCAACTCAGGAAAGATAATACTCATTTTCTTCCCCAGCATTTTTTCGCGTGTTGACCCCAGCATGAGTTCGGCGTTTCGATTGACTGAGAGAACGCGCAGATCGACGATAGTACCGTCTTCATCTCTTACGGCTTCATACATCAAGATGGCTGACATGCTGGACTCGATAGCGGCATTGAGGTGTGACTGGCTTTCGCGTGAGCTGGCGGCCTCGCGCAAAGTCGAGTCGATGCGGCGAACCGCGAGCGGCAAGCAGGCAAGGGTAACGAGTCCCGCGCAGGAGCCGACAATTTGCAGAGAGTGGACCATCCAGAGGTGCGAGGTACCGAACCTGGAAAGATAGTTATCTCCGCTGAGTTGTGATGAGTCGAGGGCGTGATTCATCGTCTCCGCTATGAGGAAGAGAGCAAACATAGCGGATACCCATCCCAGTGCTAAGCCTCGGCGACTTCGATAGAGGAGCGTGGCGAGGGAGAATGCGAGGGCAAGAAACGTGGCCCCGGCAATGTCGTCAAAAATGCCCCTCGTGAAGAAGAGTTGAAGGGTCTTGTTCGACCAGTTCGCGCGTGACGCGAGGGACAAGGAAATCGCTGTGAGTACAGCGACGCAGATTAGAGCTGTTCGTAACGACGAATGAGGAGCCGTGCGCTTTAGGGCGTTCTCCATTTGGATGCCTTATATAGCTCTGGTGGGCAAGCTGGTTCACAGAACAGCCAACATTTACGTGCGATGAAGCCTACGATCGAAGGGTTAGCTCCGGACGTGTGGAAGTTGCTATTTCCCAAAATAGAACGAACCGCGGCGGCGGCCAATGACTCATAAGTTGCAAAGGGCCTGGTGTTACAGCTTATGTTGCGGAATGGCTATGATGTGCCTTTCCAGCCGCGTGGTAGAGGTTAGAGGGCCTGGGCGGCGGCGTGGGCGGAGGCCCAGGCCCATTGGAAGTTGTAGCCGCCCAGCCAGCCCGTTACGTCGACGACTTCTCCGATGAAATAGAGGTTGGGGCGTTTTTTGGATTGCATGGTTTTGGCGTCGAGCTCGTCGGTCGAGACGCCTCCGGCGGTGACTTCGGCTTTGACGTAGCCCTCGGTGCCGGCGGGGGTGATGCGCCAGTCGTGGAGGCGCTGTTCGAGGGTGATGAGGGTGGCGTTGGGGAGGGCGTCGTTCGCAGGGGAGTTGCGAAGGGCTTGGGTGGCTTGCGGGGGGAGGTTGAGGGTGAGCCAGCGTTCGGCCATGCGGGCGGGGAGGATGTTGCGGAGTTCGTTGTAGACGGCGGTGGGGTCGCGGCGAGCATGGGGGGTGAGGAGGAGGGCGGCGATGTTTTGTCCGGGGGCGAGGTCGAGGGAGATGGGCTGGCCGGGCTGCCAGTAGGAGGAGGCCTGGAGGATGGCGGGGCCGCTGAGGCCGCGGTGGGTGATGAGGAGCTTTTCACGGAAGGCGGGGGGTAGGGTACGTTGTTTTTTTGCGACTGGAGCGTTGACTGGGCTGGCGGCAGGGTTTGTGGCGATGACTTCGGCGCTTAGGCCGGAGAGGTCGGCCCAGTCGCGGGTGTCTTCGGGGTTGAAGACGAAGGGGACGAGGGCGGGGCGGCAGGGGACGATTTCGAGGTTGAAGTGCTGGGCGATTTCGTAGCCGAGGCCGGTGGCTCCCATCTTGGGTATGGAGAGGCCTCCGGTGGCGACGACGACGGAGGGGGTGTGGAGGGTGGCGTTGGAGGTTTCGACTTTGAATTGCGTGCCGTCGTGGGTGACGGAGAGGATGCGGGTGCCGAGCTGGAGGGTGACGCCGGCTTGGGCGCACTCGTGGGTGAGGAGGTTGACGATATCGTGGGAGGTCCGATCGCAGAAGAGCTGTCCCAGGGTCTTTTCATGCCAGGGGATCTGGTGCTGGTCGACTAGATCGAGGAAGTCGGCGGGGGCGTAGCTGGAGAGGGCTGACTTGGCGAAATGCGGGTTCTGGGAGAGGAAGTTTTCGGGTCGTGTGTGGAGGTTGGTGAAGTTGCAGCGGCCTCCGCCGGAGATGAGGATTTTTTTGCCGGGGCGGTCGGCGTGGTCGAGAAGGAGGATGCGATGCCCGCGGCGTCCAGCCTGGAGGGCGCACATGAGGCCGGCGGCACCTGCTCCGAGGATGATTGCGTCGTAGATGGGGTCGTTGGGTTGGGGGGTGAAGGGCACGAGTTTGATTGTAGAAGGGGAAGGGCGGAAGGACAGTTGTGAGTTGTGAGTTATGAGGTACGGGTACGGGCAACCGCAGGTCCTTCGACTCCACAACTCGCAAAAGAGCGAGTTGTTTCGCTCAGGATGACAATTTGGGAGGGAAGTTCGCTAGGGATGACAGATTGTATTAGTTGGTGGCGTGGTGCTTTTGGGTGATTGTTGGGGTTGGAGAGGGCAACTAGAACTTAGAGGGTAGTTTAAGGGGGCCTTAGGCCGTGCAATTTTATGGGATGGGTTTACATCGTTTGATGTCTGGGGCCGTTGCGGCCGGGGTTGGGATGTTGCTGACCGGGTGTGGGTTGGGGCCGCTGGCCGCGCCGAATGCGTTGACGGCTGACGGTGTGAGCGGGACAGTGTTTGGTGGGCAGCAGCCGGTGGTGGGTGCGACCGTGCAGATGTATGCGGCGGGGACGAATGGGTATGGGTCGGCGGCTATTCCGCTGTTGAATCGCAGCGTGGTGACGCAGACGAATGGGAGCTTTTCACTTTCGGGCACGTTTACTTGTCCTTCTTCGGGAACGCCGGTGTATCTGCTGGTGACGGGGGGGAATCCGGGGCTGGCTCCGGGTATGAACAATAATGCGCTGGCGTTGATGGCGCTGCTGGGGCCTTGCGGGAACCTGGGGCCTGGTGTGTTTATCAATGTGAATGAGCTGACGACGGTGGCGGGCGTGTGGACGATGGCACCGTTCATGCTGGATGGATCGCATATCGGGACGAGTGCGACGAACGCGCAGGGATTGGTGAATGCGTTCAACACGGCGGCGAACCTGGTGACGTTGCTGGGGAAGAGTCCGGGTACGGCTCCTGCGATCGCCACGATACCTTCGGCGGAGATTAATACGCTGGGCGATGTGCTGGCGGCGTGCGTGAACTCGAATGGGAATACGGCGACGACGGCTTCGTGCGGGCGACTGTTCAATGCGGCTCAGCCAGCGGGTGGGATTGCGCCGACGGATACGATTCTTGCGGCTCTGGATATTGCACGGAATCCGGCGCATAACGCGGGAGCAATTTACAGCTCGTTGCCGGCGAATGGGCCGTATCAGCCGACGCTGGCGAATGCTCCGAGTGACTGGACGATTGGGATTAAGTACGCTTCGGCGGCATTCAAATCGCCGACGGATATTGCGATTGATTCGCAGGGGAATGCGTGGGTGCTGAGCGTGCCGGTGGTGAATACGCCTTCGAGCAACGTAAGCATCTTGAATACGACCGGGATTGTGGCGACCTATGCGCAGCCGGGAATCCGGTATGGGCGACTGGCGCTGGACCCCTATGACGATCCGTGGCTGACGAATGGCGTGGGATCGAATGTGGTGGAGTTGACGAGCTCAGGGACGCGGGCTACGCTGAACGCGTTCAGCGGCGGCGGGATCAATGGGCCGGGCGCGCTGGCGTTCGATGGGCTGGGCAACGCGTGGGTGGCGAACAATGGGCCTACGACGAGCAAGCTGAGCGCGAATGGAGCACCGCTCTCGCCCGCGACGGGATATGCTACAGCCGGGTCGAGCGGGCCTTCGGCTTTGGCGCTGGATCCGACGGGAAATGCGTGGGTGGCGGATGCTTCGGGCAATACGATTGAGGTGCTGGCGAACAATGGTAAGGCGGTTCCGGGGTCTCCATATACTGGTGCTGGGTTTGATGGGCCGTATGCGATTGCGATTGATTCGACGGGCGGAGCGTGGGTGGCGAACCGGACGGGCAGCAGCCTGAGCCGGATTTCGAGCAACGGGCAGGCGATTACGGGGAGTCCGTTCTATGGTGCTGGTCTGAACGCTCCGGTGGATATGGGGCTGGATGGACTAGGGAATGTGTGGCTGGCGAATTCGGGGGCGAACAGTGTTTCGGAGTTTCTGAGCACGGGGCGGCCACAGTCGGGTGCTGGGGGTTATGGGAGTGCGACGCTCTCGAATCCGTTCCGGATGGCGATCGATAAGTCAGGGAATGTGTGGGTGGCGAACCTGGGCTCGACAGTTGCGGGAACGAGCTTTATTACGCAGATTGTGGGGGCTGCGGCTCCAGTGGTGACGCCGCTTTCGGTTGCGGTGCAGAACAATGCGCTGAATCAGAGGCCGTAAGGACACTTGTTAGTTCCTAGTTGCTAGTAAGGACGCGACGGTGGGCTACCATTATTAGATAATGAAGCGTGTGGAGCGGTTTGCTCCGAAGGTAGTGGCGGGGCAGGCTTTTGGGCCAGCTGCGGCGGTGACGCGGCGTGCGGCGGAGAAGCTGCGGGCGGGGCATTTGTGGGTTTACCGGTCAGATGTGGAGTCGCTGGTTCCGCTGACGGGGACGGCTGGGGTAGCGGGTGGATCGCTGGTGACAGTGATGGATTCGCGTGGGATTCCACTGGGGACCGGGCTGTATAGCGCGGCTTCCGAGATTGCGGTGCGGATGGTTTCGGCGGAGGCTTCGGTTTCGCGGGCGGCTTATCTGGCTGAAGTGCGGGTCCGCGTGGTGGCTGCGTTGGCTCTGCGGGATGACGTGGCGCCGGAAAGCGACGCGGATGATGCGTGCCGGCTGGTCTTTTCGGAGGCGGATGGGCTGCCGGGGATTGTGGTGGACCGGTATGGCTCGCTGGTGATTGTGCAGTTGTTGACGCAGGGCACGGCGCAGGACGATTTGCGCGAGGTGCTGACGGCGGGGCTGGTGGCTCGGTTTGGCGCGGGGATTACGGTGTGGGAGCGGCCGGATGCACGGGTTCGCGAACTGGAGGAGCTGGGTGCGCCTTCGAGCGCGCCTCTGCATGGTGATGCGGCGGTGACGTCCGCGGTATTCACGATTAATGGGCTGCGATTTAACTTTGATGTGGGTTTGGGGCAGAAGACGGGAGCATTTCTGGATCAGCGGCTGAACTATGCTGCCGCGGCGAAGTATGCGCGGGGGCGGGCACTCGACGTGTTTACCTACCAGGGTGGGTTTGCGCTGCACATGGCGCAGTGGTGCGATGAAGTGACGGGTGTGGATGGGAGCCGCTCTGCGCTGGAGGTGGCGGACCGGAACTTTGCCTTGAATGAGAATCTAAACGCAAAGGTGGAGTGGATGGAGGCGGACGCGTTTGAACTGCTGCGGGAGTATGAGGCTTCGGGTGAGAAGTACGACACGATTGTGCTGGATCCTCCAGCGTTTGCAAAGAGCAAGCGGGCGGCGGAGGGTGCGATGCGGGGGTACAAGGAGCTGAATCTGCGGGCGATGAAGATGCTGCGGCCGGGTGGGACGCTGGTGACGTGCTCGTGCTCGCACCACGTTCCGCTGGAGGAGTTTACGGCGGTGGTGACGGCGGCGGCGGTGGATGCAAGACGGCGGGTGCAGATTCTGGAGATGCGCGGAGCCGCGCCGGACCATCCGGCGGTATTGACGCTAGCGGAGACGACGTATCTGAAGTGCTTGATTTGCCGGGTTGGGTAAGGCAGCTAAGGACAGCTAGAGGCAGCTAAAGGTAGTTCCACTGGATGACTGGACTTAGGGAATAACCCCATGGTCAACGCGGTGAGATGTGGGTTCAATATGGGGCACCCGTTTTTCAACCCGCTAGGAATCAGGGCATTTTCTGGGTGGGCACGTTGTCTGGGATTTTGAGTTCGAATTGATCTGGGTCGAGTGGTTTGTTGAAGTCGACCTTTGTGATGGTGATGGCGAGGCTGTACTGGTCGAGCGGCCGTTTGATGACGATGCGGGACGGGAAGGGGATTCCGTTGAAGGTCTGGTAGTCGGTGTAGAAGGCGCGGGTGGCGACCTTGCCCTCGTCATTGTAGATGTCTTGCTGGTAGGGCAGGAGATTGCCGCGGCTGATGTGGATGACGCGGAGGGTGCGGGCAAGGGAGCCATGGGGCTGGGAGAGGAACTCGATGTCGTAGTCTGGCTCTTCGATGAGGTCGTTCTTCTTGCGGGGGTTCTCGTAGACGCGGATGTCCTGGGTAAGCGAGACGATATGGTCGGAGGAGACGCCTTGGACGAGCATGGAGTCCAGGATGGCGCCGGGGCGGAGGTTCTCGAGGCCGTTTTTGGACGGGGTTGTGACGGTGTTGGATCCGGTGACGGCACGGTTCTGGATGGAGATGAGCAGCTTGAAGGTTTTGCCGTCGGAGACCATGTCGAGGACGCGGGTACCGACGACGGGGGCCTTGAGGAGAACGCGAATCTGTTCGGGCTTGCCGATGATGATGTAGCCGCTGACGCTGAGGTAGTCGGTGACCTGGCCTTTGAGACTGCCGCCGGTGCTGGCGACGATGTCAACGGTGGCGGTCATGGTCTGGATGGCGGCGTACTGGTCGTCGATGCGCTTCAGGAGTTGGTCGAGGCTGGCCCCGAGGATGACGTCGGCGGGCCGGGTCTTGGGAACGATGTGCGTGTGCGAGAGGCATCCGGAGAGGACCGGGAGTGCCGCGAGAATGGTGGTCGCAAAGGCTTGTCGTATCTTCATTCGCACGAACTACAAGTATAGCTATCCCTTACGCACAGAGAGGCCGGATGGTTCGGCAAGGTGCTTATCGGTAACACGTTAGATGTGGGGGAGGAGGTTGTGGCTTCGGAATGTTTTCAGGGTATAGGCGAAGGCTTAACACGGATGGCACGGACGGGCACGGATAAAGGCGGATCAACGCAAAGGCTGGATTGAGAGAACGGCAACAGCGACGGCACGGCAGAGGCGGTTGTTGGGGCTTAGGGGCGTTGGCCGTGGGTGGCGGGGGAGATAGGGGTGGGAGTGGGGGTAGCTGCACCGATGAATTCGGTGACGGAGTTTCCGGTGAAGTTGGTGATCCAGACGTTGCCGGAGGCGTCGATGGCCAAGCCGCGAGGGCCGCTGACCAGGGCCGCTTTATAGCCGGTGGCTGGGGAGATAGCGGTTCCGGTGCTGGTGAAGGCAGAAATGGAGTTATTGCCGCGGTTGGCGACCCAGACGCGGTTGCTGCCGTCGATCGCGATGCCGGCGGGTGCGTTGAGGCCGCCACCGGAGTAGCCGGCGGCGACGGAGGCCTGGTTGCCGGACTTGTCGGATTTGCCGATGACGCTGTTTTTATTGCTGGTATACCAGACGTTATCTGCGGAATCGATGGCTAGGGCGGTGAGTTCGACGCCGGAGGTGGCTACGGCGGTGGCGACGGTCTGGGTGGTGGTGGAGGGGAGGGTGAGGTGGTAGAGGGCGCGGCTCTGGCCGAGGGTGAAAGCCTTGTTTGCGGAGTCGATGGCGATGCCGGACTCGTAGCCGTTGGTGGTGAAGGTGGCGATGGAGGTTCCGGCGGAGTTGAGGGTGCGGACGAAGTTGTTTCCGGCGAGCCAGACGTTGGAGGAGCCGTCGATGGCGAGGAAGAAGCAGGATGCTCCGCAGCTGTAAGCCGTTGCAGTGAATGGGGTTCCGGAAGGGAGATGCTTCGAGACGGTGGAGGGATTGCCGCCGGCGAAGTTGATGGTGTAGACGTTTCCGGCGGGGTCAATGGCGACCTGAAAAGGCTGGTTGAGGCCTCCGCCGGTGTAGCCGGATTGGCCGGCGGGGAGGTCGCCGGTGGGATCGAAGACAGTGAGAGTGTTGCTGGCGAAGGAGGGGACCCAGACGCTGCCGTTGGCGTCGATGGCGGGGAAGTAGGGGCCGGACATGTTGTCAGCAAAGTAGGTTACGGCGAGGGTCCAGTCGTTGGGGGCGGCAGATAGGGTGGGCTGGAAGGGTGCGGAGGCGGGGGCGAGGGCGAAGAGGTTGGCTACATTTGAGCCGGAATTCTGGGCGATGTTGAGGAGGGCCTGAATGGTGTCGATGGGGGTGATGCCGGCGGAATTTTTGGCGAAGGCGAAGAAGGTTGAGCAGGCGGTGTTGATTCCATTGGAGTTGATGCAGGGTACGAGGATGTTGGCGAGGGTGTTGATCTCGGCCTGGGGGACGGTTCCGTTGCCGGCGGGGTTCTCGATGCGGGCGTTTCCGGTGTTGATGTCGGCGAGGGTAGGGACGGCGAGGAAGGCGTTAGCGAGGCCGCGCTGGGCGGCGGCGGAGGGGCCGGAGGCGAGGTGAGTGGCGTCGGTCATAAAGCCTGAGAGAGCGTAGGCGGCGGCGACGGTGGAGACTTCGTTGATGAAAACATTGGGGATATCACCGAGGAAGCTGCCGTTGGAGGGGCAATTTCCGAGGGCGGCCATAAGGGCGAGGGCCTGGTTGTTGATTCCGGAGGCGAGGCCGGGGTTTCCTCCGAGGGCAAGGACGTAGACCTGCTGGTTGGGGGTGCAGGCGTAAGTGTTGGTGAGGTTGAAGTTACCCTGGGCGTCGGTGAGGACGTAGGCGCCGTTGGCGTCGGTGGCGACGCCCTGGGCGGAGGGGGTGAGGAGAGAGAGGCTGCGGGCTCCGTAGGCGGCTGTGTTCGCGGCGAAAAGGTATACGTGTGAACCACTTACAGGTTGCTGGCCACCGTGGATTTTGCCGGAGAGAGGCTTGTCGAGGAGGAGTATGGCGAGGGCGGCGTCCTTGGGTGAGGTTCCGCAGCCGCCGAGGAGGGTGGCAGTGATGAGGATAAGGGCTGCGGCGGTGTGGGGAATGCTGGTCAAGTGTTGCTCCAAATTGACTTAGCGGTAGTTATCGCGCTACGGAAAGGCTAACAGGTTGGAAGGCAGGAGGGAGTAACACTTTGGTTAATCGGACGGCCCGTTATGGTGAGAAAAGGGGCGCATTCGTGGTGTTTTGTGGTGTCAATTTGTGGTGGCTTGTTGGATAAAACTGGACACTTCTCGTTGGATGCACGGCTTTACAGGGATGGCACGTATGGCACGTATGGCACGTATGGCACGTATGGCACGGATGGCACGGACGGGCACGGATAACGGCGGATAAGAGCAAAGGCGTAACGGGGATCAGAAAGATAAAAGCTGGTAAGAGCAAAACGGGAACGGGGATAGCGAACAGGGCACGAACTGGTTCACGGCAACGGTGATAGCTGGGGGCTTGGCGGGGTTGCGGGTTGGTTTGAAGTATTATGTGAGTGAGTTGTTATCAGATGTTGCGACCTGGTGGTTGGGATTGGCATCTAACGGTATGAAGCGAGAGGTGTGTTTATGGCGATCCAGTGGGAGAAGTTGACGGTGAAGTCTCAGGAGGCGGTTCAGGCTGCGGTGGGTCATGCTTCAGAGAATGGGAATCCTGAGGTGTTGCCGGTGCATTTGATGGCGGCGCTGCTGGAGGACCGCGAGGGTGTGGTGTTGCCGGTGCTGGAGAAGGTGGGGGTTCCGGTGGAGCAGTTGCTGGCGGGGGTGAATGGGGCGATTGGGAAGCTGCCGAAGGTGCAGGGTGGGGGGCAGCCGGGCTTGTCGAATGCGGTGCAGAAGGTTCTGGAGCGCGGGTTCAAGGAGGCGGAGAACTTCAAGGATGAGTTTGTGTCGACGGAGCACCTGCTACTGGCGCTGACGGAGGCGAAGGGTGATGCGGTCCAGACGGCGCTGGCGGCGTTTGGGGCGGACCATGCGGCGATTTTGAAGGCGTTGACGGCGGTGCGGGGGTCTTCGCGGGTGACGGACCAGACTCCGGAAGGGAAGTTTCAGGCGCTGGAGAAGTATGCGAAGGACCTGACGGAACTGGCGCGGCGAGGCAAGCTGGACCCGGTGATTGGGCGTGAGGAAGAGATTCGGCGGGTGATCCAGGTTCTGGCGCGGCGGACGAAGAACAATCCGGTGCTGATTGGCGAGCCGGGCGTGGGGAAGACTGCGATTGTGGAAGGGCTGGCGCGACGGATTTTTCTGGGCGACGTTCCGGAGATTCTGAAGGGCAAGCGGGTGTGTGCGCTGGACCTGGCGTCGATGGTGGCGGGGGCGAAATTTCGCGGGGAGTTTGAAGAGCGGCTGAAGGCGGTGCTGAAGGAGATTGAGGACTCGAACGGCGAGATTATCTTGTTCATCGATGAGTTACATACCCTGGTGGGCGCGGGTGCGGCTGAAGGCAGTATGGACGCGAGCAATATGCTGAAGCCGGCGCTGGCGCGTGGCGGGCTAAGGGCGATTGGCGCGACGACGCTGAATGAGTACAGGAAGTACATCGAGAAGGATGCAGCGCTGGAGCGGCGTTTCCAGCAGGTGTATGTGGGGGAGCCGAGTGTCGAGGACACGGTGGCGATTCTGCGTGGTCTGCGGGAGAAGTATGAGGCACACCACAAGGTTCGGATTAAGGATTCGGCGATTGTGGCGGCGGCGATGCTGAGCGACCGCTACATCTCGGATCGGTTTCTGCCGGACAAGGCGATTGATCTGGTGGATGAGGCTGCGGCTGCGCTGGCGATCCAGATTGGCAGTGTTCCGGTGGAGATTGACGACCTGGAGCGGAGAGCGACTTCGCTGGAGATTGAGCGGGCGGCCTTGAAGCGGGAGAAGGACCCGAGCTCGCTGGAGCGGATGGAAGTGGTGCAGCGCGAGCTTGCGGAGGTGCAGGAGAAGGCTGCGGGTCTGCGGGCACGGTGGCAGACGGAGCGGGGGGCTATCGGCAAGATTGCGGGACTGAAAGAGAAGTTGGAGGGGCTGCGTTTTCAAGCTGAGGATGAGACGCGCAAGGGGAATCTGCAGCGGGCGGCGGAGTTGCAGTATGGGGAGATTCCTACGCTAGAGGCAGAGCTGCGTTCGCTTACTGCTTTGCAGGATGCTGCGGTTGCGGCTGACTCAGAAGGTCGTGGCGGGGAGGAATCCCAGGTCTCAGAAGCGAGACCTGGGGCGGCCAACTCTGTGGCTAGGGCAAAAGCTCCTCGGCGGATGCTGAAGGAGGAGGTGGACGAGGAGGATATTGCGGCGATTGTGTCGAAGTGGACCGGGATTCCGGTGGCGAAGATGCTGGAGGGGGAGGTGCAGAAGCTGGTGCAGATGGAGGATCGTCTGCGCGAGCGTGTGGTGGGACAGGATGAGGCGCTGGAGGCTGTGGCGAATGCGATTCGGCGTTCTCGTGCCGGGCTGAGTGATCCGAAGCGGCCGATTGGGAGCTTCATCTTCCTGGGGCCTACGGGCGTGGGGAAGACGGAGACGGCGCGTGCGCTGGCGGAGTTCCTGTTCGATGACGAGGCCGCGATGGTGCGGATCGATATGAGCGAGTACATGGAGAAGCATGCGGTGTCGCGGCTGGTGGGCGCACCTCCGGGCTATGTGGGCTATGACGAGGGCGGGCAGTTGACGGAGGCGGTGCGGCGACGGCCATACAGCGTGGTGCTGTTTGACGAGATTGAGAAGGCGCATCCGGATGTGTTCAACATACTGCTGCAGGTGCTGGATGATGGGCGGCTGACGGACTCGAAGGGCAGGACGGTGGACTTTAAAAATACCGTGCTGATTATGACTTCGAATGTAGGCGCTGCGGCGTTGACGACTGCGTGGGCGCAGGGCGAGGAAGGGTTTGCCGATGCGAAGGAGCGCGTGATGGAGTCGCTGCGGCAGCACTTCAAGCCGGAGTTCCTGAATCGTGTGGATGACATTGTTGTCTTCCATCCGCTGGGCGATGAGCAGTTGACGCATATTGTCGACCTGCGGCTGAAGGACCTGGAGAAGCTGCTGGTGGATCGCAAGATTACGCTGGAGCTGACGGAAGGCGCGCGGAAGGCGATCTTCAAGAGCGGGTACGACCGGGCGTATGGCGCAAGGCCGTTGAAGCGGGCGATCCAGAGGATGGTTCAGGACAAGCTGGCGCTGAAGATCCTGGATGGAACAGTGCTGCCGGGAGACCACGTGGTGGTGACGGCGGAGAAGGATGGATTGGGATTTGCGGTGGGGGAGAGGAAGGCTTAACACGGATTACATGGATGGGCACGGATAAAGGCGGATAAGAACAGGCAACTGCAAAGGCTTAACGCCGATTTACACCGATGGCACCGATTTTAAAAGCGAAGGCGGATTAGGACAGGCAAGGACAACGGCGTAATGGTGAAGGGCAAGAGCAAGCACTGGCTTAAGGCAAAGGCATTTTCTTATTGTGTTCGGTGGGTGGGGAGGGTGATGTTGAAATAAAGGGGAGTGTTGCGAGACGCTGGGTTTGGGGCCTTGGTATGGTAGCGGGGTTTGGTTGTTGTTCTTGCTGCCGGAGGTGGGGGCTTACCTTTCGCGGGGTTTAGTGGAGCGGCCAGGATCGGTGTTTTGGGGGCTCAGGGTGAAGTGGCTCTGAGGGGTATGGGAGCCATCTGAGGAGGCGGATGATTCCCATTTCGGCGGGTTTGCGGTGGGCGGAGACGCCGGTGCGGTGATCGTGAATTCTAGCGCTCGAGAAAACTGCACTGAATCGGTGATGCAGATGTGTAGCTTAGACTGACAATAAGGGGCGAAATTGGCGTCCACGCTGGAGAATCAAGACTCACGCCCAATACCGTTGGCGATTGATTTGATGCCCCACCGGTCATTACCCCGCTTCCAAGGATGGATGCGGATCCTTCCTTTATTGGTCGATTGCAGCCGACTATCATCCGAACAGGTGTAATTACTTTGTTTGTGAGAACGAGGAACTTGGCTTTGGGGTCAGTAGTGTTAGTAGTCTCATCTTGAAGCACGAGCGGAGTGATTTTCTGAGTTTGGGGCGTGAGTAGCTTCAGGGCTTAGGTTTGGCAGTTGTTTATAGTGTTCTGTTGATCCGCTGTTTGCTTTATAAGTATGCCGTTAACACCTTCTACTTTCGCACAGCTTTCTCTTAAAGTTGAGAGTCTTCCAATGAAATCATCCTTTATTAGTCGTAGCGATGTCTCTTCGTGATCTTGAGCGTTCATGATTCGTACTCGCAGTTCATTATTCTTAGCTACCAGGTGCATGTGGTCAGAATATGTAGTTGCGAATATACATCCTAAAAACACCACAAAATAGAAGACACCGACGGCGAATATGCCAACACCAATTTCTTTTTTCCAGTTCTCCTTCATAGCGTTCCATCCGAACCACCATCCGCCAATAAACTCCCCAATAAGCGTCATGATTATCGGCGACACCAATCCAAGCCAATTTGATCCCAGTGCCTTAGGAATGGCCAGGAAAGCACGGAGGAGAAGACCCATGAGATGTGTGAGCATTTGAGGTGACGATACGCTGCCTAACTTTTGGCGTAAAGAGCTAGGTCAGATTCAATACCGCAAACCCCTCGGACTTATCCGCATGCAATCTCAGAATTTCCTTTAGGAGAGCCATTTGAGGAGGCGGATGATGCCCATTTCTGCGGGCTTGCGGTGGGCGGAGACGTCGGTGCGGGCGGCGATTTCTGCGCGGTGGCGGGCGTAGTAGGTGTAGGCGCGGAGGAGCATTTCCTCGTTGGTGAGGGTGGGGTTCCAACCGAGGGATTGCTTGATGTGGGTGGTGTCGAAGACGAAGGACTCAGCGATCATTTTGTAGTGGTAGGGGCCGAGGGGAGAGAGGTGGAGCTTGTGGGCGAGCTGCATGGCGGCGATGGTGGGGGCCTGGGGGAGGGAGCGGACTTTTGATTTTGCTGCGCGGGATGTGGGGTTGGCCTGGGCGGCGGCGGCGATGACGGCTTCGTAGACCTGGCGCATGGATTTGACGTGGTCGGAGCCGATGTGGAAGAGGTCTGACTTGCCGTGGGCGGCGGACTGGATGCAGGCGGTGGCGAGGTCTTCGGCATAGATGAACTGGTATTGGTTGTCGCCGGGGCCGACGACCCAGACGGTTTTGCCGTCGTCGATGAACTCGAAGAGGATGGCGAGGAGGCCGAGCCGGCCGGAGTCCATGATGGTGGGGCAGCGGAGGATGACGACGTCGAGCGATGTGGTGAAGGCCTGGAGGAGTTGTTCGCCGGCGAGTTTGGATTGGCCGTAGAGCTCGATGGGTGCGGGGGTGTCGGTGAGTTCGTTGACGGGGTGGCCGAGGTTGGAGGCCCAAAGACAGTTGGA
>Ga0123336_10001098_pt1 | contig 25406 bp, 22 predicted proteins | sample SSSSmetaG_FD_96466 | JGI IMG/M metagenome (GOLD analysis project Ga0123336, IMG submission 96466) | Glacier valley bacterial and archeal communities from Borup Fiord, Nunavut, Canada, to study Microbial Dark Matter (Phase II) - ​SSSS metaG | ecosystem: Environmental > Aquatic > Freshwater > Ice...
ATTACACGCGCAACGCCTCGCTTGATGGCGCGCTTGCGTCGGGCTATCAGGCCGCGCGGGTGTTACTCGAAGATCGCGATCGCAATCTGATTTCCTGAAGGATTTAGCGCTGGAAAACAGGTGGTAACTCTTCGCGCGTCAGGCGATAGGGAAGCCATTCGCTGGAACGCTTCGCCCCAAAGCGCTCATAGAAATCTATCGACGGCTGGTTCCAATCGAGTACCGTCCATTCCATTCTTCCGCAGCCCCGCGTATGCGCCAACTCCGCCATGGCTCGAAACAATGCCGACCCGGCACCTTTGCCGCGATACTCCGGAAGCACGAAAAGATCTTCCAGAAACAAGGTGGGCAAGGCAAGGAATGTGGAATACGTCTCGAAGAAAAATGTGTAACCCACTGGGACGCCATCCAGTTCCGCCAGCATGGATTCCACCCGTGGCCGTTTCACAAACAGATCGCGCACCAAGCGGCGTTGCGCGTCTTCATCGGGCGGCGAGAGCTTTTCGTAAACGGCAAGCGCCACAATCAGCCGCAGCAACACATCGGCATCTTCACGCTCTGTCTTGCGAACGCCGATGCTCATCAGACGGATTCTAGGGCGCTATTCTTTCGCCCGAACATGAAATACAGAGCGAGGCCAATTGCCAGCCACGCGAAAAAACGAACCCAAGTGATCAGTGGCAGGCCCATCATCAGGACGACGCAGCAGAGAATCGACAGAATGGGAATCAGCGGGACCAGCGGCACTCGAAAACTGCGGGGCCGCTCCGGCTGTTTCTTGCGAAGCACAATCACGCTGGCTGAAACCAGCACGAAGGCGAAGAGTGTGCCGATGTTCGATAGTTCAGCAAAGGTGGCAATGTCCCACAAGCCCGCGGGAATTCCCACCACCAATCCAGCGATCCAGGTGCTGATATGAGGGGTCCGGTAGACCGGGTGCACTCTTGAGAAGAGCGCGGGAAGAAGCCCATCGCGCGACATGGCGAACCACACACGCGCTTGCCCATATTGGTACACCAGCAATGACGACATCATGCCCATGAGCGCGCCAAATGTGACCACCACGCGAAGCCGGTTATAGCCCAAGGCTTTCAACGCATCGGCCACGGGGGAATCCGTATTCAGGGTTTGGTATTTGGCAATTCCCGTGAGCACCAAGGCGACGCTGCCGTAAAGAATTGTGCAGACAATCAGCGTTGCAATGATGCCGAAGGGCATGTCGCGTTGGGGCTGCTTGCATTCTTCGGCGGCTGTCGAGATGGAATCGAAACCGATGTAAGTGAAGAAGACGATAGAGGCCCCGGTGAGGATTCCGGAAAAGCCGTTCGGCGCGAAGGGCTTCCAGTTTTCCACCTTGATGGCATTGGCGGCGCCTGCGCAGAAGAGCACGATGGCCAGAATTTTCACGATCACCATGACGGTATTTGCACCGGCGCTTTCGCGCACGCCACGCACCAGCACCCATGTCACCAGCATGGTGATCAGAAGAGCGGGCACGTTGAAGATTCCGCTAGGCTGACCGGAGGCGGCGAACGCGGGATACGCGAGGGCGGCGGGCAAATGGAAGCCCAGCAAATTATCGCCTAAGTCTTGCAAGTAAGCCGAGAAGCCGACTGCGACCGACATGTTCGAAACGGCGTATTCCAGGATGAGATCCCAACCGATGATCCACGCGACGATTTCGCCTAGGATCGCGTAGGAGTAAGTGTAAGCACTCCCCGCCACCGGAATCATGGAGGCAAGTTCCGCGTAACAAAGGCCCGCGAACACGCAGGCGATGGCCACCAGAAGGAATGAAATGGAGACAGCGGGCCCGGCGCCTTCGCGGCCCATCATGGAGCCGGCGTGCGCACCTTGTGTCACCAGATCCAGAATGGTCGCGTGAAAAATCGATTCGATCTTTTCAACTTTCCCCGCTGCAGCCGTCCCCGTAAGCGTGAAAATGCCGGAGCCGATGACGGCTCCTACCCCGAGCGCTGTTAAGCTCCAGGGGCCCAGCGACTTGCGGAGTTGGCCCTCGGGCCGTTCCGAAGCCTCAATCAGTGTGTCAATGCTCTTAGTGCGAAAGAGCCGCGACACCTACCGTTTCCGCTGTCCTTGTACAAGCTTCTTCACTTTCTTCTTGTTTTCTCCGCGAGCGACCCCGGCCTTGCGCTTTGCCTTCGGCGCTGCCTTCTTACGCGCCACGCGCTTCAATTGCTTTCGCTCTGCTTTGTCTTCCGTCTTCTTTGTATCCATTGCTCTATCGAGTTTACTTGAAATGGAGATCAGGCGCGTAAGCAACGGGCAGGGGGAAGGCTGCAAGCGCAGAAATACGCTCCGCTGTGACTCAAGCATGACTTGCTTACCGTCGACTGCGACTTGGACTGTAAGAAATTCGCCTGGAAGTGAGCGAGCTGGACGACAGGTATGAGCGTGCCGTCGCCGAATATGGCCCGGCACTAGGCCGGCTGGCACGCGGGTACGAAGCGGATTCCGAGAAACGGCGCGATCTCCTGCAGAAGGTTCACGTCGCGCTATGGCGAAGCCTTAAAGGATTTGATGGGCGTTGCTCCCTTCGTACTTGGGTTTACCGTGTGGCGCACAACGCCGCTGCTTCTTGGGTGATCCGGCAGAAGCGTGAAAAAGCGGTCACGGTAAGCCTTGAGGAAATGGAAGCAATCCCGGTGTCGCACGACGCCGATCGGCGTATCGCCCTTGACCGGCTTACGCAGTTGATCCAGCGGTTGAAGCCGGTTGATCGCCAGGTAATTCTTGCATGGCTCGAAGGGTTGGACGCGGCCGCCATCAGCGAACTGACGGGGCTATCGGGGAGAAACGTCGCGACCAAAGTGCATCGGATCAAGACATTGCTGGCACGCAGTTTCAACGAGGGAGAACGCTATGCCACATGATCCCAATTTTAACGATCCCAGGAGTCTCTGGCAGAACCAGGAAAATAAGGAGGCGGTCGTAACACTGGACGATGTACGCCGCCTGGCGGCCCGCCTGGAGGGTCGAATTTACCGACGAAATCTGCGGGAATATGCGGCGGGGGCGATGGTTATCCCGGTGTTTGTCGCAAGCCTGTGGCACTACCGGGGTTGGCGTCTCGCGGCTCCTGTGCTGATGATCGCAGGTACGGTATACGTTCTCTTTCAGCTTCACAGGAGAAGTTCCACTCGGTCGCTTCCGGAGGACATGGGCCTCCAAGCCTCGCTCAATTTCCATATCCGGGAACTGGAACGTCAGCGCAACACCCTGCACACGGTGTGGATATGGTATCTGCTTCCGTTCGTACCCGGATTGGTGGCCGAACTCGTGGTCTCAGCCGTTGATCGCGGAATCAATACGCTGTTGATCTTATTCGGCTTTGCTTTTTTGGTGGTTTTCGTTGGGATTTGGGGATTGAACGAATCGGCCGCGCGAAAACTCGACCGTAGAATTCAGGAATTAAGAGAAATGGAGATTCGATAATGCTTACCACGATGGATACAGAGAGAAGTTCGATGCCGTCTGGAGTTCACGCTCTGATTGCGGCCTTGGGAATCATCCTCATGCATACGCTCGCGTTTGCCCAGTCACCCGTTACGCAAGACTCGCTTGTCCCGCCCGACGCCGAGATCCGCAAAATTCTTGCCGATCGCGTTGGTGCGGGAAACACAGGGATCGGCATCGTCGTCGGCGTCGTTGATTCGAAAGGCAGGCGTGTCGTGGCGTACGGCAGCCCGGGTAAAGACGATGAGCGCCCGCTGGACGGCGACACCATCTTTGAGATCGGCTCCATGACGAAAGTGTTTACATCGCTGGCGCTGATGGATATGGCGCGCAAGGGCGAAATCTCAGTGACTGATCCGGTATCGAAGTACTTGCCAGGCGGAGTCAAAGTACCCGAACGTAACGGGAAGAAGATCACTCTGCAGGATCTTGCAACCCAGAGCTCCGGGCTGCCACGCATGCCGAATAACTTCAATCCCAAAGACCCGTCAAATCCGTACGCGGATTATACTCCGGACTTACTCTATGCGTTCCTGTCTGGTTACGAATTAACGCACGACATAGGTTCTCAGTTTGAATACTCGAATCTGGGAGTCGGCCTACTGGGGCAGGCGTTGAGCCTTCGCGCCGGCATGGATTACGAATCGCTGGTTCATGCCCGCATTCTGGGCCCTCTTCACATGGACAGCACCGGCGTCACTCTTACACCGGGGATGAAGGCGCGGTTAGCGGTAGGACATGGTCCCGGGTTGAACCCGGTGGCCAATTGGGATGTGGGGGCATTGGCCGGCGCGGGAGCGTTACGGTCAAGCGCAAACGACATGCTTACTTTCCTGGGAGCGAATCTCGGCTATGTGAAAACTCCGCTTGCCGCGGCCATGGCCGAACAAATCTCGATTCGCCGCCCGGCTGGAGGCGCTGGTATGCAAGTCGCGTACAACTGGTTGGTTCAAACTAAGAATGGAAATTCCATCATCTGGCATAACGGAGGCACCGGCGGATATCGTACCTGGATGGGTTTCGATCCCAAGAGCCGGGCCGGCGTTGTGGTGCTTTCAAACATATCCTCCGCGGCGGGTCCCGACGATATTGGCCTACATCTGCTTGACGCGAGTTACCCGTTGCGCACCTTCGATCCGCCCAAAGAACACAAAGAGATCACACTCGATTCGAAGATTTTCGATCAATACGTTGGAAAATACCAGTTGGCGCCCAACCTGATTATGACCATGTCGCGGGAGGGCGGCCAATTCTTCACGCAACTTACAGGACAGCCGAAGTTGCCGATCTTCGCGGAAGGCGAAAACAAGTTTTTCTTGAAAGTTGTGGACGCGCAATTGACTTTCATAACCGATGAGCGGGGTCTCGCGACCCAGGCAGTGCTTCATCAAAATGGGAGGGAGCAGACCGCAAGGCGGATCGAACAAGGTGAGGCCTCGGTAATAGCGGGCGCGCCGGACAAAACGATCATGGACAAGGCACACGCGCTTCAATCGGAAGCCGCGATTCGCCGCACGATCGAAGAAGTGCGGGTGGGGCAACCGAAATACGAGCTGATGAGTAACGGGCTTGCGGCCGCCACGAAAGAACAATTGCCTCAACTCAGAGCCGCGATGGAGCAGCTGGGCGCAGTGCAAGCGCTTCTCTTCAAAGGGGTAGGGCCGGACGGCGCGGAAACATTTGAGGTGAAATTTGAGCACGGTTCCACGGAGTGGAGCATCACGTTAGAACCCGATGGAAAAGTTGCAACTCTGGTGTTCCGTCCGTTATAGCGCCAACATGGGTGCTATCGCTTACTTCAAACCAGCATACTTTTCTATCAGCTTCTTCAAGCCATACCGCTGAAAGTGAATCGTGAGCTTGGCATCTTCGCCATCGCCCTCACGACGCACAATCGTGCCGGTTCCATACTTTGGATGCTCCACAATGCTGCCGGTGCGTGGCGCCGATTTGGGCCGCGCGGGAGCGGACGCCGCGGGCAATTTCGGGCTCGATAGCGGAGGGGGAATGCGAACCTGCGGCGGCGGGTGCATGGGCAACTGCTGTTGCGCGTTTTGGGCGACTCGCGTAGCGGCGCTCGGCTGTACTGCCGGACGCACAGGCGGCTGCGCGGCCTTGGCGGCGGCAGGGGGACGGGGCACACTCGCAGGTGACATGGATACGCCGCGATCCGAGAAAAACTGCGAAATGTTTTCGAGCGAGTTATAGGTCTTGCCCGTGAACAGATTCTTCTTCGCGCCGAAGCGCACATCGTGGCGCTCCGCTGTCAGGTCCACCTGCGGCCTGCTGTCTTCGTCTTCCGGGCCCAGGTTCACGACCAGCTCCGCGGGTACCTCGCGGAGGAAGCGCGAGGGCACACTGCGCTCCTGTTCGCCGCCTCCAAATCTTCTGCGATACTTCGCCCACGTGATGTATAGCCGCTTTTCTGCGCGCGTCATGCCGACATAACAAAGCCGGCGCTCTTCTTCCATGGCGGCTTCGGAATTCGCGCTACGGCTATGCGGGAACAAGCCGTCTTCCAGGCCGGCCAGGAACACAAACGGAAACTCCAGGCCCTTGGCGTTGTGCAGCGTGAGCAGCGTCACTTGCGAATCGCTCTCCACTGAATCGGCCTGCGCCACCAATGCTGCGTGGTCCAGAAAATCGGCAACGGCTTCCCCGCGCTCTACCGCTTCCGCCGCCGCGTTTGCCAACTCGTCCAGGTTCTCCAGACGGCCTTGCGCTTCCGGAGTGTTCTCCTGCTCTAACATCTTGCGGTAGCCGGTGCGCTCTTCGATGAGCTTGATGGTTTCGTTCAGAGGAAGGTAAGTGGCCGCCTGCCGAAGGTCTTCCATCAGATTGCGAAACGCCACCATGGCCGAATGCGCCCGCGTGCCAAACTGGTTCTCTTCGATCATGCGGCCTAGCGCGTCGTAGGCACTCAAGGCATTGGCTTGCGCGAAGGCATCCAACTGGTCCACGGTGGTCTTACCGATCCCGCGGGCTGGCGTATTGATCACGCGCAGCAAGGCAATGGAATCCGTGGGAGATACCGCCAGCTTCAAGTAACTCAGAATATCCTTCACTTCAGCGCGTTGATAGTAACTGAACCCACCGACAACCAGATACTTTCGCCCGTAACGCCGTAACGCCTCCTCAATCTGGCGTGACTGCGAATTAGTCCGATAGAGAACCGCAACGCGCGCATCGGGCTCCTGCCGCAAAAGTTTCTGGATGGTATCGGCAATGAACAGCGCCTCATTTTCAGCGTCGTAACCGCCGTACATGCCAATCATCTCGCCCGCGCCGGCAGCGGTCCAAAGCCACTTGCCCTTGCGTTCCTTGTTGTTCGCAACAAGCGCACTCGCGGCTTCCAGAATGTTCTTCGTGGACCGGTAATTCTGCTCCAGCCGGATCACCTGCGCCTTCGGATAATCCTTCTCAAAATCCAGAATGTTGTGGATGTCCGCGCCGCGCCAACTGTAAATGGATTGGTCTTCATCACCCACCACGCAAACGTTGTCATGCGCGCGACTCAGCAGCCTCATCAACTCATACTGTGTACGATTTGTGTCCTGATACTCATCGATCATCAGGTAACTCAGGCGCCGGTTCCAGGCATCGCGTGTGTCCGCGTCGTGATAGAGCAGCCTGACGGTTTCCAGCAACAGATCGTCAAAATCCATTGCGTTCGCCTGCCGCAAGCCTTTTTCGTATTCTTCGAAGAGCACGGCAATCCGGGTCATCTTCGGATCAGTGGATTCGCTCTGCAACTCTACGGGAGTCTTTTTTTCGTTCTTGGCCTTACTGATCACCGACATCGTTGCACGATACGGCAACTGCTTCTCATCAAGGCCCAGACGCTTGTAAGCGGCCTTGATGATGGCGAGCTGATCGTCATCGTCATAGATGGAAAAGTTGCGGTTGAAGCCGGGGCGGATTTGCGCCAGCGGATCGCCATCGCGCCGCAACAGCCGCACGCAAAAAGAATGAAAGGTAGCCAGATTCGGACCGCGGCCGATCTCAATCCCTTCCAATAGCGATTGCACGCGCGTTCGCATTTCGGCCGCGGCCTTGTTGGTAAAAGTAACAGCCAAAATTGCGGAGGGAGGCACACGTTTCGCGGCGATCAGATGGGCAATCCGGTGGGTGATGACGCGCGTCTTACCGGAGCCGGCGCCGGCCAAAATCAGCATTGGCCCTTCCGTTAGCGCAACGGCGTCATGCTGCTGCGGGTTCAGGCCTTTCAGGAAATCCATGATGTGGGGTGGAAGTTCAATTTTAACATCCCCACTTTGCCCGTTCGATTCACCAGGCATCCGGGCGCGGGTGAATGGACCCCGCGCCTGCGTCGTACCGGTTGCTCACCGCTTGGTTGAGGCAACGATGTCAAGCGGTACCGAAGGCATCCGGGCCTCCATCAGCGCTTTCTCACGAACCGTTTTCGGAAGCGACCAGCCCTTGTTGGGGTTGGTCATCTTGGCAAAGAAGTATTGGTTGCCGTACCTGTGGAACGTCAACGTGACTTTGTCCGGAGCGTTCCCCGGTTCCTCGCCGTTCGTGATGACGGACACCGACTTGTAGTCGGGGCTCTGAAACTGCAGAACGTGAGGCAGTAGCTCAGTGACACGATAGTTCCCGCCAGCAGAGTCTTCTGGCCAATGGTGAAGCCGAACGGGATGGCGAAATTCATAGGTGACTGGGCCATGATGCCCAGAGGTGTAAGTGTGGCGATCAGGCTGGAAAGTACCAGAACGCGAATGGTCCGTGTGGTCACTGTGATGCTCCTTGTTGATTGCCGGCTTTACAATCTGCCGGGCTTACAAACTAGGAAGCGGAGTCTTCACCGAAAGTCCGCCACAAGCTTCCAGACGTACTCCTCACAAATAGCCCGTGGCCCGACGGAGGATTTCCTGGTACGCGGACTCAAACGGAAGCAAACTTGAGCAGAACTAGCCGATGCTGGTTAGCCGATGGTCCAGCCCTTGCGTACGGTGGGCCGGATCAGCTTGTTCGCTTCCGCATTGTTGGTGACACGCATCTTTTCGCTATCCCATTCCAACTTGCCTTCGAAGCGAAGCGCAAGCACGCCAAGCGTGACCCACTCCGTGAAAGGGGCGGACACGTTGAAGTTGGAGCAGGCCGGGTCGCCACCTTTAGCGGATCGAATCCAATCGCGATAGTGACCGGGTGACCGCGTCAGAAACTCGCGGGGAAATTCATAGCCGCGCATCTTTTCCACTGGCAGTAAGCGCGTATTTTCGCCATATGTGCCTGTAGTGATCATGCACTTATCGCCCACAAACAAGCTGCCGTTGCTGCCGGTGGCAATTCGGCGGGCCACTTCATTGTCCAGGCGGGCGTTGGGATCCGCGGAAGCCGCTGAACTGCCGGCAGCGGGCTTTGCTACAGGAATTTCGTCCACTGTATCGAAATAGCTTTGCTGGAACACCTGGCCGATTACCTGCGAATCGCGCTGTTCCTGCTGGGGACCAGCGGTCCTGCGCCGGGGCAGATCGCCCAGGACGGAGCCGTGCGGAACACCGGGCACGTCAGGCTGTTCGAGTAGACCGTCGTACCAGAAAATCTTGACGGGCGGCATCGGTCCGCGAGCGGGAAAATCGAACCGGATCACGCTCTTGGCCGGATAGTAATACTTGCTCCTGCCTTCCTGTTTGATGCATTCCACGCTGGTTGGTGCGCCCAGTTTGAGCGCCATGTTAGGCGCACCCAGAATGTGGCACGCCATATCGCCCAGCGCCCCGCAGCCAAAATCAAAGAAGCCGCGCCAGTTGAAGGGGAGGTACTTATCGCTATATTCCCGCTGGTTCGCGACGCCCAGCCACAGATCCCAAGCTAGCGTTCCCGGCACGGGGGAAGGCGCGGGCATGTCTGGCAAGCCCTGGGGCCAAACTGGCCGGTTCGTCCACGCGTGCACTTCGGTGACATTGCCGATTGCGCCGGACCATACCATTTCCGCGCATTGACGCGTGCCTTCGTTCGAGTAACCCTGGTTCCCCATTTGCGTGGCCACTTTGTACTTAGCGGCCGCGTCTTTCAACTGGCGGTTTTCCCAAATCGTGTGTGCTAACGGCTTCTGCACGTAAACGTGTTTGCCTCGTTCCATGCAGGCAAGCGCCGCGGCGGCATGCATATGGTCGGGGATAGCCACAATTAGCGCATCGATATTGTTTTGCTCTTTATCGAGCATCACGCGATAGTCTTTGTACTTGGGCGCTTTGTCGAAGGCGTCGAAGATGGGCTTGGCGCGTACATCGTCCACATCGCACAACGCCACAATGTTTTCGGTCTGAGCGCAGGAGCGGATATCGCTCCCCGCCTTACCGCCGGACCCGATGGAAGCAATGTTCAGTTTTTCATTGGGCGATTTGTAGCCCAGCATTTTCAAAGACGCCTTGCTGCCGAAGCCCGCCGCCGGCACGGCACCCGCCAGCAATGAGCCGTAAAAGAAGTAACGCCGCGATAATCTGTTGTCCGACACTGGAAGCTCCCGCACGAATTATATAGCAACGGACCTTTTCCGCGGTTAGATCCGTATGATTGTATGATGACCGTTCTGCTTTGGCTGCTGCTCTTCTTGTTTTCGTGGCCCCTCGCATTGATTGCTCTGGTGCTCTATCCGGTGGTGTGGCTGTTGCTGTTGCCCTTCCGCCTTGTTGGCGTGGCGGTGAGTGGCGTGCTCGCGCTAGTCTGGGGCATTCTCACGCTGCCTTTGCGGCTGCTACCACCCCGCCACCAACCTTCCCGATAAGCTGGGTCGGTCCGGCGCACCCACAAAATTCCAGGGCTGAAATCGTAACACTTTTGTCACCCAAAAATAATTCAGTTGAGTATAATTACATTTTCAATTGAATTGGACGCTGAGCCGCGCAACTTTTAGCAGTTCCGGTGTTCCTTCAGAGAGTGTTACGAAGAAGAAACTATGCCCAGCATTCTTTTTTATAGCGATCAGCCGATTCTAACCCTTGGTATTGCCCACATTTTAAAAGACGTTTCCGACATGGTGCTGCGCGGTACATGCGCGTCATCGGCGAGCCTTTTGGAGTCCCTTGCGGCACTTCAACCCGACCTTGTACTCCTGGATTTGACGCCCGATTTTACGCTGGATTTCCTCACTTCCATTCACAAAGCGGCTCCCCGCACCAAGCTTGTCCTTTGGGTTCACTTCATTTCGACGGAGATGGCCTTGCAAGCAATGGGGCTGGGCGTGCGAGGAATTGTGAGCAAGACTTTGCCTCCTGAAGCGCTCATCGCCAGTTTAGTGAAGGTTCACTCTGGCGAATTGTGGTTTGAAAAGGCGCTGACGGATTCTATTCTGACCGCGCGCCGCTATACGCTCACGCGTCGGGAAGGGCAAATTGTGACTCTTGTGGCGCAGGGGTTAAAAAATAAAGAGCTCGGTATTGCTCTCAATATTTCCGAAGGCACGGTCAAGGTGTATCTTTCGCGGCTATTCAAGAAATTGGGATTAAAGGATCGTTTTGAGCTTGCGCTATTTGGGCTAAAGAACCTGACGACGGCCTATGCTGCGCCGGGAGGCCCCAAGGGCAACCGGCCGGCTCCGCTGACCCAGTATGGTCAGGATCCGCGGTCTTTTTTCGTGGAGCGCCAGCCAATTTACGGTGCCGACCGGCCTCGTTTAAAACCGAATTAAGCAAACCAGCGATTAAGGCGTGTGAGAATCCTCGCCTGGAATATTCAGCAGGGCGGCGGCGGGCGCCGGGAGCGAATCGGTACAGCCATTTTGGCTCACCGTCCCGACCTGATCGCGCTCATCGAATTCGTTCCCAATAGCTCGGCATCTCTCTTTGAACTGCTGCATCGGAACGGATTTACGGAAAAGCTTTGCAGTGAGCGGCAGGGCTTCAACTACGCCGTTTGTGTATTTTCGAAGAGCCCGATTCAGCGGCATCTTTCGGGAATTTCTTTGTTGGAGGATTCCGGCCTTTGGTTGGAGGTGTCGGTGCCGGCGCATGGGTTCAAATTGGGCGTTCTGCACGCCCCCACAAGCTCCCGATTGCGAATGAGGGAGTACCTGAGCGCTCTAGTGACCGTTGCCGAAAAACGGAGCCGCCGCTCTTTCCTGTTCGTGGGCGATTTCAACACAGGGGAACCGCCCGCCGACGGACCTATCAAGAACTTCGGGGATGTGGACCGATTTACATCCCTGCAGACAGCCGGTTTCACCGACGTGTGGCGGCATCTGCACCCCGGCTGCATTGAATATACATGGTGCCGGAACGGGAAGAGTTACAGGATCGACCACGCACTGGCCTCGGCGTCTTTATTGCCGCGAATTGAACGCTGCATTTACTCCCATGGGGAACGGGAGTGCGGCAGTTCCGATCATTCGGTGTTACTGCTGGAAGTGAGCGATTACCCTGCGGGAGTGGCGGAGGAAGAGGGATTCGAACCCCCGGATGAGTTTCCCCATCAACGGTTTTCAAGACCGCCGCGTTAAACCGCTCTGCCATTCCTCCGTTTGCATCTTACCCGATTGGTAGCACTTACGTGGTATGTCACATGACATTTAAGCCCTTTTTTTGTTTCCGAGGCACAAATGTCACAATTTTGTCACGTTTTGGAAGTTGAGCTACGGCCCGCGCCTTCGTTTCGTGATTCGAGTGCGCGTACCGCATCGTGGTGTTAATTGTGGAGTGCCCGAGCAGCTCTTTCACGGTCAACAAATCTACCCGGGAGCGGGTCAGCCGTGAGGCGAACGTGTGCCGGAGCGTGTGCCAGGTAATTCCCGTAAGACCGGCCCGTTTCAGAGCGGCTTTGAAGCCCGTTTTGGTATCCCGGAAGCGATCACCCGTTTCGTGATTGTAGAAAACGTAAGGGCCATGTTTGGCCGCTTGCTTTTCGAGAAGAACCGTCAAAGCATTGCTGTTGAGCGGAACTTCCAGCCTGCGGCGTGTGTCTTGCCCATGATGAGCGATAGTCGTTCTTCTTCGATATCTACTTCCTCCCAGGTTAGGTCGAATATGTCGCCGCACTTCATCGGGGTCAAAGCGGAGGCAGCGGCCGCACCCGCTCATCGGTTCGGTGTGGGCCGTTAACCCGAGTGGCAAACGGTCAAAGTCATTGGCAAAGGTGATCTCAAGAACCATTAGCACCACAACATTTGAGGTAAGCCTACATTCGGGCCGCCCTCATCAAATCAGAATTCATCTGGCATCCATCGGCCATCCCCTGGTAGGCGATACTCTGTACGGCTTAACCGGCCAACCTCTTGAAAATCTCCCCGGCCTCCCGGGCGATGGAGGTTATTTCCTACACGCCCAATATCTGAAATTCCACCATCCTGTTACCAGAGAACAAATCAATCTTGAAGCAGCTTTGCCGCCTGAATTCCCTTTACATTAGTAGGTTCACGGCGGAAATCGCAGCCGGTATTGGTAAAACCCGCGCGATCCCGCCATTGCGAATCTTGACGAAGCGTCAGAATGCCGCTCTATGAATTGAGTGATCGCAACTTCCCAGCCAGCTACGAGGCGTAGCTTCGACACTGAAACGCAGCATCGGTTTTATATCCACCAGGATTCGCGGAACAAAGCAAGGCTTTTTCGCGTAAGCTCCAAAATATACGCATGTCACGAAACCCAGCGCTGAACCGTTGCGCACTGGCCCCTCCAATGGTCCTGGCGCTCTACCTTCTTCCCAATGCACTCTCGCAAGTGGCCTCACCACCTGTGGAACGCATGCAACAAATAATTCAGAACTACGTGGAGAACAAAGGTTCATGGGGACCGTGCTAGTCGGCGAGGAAAAGTAAAGTTAGAAGAGCCGGTGAAGACCTATCTCCCCTACTCTTCGAAGGCGTGGGACAAGGTGACAGTCTCCAGCCTGTTGACGCACACGTCAGGCATTCCGAACTTCACCGGGCTACCTGGTTGGGATGGTTACAAGCGCCAAGATCATACTCCGCAGGAGAGCATCGCCCTGGTTCTCGATAGTACAGCAACTCCAACCGGCCGGCATAGAGCAGGATGGTGATGCCTTCGGTGGCGCCGGCGCGGTGCAGAAGTTTGGCGCGAAGGCTGGGCGATTGTGCGGAACTGCTGAAGCGGCCGCAATCGACACCCATGGGCGTGATCCAGACACCGCGTCGGACTTTGTGGCCTTCCGATGCGCGGATGAGTTCGACCGCCGTGTGCTCCGAGACGGTGACGTGATGATCGAACATGGGGAAGTAGATCGATTTCATGTACCACTGGCAGAAGCGGGCGGCGGCGGGGCGGCCACTTAAATACGCGACCATGTTTTCGTCCATGCGCTCATGGCTGGCGCCGACTACGACGGGCCGCACGCTGACGCCGGGCAGGCGGCCGGTTCGGAGGAGCCCGCCCAGGTAGGGCAGGGTGTACTTTTCCGAGATTTCGATGAGGTCGGGACGTTCGGCGTTGACGATGCGCTGGATGGCGGTATAAGGGAAGAGGAAGCGGTGGGGAAACAGCATCCGGTAGTTGCCGGCGATGGGGGCGGGCGGCGCGGTGATGTGATAAATGATGCCGGATGCGCCGACGCGCTCGGTGTGGGTAACGTTACCGGGGACCACAAGACGCATGAGGTGGCCGTCACGTTCGGCGGCCTGGAAGAGCGCTCTGTAGAACGTGCCGATGCCGCCCGACTGCGCGTGCCAGGCGTTGGTGAGGTGGAGAGTTTTCAAGCCTCGCGGCTCCGCAAGCGGCGCCACGCCCACAGCGGCATGACGGCGACGAAGCCCGTGATCATGCGAGGCATGGCGCGCATATCGTGCCCGATGGATTTACTGTGTTGGCCGACGACCATGGCGGCGCGCCGCATTGCATAGTGATTGAACAGCGTGGAGAAGACGGTGAAGCACAACCAGGCGACGATGCTGGTTTTGAGGTGGGGCGTTGCGCGCAGCCAGTGCACCAAGAATTCGAGCGAGTGGGAGGCCAGGGGCAACACAATCATGGCGCAGACCGCGCCTTCCCACTCCGGCTCCACTTCGCCGAGATGCTGCGTGATGGCTCCATAAAAGCCGGAGGTGATGGCGCGGTAGAGGTATTCCGCGCTCATGGCGCCAAGAGCGGCGTGCCAGCCGGAGCCGATGTTCGCGAAGAAAAAGATGAGGCCGCGGACGACGGAACTGGTCAGAGCGACCTTCCAGTTCCAGCGGCGGACTACCAACTCCACGGGGCGCGAAAGCAGACCGTAGAGGGCTGACCGGAGCCTCATGCGAAGGGTGCCAAACAAACAAGTTTAGGCAGAATTATTTTGCAATTTCGTGTCGAACAGGCTACAAGTACGAGAGGAAATTTTCAAAGGCCGAGCCCATTCGTTACGCGCATGGTGCGGCGCCACGGTAACCTGAAACGAGGAAACGATGGTGACGATTGAAATTCACAAACCTGAACTCGAAGCCTTGATCCTGCAGCGGATGAAGTGCGGTTAACGATGTCGAAGACATTGTTCTGCGGGCTTTGAAAGCAGTCGCTCCCTTGGCGAACAATGGGGAACAATTGCAGGAAACGAGTACGGGCGACGATCTTATTGAGGCTCTTCAAGCCTCGCCGCATCGGGAACTCGATATAGAGCCGCCCCGAATTGCATTGCGTGTAAGGTACGCCTAAATCAAAAGGACGTATGTCAACGCAGAACAACATCCGGGTGCCAGAAGGAATTGCTGATTCAGGCTAGGAATCGGGCGCAAACGCAGGAGCGATCGGCCGACGATTTGGCGGCGGAAACATTGCGACGCTATCTTGCCCACGAACTGCTGAACGAACTTTCGCAAGGGGCCGAGGAACGCCGCGGAGTGGCTGGTTTGCAAACAGATGAAGATGTCCAACGGTATGTGGATCGTGTGATTCACGAGAATCGGTCCGAGCGCCTAGGGTGGTTACAGCGGACGCGAATATGCTCAGAAAGCATTAAGCTTTCGATTCGGACGATGCGGATTCAGCGTAGCGGTTAGAGCGACTTTAAATCCAGCACGAAGCGGTACTTCACGTCGGCTTTGACTACGCGGTCCCAGGCTTCTTCGAGCTTTGCGAAGGTAGTCATTTCAATATCGGAGACGATGTTGTGCTCTCCGCAGAAATCGAGCATCTCTTGCGTTTCTTCAATGCCGCCGAGGGCGGAGCCCGTGAAGTTTTTACGTCCCATGGCGACAGAGAAGGCATGGATGGCGATGGGCGAGGAGGGAATGCCAACGGTACACAGCGTTCCTTCGCGTTTGAGAAGGGCAAGGTAGGGCGAGACATCATGCTCGGCGGAAACGCAATCAAGAATGAAATCGAAGCTGCGCAGGTGGGGCAGATGCCAATCGGGAGATTTGGTGAGGATGACTTCATCGGCGCCCAGCTTCTTCGCGTCTTCCACCTTCGAGGGCGAAGTGGTGAATTGAACGGTGGTGGCGCCGAAGGCGTGCGCGAACTTGAGCGCCATGTGGCCTAAGCCGCCGAGACCGACGATGCCGATTTTCTTGCCGGGGCCAGCCTTCCAGTGCTTGAGCGGTGAATAGGTGGTGATACCGGCGCAGAGGAGGGGCGCGGTGGCGGCAGGGTCAAGATTCGCTGGCACACGGAGCACGAAGGCTTCATCGGCCACAATATTATTGCCGTATCCGCCGAAGGTGAGGTTGCCGAGTTTGTCTTTCGAGTTGTAAGTGAAGACGGTGGCGAAGTTATCGCAGTACTGTTCATCGCCGGCACGGCAACTGTCGCAGATGCGGCAGGAGTCCACCATGCAGCCGATGGCGGCGCGGTCGCCCACTTTGAAGCGCGTTACGGACGAGCCAACTTGTTTGACGGTGCCGACGATTTCATGGCCGGGCACCATGGGGTACATCGCGTTGCCCCATTCGTTGCGGGCCTGGTGGATATCGGAATGGCATATGCCGCAGAATTCGATGGCAATGTGGACGTCGTTCGGGCCTGGGGAGCGGTGTTCGTAATCGAATGGCGCTGGTGCGGAGGTGGCGGATTGAACAGCGTAGCCGTGTGTGGGAATCATCTAAAAATATTGTGGCAGAAGGCGGTGCGCTTTTTAACGAAGTTTCATTTGGGCGGACACGTGCTGCTCTCTACAGTGGAGGTTTACTCAAATGAAAAAGTACATAGGAAGTTTACTGCTGAGTGCGGCGTTATTGGCTCCTCTGGCCATGCGGGCTGAGGAACACCGTTACCGCGACCGCGACCGGCGTGATTATCACGTTTGGAACGATGGAGAAAACCGGGCTTACAACCGCTATCTAGAAGAGCGGAAGGAGGAGCGGCGCCGTGAGTTTAAGCGTGAGAATCGCCAACGGCAAACAGCTTATTGGCGCTGGCGTCACGACCACTCCGACGCAGTGCTTTTCCCCAGGCAAAAAACGTGATGGGGCCGGTTGCTAACGCGCCCCATCACGTAGACTGTTGAGGTGATGAAACAGATTTTGTTGGTGACGGCGCTATGCGCCAGTATGACGGCGGCGGAGAAGAATCCGTTTGCTGGGCGTTGGGACATCGATATTAAGACTGCCCAGGATAGCTATGCCGGTTGGATGGAAGTAACCGGTGATAATTCCAATTTGACTGTACGGTACCAGCCCCGCGGCGGGGCGGTGCGTCCGGCGGTGGCATCAGCCATGGAAGGCGGCCATCTGGTTGTTACTCTTTCAGCGGCCGACGATAAAGGTCCTGCGACCACGTGGAACTTGGTGGTTCACGGGGACAAGCTGGATGGTGGGTTGAAGCGCGGCGATGCGTCAGCGGGTGAACTGAGCGGCGTGCGCGCGCCTGGTTTGAAGCGTGCCGAGCCGAAGCACTGGGGTAAGGAAGAAGTACTTTTCAACGGTAAGGATTTGACTGGTTGGGAGCCTGTTAACAATCCATCGAACAGCCACTGGGTAGCCAAGGACGGTGAACTGGTGAATGAGACGAAAGGCTCAAACATCAAAACGACGGGTAAGTATCAGGATTTTCAGTTGCACATAGAGTTCATGTGCCCCGAGCACTGCAATAGCGGCATTTACCTGCGCGGGCGCTATGAGATTCAGGTGGGTACCGAAGGCGGCACGCAACCTTCGCATGAGATGGGAGCGGTGTATGGCTACACGGCTCCAGCCGTCGAGATGCCCATGGGGAATGGCGAATGGCAAACCATGGACATTACTTTGGTTGGCCGCGCGGTAACCGTAGTACGAAACGGCAAGAAGATTCACGACCATGTGGAGCTTGCCGGAATTACAGGCGGCGCGCTGGATAGCCATGAAGGCGAACCGGGTCCGTTTTACTTGCAGGGCGATCATACAGGCGGTCTGCGGTACCGGAATATTAAGCTGAAACAGGCCAAGCGGTAAGCGCTATGCGCATGCTTGGCTTGTTGCTGTTCCTTACCGCTGCTTGTCTGGGGCAAACATCCGCCACGGCACTGTACAATCTGGTCGTACGCGGCACGATGCCGGTGAGCTTCACGGGCGCAGCCGATCTGGGCGATTTCAATGGCGATGGCAGGCCCGATCTGATCGGCGAAGTTTTGAACGGCTATCGTATCCATCTGAATGACGGCGCGGGTTCGTTCTCTGCAAACGCAGTCACTTATCCCTCTGTTACCGTCCCCCCGGGAGCGGCTTATTTTTCCCTGTTTGTGGTTGCCGATTTTAACAGCGACGGCTACGCCGATGTGGTGAATCTGACCGGAGCGGGCACTTACTTCCTGGCCGGCGATGGCAGGGGCGGACTGGCCAAGGGCAGGCAGGTGGCCATCGATACCAAAGGCAACCCCATGAATTTGGTGGCGGCCGATTTCAACGGCGATGGATTTTTAGACATTGCGTATGGAAACTTTGGCGGCGGGCTTCGGGTGTTTTTGGGTTCAGGCACGGGAGAGTTCCGGGAGTTGGTGGGGGCCTTCACGGAAAAGCTTCCCGACCCTGCCAATCCGCGCATACAGGTGAGCGATCTGAATGGCGACGGGGCTCCGGATGTGATTATGATCGACCTGCTTCCCCGGACAATTGCCATTTTGTTGAACGATGGGACGGGCCACTTTCATGCCTCGCAAGTGGTGCAGCGGGGGAGGTTTTCACGGCCCGACTGGATTGCCGTGGGGGATTTCGATCACGACGGCAAACCGGAGATGGCGATTAGTTATTTCGTGGTGGATGGCGCAACCAGCATTCATTACAACTTGGAGTTGTGGAAGTTGGATGCGAGCGGCCAGTACGCTCCGGTGAATACATTTGCGACCGACTTTCCTTCTCGGGGGACTATGCTGACGGCCGACCTGGATGGGGACGGCAACCTGGATGTGATTGCGGGCGGAAACGCAGAGACGACGGTTTACTTCGGCGATGGCGCGGGCGGGTTTGGCCGTAAGACGGTGTTACCGGCGGGCGGGCAGCCGTTCGTCGCGGATCTGGATGGCGATGGGCGGCCAGAAATTGTGGTGGCTTCGCGGCAAGCCGTCAGTGTTTTGGGAGTTCGGGGTTCGTTGGTGCTGCTGTCGCGGGATGCGCCAAACCCTTTCAGTTATGGGCAGCTTGAAAACTTTACCGTGAGCGTGGCGAGCGATCCGAAGTTGGGCGGCTTCCCAACAGGCGGCGTAGCCCTGTTCGACGGTGCGCGTGCGGCAGGCACCATGACGCTGACCAATGGAGTGGCGCGCTTTGTAGTTCCGTTTGTGGCGGGCGTGCATGTTTACCACGCGATCTATAGCGGGGACGCGTTTTATGGCGCTGGCTCAGCGGACTTGGTGGTGGCCGAGGCCGGACAGCCGGCCACGATCAAAGTTTTGCCGACCGAAGATTTTCTGGGTCTGAAGATTTTCTCGTTGACGGTGCGCGATGCGTTCGGGAGCCCGGTGCGCGGAGTGGGCGTAATCTTTACGGTGAATCCGAATGCGCCGGGCGGGTCGTTTTTGGGGTCTTCAACGGTAACGGTGATTACGGGTGCGGATGGCGTGGCGACGGCTCCTTGGTTCCTGCAAAACGGCGTGCCGGGCAGCTATAAGATTCGTGTGGCGATATCGGGGTATCCGTCGGTGACCGGGGAGATTGGTTTTACGAATCCGAAATAAATGAAAACAACGCTGTTGTTGCTTGCGGTGTGCGCGGCGCTGCCTGGGCAGACGATATTCCAGTTGTCGACTGGTGCGCGGTTCGATTCTGGCGAAGGTCCCCAGGGGGCCGTGGTTGCCGACTTGAACGGGGATGGCGTGGGGGATTTGGCCTTTGCGGATTATAAATCGGGCAAGGTTCAAGTTCTGCTAGGGGATGGAATAGGCGGATATGTGACTGCACCGGGCAGCCCATTTTCTATGGGGACGCAACCTACTCACATTGTGGCCGGTGATTTCAACGGCGACGGCAAGTTAGATCTGGCGGTGCTCAATGCGCTCAGCATACCCCCGGACTACAGCAGTAGCAAGTATGCCGTTTATCTGGGAGACGGTACCGGTGCGTTTCACGCGGGCATTTTCGGCCTTACCTTAGGCAGAGGCGTTACTTTCGCGGTGGCGGATTTTAATCGTGACGGGCGAGCGGATTTAGTGTTGGTGACTGACAAGGGCGTCTTTGTGATGCTGAGCAATAACGTGGGCGGTTTCGATCCGGGTGCAGAATTTCCCCGCATCGACGCACAGGGCGTCGCGACCGGCGATTTCAATCGTGACGGCTTTGTCGATTTTACGGTGTCTAGCGGTTTCAGCGCTTCTGTTACGTCCTATTTGAATGACGGGATGGGCGCGTTCCGGCGTGGGATGGAGACGGTGCTGCCCTCCAATTCCTTTCCGGTCTTTGTCACTGTAGGGGACTGGAACGAGGATGGGATTCTCGATCTTGCGACGACGACTTCTGTTGGCGATGGCATCACCATTCTGCTGGGCGATGGGCGGGGCGCATTCCGCATTCATGCCGTATTACCGTATGCGGTGGCAGCTACGGTGGCGCCGTCGGTTGCCGATTTCGACGGCGATGGACACCTGGATTTGGTCACGTTGAATTTCAATGAATCGATTGTGCTGCTGGGCGATGGCTTTGGAAATTTTCACGAAGGCCAGCGCTTACCGCTCGCGTCGTATTCGGGGTTCGCGTTGACGGTGGATTCGGATGGCGACGGCAAACCGGATGTCCTTCTGTCGAACGGACAGACGTGGCGGAATGTGCTGAAGACGCTGCCTGTGAGCCCCGCGACGATTCAACTCAATGCTTCCGCGAACCAGACGGCGTTGCGAAGCGTTCCGCTTGCGATCGGTATAACGGCCAGGGTGCAGGCGACATCGGATGCGGCGTGGCTTCGGTTCGATGGCACGAATCTGGTGGCCGATGCTTTGGCATTGCGGGCGGGAAGCTATGACGGGACGGTGCACTTTGCGGCACCTGGATATTTCGGTTCGGCGGTGCGGGTCCACTTAAATGTTGCGGCGCCTTCTGGGCGATTGGCGCCTGCGTCGTCCATGAGCAGTTCTTACTTGAACCGGGTGGGATATGCGGATCTGAATCGCGATGGCAAGCCGGACCTGATCGGCAAAGACGAAGGCGTGCTGACCGTTCGCCTGAACGATGGCAACGGCAATTTTAGCGAGTCGGTGAGCACTACGGCATTGCTGGAGCCGGGCAGTATTGCGCTTGCCGATTTCACCGGTGATGGTGTTCCGGACGCGGTGGTGCTGGGGCGCTCTGGCATCGCGATTTATGAAGGTGATGGTGTGGGTGGCTTCCGCGCCGGACGTTTGACTGGTATTCGCGACGACTTTAGCTTGGACCAGATCGCGCTGGCGGCGGACTTCAACAACGATGGCCTTGCCGACATTGCCGTTGTTGCGCAGGTGCCGGATCTTCCTTTCCGCATTTTTTTGGCGGACGGGCATGGTGGATTCCGCGCTAGGTCGAGGCTTGCGAATTTACGACAGCGCATGCCGATTTTTTCCGTGGCAGCCGATTTTAACGGCGATGGCTTCATGGACATCGCATATGCGGAGATTGCGGGCGAGAACGTCTATGTTCTTTTTGGCAATGGCAAGGGTGGGTTCCGGCTCGGCCAGACGCTGGATTTTGGCATTGGCAGTACCCCCGGCGGGTTAACGGTGGGCGACTTCAACGGCGACGGCCATCCGGACTTGGCGGTAGTGAACCACGGCTTTATGTACGAGAGCCTGGTGACGGTGCTGCTCAATAATGGCGCGGGCGGTTTTACTTCGAGAACGAACTACCGGTTCGATGCGCCACGTGTGACGGGGCCAATCGCAACGGCCGACGTGAATGGCGATGGCCGGCTGGATTTGCTGGTGGGCCTATACGGAGATGGTGTGGGGTCCACTGCGCTGCTTTTCGGCGATGGCGCTGGGGCGTTTGTGCGTGGAACCAACAATCGTCTGAACGGCTATGTGCTCTACACGGGCGACCTGGATGGGGACGGCAGGACCGATGCAATCACCTACACCAGCACCACAATGGATGTGCTGCTGGGCGCAGCTGCCGATGCTTCCGTGCGGTTGACGAAGGATGCGGATAACCCGTTCACGTATGGGCAGACGGTAGGTCTGACTGTGACGGTTGCAACGCCGGTTGAGGCTCTTGAGACGGCCGCGGGCACCGTCACTTTGTTCGATGGCTCGCTGGCGGTCGGTACGGCGGATCTGTTAAACGGCACCGCCCATTTCCTGGTGAAGTTCGTTCCGGGAAGCCATGGATTTCGCGCGGTGTACAACGGCAACGCGCGGTTCAATACGGGAGAAAGCACGCTCACCGTAGTGGAAGCGGGAGCCCCTGTTGCGATTCAAGCGCTGAGCAATGCATTGCCTTTGCGGGCGCAGGTTACAGATGCAAATGGGAATGCCGTAAGCGGTGTTGGAGTAATTTTCACGGCGCCTATTTACGGGCCTTCGGGTTTGTTCGGCACGTCCAATGCAGCGACCGCGATTACGGATGCAAATGGTATCGCGACGGCTCCGGCACTCACGCCTAACGGCTATGCCGGTCGGTTCAGCATCACGGCCACGATCTCGGGCTACCCCGGACCTAGCGCCACGTTCTTCCTGCAGAACTGACCTACTTCGCGATCTGGAAGCGATCTACTTCGCGGCCTTCTAAATCGATCTGTTTGAGATGGAAGACAGGGCCATCGATATCGATCACACTCATGGAGTTGACCTGCGCGACGTACTTGTTGGTAAAGGGCTGCCAGGTTTGCGGGCTCTCCTGCTGTTCGGGATTGTAGAGGTGCGCGCCGCCAGCGCCGCTAACGATATAGACCACACCCTTGGGCTTGGCCGATTGGCCATCCTGAAATTTTTTGTCGAGCGTCCAATCGCCGGTTACTTCGCCCTTGGCGGTCTTTGAGGTGCCATCGTCCTGCTTGCGAGGTTGAAAGGTAAGCGGGAATGAACGCTGGTAATTGTGAACGTGTCCGGCGAAGACGACGTCGACTTTGCCCTGCTCGAAGACGGGCGCGAGCAGGCGCATCCACTGATCTGTGAAGTGGGTGACGGAGGAGTTGAAGCCGGGATGATGGAACGCGACGAAGCGCCATTGCGCGTTTTTGGCTGAGGCCAAGTCGTCTTTGACCCATTGCGCGAAGGCGGGATTTTGCCAATCCATATAGGGGTTGGAATCGAGCACGGTCCAGTGAGCGTTGCCGTAATCGAAAGAGAAGTTGGCCATGCGCGGGTAGCGGGGGCGCGCGGCTTCGAGGAAGGCGGGCTGCGATTCGGCGTTGCCTAGAAGCGTGTGGGCAGTGGCAGGCGAATCGACTGCGGCGACGGGGCCGTTGAGGGGCTGGTCCCAATAGAGGAAGTACGCCAGGGCGTCGGGATATTGGGTGTAGTTGCGCAGCGCGGTATCGTGATTGCCCGGTGCGGCGAGAAACGGGATCGAGCGGATGAGGGGAGCGCCGGCTTCGGGCGAGGCGGTGTTGCTGTTGTACACGGGGAAGTATTTGGTGCGGTATTCGGAGATGCGGCCGGAGGAATAGACGATGTCGCCGGTGATGAAGAGGAAATCGGGCTTGGCGAGAGAAGCCTGGTAGGCAACCTTGCGCTGTTCGGGGGTATCCTGCGCGCAATCGCCGAAGAGGACCAGACGATAGGGTTGAGCGACGGCTTTGCGCGCGTGGCCGGTTGCGGAGAAGACAGGCTGGCCTGCTTTCAGAACGCGATACCGGAACTCTTCGCCGGGAACCAGCTTCGTGAGCGAGGCGCGATAGACGCGATGGGGCGCAATGCCCGGCACGTCAATTTCTTTAGGCGGATTGGCAAGGGTCACTTTGGTATCGGGTGCGCCGGCGGTTTGAAAGGAGGGTGCGGCGGCGGCGCGCCACTCGGTATCTTTCGAGGTGCGGAGCTCGACCGCCCAGGCGTGATCGATATCGGGCGCGTGCCAGAGAATGACCAGAGATTCGGACGCGCTGAGATGCGGCTGGTCGCCCAATTGGAGATAGGGAAGCTCTATAAAGTTTTGATCTTGAGCGCTTGCCGCGAGGGCAATGGCGGCAACGAAAAATAACTGGCGCATGGTCACCATTGTGTACGTTTCCTGTAACGGCGATGTGAATTTGGGGAGTAAACTGAAGCCCGTACGCGTGCAGAAATTCTGGCTCAATCTACAACTTGCGCTGGTGTTAGCCAGCTTTTGGATTTTATGGCTGCTGCCCGTTGTGGTGGTGGTGTCGGTATTCTTGATGGTGACGGTGCGCGAGCGCGAGGGCTTGGCGCGGACCGTTGGGTGGTTTGTGTCTGGCTTGGCCGCGGCCGGATTTGTTCTGCTCACGCGCAACATGTGGAAGGTTGCGAAGGCGGTTCCCGAGGAGTTAAACCCGAAAGAGCCGCCGGGCAAACCGCTGCGCGAGGGTGACGCGCCGGAGCTATTCGTGCTGGCGGCGAAGCTGCGCGAAGCCACTGGCATACGGCAGACCGTGGAAGTGTGGAGCGATCTTTCGCCGGTGGTATCGGCAGTGGCGTATTCGGCGCACCTGGCGGCGGAAACTAAGATTGCGCTGCGGAACGGGCTGGCGGCGCTGGCGGTGCTTTCGCGCGCGCAATTGGAAACGCTGTTGCGGTATCACCTGACGATACTCACGTTCTCTCCACGGCTGGTGAGCTTGCTCTTGAAGGCGCGCATGATGGCGGACGGCTCCGTCTATTTTGTGCCGTACATTTGGGCGTTCGAGGGGAACTTGCGGAAGGTGGAGCGGTACGCTCGCAAACGCGCGGCACTGGAGACGGGAGCTTCGATTGAGGCTAGCATTGCGATCAGTCAGGAGGCAACGCGGCAGTTCAACCTGTTCTGGGCGACGGATATGGATATGTTCCTGCACACGGGCCATTTAATGCCAGTGGCGGAAGGCTTCGCGCGGTACTGGCGCAGGCTGCGGACGGAGCACGGTGAAAGCGTGGTGGCGGAAGAAGACTTGGCGCTGGGCTTTCTGCGGAGCCCGCACACGGTGGAGAGCCAGTTGACCGTAAATTTGCTGAAGCAGCACCCTACGCTCGAGCGCGCGCAATGGGAACAAGGTGGACCCATTCTGTTGGCGATGTGGGAGCATGCCTGCGACGCGGCCGCCGATAGGCTGGTGGGCCTGCGCGTGGGCGGCCTGTGCGAGTTGATGCGCGATGGCGCGGTGCAATTGGGGGCCAAGCTTTTCGAAAAGCCGGGTAGGCTGCACGATCCGGATGAGCTTCGTATATGGACGGGGCAGACGCTGGCTTCGGCGCTGGCGGTTGCGTTGTCGCGGGCAGGTTGGCGGTTTCTGTATACGGGCGCGGGCTCGAGGATGGAGTTCGGGAAGGATGAAATGCAGCTGTCGCCGATCATCACGATGCAAGGCATGATCACCGGCAAGATGCGATGCGAGGAGTGGGCGGAGGTCATAGCTATCGTGACCGTCGGAGACGAGGCCGATGTAGAGCGACTTGGCCTTTGCCGTATCGCCATTGTGGACGGCGAGCTCGGCGAGGATGTAGCGCGCGATCGGTTGCTTGGG
>Ga0123336_10001100_pt1 | contig 25395 bp, 27 predicted proteins | sample SSSSmetaG_FD_96466 | JGI IMG/M metagenome (GOLD analysis project Ga0123336, IMG submission 96466) | Glacier valley bacterial and archeal communities from Borup Fiord, Nunavut, Canada, to study Microbial Dark Matter (Phase II) - ​SSSS metaG | ecosystem: Environmental > Aquatic > Freshwater > Ice...
ACAGCTTCAGTGGCGACGGCCTGGGAGCAGACGTGGAGGCGACCTTGCAGCAGGCGCGCGGCTTTGCGGCAGGGGGCTGTGACATCCTCGACCTTGGCGCAGAGAGTACCCGCCCTGGCAGCGCGGGGATCACGGCGGACGCGGAGCTAGCCAGCCTGCTCCCGGTGATCGTTGCCCTGCGCGACCCTGACCGAGGGGTGCGCTTGCCGCTTTCGATTGACAGCAGCAAGGCAGTGGTCGCCGACCAGTGCCTTGCTCTGGGCGCACAGATGATCAACGACATCAGTGGGCTGCGCGGCGACCCAGCAATGGCGGCGGTGGCGGCCAAGTGGCAGCGGCCTACCTGCGTAATGCACATCAAGGGGGTGCCGCGCACCATGCAGGTGCAACCGACCTACGACGACCTATTGGGCGAGGTGATCGCTTACCTGCGCGAGAGCGTGGAGTTGGCGGTGGCGGCGGGGTTGGCGCGAGAGTTGGTGATCGTTGACCCTGGCATTGGCTTCGGCAAGAACTTCGACCACAACCTGGAGTTGCTGCGCCGCCTGCCAGAGTTGCACAGCCTCGGCCAACCGCTGCTAGTAGGCACCAGCCGCAAGCGGTTCATCGGCCACCTGCTGGGCGACCTGCCGCCAGAGCAGCGCACCTGGGGGACGGCAGCGACGGTAGCGGCCAGCGTCGCAGGGGGGGCGCACATCGTGCGCGTGCATGATGTTGCCGAGATGGTGCAGGTGGTGCGGGTGGCCGATGCGATCCGACGAGGGTGGGTGGCAGCATGAGCGTGGCCTATCTTGGCCTGGGGTCAAACATCGGTGAGCCAGCCGCCAACCTGGAGGCCGCCGTCGCTGCCCTGGACGTGATGGCGGGCATCGCAGTGCTGCGACGCTCGCGCTGGTATGGCAGCAAGGCGGTTGGCTACACCGAGCAGCCCGATTTCGTCAACGGCGTGGTGGAGATCGCCACCGACTTTACGCCCAGCGAGTTGCTGGCGGCGGTCAAGGGTATCGAAGCGGGGCTGGGCCGCACGCCGAGCTTCCGCTGGGGGCCACGCCTGATCGACCTCGACATCCTCGACTACAGCGACGCGGCTGGTCAGCGCATCGTCCGCGGCGACCGACCGATCATCCCCCACCCCAGTATGCACGAACGCCGCTTTGTGCTAGAACCGCTAGCCGAGCTAGCCCCCACCTGGCAGCTACCAGATGGGCGCAGCATTGCGGAATTGCTGGCGGGGGTGCAGGAGCAGGAGCTATGGCCGCTGGGTTGAGTGCAAGAGGGGTGATCGGTGACAACCTTCGACAACGCAACGATCTTCCGCACGTTGCAGCGTCATTAAGTACGCGCAGGATCGTGAAGCACTGATCCCAATAATGCATGTCTAGATCAAGCAGCAAGTTAACCTTGAACCTGGCTACGGCCTTGAGCAATTCGCGACGGAGCAGCAATTATGAGCTATCGCAGCATCAAACCCTACGGCGTGTGGGCCGAGTCGATACTGGGTTGGCACAAACGCATCCGCGAGGACGCAGCGTTGGGGCAGGAGCTTGTGCGCTTCTTCCAACTGGCGGCGGAGTGGCTGCCGAAGTATACTTACGAGCAAGCTCTGTTCGGGGTGGCGGGCGACAACATCAACATCATAGTCGGCAACGTCTGGCTGGCTTCTATGGGACTCTGGCACGGCGGCAGGCTCTGTCTGATGGTCAACCGCCCTGACCTGAACGATATGCCGCTGGCCGCGATTAACGGCGGCCCAAACTTCGGCTTCAAGTTCTACCCCTGGGCGGATGTTGCTGACCTGAACAAGCGGGCCGACCTCTGGCTGGTCTACGCTGAAGCCACCGAAGGTATCTGGAACTATCCTGTCGCTAGGCAAACCGCCGCCCCCAACAAGCGAGGCAGACAACAGTTGAGTGCAGTCATGGAGATCGTCAATGAGTAAGCCAACCTTCCGCCCCTACGCCGTTGGCGAGGAAGCGGCGGTCTCCCGCCTGATGCACGGCCTCTACGACGAGGGGGATGGCATCCGCAGCCTGGACGACGCGAAGATCGCTCGCACCTTTGCCCACCTCAGCCTCGGCGAACAGTGCGGCTACTGCCTGGTGGCAGTGGACGAAGCGGGTGTGATTGCCGCCTACGCCCTGCTCTTTCCCTTCTGGAGCAACGAGTATGGCGGCTTGCTGCTGCTGCTCGACGAGTTCTATGTGGCAGCAGAGCGGCGCAGTCAGGGGCTAGGCGGCCAGTTCCTTACCTTCATCGAAGGCTTCGCGAAGGAGCGCGACTACCGCGCCCTCAACTTCATCGCCATGAGCCACAACACGCGAGCGGTTGACTTCTACCTGCGGCAGGGCTACTACCAGATACCCGCCTACTCCTTCGACAAGCTGTTGAACGAGGGTTGAGCAGTCTACAATCAACTAGAACGAGGTGACTAGTGGTTGAACAAAGAGGTAGGCGCACTGGGTTGCGTTGCCGACAGATGATCGCGCTGTTGCTGGTGGCTGGTTTGCTGGGGGGCTTGTGGTCGCTGCCGGGTGCAGCAGTGCAGGCGCAGGCGGCGCAGGCGATTGGTGGCTTGCCGCCCGCAGTCTACGCCCTGAGCGAAGATGCCACCTACGCGGCCACCGCTAGCGGTGTGTACAGAGCCGACAGCGCGGGCCGCTGGCAGGCGGCGGGATTGATTGGCATTAGCGTCTACGCTCTGGCCTCCTATGCAGCGGGCAGGACGCTCTATGCGGCGGCGGATGGGGGTGTGTACGCGACGATGGATGGGGGAGCGCACTGGCAGCACGCGCTAGTACTGCGTGGGCGGGCGATCTGGCTGGGCCTGAGCATCCGCGCCCAACGCCCCACCCTGATGGCAGCTACGGATGGCGGTATTTACGTACAGCAGAGCGGTGGGGAGTGGCAGAACAGCCTGGTGGGTAAGCAGATAGTAGCCGCCGTGTTGGACGAGGGTAGCAGGCTGGTTTACGTCGCCAGCGGCTCCACACTCTGGCGCGGCAGCATTGACGGCACTGACTGGCAGCCACTGACTGCCCCTGGGGGTACGATCAACGCGATGATCCAGGGCAGGAGCTTCTATGCCGCCAGCAGTCGCGGCCTCTACCGTTCCAGCGACGGGGGGACAACCTGGCAGACGCTGATCAAGGATGTGCGCTGCACCTTCGTCGGCCTGCGCGACCTCGACACCAGCCTCCGCATCTACGCCGAAGCGGGCGGCAGCTTGCAGGTGAGCAGCGACGACGGCGCGACCTGGCAGGTGTTGGCCGCTGTGCCAGCCGGTAGCTACCACCTGCTAATCCGCGACCCTGGCAGCACCAGCGGCAGCTACCTGCTGGCGGGCGATGCAGGTCTGTTCAGCCTGGCCGAAGATCGCCTCAGCCTGGTCAACCTCAACGCCGCCGCTGCCAGCCACCTTGCCTATGGCATCAGCCGTAACAGCACGGGGAACGCTCAGCCCTACCTCTTTGCCGCCCGCGCTGATTTCGTCTACCGCTCGACTAACGCCGGGGCTAGCTGGCAGGCAGCGGCGGCTGGTCTGCGTGGCGACGTGCGTGACCTGGCAATCAGCAATGGCGGTAAGTTGTTGGCTGCCACCAGCGTTGGCCTCTACCTCAGCGACGATAGCGGGGGGAACTGGCAGCGCAGTGACGACGTAGCCTGCGCTCTCACCAGCCTCACCCAGCACCCGACGGTGGCAGCCACCCTCTATGCAGCCTGCACCCTCGGCGGCCTCTACCGCTCGACTGACAGTGGGGGAAGCTGGCAGCCACTGACGAGCAACCTCCCAGCGGCTGCTGCTCGCCTCACGGTTGACCCAACGGCTCCGCAGGTGATCTACGCCGCCCTGGACTATGCGCCCCCACTCTGGCGGTCGGTGGATGGAGGCGCGAACTGGCGCAGCGTCAGTAGCAGCCTACCTGCTGGTCTTAAAGTAGCAGCCCTGACGGTGCGCGGGCAGGTGGCACCGCCCGCCCTCGCGCTCAAGGTGGCCGAGCCGTCGCCCGTCACCGTCTACCTGGCGGCGGGCGGCGCACTCTACGCCAGTGCGGATGCTGGCAGCAACTGGCAGGCGATAGCTCTACCCACAGCCCTACGAGGCAAGCTGCTCTACGACCTGCGCCTGCTGGCAAGCGACGACCTCTACCTGGCGAGCAGTGGGGGTTTGTTCGCCAGCAGCGATGGCGGGGTGAGTTGGCTGACCATTAGTAGCCAACCGACTGTCGCGCTGGCCGCGAACGTCAATGCCAGCAGCGTGACCGTGTATGGCGCGGGGGCGGCCAATACTGCCATCGCCAGCTACCTGGCTACACGCCCCCAGGCCACCACTAGCCCACAAACCAGCCTGCCGACTGACAGGGCCGAGCCGCAGGCGGGCGCGATCTACTTCAAGGAGACAGGTCACAACCTCAGCGGCAACTTCCAACGTTTCTGGCAACAGCGTGACGGCCTACGCGTCTTTGGCTACCCTCTAACCGAGCAGATTAGCGAGACGGTGGCGAGCAGACCTGTCAGCAGCCCCAGCAGTCAGCAGCTAACTGTGCAGTGGTTCGAGCGGGTGCGCCTGGAGTACCACCCAGAGTTGACCGCCACCGAGCCAATCGTCATCTCTCTACTAGGGGCCGAGTTGACGCGGGATCGCTATTTCATCGCCGCCCGCTTCCGGGCTGGGCCTGAGATCGAATACTTTCCACAGACGCGCCACGTAGTGCAGGCGGGCTTCCTCAAATACTGGCGGGCGAATGGCGGCCTCTACACCTTCGGCTACCCCGTCAGTGATGAGCTACGCGAGGGCGACCTGACGGTGCAGTGGTTCCAGCGCACCCGCTTCGAGTACCGCCCGGAGTACGCTGGAACCGCCAACGAGGTGCAACAGAGCCAACTGGGGCGGCAGGTGCTGCGCGAACGCGGCTGGCTCCGCTAAAGTCACTTGCCAGCCCCTATATACAGCGCAAGGCTGATAACCTCAAGCCGTCGCTTCGGGTACACTGTTGTACGAGGGGTGGTGCAAAGCTACGCCAAGAGGAGCGCAGAGGTTGAAACATGATAACCTGGGGCAGAATGTTGACTTTCGGAAGTTGTGGCTAGGCAAGCTCGTCTCGGCCTTCGGTTCGCAGATCAGCAGCATGGCGATCTACTACGTCGCGCTACTGGTGCTGAAGGCGGGGCCAGAGCAGCTTGGCTGGCTGACGGCGGCAGGGTCGCTGCCCTACCTGTTCGTCAGCCTATTCGCGGGGGTATGGGTGGATCGCCTGCGCCGCCGTCCCCTACTAATCGCTGCCGACCTCGGTCGGGCCGTGCTGCTCGCCTCGATCCCCCTGACCGCCAGCTTCGGTCTACTAACCTTCGGCCAACTATTGCTCGTCGCCCCGCTGGTTGGCACCCTCACCATCCTCTTTAATGTGGCAGAGCAGGCTTACCTGCCCAGCGTGGTAGAGCGTGGGCAGTTGGTGGCGGCCAACAGCAGGCTGGCGGCCAGCGATGCCGCCGCTGAGGTAGGTGGGCCAGCAGTGGGCGGCGTGCTGGTTAGCCTGCTCACCGCGCCCTTCACTATCCTCCTTGATGTTGCCAGCTTTGTCTTCTCTGCCGCCTGCTTCTGGCTGGTACGTAAGCCAGAGCCAGCAGCGGTGCTGCGCGACGAGCAGAGCAACCTCTGGCGCGAGATCGGAGCGGGGCTGCGCCTGGTAGGCAGCAACCAGATCGTGCGGGCGATCACCCTCAGCATGGCAACTTCCGCCCTCTTTGGCAACTTCATCGGCACCCTTTACACCTACTATGCGATCCACGACCTCGGCCTCGACCCGGCAGCGGTCGGCGTGGTGATCGGGGTAGGCGGGGCGAGTGCGCTGCTCGGCACGCTGCTGGTCGGCCCCCTCAGCCGCCGCTACCCGCTAGGCAAGCTGATGATCGGCTGCATGGTGGCCCACCGCCTGGTTCAGTTGACGATCCCGCTAGCCGGGGGGCCGCCACCGCTTGCCTTCGCCATCATGCTGATTGGGCAAATCGCCGATGTGTTTGGCACAGTGTACATGATCAACGAAGTTAGTCTGCGCCAGAGCGTAGTGCCAGACCACCTGCTGGGCCGGGTCAACGCCAGCGTCAACTTCCTGGTGGGAGGGCTGGTACCAGTCGGCGCACTGCTCGGTGGCTGGCTGGGCCAACACCTGGGCGCAAGGCCGACCCTCTGGCTAGCTACCCTGGGGCTGCTGGCTGCCACCCTCTGGATCATCTTCTCTCCAATCCGCGACCTGGTTGAGCAACCGGGTCTGGTAGAGGAGAAACAGGTTGTGCCAGCCACGTTCGTGGGGTGACTGGCGGTCTAGCACCTGGGTAGAGAGCAGGGTTGACGGCTAGCGCGTCGCCACGCTCACCTCGTCCACGTAGAAGCTGGTGGGGCTGCGTGCGCCGTTGGTAGCGGCGAAGGCAACCTGGATCGTTTGGCCCTGGTACTGGCTCAGGTCGTAGCTGGCCGCCTGCCAATCCCCTGCCGCGTTGCCGTCGCTGATCGTCTGCAAGGTGACAAGGGGGCTGCCGTTGCGGTCGCGCACGCGCACGTAGAGGAAGTCGTAGCTATGGGTTTGCTCTGTCGTCTGCGCCAACCAGTAGTAGCGCAGGCTGACGCTGGTCGCGCCCTTTGGCACGCTGATCGTCTGGTAGAGGCTAGCGGTGCAGTTGTTGTAGCCGCAGAAGTGCGCACTACTGCTGCCTGCGTGCGGCTTTTGGCCGTCAACCAGCTTGCCGCCCTGCATCTCCTTAGCCGTCCAACCGCTCGTCCCCTGCTCAAAGCCACCGTTCTTCAACAACTCTATGCTGCCACTAGCAACGGTGGGGCTAAGGCTGGTCGGTGGGGGCAGCGCGGTGGGGTTGCCAGCTTGATTGCCACCACTGCTTGCCAGCCACTCGGTGGCATTGAGAAACAGGGCGGCATTACTACCAGCCCGGTCGTCCCAACCGTTGTAGCAGATGTCGGCTCCGCCACAGGTGCCGTCATCGAAGGCAGAGCTATCGCCGATAGCGACGATCCGCCCCTTGCCGTAGCTGCTGCGGCTGACGAACGCACCCTTGCTCCCCTGGTTGTCGAAGCCACTACGGAAGATCACCCCACGTGCAGCAGGGTTAGCGGTGGTGTCCAGCGTCTCGGTCGTGCCGTTGCGGATGATGCTGGACTTTGCGCTGCCAAAAGGCCCTTGCAGCAGCGGATCAGCAGCGGGCGCGTCATTGTTGGGGTTCTCACTACCCAGGTTTAGCACATCAAAGGTAATGCCGAAGGGGTTCTTCACCAGCCCATTGTTGGCGATCAGGTCGTTGAGAACACGTAGGGAGTCGGCCCCGTCGTTGTTGCGGTCGCTGCGGTCATGGTCAGCAACCATAAAGAGACCGCCGCCTCGCTGTACAAACTGGATTACTGCCTGCTTCTCGCCGCTACTCAACAGCTTGTTCGGCTCTGGCAGCACCAGGACGTTGAAGCGGCTGAGGTCGAGCGGGTTGCTAGCGATCCCGTAGGTGAGGCTGCTGGTATTGGTCTTGAGCGTATACCGCCCCGTCTTTTGCAGAGCCACCCCCCATGCGCTGATGCCGCCCGTCCAATCACGCTCCTGCTGAGGGTTGGCGTTCTCGCGCAGCGGATCGGGCTGGCTGCTACTGATCACCCAGTCTGCATTACCTGCCGTCTCCGCATGAAAGTTGTCAAACAGGACGCTGTAGCTGGCGGTGGTAGAGGCTGCTTGCTGGGTGGCGATCAGGAATGTTTCGCTGGTCGGCATCCGTTCGCTGCCACAGCCAGTCAGCACGAGCAGTAGTAGGGCGGAGAGGAGTAGGCGGGGCAATCGGTTCATGGCGGTTCCTTTGACAGAGGCGAAGGCACGTAGAGCGGGTTGGGGTGCTGCGTTGTTGCTAATATACACCATGCTAGCGCACCGCCGCAATAGGTCGGGCAGCCACAAAATGCAAGCTCCCTGGCCTGGCCCCGCGAGGAGCAGACCAGGGAGTGCGGGCGGTGGACTAGCGGCTGATCAGGCTCACATCGTCTATGAAGAAGCTGGTGGTCGCCGACGAGTCGCTAGTGGCAGCAAAAGCGATCTGGATCGTCTGGCCGCGGTAGCTACTAAGATCATAGCTAGCAACAGCCCAGTTGCCCGCGCTACTGCCATCGGTTACGGTTTGCAGGGTGGCGAAGTTCGCGCCGCTACTACTGCGCACCCGCACGTAGAGGTAGTCGTAGGGGTGCGAAGTCTCCTGGGTGGACATCTGCCAGTAGTAGCTGAGGCTAACAGACGAGGCAACCGCCGGGACAGTGACTGTCTGGTAGATGCTATCGGCACAGTTGTTGTAGCCACAGAGGTAGGCACTGTTGCTGCCAGTGTGTGGGCGGGCGGGGTCTACTGTCTCATAGCCGCCGCTCGAACTCTCCACCCAGGGGCTACTACCGCTCTCAAAGCCGCCATTCTGGATCAACTGCTGGCTGCCAGAGCCGGGCGTAGGGGTGGCAGTTGGCACGAGCGGGGTGCGCGTGGCGGTTGGCGCAAGCGGCGTGTTCGTGGCGGTTGGTAGGATAGCTGTGATGGTAGCCGTTGGCGCAACTGGCGTGTTGGTAGCCGTTACTGCAATTGGGGTGCGCGTAGCAGTGGGTATGCTGGGCGTGTTGGTGGCGGTGGCAGCAGAACCGCCGCTACCTGCCAACCAATCGGTGGCGTTGGGAAAGAGGATGCTATTGTTGCCAGCAGGATCGTTCCAGCCGTTGAAGCAGTTGTTGCTTGAGGCACAAGTGCCGTCGTCAATCGCCGAGCTATCGCCCACCGCGACTATGCGCCCACTGCCATAGCTACTGCGGCTGACGAACGCGCCAGTGTTGCCAGTATTGGAGGCACTATTGCGGTAGATTACCCCATGTGCGGCAGGGTTGGCGGCGGGGTCGAGCGTCTCAGTCGTGCCAGCCCGAATGATACTGCTGCGCGCCGTACCGAACGAGCCTTGTAGGATCGGGTCAGGGTTGGGGGTATCATTGCTGGGGTTCTCGTTGCTGATGTTCACTACGTCAAACTGGATGCCAAAGACGTTGCTGCCCGCGCCGCCATTGTTCATCAGGTCGTTAAGCACGCGCAGGGAGTCGGCCCCGTCGTTGTTGCGGTCACTACCGTTATGGTCGGCGATCATAAAGAGGCCGCCGCCATTACGCACGAAGTTAAGGATCGCAGTCTTCTCACCGCTGGTTAGTAGACTATTCGGCTCTGGCAGGACAAGCACGTTGAAGCGACTAAGGTCGAGTGGATTGCTGCTGTCGCCGTAGCTAAAGGTACGTGTGTTGGTCTTGAGGCTGTAACGCCCCGTCTGTTGCAGAGCTACGCCCCAGGCACTGATACCGCCCGTCCAGTCGCGCTCATTCTGGGGGTTGGCGTTCTGCTGCAAGGGATCGGGTTGGCTGCTGCTGATCACCCAGTCGGAGTTGCCAGCAGTTTCGGCATGAAAGTTGTCGAACAGGACGCTGTAACCAGCCGCGTGAGCAATGGGCTGCGCTGGCGACCAGAAGGCAAACAGACCAGCCAGCAGCAGGGCGGTCAGCAGCAGGCGAACAGTAAACAAAACACGGTTCTTCATTCTCAATTCTCCACTTCCTTTCTCCAGGCAGACCAACCACGGGGGTGGCCGCCGATCAGCCGAAGGGCCAGACCAGGTGGCCTAGCCACACGAACACCCCCACTATAGCTCTGGCGAGGGCTTGCTGGATAGAAGCCGTTATATGGCACCAGCAATACAGCTCGTGCGCTGGGCAAAAAAGAACCCCGCCAACGGTTGGCGGGGTCAGTGATTAGTCGTAGTAGCCGAGTTCCTCTTTTGCGTCTTCCGACATCATACTTGGGTTCCAGTAAGGCGACCAGACGAGTTCCACGTCTACCTCCTTAATGTCCTCGAAGACTTGCAGAGCGCGATGCACGTCGGTGATGATCATCGGCCCAGCCGGGCAGCCAGGGCTGGTCAGACTCATCTCAATATGCACGAACCCTTCCTTCTCCTCTGGCTCCACGTCTACGTTATAGATCAGGCCGAGATCAACGATGTTGACCCCGATCTCCGGGTCGTACACATCGCGCAAGGCGGTGCGTACCATATTCTCTGTTACCATAGCTTGAGTGTACCTTTTCTAATAGCGGGGCAGCGTAGGGTCGATCTTCTCAGCCCAATCTTCGATGCCGCCGTTCATGCTGTGCGCCTTGTAGCCAGAGGCTTGCAGGTAGCGAGCGGCTTGCAGGCTGCGGCTACCATGATGGCAGTAGATCACCACTTCTTCGTCCTTGTTCAGTTCAGCGACGCGCTGCTGAAGCTGGTCGAGTGGGATCAGGGTTGCTCCTTCGAGGTGGACACGCTCGTACTCGTTCGGCTCACGCACGTCTAGCAGCACGAACTTGTCGCCACGATCCAACTTCTCCTTGACCTCTCCGGTGGTCATCTCCATCTCTTGCATGGGGTTTGCTCCTTCTTGTGGGTGATTGATGGTTAGCTAAGGTCGCCGCCAGCAGTATAGGGATGGTCGGCAGCGATCTGGCGCAACTGGGCCGGGGTAAGCTGGCTAGCCTGTTTGAGGGCAGCGACCAGCACATCTACATCATCCTGGTTATTGTAGAGATAGAAGCTAGCGCGGGCAGTCGCGCTCACGCCGAGGTGATCCATGATCGGCTGGCAGCAATGCCGTCCCGCCCTCACTGCGATCCCTTCGTTCTCCAAAAAGGCAGCAAGGGTGGCCGCGTCATGGTTGCCCAGGTTGAAGGGGAAGGTCGCCCCACGCTGGGCCGCGTCGGGGTGGCCGTAGACTTGCAGGCCAGCCACTTCGGTGAAGCGAGCGAGGGCGTACTCGGCCAGGGCGCGTTCGTGTTCGCGGATGTTGCCCATGCCGATCTCGCTCAGGTAGTCCACTGCTGCACCAAAGGCAATAGCTTCGGCAAAAGCAGGGGTACCGGCCTCAAAGCGGGCGGGTACCGGCTCGTAGGCGCACTCGCGTAGGCCCACATGAGTGACAGTGCCGCCGCCAGTAAGGAAGGGCTGCATGGTATCTAGCAGCGCGAAACGCCCCCACAGCGCACCGATACCGCTGGGCGCGCACATCTTGTGGCCGCTGAAGGCCAGGAAGTCGCAACCAAGCTCCTGCACATCCACTGGCATATGGGGGACGCTCTGTGCGCCATCCACCACGACCACCGCGCCGACCGCCTTAGCCCTCCGCACAATCTCGGTGATGGGGTTGATCGTCCCCAGCGTGTTGCTGACGTGTACCACACTAACCAGCTTGACCGGCAGCTTGAGTAGCTCGTCGAACACTGCCAGGTCGAGGCTACCATCCGCCTTGATCGGGATGAACTCAAGCCGTGCGCCTGTCTCGCGGGCGACCACCTGCCAGGGGATCAGGTTGCTGTGGTGTTCCATCTCGCTGGTTACGATCACATCGCCCGCGCCCAGGTTGGCACGCGCCCAGGAGTGGGCAACGAGGTTGAGGGCTTCGGTAGCATTGCGGGTGAAGATCAGCTCGCGTTCGGCGGCGGCGTTGATGAAGCGGGCGACCTTGCGACGGGCCTGCTCGTAGAGGTGGGTGGCCTCCTCACTGAGAGTGTAGGCACCACGATGGATGTTGGCGTTGCTGGTGCGGTAGAAGTGACTGAGCGCGTCGATCACCTGCTCCGGCTTCTGCGAACTGGCGGTGCTATCGAGGTAGACCATGCGCTTGCCATGGATGGTGCGGCTGAGGATGGGGAAGTCGGCGCACACTCGCTGCCAGTCCACACTGTCATGCGCGACCAGCGTAGTACAGGCAGCCTCGGTTGTTGGTTGGAAAGTGGCGGTCATCAGTTACTCCTTCGCTTTCAACGCTGAAAGGCTCTTGTCCGTCTGGTTGCCGCCCATTATAAGACAAAGTGGGTGGCTGGTCAACGCTGCTATTATGCTGAAAGTGGCACGTAGCAGATCAGCCACGCGCCACTCTGGACAACCCCACAACCGGCCTGTGGCTTACTGCCCCACCACGATTGGTTCGTTGAACTCGTTGCTGCCGGTGGTCGGCACCCCGAACTCGGCGCGGATGTAGTCGTGGCCCTTCTGCTCAAGCTCCAGAGCCAACTCGCGGCCCCCGCTCTTGACGATCTGGCCGTTGAGCATCACGTGAACGAAGTCGGGGCTGACATAGTTGAGGATGCGCTGATAGTGGGTGATGATCAGCACGCCCAGGTTCGGCCCCTTCAGGTCGTTCACACCCTCGGAGACGATGCGGATTGCGTCAATGTCCAGGCCGCTGTCTGGCTCGTCGAGGATGGCAATCTCTGGCTTGAGCATCGCCATTTGCAGAATCTCTACCCGCTTCTTCTCACCGCCACTAAAGCCGTCGTTGAGGCTACGGCCCTTGAAGTTGTCGGCCATCTGCAACAGGGCCATCTTCTCCTGCAAGGTCTTGCGAAACTCGCGGGGGTTGAAGCCTATGTCGGCCCCAGCGATCCCCTGTGGGCGGCGGCTGACCACGCCCTGGCCGGTCTCTACCGCATTGCCGCTGGCGATAGCCGCAAAGGTGCTGACGGCGGCTGCGTCTGCATTGGTGGCAGTGCTGGTGTCGCCCGCCTTGGCTTTCGCTTTGGCGCGCACTGCCGTGCGGAGGAAGTTGGCGACGCTCACCCCTGGCACCGACGAGGGGTACTGGAAGGCGAGGAACAGGCCCAGTTGCGCCCGCTTGTCGGGGCTGAGAACAAGGACATCTTGCCCCTTGAAGTTGATGCTACCTCGCGTCACCTTGTACTTTGGGTGGCCTGCCAGCGCATAAGCCAATGTAGACTTGCCACTGCCGTTTGGCCCCATCAGGGCATGAATCTCGCCCTTCTTGATCGTCAGGTTGACCCCCTTGAGGATCTCCTTGCCATCAATCTCCACGTGGAGATCAGTAATGATCAGATCGCCTTCAAGTGCCACTTAAACTTACTCCTTTGTCGTAACCTGGGTTATAGTGAGGGGGCTACCGATAGAAAAGTCGCAGCCGTGCGAACCGTCCAGCACACAACTGGTCAACGAGACCTGCGAACCGAGGGTGCGCGAGAGCATATCCTGCTCCATGTCGCACACTTCGCGGTGCTGGCGGGCAACGCGGAAGTAGGGGCAACTGCTGCTGTGTAGCACCAGCCCTTCAGCCCGCTGCTCCAATTCGACCGACACGCCGCGCTCGTTGAGCAGGGCAGTCAGGTTGACGAGGCGATCCTGCATCCGCTGGCCGTCAGTCAACTGGTCGGCAAAGCGGGTCGCCATGCGGGTGCTGATCCGCTCCATCAGCAGGCTGATCTTCGCCTGCCCATCAAGCGCATAGATTTCTTCCAACAACATATTAGTCAGGTCGCCATAGTCTTTGGGGAACAGGTCGCGGCCCTGCTCTGTGATGTCGTAGAGGAAATAGGGGCGGCCCAGTTCGCCCTTCACCTTGCTGGCCTGTACCAGGCCGTCGGCTTGTAGCGAGGTCAGTTGTTCGCGCACAGCAGTAGTGGTACGGCCTAGCTCCTGCTCAAGTTGCTTAACAGTTAGGCCGCCGCGCCGTTGGAGCAACCGCAGGATCGCCAGCCGTGCCGAGTCGCTAGTCGGGCTGGCACTATTACGGGGCCGCCCTGGTTGGCTTGCGCGCTCTGCTGTCATCATTGCTCCTACGCTAGTGCATGAGTGGGGATTCGTTCGTCCCTTCATTTTACCAAAGTTGAGGGTCATGAATCAACCTTTTGACAGGATTACCTGTTTTTAAGTCGGCTGTCCAGCGGGTGCAGTTTGGCCTTGCCACAATTGGCAGAACAGGTGGGCGCAGGATCGCGCAACCAATTTGCCCTTTCATCCGTTATATGGGGTATAATAGCAGCAATGCCCCAGTTTGTGCATCCAAAGCGTGCTGAATCACGTAAGTTTGTTACAAGCGGTGGCGGGCGGCTTTTGATCCTCACCGGAAGCAATTATCGGCCCGATGTGGTCAAAACCAACACTACAGGAGGTTACAGACTGATGGACACGAACGAGATTGAAGTACAGGGCGAGCAGAGTGGTGGCGAAGCAGCGGTGCTGGTCGGCGGCTTGACGGAACACCAGCAAATCAGTAAGGCCCGTAAGCGCGAGTTTGGCAAGCGGGTACGCCTGCTGCGTGAGGCCAAGCGGTGGACGCAGGAGGAACTGGCGGCAGACAGCGGCCTGAGCCGTAGCTATGTGTCGCGCCTCGAACTGGGTGACATTGCCCTACCACGCAACGATAAGCTAACCCGCCTGGCCCGCGCCCTCGGCACCAGCAACGAAGACCTGTTGGAGGCGGCAGGCTATATGACACCGCCCAGCAATGACCAGGAGGGCAGCCTGCCCGATCTCGCCCCCTACCTGCGCCGCAAGTATGGCCTTAGCCAGCCACGCCTAGTAGACTTGATTCAGTACATGGTGGAGATGGCTCAGCGTGAGGGGAGCGGCACGCCGCCTGCCAGCAACGAGTCGGCGGACGAAGCAGCCGAGCTAGCAGCAGCCGAGGACAACCGCTAGCTGTGCGCGAACGGATCGTTGCGGAACCAGAGGTGTTGGCTGCCTACCTGCACCGCCTCTACCGCCTGGACTGCCTGCCAGTCTCTATTGCGGCGGTGGGGGCGCGGGCTGGCCGCCTGATCCACATCTGGCAGACGGCGAACCTGCCCGCCCACGGCTTCTCGGCTCCGGTGCAGGCGGCGGGCAAGCCCTGGCAGATGATGATTGCGGCTGGTGATAGCCGCGAGGAGCAACGCTTCACTTTCTGCCACGAACTCTGGCACATTGTTACCCAGGATGAGCGCGTCTCGGCTGCCGTGTTGGGGCTGGACGTGACTGAGAGTGACGAACAGGTGGGGGGCTTCAGCCTGCCGCCACCTGATTATGCCGCTAATCTGCTTGACGACTGGGGCTTGCTGACGGAGGATTACGCGGAGGAGGAGCTAGCTGACCAGTTCGCCGCTGCCTTCCTCCTACCCATGCGCTGGTTGCATACGCTGTGGCCTGGGTATCGCCAGCAGGCCGACCCCGTCAGCCAGCTAGCGGCCCACTGCTCCGTCACCCCGAAGCTGGCCTTCCGCCGCCTGCTCAGCATCGGTCTGCTAACTTAACCCCCGCGTCGGCCAAAGCCTTGAGGTTGGCGTTGCCGCGGCGGTCGAGGGCAGCCTGCCAGCGGGGGCGGTATTGCTCCAACTGGCTGACGACTAGCTTGCCAACCAGGTAGTTGCGGTACCACTTCTTGTCCGCAGGGATTACATACCAGGGCGCGTGTGGGCTAGAGGTCTGGTTCACCATCTCCTCGAACGCGCTCTGGTACGTGTCCCAATAAGCACGCTCGGCCCAGTCGCTGGGCGCAACCTTCCAGCGTTTGGCGGGATCGGTCATCCGCTCGCGCAGTCGCCGCTCCTGCTCGGCTTTGGAGATGTGCAGGAAGAACTTGAGAATGATTGTTCCCTCATTGGTCAGCATCTGCTCGAAATTGTTAATCTCGGCGTAGCGGGCGCGCCACCGCTCCTCTGGCACCAGCTTGCGGACGCGCTCGACCAACACTGACTCGTAGTGCGAACGGTTGAAGACGACTAGTTCGCCACGGCGGGGAAGCTGCTGGTGGATGCGCCAGAGGTAATCGTGGGCCAGTTCCTCAGCAGAGGGCTGCTTGAAGCCAACGATGCGGCAGCCGGTGACGTTGACGGCGGCCAGCACGTGGTTGGTGGTGCCGTCCTTGCCGCTGGTGTCGATCCCTTGCAGGATGATCAACAACGCCTGATCGCTGGCGGCGTAGAGCAGTCCCTGCAACTCGCACATCCTGCGTTGGTAGTCAGCGACGATAGAGGCCGTGTCCTCTTTCTTCAAGCCGCCGCTGTCTGCTGGGTTACGCTCTTTCAACTTGATTGTACTACCGGGTTTGACTAGTGGCTCAGCCATCACACACCTCCCTGTTTTCGCCTATGATAACACAGGTGGCCTCAACCCGCTGCGGCACAGAGGTAAGTCGCCATGCGGCCCACAGTGCGGAAGCCGAGCCGCATATAGACTGGTTCGCCCATCGCCGAGGCAAAGAGGGCGGCCTGTTGGTAGCCCACTGCTTGCGCTGCTCGACAGGCGGCAACGGTGATCGCTGCCCCGATGCCGCGCCCACGAGCAGCAGCCAGGGTGCTGACCTTATAGATGTCAGCCAGCCCACCGTCCAAGTAGAGGCTGGTAGTGGCAACCGCTACGCCGTCCAGGTAGGCCAGGAAGTGGCGGTTTGCACCGCTGCCCAGGCGGGTGTAGCTAGCCGTATAGAAGGCTTCCAGAGTTGGCGGCGTGTCAAAACTGGGGGCTAGCACGCGGTAGAAGGCAGCAATCCCGGCTGCGTCCTCTACTTCGACGATGCGCAGGCCAGGCGGGGTGAGCAGGTCGTCGGGTAGGTCGGCGCAAGCTACCGCCATTACCGCCGCAATGTACGGACGGCTAACCAGCCCGGCTGCACTCAGGTGGGCGGCCAGGCTGGCAGGCTGACTGTGGGGGAAGACTCGCCAGCAGAAGGGTAGAGCAGCCGCTCGGAAGTGACCGCTTACCCGCGCCACCTGCGCGGCCACCGTACCTTCGGTCAGAGCGGTCTGCAATACCATGTTCAGCTTGGGGGCGGCCAGGTCGCTGCTGAACCAGGTGCAGCAGGGATCATCGTGGACGAGGAAGCGAGGTGGGTCAACCTTCGCCTGCGTCTCTGCTGTATAGTTGGCAGCGAAGGCGGCGCATAGTTCAGCCGCCGACGCTGGGGGTGTGGTCGTACTCATAGTCACTCCTATCGCATTCAGACCAGCTCGCCCTTCAGCCCAGCCAGGTAGGATTGCAGGTCAGCTAGATGTTCCTGGTAATGCTCGTGCATATTACCTGCCAGCGAGTCGATTAGCGGGCGACCGTTGCACCAGGGATAGTAGTCGGGGGTGATGACCGCCACATCGGTGAGCGGGGAGACTAGGGCGCGCAGGCGGTCGCGGCTGGCCCGCAGGTTAGCTAGCACCTCGGTGAAGGGGCGACCCTTGTCGCGCTGGTAGAGCATCTCGTTAATCTCGTCGTCGGGTATCGCGTCAAGGTCGCCCGCACCCTGTCGCTCAATGCGCTGGCTCGTGTTCGTCAACCAGGCTGCCAGGTGCGCCAGGTGGTCTTTGACCGACCAACCGCCCTCGCTAGTCGGGGCGGTCAACTGCGCCGCACTAAGCGGTTCGAGCAAGCTGTCCAGGCGGGCGAACTCGCGCTCGTCGGCGGCCAGCAACTGCGCCTTGCTCATCCCCTCTACTACATCGTCTGTCATCTACTTCTCTCCTTATCTGTGGTGACCTATGTCACAGCTACAAAATCGTTGTTGCGCGCCCCACTCTGCCAGACCAGCAGTGGAGGATGCTAGGTCTTCTTTGCCATTACCAGCCAGTGGCATGGTGCCGTCTGCTGCCAGTGCAGGCCGCGCAACCCAGCGGTACGGAGCGTCTCATCCAGGTCGCTGACCAGCGGGTAGGCCAGGCCATCGTCCCAGTCAGCTACCTGACGGCTGGCTTCGGCACGAGCGGCGGTAGAAGGGAAGGCGAAATCGAGCAGGCACAGGTAGCCACCCACTTGCAGCACACGGGCTAGCTCTGCCCCCGCTGCTAGCCGCTCTGCTGCTGCCAGGCGGTGGAAGCGAAAGGCGGTGGCGACTGCGGCGAACTGGGCGGCGGGGTGGGGGATCGGATATTGGCCGAGATCGAGCAGGTAGGATGGCTGGCTGCGGTGCAGGCGGTCGAGGGCCGCACCATCCTCGTCCAGCCCCCAGATTGTCACCCCACGCTGGTCGAGCAGGCTGGCGAAGTCGCCGCTGCCGATGCCGACAACCAGCAAATCGCTGCCAGCGGCAAGGGGCAGTGCATCCGCTGCCGCTTGCAGGCTGGCCGCATAGCCGTCGCGCAGGCTGCGGCTGGTCAGCCCCGCCCACGCATCAAACAGGTCCCGCTCTCCCTTAGCCATCATCGCCCTCCTTGCTGCGTGGCTGCCCAAGCGTAGCCACCCCGCTCACGGCTTGCTTGCGGCGGCGTGCTGGGGTAATCCTGCGTCGCTAGACCTTCTGCGACGGGGGCCGCTTGCTGGGCATCAGCAGTTCGTAGTCTGGCACCTCTCGGCGACGCTCGGCGTGCTTGTTATGCTGCCCCCGCCAGGAGTAGAGGGGTCGCCCCTGCCGGGCCAGTAGCCCACCACGCACGACGCTAGCAACGAGGTAGAGTTGCACGCCAGTAACCAGCTTCACCCTTTGGTTCTCCAAAGCTCTTTCTCCTCCGCACAGGTGTGCTTCTATTGTAGCATACTACTGCAAGGCGGGGGAACGGTCTGCGCATAGCTCAACCCAGCCTGCCGCGGGGTAGTCCATAGTCTTAGTTCACGTTTAACCTGGGCAGCCAGCGAACTAAGACCACAGACTAAGGACTGCTACCGCCCCTGCTGCTACCCTCACTGGTCAGGTGGTAAGCCCCACGGTAGCTGCTCCGCCTGCGCATCGGTCATCTTCAGGCTGTTCAGCCACCATCCGCAGGGGCGTTGCAGTTCAAGGTGTTGGCGGCAGGATGGCGCATTCGCGGCTCATAATCACGTACTCTGGCGCGCCGCGCTCAAAAGGGAAGCCGGGGTGGAGGTAACCCCAGCCCCGCGCCTGGTAGAAGCGTTGCGCGCCAACGTTGTGCAACTGGGTGGAGAGTAGGACACGGGGGTGTCGCTGGCGGCGGAGCAACTCGTCGTGCAGATGGCCGCCAACGCCCTGGTTGCGGTAGTTGCTAGCCAAAGCCAGTTCGGTCAGCACCCAGGCATCCTGCAAGGCGGGGTGGCCGTAGCCAACCTGGGCGGCCACCTGATCGTGCCACCACTGACCAGGGAGGGAGCGGGTGCCAAAGCCGAAGCCGATCACCTGTTCAGCGCACAAGGCAACCAGGCCGCAATAGCCGGGGTAGTAGCGGACGAAGGAGGCAAAGAAGCTGTAGGCACGCTCCCAAGAATGGCCCCAGGTGCTGGCGTAGATTGCCACCGCCCCCGCGAAGTAGGGGGAGTTGCCATCGAAGGGTTGCAGGCGGTAGGTGAAGGTGCCAGCCATGGTGCGCTTCAGCCTCGCTGCAAGACGCAGGCGACCCCGACCGCCTTCGGCCCGATGTGCGTCCCCAGCACCGCCCCGATATGAGCCAGCAGCACCTTGTCAGCGGGGCAGTAGGGGGCTAGCATATCGCGCAGCTTCGCAGCAGCTTCCTCGTTATAGCCGTGTAGCACGCAGAGCGATTCGAGCGGGCCAAAGTCGCGCACAATCTCTACAATACGCGCCAGAGCCTTGCTGCTGGTTCGCACCCGCTCTAGCGGCTCTACGTGGCCCTCCTTGAGGTGCAGCAGCGGCTTGACGCTCAACATAGTACCCAGGAACGCCCCTGCCATGCCAATCCGCCCGCCTCGCTGCAACATCTCCAGCGTATCGAACGCTCCCAGGATACGCAGGCGGGGTACCATGTCGCGCACCAGTGCGCTGATTGCGGCCAACGAATGGTTCGCTTGCGCAGCGCGAGCAGCATCGATTGCCAACCAGCCCGTACACATAGAGAGGGCGCGGCTGTCCACCACCACCACGCGGGGGCTGCCATCCTCCCCGCTATAGTCGCTGGCGGCTAGCATCGCGGCGTTGTAGACTGCGCTCAGGTCGCTAGATACGTGGATCGAGATTACATCGTTGCCCCCTGCGGTAAGCTGCTGATAGATCACGCTGAACGCCCCTGGGGAGGGAGCAGCCGTCACTGGCATCGCTTTGGTTGTGGCAAGCCTGGCATAGAACTGCTCGCCACTGAGGTCAATCCCGTCGCGGTAGTGCTGGTTGCCAAAGCTGACGGTGAGCGGAACTACCGTAATCCCCAGCTTGTGGCTGAGGTCGTGGGGTACGTCGGCGGTGCTGTCAGTTACGACGCAGACGGGGCGGTGGTCGCTCAATGGTCGTCTCCTTCATACACGGCAGTGCCAAGCGCGTTTGGCCCCAGGTGGGTGCCGAGGGCAGCACTGTACTCTGTTACCAGGACACGTTCGCGGGGGTAGATCGGGTGGATGCGGGTCAGCAGTTGCTCAACCTCATGCGGCACCCCGCTGTGCAGCACTGCCATCTCCTCAACATGGGGGAAGTCCTCAACAAAGTTGTACAGCCCCTCTATAGCCTTCGCCCGCGTGCGCGCCCGCTCGAAAGGGACAATCTGGCCCTCATCCAGGCGCAACAGATAGCGAGTTGTAGCCTGCTCTAGCAGCGGAGCAATCCTGGCCGCTCGCCCCCCCCGCGTCAGGTACTCGTAGTTCTCAACGAAGAAGACGACGTGGGTTTGACCGACCATGCGGGTGACGAAGGCGGTCAGTTCGCTGAGGCCGAGGTTCCCCCGCGCCGCTGCCTTCGCTGCCGCCAGTACCATCAAGCCCAGGCCCATAGAGGTAGAGAGCGAGTCGATCACCGCGATGTTGGCTGCGGTGCGGCCACCAACGCTCTCGCGGGCGCGCACCGCAGTCTGGTAGGTGTCGCTCAACTTCGAGCTGAGGGTAATCACCAATGCACTATCGCCCGCCCGGTTAATCGCCCGGTAAGCCTGCTCAAAGCTATCCAGACTGGGCGGCAAGGTAGTGGCTATCGCAGCCAGCGGCAAGCGGCGGAATAGCTCCTGGCTACCAATCTCGCGGCGGTCAAGGTAGGTAGCCTCGCCAATCTGGATCAGCAGCGGCACCACGGTGATGTCATACTGCTTGAGCAGATAGTCTGGTACGTCGCAGGTGCTATCGGTGATAATCTTTACGCTGCCCATGAATGCGCTAGTCCCAACCTTCGAGTTTGTACAGTGCTACTAGTTTACCATTTTTGCAGGGCTGGGCGCAAAGCTGCTGCCAAACAGCAGCTGCCCCCAGCAGGCTGGGCCAAGCCGCTGACCGCCGCCCAGCTATGACCAGACTAGCCGCTACATTACTCGGCGGAGATAATGTAGTCGTAGAAGGGTTGGCCGCCCGCCACCACCTCTATCTCAAGGTCGGGATAGACTTCGATGATGCCAACCCGCAGTTGCTCAACCCGGCCCATGTCCATTGCCGCGCCGTAGTAGAGGGTAAGCAGGTCGCGCTGCTCAAGGTTCATCTTGCCAATCAAGTCGCGGATCACCTGTTCGCGGTCTTTGCCAGCGGCCACGATTCGGTCGTCCAACAAGCCGATAGTATCGCCCTCGTGTACCGCAAGGTCATCAACCATGGTGTCGCGCACCGCAGTAGTAACCTCACCAGTGACGACCGCCTGGGCTGCGCTGAGCATCGCCGCTGCGTTGTCGGTCAGCGGCGCGTCGTAGTTAATTGCCAGCAACGCGCTCATGCCCTGGGGGATGGTGCGAGTGGGGACGACCACTACCCGCTTCTTGCTCAACTCTGGCACCTGGTTGGCAGCCATGATGATATTGCCGTTGTTGGGCAGAATGATCACCTGGTCATTCGGCAGCCGCTCCACCGCCTCAAGCAGGTCAGCAGTGGAGGGGTTCATCGTCTGGCCGCCGCTGATAATCGCCCCTGCGCCCATGCTGCGGAAGACCTCCTCCAGGCCCGCGCCACTAACTACCACGACGATGCCAGGGCCGACGGTGGGGACTTGTGGCTGCTGTGGCTGGGCCTTGTGGGTGGAGCCACTGCCCAGCGGGGCGAACGCTTCCAGGCCCGCGCCGCTCTGGTGCGATTCGACGAAGTTCTCGTTCTGCGTCTGCATATTGTCCACTTTAATCTGGCTCATGCTGCCCAGGCTGGTCGCGTAATCCAGCACTAGGCCGGGGCGGAAGGTGTGGATATGCACCTTGAGCATTGTCTCATCACCGACGACCACCGCCGAGTCACCCATCTCAATCAGTGTGTCACGGGCCTCATCGAAGGGGATGATGCCAAAGACCATAAAGTTGGTGCAGTAGCCGTACTCGCCCACCTCGACGTTGACGGCGGGCGCGTCGGCACTGGCGGTGACAGCGTTCAGAGTGTCGGGCTGAATATCAGGCTGCAAAGCCATCTCCTCACCTAGCATGAAACGGCGTATGCCATCAAAGAACAGGTAGATACCCTGGCCGCCTGCGTCCACCACCCCGGCCTGGCGTAGCTTCTCCAACAACTGGGGGGTGCGAGCAACAGAGGCGCGCCCCTCATTGCAGGCAGAATGTAGCACATGGCTGAAGCTATCCTCCTCAGCAGCCGCCTTCTGGGCCGCCTCCGACATCTCGCGTACTACCGTCAAGATTGTTCCCTCGACAGGCCGTTGCACAGCCTTGTAGGCGCGCGTAGTGGCCGCCTGCATTGCAGCCGCGAAGTCGGTCGCGCTAATCTGCTCCTTACCAGTAAGGCTCTCGGCCATGCCGCGCAAGACCTGGGAGAGGATCACCCCAGAGTTGCCCCGCGAACCCATCAACGCCCCACGCGAGACGCTCTGCATCACCTCGGCGGCAGAGTGGCTGGGGCTGGCGGCGATTGGTTTGACCGCAGCCTGAAGCGTGAGGTACATATTGGTGCCAGTGTCGCCGTCAGGGACGGGATAGACATTGAGGGCGTTGAGGGCTGCCGCGTGCTGCTCAACGAAGGCAGCACTGGCAAGCAGGCTTTGCCGCAAGTGCTGTCCATGCCAGTGCGCCCCATTGCCACTGGGCAGTCGGTAACTACTGTTTTCTACTGCTGTGCCGCTAGCCAAAATACGCTCTCCTGACTGTTTACTTACTGACCCTTATGCCTTGCACGTGGACGTTGATTTGGGCCACTGGCATCGCCAATGCGCTCTCGACCGCAAACTTGACTGTACTCATAATGTTGTTGGCGACAGCGGCAATGCGCGTGCCGTACTCGATGATCACGTAGAGGTCAATAGATACGGTCTGGTGCTGGCTATCGAAGCGCACCTCTACACCCTTGTTGCGATCCTCGATCCGCAGCAGTTCGCCAAGCGGGTTGCGGGTCGCCATGCCCACTATGCCGTAGCTCTGCAATACAGTACGGCTGACCACCGTCGCAATCGCGCCGGGGGAAACCTCGACCTTGCCCCGCTGGGTTGTTGGCTCAGCCCCATCGGGCCTGACGCTACTCTTTTCTGCTACGTCCATCCGCTCTCCTCAGCCGACTTGCACAATCGGCCTGCTTGTGGTATTATTAGGCCCAGTGCGTACACGCACCGCTGGCACGCACAGAGCAACCTATGAAGTAGCCCAGGTGTGTGTACAATAATACAGCATAATCCTAGTTTCGTAAAGGGGTTTCAGCAAATGTCCAACAAGTGCGACCTGAGTGGTAAGACTATCCACTGGGGCAAGAGCGTGAGCTTCTCTGGCCGCCGCACCAACCGTCCCTGGAAGCCGAACGTCCACCGCATGACGCTGGTGATCGACGGCAAGAAGCAGCGGCTCAACGTCAGCGCACGCGCCCTGCGGACGCTCTACAAGGCACCAAAGTTGCGTGGCGCAAAGGCAGCGGCAGCCGCAGCCCAGTCCTAAACTGACCGCCCAACCATATAGCGAGAACTGCCCTGGTAAACGCCAGGGTTATTCTTTTTGTGCGCCGCCCACCCTCAGCCACCAAATAGCTGGGCCAGGTTGCTGAACACATTTTGCAGTAGTTGGATCAGGTAGGGGGCGACGAAGACTAGCATCAGCGCGAAGCTGACCCAACGCAGCAGCTTGCCCTGGTTGAGGCTGCGGCTGCCGCCCTGTCGGTAGTAGCGCGCCTCCTCTGCCCCCACCGCTGCGTCGGGAAAGTAAGGGGCGTAGCTACTAGCCTGTTCGCGTTCGCGGTACTGGCCGGGGCCGCCGTCCGCTAGCGAAACGTCCCAGCCCGGCTCTGCCACCTGCTCATCATACTCGCCAAACTCGTCGGCGGTAGCCTGACCGCGATAGAAGTCCACCAGTTGACGAGCGCGCTCGGCGTTACCGGCCTGCACCCACACGTCACGCGCAACCCAGGCGTTGTTGATGAACTCACCATTATCGGTGCCGCTACTCAGCTTGATGATCGAGGGGATCGCCGCGTCGTCAAGCTGGCTCTTGATCAGTTGGGCCATCATCTCGTTCGGGGTGTTGGTCAGCACCAGCCAGCGGGCATCGTCGGCACTGATGCGCCGCGCAGGCGGAGGGTTACTGCCCAGCCAACTGCCATCCTCTTGCACCGCTGCTGGGTTGGCGGCAAGCGCGCTGATCCACGCCTGGGGGAGGGGAGCAGCGGCGGGCAGTTGGCGGCCCAGGTTTGGCAGGCGCAGGCGACGGTTGCGCCCCAGGTGGCGAGGCAGCGCAAGGATTGGGCGGGCGGCCCCGACGTAGCGAGCAACGCGGGCGTGGCTGTGCTGCACCGCGTCGGCGTAGTTTTCGCTCAGACCAGGGGCAGCCTGGGTGCCACGCAGTGGTAGGCCGCAGTCGTCACACCAGGCCACCCAATCCTCGTACTCACTGCCACAGCTTGCACAGAAGGGCATCAGTCTACCTCCCCTAGGGCTAGCCGCTCAATAGCGTGGGCCACGCCGTCGTTAGCCAGCGTCTCAGTCACGTAGCTCGCTGCTGCCTTCACCTGCTCGTCGGCATGGCCCATTGCTACCCCATAGCCCGCCCAGTGCAGCATCGAAACGTCATTCCAGTTGTCGCCAATCGCCATCACGCGCTCACGGGCAATGCCTAGCTGCTGGGCAAGGAAGGCAAGGGCCACTCCCTTCGTCGCGCTCAGGCTAGTCACTTCGCAGAAGTAGGCGTGGGAGCGGGTTACTTCCACCAGGCTGCCAAACTCGGCCCGCAGCATCTCGATCAGGGCGTGGTTCGCGTCTGGCTCGTTGACGATTACTATCTTGAGCGGCTGCAAGCCCTGCGCGCTGATCGCGGCGACCAGGTCTGGCACGTCGTGTGGCTGCACCAGCCGCGACTTCTCGGCGTACATGGTGTCCAACGGCCTGGCGTTCTCGCGATAAGTCTCGGTCAGGGTGTGCATATTGACGCTCTGGCCCAGCCGCCGCAGCAAACGGATCACCCGGATCGCCAATGCTGCGTCCAGGTGTTGTACCAGCAGTGGGCGTTCGGTGAGCAGGTCGTAGACCACCCCACCCTGGTAGCTGATGATCGGCGTGACTTGGCTAGCGGGCAGATTGGGGGGCAAGAGGCCTAGTTCGCGCACTCGATCCACCACATCGTAGACCACCCGCCCGGTCGCCAGCGTGACTCGGATACCAGCGTCGCGGGCAGCGGCAATTGCCAGCCGGTTGCGCTCGGAGATCAGCAAGTCCATGGCGTATAGGGTGCCATCCAGGTCAATAGCGATCAACTCAACCAGTGGGTTCTTCATTCAGCCTCCGTCTCCACGATCAGCATCCGATCATGTCCAGCGTAATCCTGGGCGATCTCCACCCGCGCC
>Ga0123336_10001101_pt1 | contig 25391 bp, 26 predicted proteins | sample SSSSmetaG_FD_96466 | JGI IMG/M metagenome (GOLD analysis project Ga0123336, IMG submission 96466) | Glacier valley bacterial and archeal communities from Borup Fiord, Nunavut, Canada, to study Microbial Dark Matter (Phase II) - ​SSSS metaG | ecosystem: Environmental > Aquatic > Freshwater > Ice...
CGACAGCAGCGGCGTCCGCAGCGGCACCGCTAGGATCCGCGCGGCATCGGGGTCGGCGGCGACCGCGCGGATGCGCTCCTCCGCTCGCGTCATCGGCGTCGCGAACTCGGACTCGAACAGGCCGTACAGCGGGCCCTGGTAGGCGGCGATGCGCTCGGCCGTCAGTCCCTTGAACACAGTTCCGTCGAGCCAGATGTCGTCGAGCACCGTCGGCACGCCGTCGAACGACAGCACGCGCCGGATCGCGACCAGGCTGTCGCCGGCCTTGAGGCGCAGCAACCGCGCGATCTCCGCACTGGCGCGGATGCGGCGGCACTCGAGGATGCGGCTGTCGGAGGTCTCGTCGCGCGGCTCGTCGGGTGCGAGGCGCAGGAAGCGGAACTGCGCGCGCGCCTCGTGGTGCGTGGCGACGTAGGTGCCCTTGCCCTGCCGGCGGATCAGCAGATTCTCCGACGCCATCGCGTCGATCGCCTTGCGCACCGTGCCCTGGCTGACGCCGAAGCGCTTGGCCAGGTCGCCCTCGCTCGGAATCGCCTCGCCCGGCTTCCACTCGCCGGACTGCAGGCCGCGCGTGATCAGCGTCTTGATCTGGAGATAGAGGGGACTGAAGGTCGCGCTGTCGACCGACGACTCCGGACGGCGCCCGTAGGCACCGGGAAGCCCGTCGGCCACGGCGCGCGTGACGGCGTCCGATCCGGGTCCTTCGTTCAGGCGTGCCATCGTGGTCGTTGTCCCGTCGCGCGTCGAGCGCATTCGCAGGTGCACCTTCGCAAGTGATGCGCCGCGGTCGTCCGCAGCTTCGATTCCTATCTTATATAAGAGAACGAAGCGGGTGCGCGCAATCGTATCCTTCGAGGAGCGGCGAATGTCCGGACGCATCGATTCGGCGTAAACTTTGCGCCCCGAATCCTGCCGTCGCCACGGATCCGTCCTCGACGGCATGCGCCTTCGACGTCCCCCATGCGGTGGTCTCGCGGAACGGCGCAGCACGGTTCGTCCGCTACCGCTCCCGCGTTCAACTCATCCAACTTCACGGAGATCGTTCCATGACTCAAGCCGCCAAGCGTGTCGCCGTCACCGGTGCCGCGGGCCAGATCGGCTACGCCCTGCTGTTCCGCATCGCCAACGGCGACCTGCTCGGGCCCGACCAGCCGGTGATCCTGCAGCTGCTCGAGATCCCCGACGAGAAGGCGCAGAAGGCGCTGGCCGGAGTGATCATGGAACTCGAGGACTGCGCGTTCCCGCTGCTCGCCGGCATCGTCGCGACCGGCGACCCGCTGGTCGCGTTCAAGGACGCCGATGTCGCGCTGCTGGTCGGCGCCCGCCCGCGCGGCCCGGGCATGGAACGCAAGGACCTGCTGAGCGCCAACGCGCAGATCTTCACCGCGCAGGGCAAGGCGCTGAACGCCGTCGCGAGCCGCGACGTCAAGGTGCTGGTGGTCGGCAACCCGGCCAACACCAACGCGTACATCGCGATGAAGTCGGCGCCGGATCTCCCGAAGGAGAACTTCACCGCGATGCTGCGCCTCGACCACAACCGCGCGCTGTCGCAGCTGGCCGTCAGGACCAAGACCGCGGTCGGCGACATCGAGAAGCTGGTCGTGTGGGGCAACCACTCGCCGACGATGTACCCGGACTTCCGCTTCGCGACCGTCGGCGGCAAGAACATGACGGAGCTGGTCAACGACCAGGTCTGGAACAAGGACACGTTCATTCCCAAGGTCGGCAAGCGCGGCGCGGCCATCATCGAGGCGCGCGGACTGTCGTCGGCCGCATCGGCCGCCAACGCAGCGATCGACCACGTGCACGACTGGCTGCTCGGCAGCAACGGCAAGTGGGTCACGATGGGCATCCCTTCGGACGGCAGCTACGGCATCCCGGTCGACGTGATGTACGGCTTTCCGGTCGTGACCAAGGCCGGCAAGTACGAGATCGTCAAGGGTCTCGAGATCGACGCGTTCAGCCGCGAGAAGATGGACTTCACGCTCAAGGAACTGACCGAGGAGCAGGACGGCGTCAAGCACCTGCTGGGCTGAACCCGTCATGGTCAAGTCCGCTGGAACGCAGTTCCGCCAGGCCGTCGTCGACGAGAAGCCGCTGCAGGTGATCGGCGCCATCAACGCGTACACCGCGCGGATGGCCGAGGCCACCGGCTTCAAGGCCCTCTACCTGTCCGGCGGCGGCGTCGCCGCCAACTCGCTCGGCATGCCGGACCTCGGCATCAGCACGATGGAAGACGTGCTGATCGACGCGCGCCGCATCACCGACGTGACCACGCTGCCGCTGCTGGTCGACATCGATGTCGGCTGGGGTGGCGCATTCAACATCGCGCGCACCATCCGCCAGTTCGAGAAGGCCGGCGTCGCGGCGGTCCACATGGAAGACCAGGTCGGCACGAAGCGCTGCGGCCACCGGCCGGGCAAGGAAGTCGTCTCGAAGGACGAGATGGTCGACCGCGTGAAGGCGGCGGTCGACGCGCGCACCGACGAGGGCTTCGTGATCATGGCGCGTACCGACGCACTGGCGATCGAGGGCATCGACGCCGCGATCGAGCGCGCAGTGGCCTATGTCGAGGCCGGCGCGGACATGATCTTCCCCGAGGCGATGACCGACCTTGCGATGTACGACCGCTTCAAGAAAGCCGTGAAGGTCCCGATCCTCGCCAACATCACCGAGTTCGGCTTCACGCCGCTGTTCTCGGCGCAAGAGCTGGCGACGGTCGACGTCGACATCGTGCTGTTCTGCTGCTCGGCCTATCGCGCGATGAACGCGGCGGCGCTGAAGGTCTACGAGGCGATCCGCGCCGAGGGCACGCAGAAGAACGTCGTCGACACGATGCAGACGCGCAACGACCTGTACAAGTACCTCGGCTACCACGCGTACGAAGAGAAGCTCGACGCACTGTTCGCGGCGAAGAAGTAGCAAACGCGATCACCCGAATGTCATCCCGGCGCAGGCCGGGACCCGATCGACGCGAAGCGTCGTCCCCGCGAAAGCGGGGATCCAGTGTCGTGTTATGACGATGATTGGGCCCCGGCCTGCGCCGGGGTGACACAGTCAGATTTCAGGAGAAGAACTTCATGGCTGACGCAGCATCCGCAAGCGCCCCCACTTTCAAGCCCAAGAAGTCCGTTGCCCTGTCGGGCGTGACCGCAGGCAACACCGCGCTGTGCACCGTCGGCCGCACCGGCAACGACCTGCACTACCGCGGCTACGACATCCTCGACATCGCCGACACGAGCGAGTTCGAGGAGATCGCCTACCTGCTGGTCCACGGCAAGCTGCCGAACAAGAGCGAGCTCGCCGCATACAAGACGAAGCTGAAGGCGCTGCGCGGCATTCCCGCCAACGTCAAGGCCGCGCTCGAGTGGCTGCCCGCGTCGTCGCATCCGATGGACGTGATGCGCACCGCTGCGTCCGTCCTCGGCTGCGTGCTGCCCGAGAAGGACGACCACAACCACCCGGGCGCGCGCGACATCGCCGACCGACTGATGGCGTCGTTCGGCTCGATGCTGCTGTACTGGTACCACTACGCGTTCAACGGCAAGCGCATCGAGGTCGAGACCGACGACGAGGCGATCGGCGGGCACTTCCTGCACCTGCTGCACGGCACGCCGCCGCCCGAGTCATGGGTCAAGGCGATGCACGTGTCGCTGATCCTGTACGCCGAGCACGAGTTCAACGCGTCGACCTTCGCGGCGCGCGTGGTGGCCGGCACGGGTTCCGACATCTACTCGGCGATCGTCGGCGGCATCGGCGCTCTGCGCGGTCCTAAGCACGGCGGCGCCAACGAAGCCGCCTTCGATATCCAGAAGCGCTACGACACGCCGGATGCGGCCGAGGCCGACATCCGCCAGCGCATCGACAACAAGGAAGTGGTCATCGGCTTCGGCCACCCGGTCTACACGGTCTCCGACCCGCGCCACAAGGTGATCAAGGAAGTCGCGAAGAAGCTGTCGAAGGAAGCCGACGACGTCCGCATGTTCGACGTCGCCGAACGTCTCGAAACGGTGATGTGGGACGCGAAGAAGATGTTCCCGAACCTCGACTGGTTCTCGGCCGTCAGTTATCACATGATGGGCGTGCCGACGTCGATGTTCACGCCACTTTTCGTGATCGCCCGCACGTCCGGCTGGTCGGCGCACGTGATCGAGCAGCGCATCGACGGCAAGATCATCCGGCCGACCGCAAACTACGTCGGTCCCGAGGATCTCAAGTTCGTGCCGCTGGCAAAACGCAAGTGACGGTGCTTCCGGGCGGTCTCGACTAGGTCTTTCCACCTGTCGAATGGCAGTGCAACTGCCTGTTGCGCGCGCGCAGCAATAACGGACCGGAGCGTGGCGTCGGGCGGCGTCTTGGCTTAATAATTGCCTGTTGCGCTGCGGCTGGCGCCCGGTCCGGGGCGTCCCGCATCGCGCCGACAATCGACGCACGATGCAGGACACCGAGGTTTACATCAAGACCGACGCGGGCCGCGACGAGATCCGCTCGCGCACCATCGGCCTGCCGATGTCGGTCCGCGCCATCCTGCTGATGGTCGACGGGCAACGCTCCGTGTCGACCATGCGTTCGCTGATCGCAGGCTCGAAGGCGCCGGCCGACGTCCTCGACGGGCTGGTCGCGCAGGGGCTCATCGAGCCCCGCGCCGGCCCGGTATCGGCACCGGCCCCGGTGGCACGACCGGCCGCCACACCGGTCCCCGCCCCCGTCGTCGAGGCGGCGCTGCCGGTGGCGCCCCCCGTGGTGGCGCTGCCACCCGTCATCGCAGCCCCGTCGATCGCCGCTCCGGTCGTCGCGCCCGAGGCGATCGCTCTGCCGGTCGTGTCGTTCGACGGCCCTCTCGACCTGGTCCTGCCGACCATCTATGGCGCCGAGGCCTCGCCGTCGCCCGAAGCGGCCCCGCAGCCCGTCGTGCAGGCCCCGGCGCCGCTCGACCGCTACGAGCACCTGTACACGATGATGAACGAGGTCGTCCGCGATTTTCTCGCGCCGCATCGTCGCTACTTCCTGCAGCTCAAGATCGAGCGCTGCGGCACTCCCGAGGAGCTGCTCGAACTGCTGCACGACCTGCAGACTGCGCTCGCCAAGGCGCGCGGCGAAGCATTCGCGTCGGACGTCATCGCGCGCCTGCGCAACGCCGTGGTCTGATCGCGCGGCATTGCGCCGCGACAAGTTCCGCAAGATCGAGGGGCGTATCCTTTTGCCCGCGGCGAAGCGTTCCGTCCCGTCGCGCGCATCGCCCCTCCCGTCGAATCCACCTGATCCTTCATGTCCGCACACATCTCCAACGTCCGCCCCGAGCCCGACAAGGTCCTCGTCGACATCGTCGACTACGTCATGAAGTACCGCATCAGCGGCAAGCTGGCGTACGACACGGCGCGCAACTGCCTGATCGACACGCTCGGCTGCGGACTCGAGGCGCTGGAATACCCGGCGTGCACCAAGCTCATGGGACCGATCGTGGCCGGCACCGTGGTGCCCAACGGCGCCAAGGTCCCCGGCACGCAGTTCCAGCTCGACCCGATCCAGGCCGCGTTCAACATCGGCGCGATGATCCGCTGGCTCGATTTCAACGACACGTGGCTGGCCGCCGAATGGGGTCATCCGTCGGACAACCTCGGCGGCATCCTCGCGACCGCCGACTGGCTGTCGCGCAACGCCGTCGCCGCGGGGAAGAAGCCGCTGGTGATGAAGGACGTGCTGACCGCGATGATCAAGGCCCACGAGATCCAGGGCTGCATCGCGCTCGAGAACTCGTTCAACAAGGTCGGCCTCGACCACGTGGTGCTGGTCAAGGTCGCGTCGACCGCCGTCGTCGCGCAGATGATGGGCCTCACGCGCGACGAGATCCTCAACGCCGTGTCGCTGGCGTGGGTCGACGGCCAGTCACTGCGCACCTATCGCCACTCGCCCAACACCGGCAGCCGCAAGAGCTGGGCCGCGGGCGATGCGACCAGCCGTGCCGTTCGGCTCGCGCTGATCGCGAAGACGGGCGAGATGGGCTACCCGTCGGTGCTGACCGCCAAGACCTGGGGCTTCTACGACGTGCTGTTCAAGGGCAAGCCCTTCGAGTTCCAGCGCAAGTACGGCAGCTACGTGATGGAGAACGTGCTGTTCAAGATCAGCTTCCCGGCCGAATTCCATTCGCAGACCGCGGTCGAGGCCGCGATGACGCTGCACCAGCAGCTCGCCAAGGCCGGCAAGAGCGTCGACGACATCGAGAAGATCACGATCCGCACGCACGAGGCCTGCATCCGCATCATCGACAAGAAGGGTCCGCTGGCGAACCCGGCCGATCGCGACCACTGCATCCAGTACATGGTCGCGGTGCCGCTGATCTACGGCCGCCTGACGGCCGGCGACTACGAGGACGCGATCGCGAAGGACCCGCGCATCGATGCGTTGCGCGACAGGATCGTCTGCGTCGAGGATCCGAAGTACACGAAGGACTACCACGACCCCGACAAGCGTTCGATCGCCAATGCGCTGACGATCCAGTTCAAGGGCGGCAAGAAGATGGCCGAGGTCGAGGTCGAATACCCGATCGGCCACAAGAGCCGCCGCAAGGACGGCATCCCACTGCTGGAAGCGAAATTCCGCACGAACCTCGCCCGCAGGTTCCCCGACAAGCAGCAGCAGGCCATCCTGGACGTGTCGCTCGACCAGAAGGCACTTGAGGCGATGCCGGTCAACGAGTACGTCGACCTGTACGTGATCTGACCTGGGTCCGACGATCCGGCGGCGTCAGCTGATGCTGGCGCCGCTGTCGACTGCGAGGACCTGACCCGTCACGATGCGCGACGCATCGGACGCGAGGTACAGTGCCATCTCGGCGACGTCTTCCGGATGGCCGAAGCCCAGCACGTGGCTGTCGCCGAGCTTCGCGAAGTCGTCGCGCGCGGCCATCATCGCCTTGACGCGCGGCGTCAGCGTGATCGACGGCGCGATCGCGTTGACGCGGATCTTCATCGCCGCGTATTCCACCGCCATCGATCGTGTCACCGCCGAGATCGCGCCCTTGGCCGCCGTGTAGCAGTCGCGTCCCGGATAGCCCTTGCTCGCGAAGATCGACGTCGTGTTGATCACGGCGCCGCCACCGGCCCGCGCGATGTGCGCAATCGCATGACGCGAGCACGTGAACAGGCCCCACACTTCGGTGCGCATCACGTGCAGGAACTCCTCTTCCGGCACCTCGGTCACCGGCCCGTCGCGAAAGCTCGACCCGCCGGCGTTGTTGTAGAGCACGTGCAGCGCGCCGAAACGCGCGACGCCCTCCTCCACCGCGCGCGCCACGCTGGCACTGTCGCCGACGTCGCACGCGACCGCGATCGCACGATCCGCAGCGACGCTCGCGACCGTCTCGTCGGCCGCGTCGCGCAGGACGTCGGCGACGATCACGCGGCCGCCCTCGGCGACGAAGCTCTGTGTCGCGGCGCGGCCGATCCCGCCGCCGCCCCCGGTGAGGAACACCACCTTGCCGTCCATGCGTCCCATCGCGGGCTCCTTCATCGAAGATTGGTCAGAGCATCCAGCCGACCCGCTCGCCATCGACGATCGCGTGGTCGATCTGGCGCGGTGCCAGGCAGTCGCCGATCGCGTGCAGCTCCGGCACGCGGCCGTCCAGCGCGTCGAACAGCGTGCGGTCCGCGCGGTTGCCGATCGACAGCACCACGGCGTCGACGTCTTCGAAACGAAGCACCGCAGCGCCGAAGCGGTCGCGCATCGTCAGCGTGCGGCCATCGAACACGAGCGGCACGACGTGCGGCGTGACCGCGATGCCCTTCGCGGCGAGACGCCGGTACAGCGCAGGCAGGTGATAGACGTGCAGCGACGAGCCGGCATGCAGGTGCGGCGACACGAGCCGCACGGCATGGCCGGTGTCGGCCAGGTACTCCGCGACGGCGGTACCCGCGTAGTGCGGGTCCTCGTCGACGACGACGACGCGGGCACCGATCGCGTCCGGCCGTTCGAACACGTCCCAGGTCGTGAAGACGCGATCGGCTGCGGCATCCGCAGCGAAACGCTCGTCGCCGTCGTGGAAGCTCGAGCGCCCGTCGCGCGACGGCGTCGACCCGGTTGCGAGCACGATCGCGTCGAAGCCCATCGCCAGCAGCGCGTCGGCGTCGACCGCGCATTCGAGGCGCAGTGCGACGCCGCTACGACGCAGCATCGTCTCCTGCCAGCGCGTGACCTCGACGAAGCCGCGACGCGAGGCCACGCGGGCCGTCATCCGGTTCTGCCCGCCGAGGCGGTCGCTACGTTCGAACAGCGTGACGGCGTGACCCCGCGCGTCCGCGATGCGCGCCGCGGCCATGCCGGCCGGACCGCCACCGACGACCGCGATGCGCTTCGACGCCGCGGCCGGTCGCATCGTGCCGACGCCGAGCTGCGCCTCCCGCCCGACCGCGACGTTGTGCACGCAGCCGACGCCGCGCCCGCGGTCGAGTCCCTGCAGGCAGGCCTGGTTCGAGAACGTGCAGTAGCGCGTCTCGTCCTCGCGCCCGGCACGCGCCTTGTTCGGCAGTTCGGGATCCGAGATCAACGCACGTGCCATGCCGACGAGGTCGGCCTGGCCCGCGGCGAGCACGGCCTCGGCTTCTGCCGCCGTGGCGATGCGCGACACGACGCACACCGGCATGCCGTCGACCGCGACGCGAATGGCACCCGCGTGTGCCGCAAAGTGCGCGGTGGGGGATTCGATGTCCGCGATCCAGCCCGGATAGCGGCTCGCTGTCATCCCGCTGACGTTCAGGTAGTCGACGTCGCCACGTGCACGCAGTGCCTGCGCGACGCGGGTCGCGGCCGCGAGATCGAGACCACCCGGCTCGTCGTCGTCGGCGTTCATCCGCACGCCGACGACGAAGTCGCGTCCCAGGCGCGCGCGGATCGCCTCGACGATCTCGGACAGGAAGCGCAGCCGGTTGTCGAAACTGCCGCCGTAGCGATCGTGACGAAGGTTGACGTGCGGCGAAAGGAACTCGGACAGCAGATAGCCTTGCGCCGCGAACAGTTCGACGCCGTCGCCACCGGCCTCGCGGATGTTGAACGCTGCGTCGGCGAAGGTCGCGACGTACTCCTCGATGTCGGCGACCGTCATCTCCTTCGGGATCTCCTGCAGCTTGCGACACGACTGCGGCGACGGCGCCATCAACGGCAGCGTGAAGCCGACGCCGCCGGGAGCATGCAGCTGACGCCCGCTCGCATTGAGTTGCGACACGAAGCGCGTGCCGTGCGCATGGACTCGTTCGATCAGGCGCCGATAGGCTGGCAGTAGCGTCGTGTCGTTCGCGACGTCGAGGTTGCCGAGGGGTGTCGTGGCCAGCGCGTCGCCCCACGACGCGAGCCGGCGCGACGACGGCAGCGTGAGGAAGTTGCTCATCACCATCAGCCCCACCCCGCCCTTCGCACGCTCGACGTGATAGTCGATGACGCGATCGACGCCGCTGCCGTAGCCGGCCGCGAAGACCATGCCGTGCGGCGCCATCACGAGTCGGTTCCGCACCGTCATGCTGCCGATGCGCAGCGGCGTGAACAGGTGCTCGTAGGTCATGCGGCGACCGCCCTGTCCTCGACGATCAGAGCGACGTCTTCTGCGAGAAGACGGGCTTGCGTTTCTCGCGGTACGAATTCACACCCTCCTTCGCCTCGGGACCGGAGAAGCCGAGGAATTCGAGCGCGAGCGACGCATCGAACGTGGGCCCCGCCTGGCGCAGCCAGTTGTTGAGCGCGTACTTGGTCCAGCGGATCGCGGTCGGCGCGCCGTTCGCGAGCCGCGTGGCGACCGCCAACGCGCGGGCCTGCAGTTCGCTCTCCTCGACGCACAGCGACACGAGGCCGATGCGTTCGGCGGTCTCGCCGTCCATCGGCTCGCACAGCAGCAGGTAGTACTTGGCCTTCGCCATGCCGCACAGCAACGGCCAGATCATCGCGGCATGGTCGCCGGCCGCGACGCCGAGGCGCGTATGTCCGTCGACGATCTTCGCGTCCTTCGCGGCGATCGAGATGTCGGCCAGCATCGCGGCCACCAGGCCCGCGCCGACCGCCGCGCCCTGGATCGCCGAGACGATCGGCTTCGAGCAGTTGATGACGTTGTAGACGAGGTCGCGCGCCTCGCGCCAGGTGCGGGCGCGCGCATCGAAGTCGTCGATGAGCTCCTCGACCATCTCGAAGTCGCCACCGGCCGAGAAGGTCTTGCCGGCGCCGCACAGGATCACGGCGCTGACGTCCGGATCGCGATCGATCAGCGGCCACACGTCGGTCAGCTCGCGATGGCCCTGCGCGTCGAGCGCGTTCATGCGTTCGGGACGATTCAGCGTCACGCGCAGCACGCCCGGTGCGGGGCGGTCGAAGGCCAGGCGTTCGAAGCCGGCGTAACGGTCGTCGTGGTTGTCCAAGGACACTCCTTTCGAATGGATGACTAGATCGAGCGTCGCGACGTGATGCCGCCGTCGACGGTGACGATGGTGCCCGACGTGTAGGCCGAACGGTCGGACGCGAGGTAGACGAACAGGTCCGCGATCTCGCGCACGGTCGCGGCGCGACCGCGCGGATAGGCCGACAGCAGCTCGTCGACGCGCGACGCATCGCCGAAGCGCTTCTCGGCGCGCACCTTGAGGACCTTCGCGATGCGGTCGGTCGCGACCGGCCCAGGGTTGACGCCGATCACGCGGATGCCGTCGTCGAGGCTCGCGCCGCCGATGGCGCGCGTGAACGCCATCAGCGCTGCATTGCCGGTGGATCCGGCGACGTAGTTCGCGTCGAAGTTCTCGCCGCCGTTGCCGATGTTGTTGAGGATCACGCCACCGCCGCGCGCCTTCAGCCGCGGATAGATCGCGCGCACGAGGTTGATGTAGCCGAACACCTTCAGCTCCCAGCCGGCGCGCCACTTCGCCTCGTCGACCTCCCACAGGTTCCCGCCCGGGATCGCGCCCGCGTTGTTCACCAGCACGTCGAGGTCGCCGGCTTCGGCCGCGAGCCGGTTGACGGATCCCGGCATCGTGAGGTCGAGCGCGACGACGTCGATCGCCACGCCGTGCGCAGCGCGCAGCCGCTCCGCGATCGCCGCGAGCCGCTCGCCGGAGCGCGCGGTCAACAGCAGCGCGCAACCCTCTTCGGCGAACGCGGCGGCGAGGCCTTCGCCGATGCCTTGCGACGCGCCGGTGATCAGTACGCGGCGTCCTGCGAGTCCCAGTTCCACGATCGTTCCTTCAGTGACCGGCGACCGCGCGGATGTCGTCGAGCGCCGACGGATTGTCGAGCGCCGACAGGTCGCCGGGAGGATCGCCGCAGTAGGTCGCGCGGATCAGCCGGCGCATCACCTTCGAGCTGCGCGTCTTCGGGAACTGCCTGACGAACAACACGCTGCTCGGCCGGAAGGGCCGACCCAGCCGCAGGTCGACGTGTGCCTTGAGGCTGCGGATCGCCTCGGCCTCGTCGCCACTCCAGCCTGGCTTCGGAATCACGAACACGACCAGCTTCTGTCCCTTGTCGGCATCGAAGACGCCGATCGCGGCGGCCTCGCCGACCATCGGCAGTTCGAGCAGCACTTCCTCGACCTCGGCCGGACCGAGTCGCTTGCCCGCGAGCTTGATCGTGTCGTCGGAGCGGCCAAGCAGCATGAAGCTGCCGTTCGCCGTGCGCAGCGCGAGGTCGCCGTGGATCCACAACCCGGGCACGGTGCGCCAGTAAGTGTCGAGATAACGCTCGTGATCGCGCCAGAACGCCTGCGTCATGCCGACGAACGGCTCGCGCACCGCGAGTTCACCGATGCGGTCGAGCACGCTGCTGCCTGAGGCGTCGACCACGTCGGCGTCGATGGCGAGCGTCGCCGAGTTGAACACGCTCGGCTCGATCGGGCGCACCACCACGCTCGACAGCAGAGACCCCGAGACCTCGGTGCCGCCGGTGTAGTTGATCACCGGACAGGTGCCGCGCCCGAAGGCGCGCTGGTACCAGACGAAGGCATCCGGCGCGATGCTCTCGCCGGCCGTGATCAGCAGCCGGACGGTCGAGACGTCGCCAGCGGTGGCGACGTCCTCGTGGTTGACCATGCCGCGGATCAGCGTGGGCGCCGAGCCGAAGTGCGTGACGCCGTGGCGCTCGATCAGCCGAGACATGCGCGACCAGTCCGGAAAGTCCGGCGCGCCGTCGTAGCAGACCAGCGTCGCACCGCGCAGCAGCGCGCTGCCGAGGATCAGCGAACCTGCGATCCAGCCCATGTCCGCCGGCCAGCACAGCACGTCGCCGCGCTCGAGGTCGAAGTGGAACGCCGCGTCGTGCGCGATGCGGAACGGAAAACCGCCGTGGATGTGGACTGTCCCCTTCGGCTTGCCGGTCGTGCCCGACGTGTAGATCACCATGAACGGGTCGTCGGGTGCCATGCGTTCGCTGCCGCGGCCATCGGGCGCCGTGGCCGCAAGGTCGGACCAGTCGGGTCCTGCGACGACCACGTCGTCGGGCGTGCCAGGCGTCCGCTTCCACACGACCTGCGTGATCGACGGCAGCTGCGCCAGCGCTTCGCACACGGTGGCGTGCATCGCGACCCACGCGTTGCGGCGCCGGAAGCCGGTGCTCGCGATCAGCAGGCGCGCCTCGCACGACCCGAGGCGCGACACCATGGCCTCGGCGCCGAAGCCGCTGAACAGCGGCACGACGATCGCGCCGCAAGCCGCCACCGCGAGCAGCGTGACGGTCGCCTCGACGCCGTTCTCCATCAGCAGGCCGATGCGGTCGCCGCGCCCGATGCCCTGCGCGCGCAGACCCGAAGCGAACGCATGCACCGCGTCCCGCAGCTGCGCGTAAGTCAGCGCGGTGACGTCGCCGTTCTCGCGCTCGCCGACAACCGCGCGTTGCGACGCGGTCCGCGGATCGTCGCCGTACGCGAGCACCGTGTCGACCCAGTTGAGCTCGCCGCCGACGAACCACCGCGGGAATTCGCGGCCCGCCGACACATCCATCAACTGCGTCCAGTCGCGCGACCAGACGACGTCGCAGAACGCGAGCACCTCGCGCCAGTAGCGTTCCGGCTGCGCGATCGACAGGCGATGCAGCGCGTCGTAGTCCGGCACGTCGAGCCGGCGCATCAGCGCGGTGACCTGCGCCGCCGCGATGTCGTCGGCCGTCGGGGTCCAGGTCGTCGTGCGTTCGGTGTCCATGGTCTTCCTGATGTCAGATCCCGAGGTACGCGCGCTGCACGGCCTCGTCGCGCGCCAGCTCGGCGGCCGGCGCCTGCATCACGATGCGCCCCTGTTCGAGCACGTAGCCGTCATCGGCGATGGCCAGCGCCATCTCGGCGTTCTGCTCGACGAGCAGCACGTCGACGCCGGAGTCGCGGATCGATGCGATGACGCCGGCGATCGCTTCGACCACCACCGGCGCGAGCCCGATCGTCGGCTCGTCGAGCATCAGCACGCGCGGCGCGCTCATCAGCGCGCGCGCGACGGCCACCATCTGCTGCTGGCCGCCGCTCAGCGTGCCGGCAGGCGACTTCAACTTCGCTTTCAGGTCGGGAAAGATCGTCAGCGTGCGCTCGAAGTCGACGGCGATCGCCGCGGCATCACGACGCGCGTAGGCGCCGAGCGCCAGGTTCTCGCGGACCGTCATCGCACCGAACAGGCGCCGGCCCTCGGGCACCAGTGACAGCCCGTTCGCGACCAGGCGATCGGCGGCCCATCCGGTCACGTCGACGCCGTGCAGCGCGACCGATCCTCCACCGGGCTTCAGCAGCCCGCACACGGCCTTCATGATCGTCGACTTGCCGGCGCCGTTGGCGCCGATGATGGTCGTCACGCGGCCGTGGCGCAGCGCCAGCGAGACGCCCTCGACCGCGACGGCCTGTCCGTAGCGGACGGTGAGGTCGCGCAGTTCGAGCACGATCGGGTTCGGCTCACTCGGCACGGCGCGTCCCCAGGTAGGCCGCGATCACGCGCTCGTCGCGACGGATCTCGTGCGGCAGGCCGCTCGCGAGCAGCTGGCCGTGATGCAGCACGACGATGCGGTCGCAGATCTGCATCACCGCCTTCATGTTGTGCTCGACGAGCAGGATCGACGACTTGAACTGCGTGCGGATCTCGCGGAACGCCGCGAGCGTCGCGTGCACCTCGGTCTGGTTCAGGCCGGTGAGCGGCTCGTCGAGGCACAGCAGCCGCGGCCGCGGCGCGAAGGCGATGCCGATGCTCACCAGCCGCTGCTGCCCGTGCGGCAGCGTGCCGGCCACCTCGTCGAGGACATGGCCGAGACCGAGCAATGCCGCGGTCTCGTCGACGCGCCGCTCGCAAGCCTTGCGGCCTTGCCCGCGCAGGCCGCCGAGCGCGCCGACCAGCAGGTTGTCGCGCACGGTCATGCTGCGCATCAGGCTGCCGTGCTGGAAGGTCCGCACCAGTCCCATGCGGCTGATGACGTCGGGCTTGCGGCCGGTGATGTCGATGCCGTCGAAGAAGAGTCGCCCCGCACTCGGCTTGTAGAAACCGCTCAGCAGGTTGAAGGTCGTGCTCTTGCCGGCGCCGTTCGGGCCGATCAGCCCGAGGATCTCGTCCTCGCGGATCTCGATGTCGAGGCTCGACACCGCGACCAGTCCGCCGAAGCGACGCGTCAGTCCCGTTGCGCTCGCGAGCACGCGGCCGGCGGTCATCGCGCGGGCCTCGCGGCGACGGCCCGCGGTCGCCGCACGACCTGGCGACCGAGCGCGGCGACCAGGCCGACGATGCCCTTCGGCATCGCCAGCACCGCGAGCACGATGGCGGCGCCGTAGAAGATGTGCTCGCCGGCGCCCATGCCCATCGCGACGCTGCCGAGCAGCACCAGCAGCACGGCGCCGGCGATCGGCCCGAACACCGAGTCCTCGCCGCCGACCTTGAGGTAGGCGAGCGCGAAGGTCGACAGCAGGAAGCCGAAGTCCGCCGGGCTGATCACGTTGTTGGCGAACGCGTGCAGCGATCCGGCGATGCCAGCCGCGAACGACGCGATCACGAAGCACGTTACCTTGATGCCGTGCACGCTGATGCCCACCGACTGCACGACCTGATCGTTGTCGCGGATCGCGACGAACAACTTGCCCAGCGACGAGCGCTCGATCGCGTACAGCGCGACGATGACCACTCCGGCGATCGTGACGGCCACCGTCGGGAACCAGCTCGCGATGGCGCTCGGCGGGAAGATGCCGACCATGCCGGAGTTTCCGCCGAGCGCGTTCGAACGCGAGTACACGAGCCGCATCACCTCGGTGAACGCGAAGCCGATCAGCAGGAAGTACGGCCCCTTGGTCTTCAGCGTGACGAAGCCGAACAGCGCGCTGATCGCGGCGGCGACGACACCGCCCCCGAGCAGCGCGACGACGAACGGTGCGTCGAAGTTCGTCGTGGCCACGCCGGCGCTGTAGGCACCGAGCCCGTAGAACGCGGCCGTCGCAAAGTTGAGCTCGCCGATCAGCAGCACGAAGCGCATGCTGCTCGCGCTCAGCATCGCCACCGCGATCCACAGGATCAGGTTGGACGCGTAGCCACCGCCGACGAACGCGCTGCCGATCGCGAAGGCCGCGAAGCCGGCGACCAGCCCCGTCATCGTCCTATCCACGGCCCAGCAGCCCGTTGGGCTTGACCATCAGCACGATCATCACCAGCACGAAGATCGCCATGTTCGCGATCGACGGATCGAACACGAAGCCCCCGACGCTCTCGATCAGCGCAATGAAGAGGCTGCCGACGATGGCGCCCGGCACGCTGCCGAGGCCGCCGATGATGACGGCGATGAAGCCCTTGACGAGGTAGTCGGCGCCCAGCACCGGCGTCACGGCCGAGATCGGCGCGATGAGCGCGCCGGCGACGGCGCCGAGCGTGGTCGCGATCAGGAAGCCCTGGAAGGCGATGCGCTCGCACGGGATGCCCTGCAGCATCGCCGCCTCATGGTCGATCGAGACGGCCCGCATCGCCTTGCCGAAGCGCGTGGCGGCGAGTACCCAGTACAGCAGCACGGTCGACGCGACCGCCACGCCGCCAAGCACGAGGCGCTGCGCAGCGATGTTGGCGCCGAGGATCGCGACGTCGCCGCGCACGACCGGCGGCACCACGCGGACCGAGCCGCCGAACACGTCGAGGAACACGCCTTCGCAGAGCAGCACCAGGCCCACCGAGAGGATGAACGAGCCGGTCAGGTCGCGCTGGAAGTAGCGGAAGCCGAAGCGATAGACGATCGCGCCGAGCGCAAGCGCTGCTGCGATGCCGGCGACGACCGCGCCGAAGTACGCGAACGGACCGCTCCATCCCTGCGCGGCCAGCCACGGATCGACCACCGCGACCAGCAGTGCGGCCAGCGTGAAGAACTGACCGTGCGCGAAGTTGACGACGCGCATGACGCCGAAGATCAGCGTGAGCCCGAGCGAGAACAGCACGTAGATCGCGCCGATCTGGAGCGCGGTCAGCAGGATCTGGAAGACCGTCTGCATCGGCAGGTCTTGGTGGCGGTAGAAGGTGCGCCGCTCAGCGGCTCTTCAGCTCCTCGGGTGCGATGCGCTGCAGTTCGGCGAGCTTGCCGTCCTTGAGCTGCGTAACGAGGACGGGGACGAGGATCTGCTGGGCCGACCCGTAGCTGGCCGCGCCGCCGAACGCCGACTTGCCGTAGAACGACTCGAACGTGACGGTCGGCAACGCCGCCGCGACGCGCTTCGGATCGATGCTCTGCGCCTTCTCCATCGCGGCCTTGAGCGCGTAGACGGAGTCGTAGAAGCCGATCTGGATCGCGTTCAGCGATTCGCCGGTGGCCGCCTTGCCGCCATCGTTGAGCGCCTTCTGCTTCGCGGTCGTGGCCGGCGAATCGAAGGTCATCGCGGCGCCCATGTAGACGCCCTCGGCCGCCTCGTGGCCGGTCGCCAGGATGCCTTCGGCGCCGCTACCGACCTCGACGACCTTGACGCCGTTCCATCCGAGCGCCTTCAGTTCCTTGAACACGAAGCCCGCGTCGGGTGGCGGCGCCGCGCCGAGGTCGACCGCGTCGGTCTTGAGCGCCGCGATTTTCGCAGCGATCGGCTGGAACTCCGTCGTGCCGCGCTCGTACCAGTCGCTCGACACGACCTTGACGCCGAGCGCCTCCCAGCTCGCTCGCGACGCGGACTCGACGTCCTGGCCGGTCGCGTCGTTGGGGTTCAGCAGCGCGACCGTCTTGATCCCCGGATTGGCCTGCTTGACATAGCCGACCAGGGGCTTCGAGATCTCGTAGACCGTGTTCATCTGCGTGAACGTCAGCGGGAACTTGGGTCCCTTGATCGCCTTGCCCCACGCGGTGGTGAACAGCAGCACGCCGTCGCGCTCGGACAGCGACTGCAGCGCGCGGACGGGCGCGGTCCCGAGGCTACCGCCGATGAACTTCACGTTGTCGCGGGTCAGCAGCGTCTGCGCGACCTTGGTGCCGTCGGCCGCGTTGTACTTGTTGTCGTAAGCGATGCATTCGAAGTCGTACACCTTGCCGTCGACCTTCACGCCGCCACTCTTGGCGATCTCCTGTGCGGCCTGCTTGCACAGCCATTCGCCACCCTTGCCCCAGTTGGCCGCGGCACCCGACAGCGGGACCGACAGGCCGAGCTTGATGATCTCGGCGGCCGACGCGTGGGTCGGTACGAGGGTGCCCATGACGAAGAGGCCGACGAGGCAGGACGCCGCGGCGAACGAACGGGAAGGATGTGCCATGTGTGTCTCCATTGGTGTCGATGGGGAGGCCGCTCTGGATGACGTCGTCCGGAAACCGGGCGCGTCGGCGTTTGCCTCCTGCGATGCTGCATGCGCCCGACCCTTGAGGTCCGCGACGCTCAACCATTAGACGGTCGGGCGATGGTCGTCGCAATGCCTGATCGTCATTGGTTCCGTACTTTGGAAATCAAGCCTATGCTTCAGCTGCAGCAATCCTCGGGTAATCCCCAACAAGTTCATGGTGCGGCGCAACGAAAGTCAGACGTCGATTGCGCAATCGAAGTACGGAACATTGATCGTCGTGTCGTTGACGTCGGCCGCTCGCCCGACCACCATCCGTCGCATCCGGTCGTCGCACGGGCTTTCCCGTCGAGCCGACTCACCGCCTTCGAAACGGACCCGTCGCATGGATTTCTCGTTCTCGCCGGAACACGAACAGGTGCGCGACACGGTGCGTCGTTTCTGCGCGGCCGAACTTCAGCCGCTCGTGCATCACGCCGAGGAGACCGAGACCTTCCCGAAGCAGATCTTCCCGAAGTGGGGCGCGCTCGGCCTGCTCGGCGCGCGCTATCCGGAAAGCGACGGTGGCATGGGGATGGACAAGATCGCCGACTGCATCATCCGCGAGGAGATCAGCTACGTGTCGCAGAGCTTCGCGACCACGTGGTCGGCGCACTCGCACCTCGGGCTCTGGCCGATCTGGCGGGTCGGGACTCCCGAGCAGAAGGAACGCTTCCTGAAGCCCGGTCTCGCGGGCGACAAGATCTTCGGCTTCGGCCTGAGCGAGCCCGACGGCGGCTCCAACATTCGCGCGCTGACGACCAGGGCCCGCAAGGTCGACGGCGGCTACCGCCTCGACGGGAGCAAGCTCTACATCTCGAACGCGCCGATCGCGAACGCGCTGCTGGTCGCCGCGCGCACGCGTCCCGAGCAGACGGCCGACGCGATCAGCCTGTTCATCGTCGAGGTGCCGGGCGACGGCATCGCGATCCAGAAGCTCGAGAAGGAAGGCATCCGCGCGTCGGAGACCGGGCTGATCTTCCTCGACGACGTGTTCGTGCCCGACGACTGCCTGCTCGGCGGCCGCGAAGGGACGTATCCCGTCATCCTCGAGTCGCTGACCGAGAACCGCGTCGGCGTCGCTGCCAACGCGCTCGGCATGGCGCGCGCGGCGCAGGACGCCGCGGTGTCGTTCGCGAAGACCCGCATCGTTCGCGGCCAGCCGATCATCGAGTACCAGGCCATCGCGCACAGCCTCGCGGACATGGCAACCGACATCGAAGCCGCGAAGTGGATGGTCTATCACGGCGCTTGGCGCGTGGACCAGGGCACGCTCGATGCCGCCACCGCGGCGAAGATCAAGCTGATCGCCTCCGAGACCGCCGTGCGCGTCAGCGAGCAGGCGATCCGCATCCACGGTGGCGCGGGGATCATGCGCGAGTATTCCGTCGGTCGCATCCATCGCGACGCGCTGGTCTACGTCATCGGCGAAGGCACGAGCGAGATACAGCGCAACATCATCGCGCGCGCGCTGTAGATCGCGAGCCATGCGGCGCGCCCTCGTCAGCGGTGTTGGCCAGAGCGCCGTCGGCAAGCTGCCCGACAGCACGTGCATGGGCCTCCACCAGCAGGTCGCCGCCGAGGCGATCGATGATGCGGGCCTCGCGTGGGACGACATCGACGGCGTGCTGTGCGCCTACTCGTTCACCGAGCCGCACATGATGCTGTCGTCGGTGTTCTGCGAACTCGCTGGCCTTCAGCCGACCTACACCGCCGCGCTGCAGGTCGGCGGTGCCTCGGCCTGCATCATGGCCATCACCGCGGCCGCGCTGGTCGAGTCGGGCCAGTGCCGCCACGTGCTGTGCGTGACGGGCGACAACCGGCTCACCGGCATGGCGCCCGGACAGGCCGCGGCGACGCTCGCGGGCTTCGGGCATCCGGTCTTCGAGCAGCCCTACGGCAGCACCATCCCCGCGTCGTATGCGCTGGTCGCGACGCGTTACATGCACGAGTACGGGCTGACCAGCGAGCAGCTCGCGGCGATCGCGACGACGGCGCGCGCGCACGCGGCACTGCATCCGCTGGCGCATCGGCGCACGCCGATCACGATCGCGGACGTGCTGGGTTCGGCGATGATCGCCACGCCGCTGCACCTGCTCGACTGTTGCCCGGTGTCGGACGGCGCGGCCGCGGTCGTGATCAGCGACGGAGCCGCGTCGCGCGACCTGCCGCACCCTGCCGTGACGATCGCCGGTAGCGGTCAGGGACACACCCACGAGCACGTGTTCGCGGCGCCATCGCTGACGGACTTCGGCTGCAAGCGGGCAGCGTCGCTCGCGCTCTCGCGGGCGGGGCTCACGGTGGCCGACATCGACGTCGCCGAGATCTACGACTCGTTCACGATCACGCTCGCCGTAGAACTCGAGTCAATGGGTTTCTTCGAACGCGGCGAGGCGGGACAGGCGGCCGCGCGCGGCGACCTGACCTTCGGCGGGCGCCTGCCGTGCAACACGCACGGCGGCCTGCTGTCGTTCGGCCACTCGGGCGCGGCCGGCGGCATGTTCCATCTCGTCGAGGCGGTCCGGCAATTGCGGGGTGAAGGCGGCGATCGGCAGGTGGCGGGCGCGCGGACGGCGTTCGTCCACGGCGACGGCGGCGTGCTGTCGGCCCACGCATCGATCGTGCTGGCGACATGAGCGCCCACGACCCTGTCGCCACGTTCGAGCAGGCCTGCGACGCGGGCAAGCTGGCGTATCAGCAGTGCGCGCACTGCGAGCGCGTTCAGGCCTATCCGCGCACGCACTGCGCGCACTGCCACCGCGCCGCGCTGCGATGGAAGACGTCGGCGGGTCGGGGCACGCTCGTGTCGCACACGACGGTCCATCGCGCCGCGAGTCCGGCATTTCAGCAGCGCGCACCATACGTGCTCGCACTGGTCGACGTCGACGAGGGGTTCCGCCTGATGATGAACATCGAGCCTGTCCGTCCGCTCGCGATCGGCGAAGTGGTGGAGATCGGCTTCGCGAACGATGCCGAGGGCCGCGCACGGCTGAGGGGAAGCGTGCGATGACGTGGACCTTCGATCGCTTCGAGCCGGGGCAATCGTTCGGCGTCGTGCCATGGACGCCGGACCGCGCGGCGTTCGCGCGCTGGAACGCGCTGTTCCGCACCTGCCCCGACGACCAGGTCACGCTGCCGGCCGGCATGATCTCGATGGTCGCGCTGCGCGCCTACATGACGCTGCTCGACGCGCGCCCACCGGGCAATATCCACGCGGTGCAGACGATGCGCATCGACCTGCTGCCCGCGATCGGCACGCCGCTCGAGACCGAACTGCGCTGCCGCTCGCGCGAGCTGCGCAACGGGCGTCGCTGGGTGACGTTCGAGACGCTGACGCGCACGCGCGACCGCGTCGCGTGCTTCGAAGGCGGGATGACGATGTTGTGGGCCGCATGAGCGAGTCGCTGCCCGCGACGATCGAGACCCTGGCGCTCGTCGCGAGCGCGGAAGCGATCCGCGAATACGGCGACCTGACCGGTGACGCGAACCCGATCCATCTCGATCCGGTCTTCGCCGCGACGACCCCGATGGGCGGCATCATCGCGCACGGCACGATGTCGCTCAGCCTGATCTGGGAAGCGTTGAGTCGCACGATCGGACCCGAGCGCGTCGCGCACGCCACGCTCGACGTACGCTTCCTCGCACCGGTGCGGGTCGACCAGCGCGTCACCGTCGGCGGCACCCAGCGCGCGGACGATGCCGGTTGCTTCGACGTGTGGGCGCGTACCGAGGTGGCCGTCGTCATCGAAGGCGTCGCACGCGTACCGCCAGCATGAACAGGACGGCGGCTCCGGTGGCCGCGCGCACGGTGCGCTCGTCCCCGGCACGCAAGCCACGCGTCTCGCTGCGCGGGGACGACGATCCGGGTCCCTTCGTCGAGCCGCTGGCGCGCGCGCTTGCGCTGCTGTCGACGTTCACGTCGCAGGACGTGTGGCTGGGCACCCGCGATCTCGCGGAACGCACCGGCCTGCCGGCACCGACGCTGTCGCGGCTGCTGCGCACGCTGCTCGCGCTCGGCTACCTGCACCACTCGACGGAGCGTCGCCAGTACCGGCTCGCGGCCGGCGTGATGGCGCTCGGCTATGCCGCGATCGCGCACTCGGACGTGCAGCATCTCGCGCGACCGGCGATGCAGCGACTGGCCGACGACAGCCGCACCTGCGTGACGCTGGCGAGTCGCGATCGCCTCGAGGTCGTCGTCATCGAGTCGTGCCACGGCGACGCTGCGTCGCTGCGCCTGAATCTCCCCGTCGGCACGCGACTCGCGCTGGCGAACTCGCCGATCGGCTGGGCGCTGCTCGGCGGATTGCCCGACGTGGAGCGCTTCTACCTGCTCGACCACATCGAACGGAAGTTTCCGCGCGAGTGGTCCTACCTGCGCCGCCGCTTCGGCGACGCGTTCTCGCAGGTACAGCAGCGCGGCTTCTGCATGGCGCTCGGCGAGCCGGCACCGGAGTTCTGCATCCTCGCCGCGCCGTTGATGCTGGCCGGCGAGACGCCGATGGTGCTCGCGTGCATCGGCGCGAGTGCGGGCATCTCGAAGGCCCGCGTCGAACGCGAGCTCGGCCCGCGGCTGGTCGCCGCTGCGCAGCGGCTGCAGAACCTGGGGTGCGACGCGGCAGAGGATGGGGCATGAGCGAGGACGCCGTGACCACGCAGACGGTCGCGCGCGGGCTGCAGGTGCTGCGGGCGTTCCGCGCCGAGAGCACGCCGCTCGGCAACGCCGACCTGGTCCGCCGCACGGCGCTGTCGAAGGCCACCGTCTCGCGCATCACCACCACGCTGCTCGGCCTGGGCTACGTGACCCGCACGCCGGGCAGCAGGAAGTTCCAGCTCGGTACGCGCGCTCTCAGCCTCGGCCACGCGTACGTGGCGACCAGTCCCGTCATGCCCGCGGTCCGCGGCCACCTGCAGGCGCTCGCCGACCGGCTCGACGTATCGGTCGCGCTCGCCGTTGGCGACGGCCTCGACATGCTGTACCTCGCGTACTGCAAGAGCGCGAAGATCGCGACGCTCCACTTCGGTGTGGGCTCCGTGCTGCCGATGGCTTCGACGTCGATCGGCCGCGCGTGGGTCTGGTCGCTCCCGTCGGCCGAACGGCAGGCGCGCGTGAACGCCCTCGTGGCGCAAGCGGGCAGCGACGGCGTCACCGTGCGCAAGCGATTCATTGCCGCATTCACCGAACTTGAGTGCTTCGGCTTCTGCCTGTCGCTCGGCGACTATCAGCGCGACGCCTTCGGCCTCGCCGTCCCGCTCGCGGTCGGCGTGCACGCGACGCCGATGGCGCTGGCCTGCGGCGCCGCAGCGCTCGGGCTCGAAGCTGACAAGCTGCGCAGGAAGCTGGGCCCCGAAGTCCAGCGTGCGGCGCGCGAACTCACGCGCATCCTGGCGGACATCGACTGCACGCCATGAACGCGTGCATTCCCTTTCTCGAATACCCCGCGGCAAAGGAGATCGCATGACTGCAAGTTCGATCGGATTCATCGGCGTCGGCAACATGGGGTCGCGCATGGCGCAGCGGCTCGTGGACGCCGGTCATCGCGTGACGGCCTGCGACCGCAGCGACGCCGCGCTCGAACCCTTCGCGCGCCAGGGCGTGCGCGTCACAAAGCGACCGGCGGACTGCGCGTCGGCGGACTTCGTGCTGATCGTCGTGGCGACCGACGACCAATTGCTGTCGGTCGCGCTCGGCGACGACGGCATCCGCGCCGGATTCCACCAGGGCGACGAGCCGATGCTGGTCGTCATGAGCACCGTGATGCCCGAGACGGTCAAGCGTGTACGCCACGAGCTCGCGCCGCTCGGCGTGCGAGTGATCGACGCGCCGATCAGCGGCGGCCTCTACGGCGCCGCACAGGGCACGCTCGCGATCATGGTCGGGGGCGAAGAAGACGACTACGCCAGGGCGCTGCCGGTCCTGCAGTGCATGGGCCAGCAGCTCTTCCACTGCGGCGATCTCGGCAGCGGCGAAGTGACGAAGATCATCAACAACATGGTCGGCGTGACGAACCTCTATCTCGTCGCCGAAGCCTACGAGCTCGCGTTGAAGCACGGCCTCGACCTCGCGCAGCTCGCACCGGTGATGGACGTCAGCAGCGGCCGGACCTTCATGACGCGCGACATCGCGGTCGCGCGCGAGCAGTACGCCGCATGGGCCGAGTCGCCGGCGTCGTTCGCCTCGCTCGCCGACATCATCCGCAAGGACCTGTCGCTAGCGGCCAAGCTTGCGCAGCAAGGCGGGCTCGACCTGCCGCTGCTCAACGGGGCGATTGCGTCGACGGCATCGATCGGCGACGACGTGCTGGCGCGCTGGCAGGCCGTCGCGAGATCACGATGAGCGAAACGGTCAAGGGCTACCTCTGGGCCGAACTCGACGTGATCGATCCGGCGAAGTTCGAGGACGAGTACTCGGTCCACGTGCGCCCGCTGCTCGCAAGCTACGGCGCGACGTTCCTGATCGTCGACGAGCATCCGCGCGTGCTCGAAGGCGACCGCGTCGTGCGCAAGGTCGTACTGGTGCAGTTCGACAGCCCAGCCACTGCGCAGCGCTTCTACGACGACCCGGCGTACCAGGCGATCGTCACGGCGCGGCGGCGCTGGTCGCGCGGGCACGTGTATCTCGTCGACGGAGCCTGAAGAAGGAGCCGGCCCGAAGGCCGGCGCACGACAGCGATCGCGCTAGACTCCTCCCGCGCGCCAGACGCCGTCGATCCGCTTGAGTATGTTCGGATCGGTATGTATAATCGCAACATACTTTTTGGAGCATCCATGGAAGCGACCGTTGCAGAACGTGGCCAGATCACGTTGCCGAAGGCCGTGCGCGACGCGCTCGGCCTCACCAAGGGCACGCAGCTTCGGGTGGAGCTCGACGGCTCCCGCATCGTGCTGTCGAAGCATGTCGACGACGCCATCTCGCGTGCCCGCGGACGCTTCAAGCTCTCGCCCGAGTTCAAGGACACCGACGACGCGATGCGCGCCATCCGCGGCCGTGCCCCGGGCGATCCGGTCGACCTCTGAAGCGCGAGCACCCGCCCCGTCCATCCGCATGATCGCCCTCGACTCGTCGATCCTCGTGGACATCCTCTCCGATCAGCCGGACTCCATCGCATCCGACCAGGCGCTGCGGGTTGCCCTGGCCGCCGGTCCAGTCGTGGCGTGCGACGTGGTCATCGCCGAGGTCTGCAGTTCGTTCGTCAACAGCGACGACCTGTTCGACGTGCTCTCCGACCTGGGCGTCCAGTATTCGCCCGTCGAGATGAAGTCGGCCGTGCGCGCCGGCGAGATGCAGCGGCGCTACCGTCAGCGCAACGGCAATCGGGCGCGCACGGTGCCGGACTTCATCGTCGGTGCGCACGCGCTCCTGCAATGCGATGGACTCATCACCCGCGACAACGGGTTCTTTCGCGACTATTTCAAGGGACTGAAGGTCATCGTCCCGAAGTCCCCATGATTTCTGCCAGCCCATCACATAGAAGGCCAGCCATGCCCACGCTCCCAGACAACACGTTCAAGACCCGCAAGAACTTCAAGATGGGCGCCAGGGCCGGCCAGTTCTATTCGCTGCCCGCGCTCGGCAAGTCCCTGGGCATCGACGTGTCGCGACTGCCGGTCTCGATCCGCCTGGTGCTCGAGTCGGTGCTGCGCAACTGCGACGGC
>Ga0123336_10001102_pt1 | contig 25381 bp, 24 predicted proteins | sample SSSSmetaG_FD_96466 | JGI IMG/M metagenome (GOLD analysis project Ga0123336, IMG submission 96466) | Glacier valley bacterial and archeal communities from Borup Fiord, Nunavut, Canada, to study Microbial Dark Matter (Phase II) - ​SSSS metaG | ecosystem: Environmental > Aquatic > Freshwater > Ice...
CGTAAGCAAAAGTACACCCTGCGATATGCATACATTATCGCCAATAGTAACTAAGGCAAGATTATCAATCCACACCTCTTCTCCTATCCATACATTATTACCAATTATTAAAAACCATGGATATTTAATATTTACAAACGGCTTTATTAAAACACCTTTCCCAAGGTTTGCACCAAACAGTTTTAATAAAAAGACTTTAAGACCATAGAAAGGAAACCATCCGGTTTTAAAAAAGATCAGATTGCAGTAATACCATAATATTCTTTTAAAATTACTACCCGGTTTATACTGGCTGTTGTTATATGTTGAAAGATCAACCTGCATTTAAATAGTTTTTTTAATGTTCTTTTCAAAAAAATACATCATAGCAAATATACCCAGGTAGGCAACAATGTTAAACCAGGTATGGTGATCCCAACCCATAGGAAATTTCCACCCCTTATTTCCCGCAAGCAAAACCATACTTATTCTTAAAACATTTATAAACCAGATAATAAGCAGACCAATAAAAAGCCAAAGAATTTTTTTTGTTCTCGGTGCAACGGTTGCAATAATATAGGCCGTCCAAAAACTCATTACGCCAAAACCGAGGCACGAATAAACAATACGGATTCCATTGGATGCAGGTATCTGTAACACATAATCGCTTGTTCGTATGGTTTCAATATTAAAAAAAGATACAAATAGTTTAGTGGCTACAATCAGGGATGTTCTTAACCAACCTGCAACATCAAAATAATTTGCAACAAAAGAACTATACATGCCTCTTTTTACTGCAAGCCCTGTAATAAAAAGCGCACCGAAATAACAAAATAAAAATACAAGAGCAAATACAATTACAAACCTTAAAAAATTATTTTTAGCAATAATCATTTTATATTTCTCCAAAAAAGAGTTTCTTGTATGCGTTTATTTTTTCGGGTGTTTGATTATTTTGTTTGGAATACAATTTTGAGCCTGTTACAAACCTGTTATATTCAGATTGATTAAGCATGGCAAAAAAAGAAATTGCATTTGCTATCGATTGCACATCTGTAGCTGTATTTATTCCAGCGCTGTTTAGTTCCAGATTATTCCATGGCGTATTGTTGGAGGTTATTACAGGCTTTCCGGCTGATAAAGATTCTGCTATTGCATGCCCAAAATTTTCACTCTTGCTTGGCATTGCAAACACATGTTGTTGCCTAAAAACTTCAGCTACCGAATCAGGTGCTATTTCGCCATGATATTGTACGGTAATATTAGTAGGGAGTTCAGTAATTACAGCCTTGCATTTTTGCCAATAAGTTTCATCTTTAACCGGTCCGTAAATATTATATTTTATATTCGCACTGCATTCTTTTAATGCTTCCAACACCATCAAATGGTTTTTCATTGGGCTTATCAAAGCTAGCGTAACCATTATTAAATCACCTGCTATCTTTTCCAAAGGCAATTGCGCTGCAATATTTTTTGCAAAATTGCCCGCTACTAAAGTTGTTGTATTTACACCAAATTCATTTTTTATAAATTGTTCTTCTATTTCATCTGTAGCATGAAAAATATTTTTAGATGCAACGCCTAAAATTTTTAACCCTGTAAGAAAGAGCCGCTTTTTTAGATGCTTTTGCGAAAGAGCGCCGGGGTGCAACATTCCTCTTACAGAAATAATTTTTCTATCGGCTTTGCAGAACAACATCGGCACAACATTAAAGTGCCATGAAAATAATCCTACAATGTAAAGTACGTCAGGTTTTATATTCGCTATCTCTTTACAGACAACATCACTTACATTGTCTTTTTCTGCATACCATACTGTAGTGTACGGATTGTAGTTTGTCCATTCATTTTTTACAATCCCGGTTAACGGCTCTCCGTTTAAATCTTCATCTCCACAAAATATTCTGTACTCAATATCAGCATTAAAGTTTTCAATTAAATTAGCCACAGACTGAATGGGGCCCCCTGCCCTATAAGCAGGTAAAAACCAGGGTATCGTTATAAAAACGATCAAACAGTTTCGGCAGTTTCAATTGTTTTTTTAGGCATGCTGATATAGGCCATTAATTTTGGAAAAAAGAACCTGCGCAAAATTAAAAATACCATGAGGTTCACATACAATCTGCCTACAACGAAAATATTATCCGATTCAAAGGAAAAAAGCTCCATATATAAAGCACCCACAACAGCATAATTAAATACAAAATTGTTTGATGATTTTCTGATGAAATAGTAATAGGTACTACCATATATTAAACCCAAAATCAACAATGGTATAAACATACCTACATAGCCAAAATCTATATAGCCATCAGCAAAATAGCCCAGACTTACAGATACTCCTCTCTTTACACCTGAGTATTGTATGCCACTGTATTTCGATGCTTTTACGGATGCATCATATATACCTTTATTAGGGTTTATAATGCGGGGCGTAAGAACAAATACCAACGTGGTTCCCCAATTACTTCCGTTTTGATGGGGAATAATAGAAGGCACTCTATCCATCGTCTTGGCTAAATGATAAGTGTATTGCAACCTATCAAGAAAAGCCTCTATTGCATTCGTAAAAGAATTACTGTTTTGTTTTTCAGACAATTCCAGTAATTTATTAAAGGCCTCCCCTTTTTCTACCTGTACTGATTGGGTTTTGCTGCCTTTATTTAAAAAGGTTCTATAATCACTTTTAACACTCGTCCAAAAAACACCGCCAAAAAACATGAGTACTAAGGCAAATACAAAAATCATCATTTTATTAAACCTTACTACAGAAAGCATGCACAATAACAGAAAAAGAATAAAGAAAATGATTGTTTTAAATTCAGAAAAATAACTAATGAATCCAGTAACAAACTCTAATGCACAAAATATATAAAGTTCCCGTCGCTTTCTGTTTTTTAAAATACTTTGAAATGCAAAAACCAAAAATAGAAACCATTTAATATTAGCAATACTAATAAAAATTTGGGAAAGAGAGGGAATAAAGAAAGCTATTCCTGAAAGCGCATTCATGGCAAAAAACCCAATAACATAAGCCTTGAAAGTTTTATCGATTGATAACCTGTCAGCGTGCTTTTTTAATTGGGCAAGCGACAAAGCAGGCAATTTGCTTTGGTAGTATGCAATTGGTAAAAATAAAGCCAACAAGCCAATATAGGCAGCTACGGTAGCATATAATAAACTTGGCGATCGGTAATTAATATCTTCATTTAAATAATTGCTTTCCCAAATACCCGCAGATATTTGCAGGAAATGATAAAATAACATAATTGTAAAAACCGATGGTTTGTATGGCTGCTGTATTGCACCTATCAAGAAAAAGAAGATAACCATGCCAACAAACAAAATAATACCATTTGTAAAAAACAATTGGCTTATCAACAAAAGCAACAAGAACCCTTTTGTATTGTCATCAAAATATATCTTTGATCTCATCTTTCTGATTCCTTCTTTAATTGATTCAGGCTATTTTCAATTGCATCACAATCCTGCAGAAAACTAAACTGTTTAATCATTTCAGTTGAAGCTGCACCCATCAATTTTGCACCAGTTAGATTATTTACAAAAAATGCAAGTTTGGTCTTTAATGAATCAGTATTATCAGATTCAAATACAAAACCATTTTTATTATTTACAATAAGATCATAAGAAGCACCACATTTATCACTTGCAATAATTGCCTTGCCTGCGGCCATTGCTTCGTTAATAGCAAGCCCCCAGGTTTCATTTGGCCCTTTAGATGGCAATACAAAAACATCGGAGGAATGATAAACAGCCGGCATTTGATGCTGATTTTGAAAACCTATAAATTTTATAAAAGAATTAGATGCGTAAGTGTTAAGCAAGCTTTTTTCAAGTTCTCCACTGCCTGCCATTATTAGGTATGCGTTATCTCTTTTTAAGGCAACAAAGTTTTCAATTAAAAAATCTGGCTGTTTTTTGGGCTCTAATTTACCTGCAAATAAAAACACCAAAGCATCTTCCGGAATATCTAAACTTTTTCTAAGTTTTTGCCCGGCATGTACATTTTCTTCAACAGGAGCAAATCTATCATTTTCAACTGCATGAGGCAAGAATATAAGTTGTTGCTCATTCAGCCCCATCATTTTAAAATATGCTTTGTTTGCAACACCCGCATAAAAAGCTTTGTAAATTTTTGAATACACGTACTTCAATACAATCTTTCTTACAAACTGTTTTAAACCTATATTTTCATCTATTAAAGTTGAATCACCTCTAAAGTAAACAGGTATTTTTTTATTGAAAAATCGAATGACGCTCCAATGGCTTTTAAAATTCCAGCCATAAACCAATTGTGCATTTGCACCCCATTCTTCTAATTGTTTAATTAGCGTAGGATTATTAATGCCTTTATAATGATGAGAACCTGGGCTGGTTGAAATATTTTCTACAAAGCTGTATTCATACCCTTCCAACAAAGGAATATCCCAGGCTATGTTCTGCCCAAAACCAGGGTCAAATTTTTCACCATTTGCAGTCTGGCTCCAGGTATAAAAAACTTTAATATCAATTTGTTTGCGCTCAGTAAGCAACCGAAAAAGCGGTGCATTGTATTGTATTGGATGGGTTGTTATGATGGCGAGTTTCTTCATTTAAAAGTCCTCTGTTAATTATTGTTCTTTAACATGATAGCATCAAAAAATGCTAACATTTTTTTTGTCATGGAAGCCGCACTATACTTTTCGAAGGCTGACCAGTTGGTTTGTATTTTATTTTTAGTAAATAATTGTTGTATTAAATCCCGTTTAGATGCGGCAACTAGATGACCTATTTCTTCATTTTCATCAAAAGAAATAACTGTCCCTGAATTTGTTTCATTAATAATAGTTACCACACTGCTGTTTTTATGAAATACAGCGAGCAATGGCTTTTCTGCAAGTATATAAGGGTAAATTTTTGATGCCGTATAAGCTGTATCGGTACTGCCCGGTATAAATAGCAAATCTGCCTGTTTTAAATAATACAATGATTGAAAATATGGAAGCCTATCTGTGATTTCAGTAACTACATTATGCACACCTAAACTTTGAGCCAGCGGAAAAATTGTTTGTAACCCTTTACCCGAAGCAGCGTAACTGGTACCTATAAACCAGCAATGTATTTGAGCATATACATCAGGGCTTTCTTTGGCTATTTGTTTTAACGCTTCAAAAAAGATGAGAAGCGCTTTTTTTAAATCATTCCCCCCTCTGCCAATGTATATAATATTTTTCTTGCTTTTATCTAAGGGAATCGTTTTTTGAAAAAATGAATTGTCATTTGCAATTTCAAAATCTAATTTATTACCTGCAAAAGGCAATGTTAATGACATGGTTTTTTGGGTGGATTTATATCTTTCATGAAATACATTTATATACTCATCAGATACACTTAAAATACCATCTGCAAAAGGAATCGTTTTTGCTTCTAAATACTTATCTAAATTATATGTTATGAAAAATTTAGGTGGCCTTTCATTTGGAGGCTTGTTTAAATAGAAATCATTTCGCCACGGGTCTTGAATATCTACCACAAACGGTATCTCAAATTTGCGCTTCCAATACGGCCCTAATGCCATTACATGAAAAGCAGTAGTAGAAAAAAATATCAGGTCAAATTTTCTTTTTTTTAATATTTCAGTTCCTGCTTTCTTAAATTGGAAAAAAGAACGCATTGATAAACTACCCAAGCCAAATTTTCTGGTTGTGTTTACATCCCACGCATCAATAGTGTGTATTTTAATATTTTGTGGAATACTGTTTAGCAAGAAATCATCTAAACTGTTTACCTCAATGCATTTTTTATTGACTGTTATTACTTCAGCCTCCCACCCGTTTTCAAAAAAATAAGGCAACGATTGCCTTAGTCTCTGCATATCAGGTGCATTTACTGGTGGAAAATGGGGTGAAATAATTAAAACGGTTTTCATGTAATGGTTGGTACTATCGCGTATATTAGCTGTAATGATATAGCATTTTTCGGCAATTTATTTTGCATAATTCATTTTAAACAAACGATATTTTAAAATTTTAGCTTTCACTATAGCAAGTTGTTTATAATAGTCGGCTAACTTTTTTATTGAGCCAAAAGGGACCTGAGCGTAATATTTTTCATTGTAAAATGATAGAATATCATACCGAATCTATTTTCTAAAATCTACGGGTTTTATACCCGCCCAATGCATAATATAATTATAACCCGTTTTGTTTTTAATTTTTTCCAAAGCAATTTTATTTGCAAAAGGCAACCCGGGCCAAATCCAAAAATCAACATACTTTAATGTTATTCTTTTATCCTGTACAGCTTTATTAAAAATATAATTCAAACAACCCTGGTCTCCATGTTTAAAAATTTCAGGATATATACTGGTAATCTTTGGTTCAAAATTAATTATTGGGGTAAAATCTGCTTTTTTTAGAATGCCTGACTTCATCACAATATGACCTCCATTAAACCCAAAGCCTGGAAAAGCATAATTTTTACCGACAACAGCTATTTTATTAACATCAATATAATTAAATATAAAATTGGGATCCTGGGGGTCATTAATAACAGCACCGGTTACAATAAATTCTTCCTGAAAAGTTTGTAATAAATCCAGTACCGGACCAAGAAATACAGTGTCAGAATCCAAAAATAAATACCTGTCCTCTTTTTCTTCCAACAAAACTGATAATTTGCTCCAAGGCCATCCAAAAGTCTTAAGTTTAGTGGGAAAAATCTTACAACCAAAATGATCAATAAACTCGTTATGCGAAAAATCGCCTTGTATTTCATCCTTCAATAAAAATATTTCTATTTCAGGATACCAATAACGAATGCTCGCTACGCAAGGCCTCAAAAGAAATAGGTCCTTTTTAAAGCAAGCAATTACAATCTTATCAATTTTATTTATCATCAAAGTTTTTTAGCTTATTAATTTACTGGAATATTTTCTACGTAAGATAGAAACCTGTTTTTTTCTACATCCCAGTTGTAAAATTGTGTTCCTAAATAAAGTGCATTTGATCTATGTTTATTTAATTCTTTGTCATCATTTTGGTAATATTTAAAAATATCTGCCAACTCATCAGGGTTATCCCAAGTAAATAACTTACCAATGTCAGTATGCTCTTTAACTAAGGAGATGTTTGCCTTGGTGCGTGAAAAAACAATAGCATTACCGGCAAGCAAATACATAAATAGTTTATTGGTTAAACAAACATCCCTGTTTATTGTAACCGGCACTTCTGTAGATAGACCGATGTGATGCTGTGCTGCAATAGCAGTAATTTCACTTTCATCTACTGGCAATAGAAAATATAGATGGACGGGATCAAGTTGATGTGCCTCTGCATAATTTAAAAAATAATTTTTGATACTATCCGTATAGTTACCTAAAAGTGTAATTTCAATATTCATAATTTTCGCCATCGCTTGTATCACCGTTTCCAAGCCACGGTTTTTACCTATGGTTTGTGAAAACCAAAATAATTTTAATGGTTGTGTCGGCAGTAATTTGATTTCGCTGACCGCATATTTTAAAGGAAAACAATTATTGATTGTTTCTATAATTAGTGTGGGATATAGATTTTTATAGGCTGCATTTATTAGTGGACTGGCAGCAGTAGCACTATGCAAAAAAGGTATATACTTATTTTCTGTTTGCATTGTTTTAAGCCATGCCTCTTCGTTCTCTTTTCCTTCACCTCTATGAAAATCTTCAAAGTCAAATAAAGCTTTTGATTTATTTTGCTTTGCCGCAATTACTATTGCAGGCATTGCTCCTAAATTATGGCCAATATAAATATCAGCCTTGTGCTTTTTTACTTCGGTATTTAATTCCTGACTATACAAAACTGATGAGCGAATGGCACCATCATACTTGTCACCCAAAATTTTATATAGCAAATTCCAATATTTTTTTCGCAGCCTTGCATAATTATATAACCATTTTTCTTTGCTTAAATGATAGCCTGCTTTTACCCATTTTATGCTAGCATTTTCTTTAAAAAGTGTGGCATCATAATCATCTGCCCATTCTGATAACGGACAATAAATAACTGTTACATCATAACCAGAAGATGATAAGGCAATAGCTTCTTTAACAAGGCGTGGATTGGCAGAAGGTTGACCCGAAGAAACAAGTACTATTTTTTTAAGCATCAAAAAGCTCTAAATATTTTTTTGCAACTATTTTTACATCAAATAATTTTTCAGAAAAAATTCTAACTTCTGCTCTGTTAAGAGAAGGTATTTTATTTAAAGCCAGTACCATTTCGTTTTCATTAGCTACTATAAAACCGGTTACGCCATCTTTTACAACTTCCGGCATTGCAGAGTGATTGTATGCAATAACTGGCGTACCACAAGCCATTGCTTCCACCATTACCATTCCAAAAGCCTCCTCTGTTCTTGCAGGAAACAACATTGCCTTTGCTTTTCCTAAATAATTGTTTTTCCCCGTATCATCAAGTGTGCCTACAAATATTATCTGCTCGCCATCAATAAATGGTTCTACTTCATTTTTAAAATATTCCTGCTCTTCTTTTAATGGTGAAATGTTGCCTGCAATTATCAGTTTATTATTGGTAGCTTTTGCAATATTAATAGCTTCGTGGGCTCCCTTTAATCGCTCAATTCTACTCAAAAATATTAAGGGTGCTTCTGAACTTAAATCAGTTTTTAATATGTATTTATCAAAATCAATAGCATTAAAAACAGTTACCCATTTGCCCGCAACATTACCTGTGCTCACACACCAATCGCTTGATCCAGTAAATATCAGATTTTTAAAAGGCAATTTATTTATATACTTAATATTTCTGCTGTTGATAATTCTACCATAGGTCATAATTTTTTTTACAGACTTATTTAATACAGGCAATAAATAAAATAGACGTCCAAAATTATGAATCATGTCAAAGTCATTTCTATGCTTCCACAAAAATTTCCAGGCAGTAAACAATGTTTTATTTCTGTCTTTTTTAGGTGGTGGAAAACCTTCTTTCCCCAAACCATGCGCAATACAACCCGGCACATGCGAACCATCTGTTGTAAGCAAATGAACTTCATGCCCGAGGTTTAAATATTCGTTTGCAAACATTTCTACCAATCGCTCATGGCCGCCATATCCCTTTACGGGAATAAGTATGCCGGGGTCCATTATTATTAAAATTTTCATGAGGTGTAAGCTAATTCTTCGTACACAATCATTTGCTCTTTAGCAACTGCATCAAAATTTCTTACTGTCCCCAAATCTCTTTGTGCCGCATTAATTATAGAGGGAGCATCAATTATTTGTTGCAATTTTATTTTTAAATCATTGCTGTCATTAAATTTAAAAAGCAATCCGTTTTTAAAATCTGTTACTTGCTCTGCATTGCCGTAAACATTTGATGCCAATACAGTAATGCCCGCTGCAAATGCTTCTTGAATAACCAAAGGACTCATTTCTGAAAATGTAGAACACAAACACAATATATGGTGTTCCTTCATTGTATCAATTACCTCTTCTTGATCTAATTTTCCGCACCATCTAATATTTTCGAAGGACTTTGTTTTCTCTTTTAATAATTCCTCATAATTAGAATTATCTGCCTGGCCATATATGCTGAGTGTAACAGCTTTTTTAGGAAGTTTCAACATTGCCTCTATTAACAGATGCAACCCTTTAAAATAACTTATTCTACCTAAAAAAATTAATCGTAAAGGCTTATTAGAAATCTTTGTAGCTGGAAATTTTGGAGTTGAAGCTTTTAATGGTAACCCTTGCGGAATAAACTTAATTTTATTTTGAGAAACGCCATTCAATAAAAGTATTTTTTCGTACCACTTTGTTAGGGCAATTACTTTATCACAATTATCTATCAAAAATTGAAAATCTTGTTTTTGCTTTTCTATTATAAAAGAAGTACCTAGAGCGGTACCAATTTTATTATCCCATTTTGTACTGTTAATGTTTGCAAAATGTAATAATTGAGATAGGGGATTTAAGACATATTTAAAATGATTATAACCCTTACTGTGCAAATAACAGCTACTACATTTATTAATTTGAATTTCACCATCGCACAGGCTTTCGTTGTTGCATAACAAAGTACCTGTTTTGCATGTATAGCCTGCCAAGTGAAAAGTAAACAGCACTTTCATCCGTAAACTTTTAGCAGCTGTAACATGATTTAAAGTAATGCCATTACTACCGGCTAATTCGTGAAAATGAACAATGGTAGGCTGGTACTCTTTTAAAAATCCTGTAAAATAAGCTAACCCGTTTGTTTTTCTAAAGCCCATTATGAGGGTACGATCTACAATTGAATTTTCTGCAAACTTATGCACCTCCAATCCATCGTATACATACTCTTCAGAAATAGCCTTACCATAATTTGGAATAATTATTTTCACTTCACAACCGTTCTTCTGAAGTTGTTTACTGAGTGCCCAAGTGTAAACCTCAGTGCCTGCAGTTTGTTGAGGAAGAAAATGATTTAAAACAAATAAGATTTTCAAATTTGGAAGATTATTTATTTAACCTCAAGTACTTGTTTACTAATGATGGTTGAATTGGAAGGGACAGATTGATAAATAATACAACCTGCACCTATAACTACATTATCACCGATCTCTACACCTTTCAGAATAGTTACATTTGAACTGATCCAGCAATTGTTTCCAACCTTAATAGAGCCAAAAGTATAGCCTTGTTTGTTAATATTTAATTCAGCGTTTTTATAACTATGATTGTGATCATAGAGCTTTACATCTTCCCCAAATTGACAATCATTTCCTATTTGAATGCCGGAGAGACAGTTTATAGAACAGCCATTATTAAAAAAAACATTCTCTCCTATTTCTAACTTACTGTTTTCTCCTGATCTGATTCTACAAAAGTCACGAAAACTAACATTCTTTTTTATTTCAACAACCGAAGAAGACAAGTCAAAACTTATTGAAAATAATTTGCCAAAAGATAATTCTTCATTTATAAGAATTCTTTTGGGATAAAGGTTTTTAAGTTCAAATATTTTAAACTTACAAATTTTACGATTTAGAAAACCTACTAATTTTCTCTTCGTTTTTAAAAAAAATAAAATCAATATTCTTATTTTAGACTATTATTAATTGAAAACACCATGCAAAATATCCTTAAAAGAAAAGTTTGCCATTTTATAGGCGTTAATAATTTTTTTAAAATCTTTTGTCTTTTTAAAAAGTTTAAAAGAATTGACAATGAACCGACGTTTATTCTTTTTGCTTAGATAGGCTAGCTGCTTTTTTGTTAGCTGCATGTCAATTTGCTCGATAGCATTTTCTAAATAATTGTAGTTATTATATAAGTAACTAAACTGGTTATTTTGTTCCTGGCCATCATGAATTCTATAATAAAGAAATTCGTAACCAAACATTAAGATATCAGTTTCGGTGGCCGCTTTTATATTAAAATACATATCATTTGCAGGCCCATACATTTCAGGATATTTTCCTATACTTTCAAAAAATGAACGTGTTAAAACTGTGCCTCCAGGACCTACCGTTAATAATTGTTTTACAAAAAAATGCGAATACACAGCTTCATAACGCTTTACCACTTTATCTTTCAACTCATTATTTCCATAACAAATCATACCCATATTCACTTCGGGATGTTCAAGCATTTTATCAATGCAATAATGAATACTTTCCGGGTATATTTTATCATCTGAATCTACAAACATAATGAACTCACCTATGGCGTAGGATGCTGCTTTGTTTCTATTGGGATAATCCTTTAAATTTTTTTTGTTTATATGAACAGTAACTCGTTTGTCTTGCAGCTCATATTTTTTCGCAATCGATACTGTCTTATCTGCACTGCAATCATCTACTATAATCAATTCAAAATTTCTATAGGAAGAACAAAGCACACTTTCTATTGCTTCAGCAATATAAGCCTCCCTGTTATATGCGGTCATTAAAACACTTACCAGCGGTAATTCGTTGTTCATTTTTTTCTGCAAAGAATTTAAATAGCCCTATCCCAATTCCAGGCACGCTTATCCTCTCCTATTTTTTTAAATGCAATACAGGAGTAATCTAAACCAAGTTGCTTATTTGTTGAAAAATCTATTCCTTCATAAACTCTTTTCTTAAACGGTATTAATCCAATTATCAATGAAATGACTTTTTGAGCCAGTGCCTTTTTGAAACTTGTTTTATTTTTATCATGTGCACCAACCTTTTCATAATGAGGCAGCGTATTCACAAACCGAGCTACCCTCTGCACACCAGGCCAGTTGCCTCCGCAATCATCTAAAACAATGATACCGCCAACATCCATGATTTTATTGATTAAATAAAAATCCTGCATAATTACATCAAACTGCTTTGTAGAATCTATATATGCAAACTGAATTCTAGTGTTATCTAAAAACAAACCAGCTAAAACTTTATCTGAAAAATCTCTTTTTATTTGTACGTATTCTGAAAGGCCCTCTTTTTCAATATTATATTCAGCACCTCCACCCCAATAATTATCCGGCTCTATAACAATATGGGCCGCGGTTTTTGATTTTAATTGCTTGTGTTTTTCTAAAATAAATAAGGAGGAAATACCATAAGCAAAACCAACTTCAACTGATTGGTTCGGCTTTGCGAGGTCAAACATTTCCTGTATAAACAAGCCCTGTTGTAAAGATGTATTTGAATGTAGCGGAATCGTTTCTCCACCGTCATTAATTTGTACGGTATTTGTTTCAAATATTTTTTGTAGCGTTTGCAGCATATAATTTTTATGAGTAGTACGCACTATTTTAAAGAACGTATAAAAGTTGTAATGGTATTTGAAAATATAGGTAAATCTAATTTGACTAATTTTCTGGCTGCAATTTTTTGTTCTCGCTGCATTTCCCCATACCTTAAAAAAAGATCAAAATACTTATCTGCGTTCACTTTTACATCATAGGAACCATGAGCCAAAGCAAAGCAATTTTGTTGCATCGTTTTCAGTAGAGTTCTATCATGGTGTAAGGCTTTTATTTTTTGGACAAACTCACTTACAGCACCGATTTTGCACCTGTACCCTATTTCATTAGTCACTATATCTCTAATACCACCAGGCAGATCATGGGTCATTGGTACAACTCCGGCAGATAAGGATTCAAGTATAGATACAGGTGTACCTTCAAAAAGGGTTGGAAAAATAAAAACATCCTGCTTTTTTAAAAGTTCAAATACTTCTTCTGTTGTATCAGGCTCATAAAAAGAAATTGGTTTACCCTCCCATTGCTTTATTAATTGCTGCTTTAAAATGCCCTTCCCAATGATCGTCCAGTTTACAAGTATACCAAGCTGCTGTAGACCTTTCTCTATCTCAAATAATTTCAGTACCCCTTTCTCCTCTTCCAGCCTTCCTAAAAAAACAAGGTTTAAAGCACCTTCATTTTTTTGAGGAAAATCTGCAAATTGTTTAACACCGTAGGGAATGTAAAACACTCTATTGGCAAAAAGTTTTGGAGCTGCAGCAAAAACAGCATCACTAAAAAAAGACGAATGGGCTATGGCAACATCTGCAAGGTCGCCTAGTTTTATTTGCTGGTTCACATAATAATAATCGTGTAATAAGCTATAAATCGATTTTGGGTTGTTAAAGCGATTTGCTGCCTCCATTGTTAAGCCATTGTCTGTTACAATTGCGCCAACATTATTTCCAAGTAAAGTGTTCAGTCTTTTTTGCAGGTAGTATTGGTTCTCCTTATCAGAATATTCAAAAACGATTTGCTCATCTGTATTAAACTGCTCTGTAAAAAGAGGGCGCTTATCTGACGCTTCATGCATTAATATCACTTTTGAATAAAAGTTTTTTAACAAAGAACTGTTATTAATGATATTAAAATTAAAGCTTGCTACTCCTCCCATTATTGCGGGAAAAGCGAATATAATTTCCGGTTTATTATTTTGCATGTAATTGATTAAACCATTTTATATAATCAATTACGCCTCTTTCAAAATCTACTTCAGGTTTAAAACCGAGTGCTGTTATTTTTGCTATATCAGCTCTCCAATTAGCAGGATCTCCCTGTTTCACTTCGCCGTTAAAATTAATGTTTGTTCCATTTCCGTAAGAAGTTTCAAATATGGTTGCTACTTTTTTAATGCTTATTTCTTTACCCGATGCTGCATTGTAAATGTCGCATTTGAAATCACTTTGGTCAAATAAAATATCTACCAAGCTCACAAAATCTACAATATGAATAAAATCCCTTGTTTCGTTGCCGGTACCGAACAGCGTAACAGTATTATTATTTTTTACTTTGTTACAGAGGTCCCACAACAATTGTTTGTGCAAGCCATTTCCAAAAATGGAGAATGGTCTGATAACAGCAACATTAATATTGTATAATTTATAATACTCTTTGCACAACACTTCACTCATCAATTTATGAAACCCATACGGTGATATTGGTTCAAGTTGTGAGCCTTCAGATACCGGCAATTCTCTTGAGTTGCCATATACCGCTGCGCTGGAAATATGTAAGTATTTACAACCCTGCCCATACTTGCGTAAAGCATCTAACAGGCGCATAACATCTAATGTGTTTGCTTCAAAATCTATTACAGGATATTGTACAGAGTAAGAAACGTTACCGCTGCCGGCGGCGTTAATGCAAATATTAAATTTGGTAAGTTGTAAAAGTTCTTCCCATTGCGCAGACAAACGAGAAACTTTTATATATTGATATTTTAAATTAGGCGGCGTTTCCAACACATCTGCCCCATATACTTTATAACCGACCTTAACAAAATGAGCGCATAAATGAGAACCAATAAACCCCTGAGATCCTATTACTATTATGTTCATTTGTTTTGTTTAATGGCTTTTTCAAAAACATCCATATACTTCTTTGTTACAATAGCCCATGTATTTTCAGCCATCTTAAGCTTAGAATAATTGCCATCGCTTTTTGCTTGTTCATAATTGATTAAATAATGTTCTAATACCTCAGCAATATTTAAAGGATTCATTGGATCAAAAAAAGCAGACCTAATACCAAGCACAGTTTCGTGTTCTCTAAAAGGTGGAATATCAGACAATGCCGTTGGTGTCCCAAAACTCCATGCATCCATAGCTGGTTGGCACATTTCTTCATAAATAGACGGAGAAACCATAAGCTTTGCCTCCATTATCAAAGCATCCATTTGCTCATTTGATTGGTACCCCATACCTCTAACATCATAGTCACTGGCAGTGGCTAATTTTACTCCTCTGTATTCTGCACAACCAAATTTTATTTGATCCGAACCTGCACCTGTCAATAAGAGTTTATAATTTTCGAATCCTGCTTTTTGCTTTAATAAATTAAACGCTGTAAATAAATTCAAATGATTTTTATGCGGAAAGAAATTACCCGGATAAATAATGTACGGAAAGTCGATTTTTAAATCCTTTAAAATATTATTGCTCCTTTCAGTTGTGATAGTAGAATAAACAGATAATGGACCTATATGTATTACTTTGGGGAAATTATTTGCAGCAGGAAATAATTTTCTTGCTTCATCATGTGTAAAATTTGATAAAGTAATATTCTCCCCATTTTGAAACCACTTCATCGTTTCAACATTCATCATTTGCACAAATGAGTTGTCAAATATTGTACTGCCAAAAAAATATTTCCAATTAAAATCATGAAAAGTACCTACAATGGGAATTCTTAAGTCTGGTCTTTTCATCATATGAGCTGTGGGAAAATAAGCTAAATCATATTTACCTGTAATACATTTTTCAATTTCTTTAATTGTCTTGTCTGCTTTATCACTGATACCTAATTTAGAAAAAATTTTTGACGAATAATACTTTGTTTTAGATACTCTTTTTGTAGATCTTAAAGGAATCACTTTTAATCTTTCAACTAAAAATAATTCTTGCATTCTCTTTTCATTGTCTTCATGAATGTAATAATCAATTACAAGATCTGGATATTGATTAGTTAAGTTTTTACACAACCCTAAAGAATAGCGTGAAAGCCCACCCCCAACAGGTAAATTATCTACAAATGCTAATTTCATACTTTGTTTTTCTTCAACAATTTTTTCGTGATGTCCAAAGAATTATACACAGTTTTTTGCAAAAATGGTAATTCATTCGAATTGGTATTTAAGTATCTGTTTATTACCTGTAAAACCGATTTACCACCCCAATACTTTCTAAAAAAATAACAAACTTTCATTACGTTTATTAATTTCTTTGAGTCAAAAGCGAGTTCTAAAATATGGTGCGAATGCCCAAAATATTGGTGCTTTTTCCATTTTTGAGCTACATCTTTCTGCAAAAAAGCTAAAGAATAATTAAACACACTGTCAATAAAATTCAATTCTTTTAACTGCTTTGAAACATCTTTTGAGAATGTAGTATTATCTCCATGAATTCTCCAAACAACCGGAATTGTTTGTAAATAAGCAACGTCACCATGCAAACACAATCTATACAACCCTTCTGCATCGCTTGCATTGGAGGGATGACTGTATAAATTTAATGTTAGAGCGATACTTCTTTTATAAATGTTTGTTGTATGTTGGGGTATAGCAATGTTATCAGTAAAAATTTTTTTTCCATCAAATACTACATCTTTTTCTACCAACACAGCATCTACATTTTCATTTTTCTTTTCATAGAATATAGTATGACCTGCACCTACTAACACCAAAGCAGGATATTCGTTTATGAAACCAACTGCTTTTGAAATATAATTTGATTGTGTATAATAATCATCCCCATCGAGCATTACTACCCAATCGCCTGTTGCATACTCATACAAAAGTTTTCTATAGTTAGCAACCCTCCCAATATTTACCGCTGTTTTGTAATAAGTAAAACGATGATCGCTTGTAAATATTGCAAGTAGTTTCTCCGTTTCATAATTTGTACTGTCGTCATTTACTACTACTTCTAAATTTTTATAATCTTGCGCCAAGGCGCTTTTAACAGCTTGAACAATATACTGGGGTTGGTTGTAGGTAGGAATTAATATAGAAACTTTCAAATCGATCACTAGTACTTATTTGATTTTATTAAAAATTGCTTTTTTAATAAATCCAGATTGTAAGATTGGAAAGAATGATGTTTGTAAAACCAACTTCCACCCTTGAAAAAAATTTCCGTTTTTTAATTTATATAAACCCAAATTTCCTCTATCAATTGATAAATATCTATTATTAATTATTTGCGCTTTCTTTGAAAGCTTCATTTTTTTTGATCGTAAATATTGAATTAATGCGCATCTCATATCATAGCCATACCAATCTTTAAAAACAGTTTTATCTACATTTTTAATTGATTTTGCAATAACACTTTCACTGTGATATCTAAAATTATTGAGCAGTTGCGATGAGTATGCAATATTTCCCTCTGTTAATATCTGTAGCCAAATAAGCCAATCGCCCACATTTTTTAAAAAATTATTTGCGCCACCAGTTTGGCTGTAAGCAGCTTTTTTAAATACAACTGCACTGGCATTTGGTATTGTATTACGATGAATAAGAAATGATTCAATATAATCCTGACCATTCCATACAAAATCATTTTTAAATAAATCATTATCCAAGTCGTCGGTAAAATTTTTCCAGTTACCGGTCACTTCTCCGCCAGCATCTATTCTTTTACTTTGACAGTATGCAAGAACAACTTTTGCATCTTTTTCAAAATTAGAAAGCAAAGTTTCGAGAAAATTATTTTCGGCTGTATCATCAGATTCTGCTATCCATATCAAATCACCGCTTGCAAGCGCTACACCCTTATTCCATTGTGCAAAGGTTGATCCACTGTTAATATCATTTTTTATGAATTGAATAGTAGGATAAACAGAAGCATAAGACTGAATAATTTCTACACTGTTATCTGTAGAACAATCATCTAAAATGATAATTTCAAAAGGTTGCAAAGTTTGCTTTATTACACTTTCTATTCGTTGTTGCAAATAAGCCGCATGATTGTAATTGGGGATAATAACTGAAATAGTAGCGGTCATTTACTAAATCTTTTTATCCACTTTAAGGGAGATAGAATAACATCAACTATTTTATAACTTAACGATTGATGAAGTTGTTTTTTATAGTCTTCTAGCTTATTATACTCTTCCTTATAAAAATTAAACTCTCTTAATGATGTTATCGGTTTTTGGAGCACTGTAAAAAACAAATCAACATGCTTTTTAAAAAGCTGTTGTTCACACAATTTCAAACGATCATCTTTTAAAGAACTGTTTCGGGAGTCGTCCTTTATTCTATAAAAAAAATATGTAGCGGGCAATTTAAAAACTTCCGTCTCGCTTTTGATATATCGTAACCAAAATTCCCAATCCTCCCAACCCGTTAAAAATGTTTCATCGTATCCACCTATTTGTAAAACCGCTGCCTTCCGTAAAACTCCTGCATTAAAAATTAAATTTTCATAAAGCATTCCCTTCATTGAAAAAGAAGGCAGTGGAGATAAACCATTTTTCGCTCCAAAATATTCACAATCGCAATACACCAGTTTTACCCTGGCTTTTTCAAGCATAATTTTTATTGCTTCTTCCAGATATTTAGGTGCAATTTTATCATCAGCATCTAAGGGTAAAATAAATTCTCCTGTACTCGCAGCTATTCCCTTATTTCTTGCAGAAGACACACCGCAATTTAAAGTAGTAATAATTTTATATCCTTCGTGTCTTAACTCGTTTAGTTTTTTTAAAGTTCCCTCATCATTTGATCCATCATCAACAATAATTATTTCCCAATCTAAATAAGTTTGTGACTTTACAGAATCAATTGCTTCCTGTATATACGCACCTTGGTTATAACATGGAATTATTATACTAACCAAAATAAAAATTTAATGATGTTGTTTTTTTTTAAAATAAAAATTGTAGAAAATACCAAAATAAGGTTTTTCAAATTTCAATTCACCATTTTTTAATTGATTCCAAAATGCAAATTTAGAAGCCTTAAAATTTTTGACCCTATAAAAATCGAAGAAATATTTTTTGCAAACTTTTGTAACTATCCGTCCCTTACTTATCTTATCACATTTCCATGCTATATTTTTGCTATAATCTCTATCTATAGCAAAGAATGAAATTATTTCATTTTTCACTTTTAAAGTTGACAGCAAATGATGCCACAATAGTTTTTCTTCTTCTCTAAATTTTACCTGTAGCTGTACTGTTTTCGATTCATCGTGCAAGCGAAAATGAGCAAACGTATCCTCTACCAGTAAAATGTTTTCTTGACCAAATTGAACAAGGTATCTAAACCACAAATCAAGATCCATACAATAATGCAAATCTTTATTTATTCCACCTAGCGTTTCTATTATTGAAAGTTTATAAAAGCTTGCAGGCTGGTTTATTTTTTGTTGAATGAGTGTTTCCTCAAGAGTATCAAATATTTCTAACCGGTGAAAAAAAGTTTGTTGTAAAGTTTCGCTATCAAAATAACTGCAATACCCACACAACATTTCGCAAGTTGGATTCTCTGTAAAATATTGTGCGATTTTAAAAAATGAACCTTCTTCAAAATAATCATCACTGTTAATCCAGTTAAAAATCTCCCCGGTACATTTTTGCAATCCTTTATTGAGCGCATCACTCTGCCCCTTATCCGGCTCACTTACCCAATAAGTTATTTTATCAGCATACTTTTTTATAATTTCTACAGTGTTATCAGTACTACCACCATCTATGATAATATATTCCAAATTAGGGTAACCCTGGCCGATAACAGAAAGAATGGTTTGTTCAATATAATGCCCCTGGTTATAAGACGGCGTAATGATTGATATTTTGGGATATATTTTCAACTTACTTTAAACTGCCTTTTTTATAATTTCTAAAAAAGATTTCCCAAACGATTCAATATTTGTTTGATAATTTAAACTCCTTTGGCTTTTTTTAGCTAAACATTCATTTATTTTTTCTGCCAAATCATATTCATTCAAAGGATCAAAATAAAATGCATCGTTATTTAATTGCTCTTTGTGTACGGCAATATTTGATGCTATTATCGCACACCCAAGTGATTTTGCATCTTCTATTACAGTACTCCAGCCTTCAAATAAAGAAGGTTGAATAACTGCTGTTGAATATTGCATTAACCTAAGTTGCTTTTTTCTGTCAATAAGCCCGAGCATTTTTATATTGGTGGCTAAGTTGTTGGATGTTACAAAATCAGTGATTGTTTTAAAATAACCCGGGTGCCTATAATCATCTTCTTTGCCTGTAAAAATAAACTGCAACTCTGCATTTTCTCTACTCATTAGTAATGCAGCCTTTAAAACAACCATGTAGTTTTTATGTACCCAAAATTGATTTGATACAATAAAGTATTTTCCTTTAATACCAAATTCATCAAGTACTTCACTGATCATTACATCATCTAAGTGTGGGTGCGTTACCGCAAAAGGTATTACATGTACAGTACAATTCTTTTTTATCGCCAAAGCATCCCAATCCGCTTTAGCGGCATTACTGCTTAACAGTAAGTTTTGATTTGATTGGGCAATTTGATTCACCGCTTCATTTCTGTTTTTAATTTCATCGCTACTAAAAAAACCCGGGTAAACAATGTGTTGAAAATCTGGAAACCAAAATAATTTATTTTCAATTTTTTCAAATACCCATTCATTATTTGCAGGGAAAAGCACATCAACTTGTTTAGCAGTTATTCTTTTATCAATTATGTATTTATTAAAAACAATCTTATGAATTTTATCAACGATTTTTTCAATAATATTTCTTGTAGTTGAATAAGGATTATGAAACTTCAAAAAGGGATAGCCCGTTTCTTTGGCAATTAAATAATCACTCTCATTTTTACTTAAGATTGTTATGAAAGGCTGATCAATTTCAGGTAAACTTTTTAAGGCGCTAATTAAATTTAAAATGTAATAAGTGCCGCCAATCCATGCATCATTTACAGAAAAAATTAACCCTAGTTTTAAACGTTTAGACATAGATTTTTTAAACAAAACGTCTATAAAAAAATTTGCTTAATTGCTTTAATAAAACAGATTGCCCTGCTATGTGCAGCACCATCTGTTCCTTTTCCTATTCCTGTATGTGGATTATAAGAGAAAGCAGTATCACACTCATTTTCATTTGCGAATTTCCATCCTTCTTCTTCATATTTCATAAACTGCTTTTCGCATTTACATGTAAGCGATAAATGACCAATCATTTTATCAACCATTTCTTTGTCGAATTGTTGAAAGAAACCATGATTTTCAAAAACGCCATACGGGAAAGTCAAAAGTATTAAGCCATTGTTTTCTGTTACCCTTTCAAGTTCTGCGATCACCTTTAAATATTCATAACTTTTATTGCTTTTATCTTTTATTTGGCCTAGTTCGTAACCATACATGGAATTATCCATATCAATATGCTCTAAAGTGGAGTGACAAACGACAGTTTGAAAGAAATTATTTTTAAAAGGCAAATTCCTTAGGTCTCCATAAATATAGGAAATGCGATCTTTGCTATAATTATTTGATTCAGGATAAAACGTGTATATATATTTGTCTTTTTCTTGTATTACAGGTACTTTAAGAATTTCTTCAAAATTAAAAGTGGAACCTGCATCAAGAAATGATTTTTTACCCGCAGCCAAATTAGCCATCAGCCAAGGATATTCTACTACTCGTTCATCGATTCCTTTTCCATAACCAACAGGCAAACTATTATTTCTTATACCATCTAAAACTTGTTCATTGTTTATTCCTTCTTCGATGTTCTTCCATTTATATTCATGGTAACCCAAGGACCAAGGGATTTTATTCCCGGATAAATGTGAATCTATGGTTTGACTCTTTGAATCAGTGTCAGGCATATTCACTGCACTGCTAGATCGAGAAAACATCCTATAAACCTTCATTCCAATTTTAGAAAATAAATTCATTTAGTATATTGGGGTTGTTCTTTTTTTAAATTTCTATTTTTTCTCTCCCACAAAATAGATATCGTTCCATTCTAAAATATTGCCTTCAATATCAGCATCATTACTAATAATTGATGAATATTTAGTATAAAAGTTTTTGTCTAAAAAAGATTTAATTAGCCCTTCGTTTACCTTTAAGGGATGAGCAGCATCGTAAATTAAATTTACTTCTTCCCTTACTTTCTCAGTTGCGAAAAGTTTATCTTCAAACACAAGAATCCCTTTTTCGTCTAGCAAATCGAGTACTTTGTTAAAGAATAAATCAATGTCATAACAATGCTCAATCACATTTATTATAACTATCAAATCAAATTTTTGATTAGTTTCTATTTCCTCAAATGCGGTTGGGTAAAGTTTGTCAATAATTAGATTTTTCCCAAATACTTTATTAAAGAAGGATTTTGAACTATTTTGATTTTTACTTAATGAAAGTCTCTTTTTAGTATATGAACAATTTTCGTGTGTTAAGTAATCATTGATTAGGGGATCCGTTAAGCTACACTTTTTAATGATAGTTTGATTAGCAATAATTCTCAAATTAGTAAAGGGGCCGCAGCCAACTTCTAATGCATGTTTAAATAGTTTATTCTTAATGGATTTGTAATAATCAAATTTTTGCAAATGGTAAAAGTTCCTATCGTCTTTAGAGTCTTTTCCTATTTCCATCCAATGCTTTCTTTCTGTTCTTTGGGCTTTCTCCCATCTTTCCTTAGGCACTTTTGCAATCCCCTTTTTTTCATCATAATATGCAATGTCATTTTCTGTTAAAAAAGCAATGTCTGCTTCTTCATTAGTACGAATGGTAACATTTTCATCTACATGAATTCTTTTCATAATTATTTCTTTTTGAATTAAAATAACCTCGCAAACATTATACGGTTTTATTGGTTTTAAAAGTTATGGCGTGCTTAATATTTTGCTTAATATTTTCTTTATAATTATTGAGATCGTAGTTACTCCTTATCTTTTCTTTTACAACTTGTGACATTTTTTTTAATTTCTCAATTTCGAATTTTAAGACCCGATCAATATGTAATTCTATTTGTACTTTGTTTAATTCATCAAAAAGAAATCCTATATCGTCGATATCAATTCCACAAGTTCTGGAAGCAATAGGAATTAAACCACCATTAGCCATCACATTAAGTAATGATGGGGCTCCGCCTTCACTTGCTGTTGGAAAAATACAAAAGGCGCATTTATTCATCAATATTTTAAACTCCTCATTTTGAATATCAATAAAGCCATAGTCAATAATATTTTCACATTTATCTACTATTGGTTGATAATATTCCCAAAATTTTATTTCTTCTTTTCTTGCACCACAGATATGCAAAGTAATATCTTGTCTCTCAGAAAAAATATCAATCACCAAGTCTAAACCTTTATGAAGTAACCCGCTACTACCGAACCATAAGAAATGCTTTTGTGCTAAATGGAAATTTTTATTTTTTATGTCGATATCATAAAGGTCAAAATAAAAAGCATTAACATAGTTGCATGCTATGTTCTGGTTTAAATTTTTAAAGGAATCTGAAACAAGTTTATTTCCCAGGGCAATTACATAATCTGATAGTACATATTGAAAAGTCCAGAATGATTTTAAAACTCGAGAAGATTCAGGTATTAATATCCCATGGGATAAATAAAAATTTTTTACTTGTACTGCGGATACGAGAAATGAATAAAAGGGATTATACCCAGTTGAATATAATATCTTTAAAATACGCTCAGGATTAGTAGAATAAAATGCCTTTTCTAAAGAAATTCCTAGACCATAAACAATTTCATACTTAGCATAATCAATAATTACTTTGTCATTAAATAAATCAACAACATCAACTGCATATCCCAATTCATTAAATATTTCTGCTGCAGTATAGCATTCCATATAGTTTGTATGATGGTATTTTATTCCCTCTATAAATGGTTGCTGTATATAAGACAGTAGTACTCTTTTTTTGAAATTGCTTTTAAAAACATCTTCCGAGATATCTGTTGCGCCTAAACTTGTATTCTTAGTTTCCTCAAAATGGCGAATGATTTTTTTTGCAACTCTTAAAAGAATTCTCTTCATATTTCTTCCCAATTAATAATTGGTAATATTGCTCCTCTCCTACCTTCAGATGTTTGAGCTACTGGACTAGTTTTATCTAGTATTAAAAATTGTGTTTCGTGAATATAAACATCTAATATTTGAATTTTAGGAATGGAAGCCGCAAGCGTTATCAAATAATCTCCGCCTCTTAAATAAGCTAGTGGTAATTCTAATTTATAAGTATGTCTGCCTTTTAAAATAATATCGTTAGAATATTTTTCAAGATTAGTATCCTTTAATGTTGTAGAAAAAATATTGCCATACTGCATATGAATAACTTCCATGCCTAAATCGTAACCATTGCTCTCTTCGAATACTTCTATTGTTACCTGAATAAAAGCTCGTTCTTCATTGTTTACTTCTGATATTACATTATCATAAATATCTGTGACTTTTACACCTCTTATTTTTAATTTTTGATCAATTTTTGCAGGGCTATTGTCATAGGTTGAACCAAGTGCATCACTTGCTATTTGCAAGTAGCTTTTTATCATAGCTTCCGTTTCTCCTGCATTTGTTAACAGCCCTTCTTTCAGCACAATCGCTTTGTTACATAATTGAGAAACAGCCCCCATATTATGGCTTACAAATATTACCGTCCTCCCATCCTTCTCACTCACATCCTTCATTTTTCCCAAAGCCTTTTTTTGAAACTCTGCATCGCCTACAGCAAGTACTTCATCAATAATTAAAATCTCGGGTTCTAGGTGAGCAGCCACACCAAATGCGAGGCGCACATACATCCCGCTACTGTAGCGCTTTACGGGTGTATCAATGTAACGCTCAACGCCGGCAAAATCAACGATCTCATCAAACTTACTTTTTATTTCCCGCTTGGTCATACCGAGTATGGCGCCGTTTAAAAATATATTATCCCGCCCACTCAGCTCGGGGTGAAACCCAGTACCTACTTCCAATAAACTAGCTATGCGTCCTTTTATTTTTATACTCCCGGTTGTGGGTGTTGTTGTCTTACTTAATATTTTAAGGAGGGTGCTTTTTCCTGCACCATTACGGCCAATAATGCCCAACACTTCGCCCTGCTTCACTTCAAAATTTATATCTTTTAATGCCCACACATAATCACTTTCTCCTTTTACAGAACGGTCATTTGTTTCACCGATTTTTAAATAAGGGTTTTCTTTACCCCGTACTTTATGCCACCACTTATTTACATCATGCGCCAGCGCACCTGTACCCACATCTCCGAGGCGGTATTGTTTTGAAATGTTTTCTACTTTTATAACCGTGCTCACTTTGTTTAATTAGGAATTATGAGTGATGAATTATGGGTGTATGTTTGTAGCAAGTAAATTGTTTGTGGTTATGAGTGATGAATTATGGGTTATTCTTTTTGGTAGCGATATTTCTTTTTGTTGTTAG
>Ga0123336_10001105_pt1 | contig 25345 bp, 21 predicted proteins | sample SSSSmetaG_FD_96466 | JGI IMG/M metagenome (GOLD analysis project Ga0123336, IMG submission 96466) | Glacier valley bacterial and archeal communities from Borup Fiord, Nunavut, Canada, to study Microbial Dark Matter (Phase II) - ​SSSS metaG | ecosystem: Environmental > Aquatic > Freshwater > Ice...
ACAACTGAAACAAAGGACTTATCAGCTTTTCCTTTTTTGAAGAGAACCGTTCCTGCAGTCAATGCAAACAAAGTGTGGTCCTTACCCAATCCTACATTTCTTCCCGGATGATGCTTCGTTCCTCGTTGGCGGACAATAATGTTTCCAGCTATTACTTTCTGGCCTCCAAAAACCTTGATGCCAAGGCGTTTGCTTTCCGATTCCCGGCCGTTCTTTACTTTACCTTCGCCTTTCTTATGTGCCATGAGCTAAAACGTTTTTTCTACTTACTTATTTATGACTTGAATTAAACGTAGAGTTTAGATGCTGTCAATCTGCACTTTCGTAAACTGCTGACGGTGTCCATTCTTCAAAGCATATCCCTTACGGCGCTTTTTCTTGAAGATGATCACTTTACCATCCTTAACATGCTCCAATACCTTGCCTGAAACAGAAGCTCCAGCGATCGTCGGAGTTCCAACTGTAATTGCACCTGCATTATCAGTCAAAAGAACTTTATCAAACGTAACTATAGCTCCGATTTCCGCATCCAGGCGGGGAGTGTATAAATACTGGTCTTTTTCAACCTTGAATTGTTTGCCAGCGATATCTACAACAGCGTACATGACAGTGTTTTTAAAAATGGACTGCAAAGATAGAATTCTGCCCCTGAAAAACCAATAATCCTTTAATAATGGCTATAAAATGAGTAGAATCATCATTTTTGGCCTTTCGAGGCATATTTCATTACAAACACTCACAGTTGGCTAAGAGAATCACAGCTCCGCCAAAAAGAATATACAGAATATCTCGGTACAAATCAGTGACATTATATCCTAAGATCCCGGCGAGTGAAAAAGATTGCGGCATGACACAGGATCTACCTGTCTCTAAATCAGAAAATGCCCTTTTCAGACGCCTGTAATTCTCAGCACTTTCTGTCACAAATTTTTTTTCAAAAATTATCATTTGACATATCACTTTTCATATCGGAGTTAAGTGAATGAGAATGAAACGTTTTCAAATGTTATGCTGGTGAAAACTATTTTTCAATCGCGCTTGGTCATCGGGAGGGCTTTGATTTATATCCATGATTTCGAATATTTGTTGTCCCCTACATTTATTGAACATTGAAACTCATCAGGTGGGTTGTGATAATGTTCTCTAAAAAGTCCGGCATGAATTGATTTATAAGAACTATATATAGATATGAGCAATACCCCACTCGACGAACCTATTCTTAAAGAAAACAAAGATCGCTTTGTCCTCTTCCCCATCAAACACCATGATATCTGGAAATTTTATAAGCAAGCAGAAGCGAGTTTCTGGACTGCTGAGGAGATTGATCTAAGCCACGATCTAAGAGACTGGGCTAACCTTACGGAAGGAGAGAAATACTTCGTTTCCCACGTATTAGCCTTTTTTGCGGCAAGTGATGGTATCGTCAATGAAAACCTGGCGGAGCACTTTGTTGGAGAGGTGCAATATACGGAAGCCAAGTTTTTCTATGGCTTCCAGATCGCGATCGAAAACATCCATTCTGAAACGTATTCCCTTCTGATCGATACTTTGGTTAAAGATCCGAAGGAAAAGGATAAACTGTTTCACGCCATCGACACAATGGACTGCGTGAAGAAAAAAGCTGACTGGGCGCTGCGTTGGATCAACCAGGGAAGCTTTCAGGAGAGATTGATTGCTTTTGCTGCTGTGGAAGGTATTTTCTTCTCAGGATCGTTTTGCTCAATTTTCTGGTTGAAGAAACGTGGCCTGATGCCAGGTTTGACTTTCTCCAATGAACTTATATCACGTGATGAAGGACTTCACTGCGATTTTGCATGTCACCTTTACACCAACCACATCACTACAAAACTTGCGTCTGATAAAGTAATTGCTATCATCAGAGATGCTGTTACGATCGAACAGGAATTTGTAACGGATGCACTTCCGGTAAATCTTATCGGAATGAACGCACAACTAATGTGCCAGTATATAGAATTCGTTGCAGACCGACTGTTGAATGAATTGATTGGCGAAAAAATCTACAATACAACAAATCCATTTGATTTTATGGAGATGATTTCGCTTCGCGGTAAAACTAATTTCTTTGAGAAACGAGTTGCTGAATACCAAAAAGCAGGTGTTATGAAAAGTACTGAAAAAGAAGCTGATCAAAAGTTTTCCCTTAACGAAGATTTTTAATTACCTTTTACCCAGTCATTTTTTAAACTAATACTTCACACCCAAACAATTTTTATAGATGCTTGTATTAAAGCGTGACGGACACAGAGAGTCTGTCAAATTCGACAAAATCACTGCCCGGATCGAAAAACTCTGCTATGGCCTTGATCCAAAATTAGTTAATCCAGTAGAGGTTGCCATGAAGGTGATCAACGGGCTCTACGACGGCGTATCAACGCATGAACTAGATAATCTTGCAGCAGAAATTGCCGCAACGATGACGACTCGCCATCCGGACTTTGCAAAACTTGCAGCCCGTATTGCAGTAAGCAACTTGCACAAGACTACAAGCAAATCGTTTTCAAACACGATGAAACGACTTTACACGCACGTAGATGCAAAGACCGGTCAGAACGCACCAATGATTTCCAAAGAAACCTGGAGGACTATTAAAGCGAACGCTGCCGAATTGGATGACGCGATTGTTTACGATCGTGATTTCAGTTATGACTTCTTTGGATTTAAAACGCTGGAGCGTTCATATCTGATGAAGATCGAAAATAAAGTTGTAGAACGTCCTCAGCATTTGCTCATGCGCGTAGCGGTGGGTATTCACGGTGATAATATCGCTGCTGCTATTGAAACGTACAATCTTCTTTCCGAGAAATGGTTCACGCATGCTACTCCAACGTTATTCAACGCAGGAACTCCTAAGCCACAGCTATCGTCATGCTTCTTGTTAACGATGAAAGATGATAGCATTGATGGTATTTATGATACATTAAAAAATTGCGCCAAGATCTCACAATCTGCGGGCGGCATCGGACTAAGTGTTCATAACGTTCGCGCAAAAGGTTCATACATAAAAGGAACGGGTGGCACCTCAAATGGTATTGTTCCAATGCTACGCAACTTTGACATGACTGCACGTTATGTTGATCAGGGTGGTGGTAAACGGAAAGGAAGCTTTGCAATTTATCTTGAGCCGTGGCATGCTGATATTTTTGAATTCCTTGATCTTAAAAAGAATCATGGTAAAGAAGAGATGCGCGCTCGCGATCTTTTCTATGCAATGTGGATCCCGGATCTTTTCATGAAACGTGTTGAGGAAAACGCATCATGGTCATTGTTCTGTCCTAACGAGTGTCCTGGTCTGGCGGATACATACGGCGAAGACTTCGAACGTCTTTATGAGAAATATGAAAAAGACGGCAAGTACCGAAAGCAAATAAAAGCCCAGGATCTTTGGTTTGAAATTCTTGAATCTCAGATCGAAACAGGGACTCCTTACATCTTGTACAAAGATGCAGCCAACAAAAAATCAAACCAGAAGAACCTTGGCACGATCAAGTCAAGCAACTTGTGTACTGAGATCATTGAATACACTTCACCAGACGAAATAGCAGTTTGTAACCTTGCCTCTATCGCTCTTCCAAAGTTTGTTATTGATGGCAAGTTCGATCATCAGAAATTGTATGATATCACGAAAGTGGCAACACGCAATCTTAACAAGGTGATTGATGTTAACTACTATCCCGTTGCTGAAGCAAAGAAATCCAACGTGCGCCACCGTCCGATCGGGTTGGGTGTTCAAGGATTGGCGGATGCATTTATTTTGTTGCGTATGCCATTCGATTCTGAAGAAGCCCGCGGATTGAACCGTGACATTTTCGAAACGATCTACTTTGCTTCTATGGAAGCCTCTATGGAATTATCCAAAGTGGATGGCCCTTACGAAACATTTAAAGGATCACCGGTATCAAAAGGAATATTCCAGTTTGACATGTGGGGCGTTACCCCTTCATCGGGTCGTTACAACTGGGAACAATTGAAACGCGATGTGAAGCAATTCGGTGTACGCAACTCATTATTGGTTGCTCCAATGCCAACGGCTTCTACTTCCCAGATCCTTGGTAATAATGAATGCTTTGAGCCGTATACTTCAAACATCTATTCGCGCAGAACATTGTCAGGTGAATTCATCATTGCCAACAAGCACTTGATGAAGGACCTGATGACGGCAGGATTATGGAGCGATACAATGCGCCAAAAGCTAATCGCTGCTAACGGATCTGTTCAGAACATCGCTGAGATCCCACAAAACTTAAAAGATATCTACAAGACGGTTTGGGAAATTTCTCAAAAGGCAATTATTGATATGTCAGCTGACCGCGGCGCGTATATCTGTCAATCACAAAGCCTGAACATACATATTACTAACCCGAATTTCGGAAAGCTTACTTCAATGCATTTCTACGCATGGAAGAAGGGCTTGAAGACTGGTATGTACTACTTGCGTTCTACTGCTGCTGCTGATGCGATCAAGTTCACATTGGATAAAGCAAACATGTCACAGCCTGCTGCTGATATGGTGCCAGCGACGATGACGGAAGCGGTTGCTATGCAAACAGCCACTGCCACTCCAATGGTAATGGAAGGCCAGCACGCTATTCAATATGAAGTACAACCTACAGCATACGATCAGAATCGTGCTGATATGGCTTGCTCGCTGGATAATCCAGATGCGTGTGAGGCGTGTGGTAGCTAATCAGAATTTAAATTGAATGAGAAAGCCTCGAGAGATCGGGGCTTTTTTGTTTTAAGGCGCCACTTCGCAACTGAAAAATCAAACTCTTGTCCTTCTATTATGCGATGCGTATATGTTTATTCTGAAGTTCAATTCTAAAATTCACTTTCGCTTTCAAAGCACCAAACACTTTCAGAACAGTGTCAATGGTCACGTTATTTGCATTTTTTTCCAGCTTTGATATCTGCGCTTTTTGAACACCAACTAATTCGCCTAATTGTTCCTGTGTTAAATTTCGTTGAAGTCTTGTTATTCTTATCATTTCTCCAAGAAGCTCGAGATTTAATTCAAATTCATATTCATCCCGTTGAATAGTACCTGTCTTACCGATCATTTCATCTTTGATCTGATCGATAGTATATGTTTTTAGTTTTTTATCTTTTATTTTCATTTTTACTATTTTTTTGCTCAAAATACAATTTTCGCAATTGTTCGGCTTTGTTTATCTCACTCAAGGAAACTTTATCCACTTTCTTTATAAAACCATGAGTTAAAACTATAAGTGTGTTAGTCCTTTGAGCTTTATCCCAGAATGCCAAAAGTCTATATTGAAGCCCGTCATACTTTGTACGGAACTCCCAGATGTTATCACTCAACTTTTTGAAAAGCTTAGGATCATTTAAAACCTTAGCCTTGTCAATATTATACAAAATCTTTACTCTTGTCTTTTCTTCCAGCTTCAATAGAAATTGGCGTGCATCTTCAAGGAAGGAAACATCAAACTTGGAAATCATTTGTATGCCTTTGTTAATTCGAAAGATAAGAAAAAGTTTCGTTATATGGAAACTGTATTTCACAAATCGAATTAGATCTTACCGCCCGATCTTACTCTTCGGCGGCTTAGCCTTGCCCTTAGAATTTTTTACTTTCTTCTTTTTGGATTTCTCCGGAGTGCGGCCAAAGGTAGTCTTTACTTTAGGAGCGTTGCTTTTGCGGGGATTATGACTTTCATCATTGACTTCCTTCTTTCTGGTAAGTCCCTTATCCCATCCAAATACAAGGTTCAATCCTGCACGGATAGTGATAAGCTGCGAACTGTTGACGTACGAATTAACATTCCCATCAGCAATCAGAGCAATTGGTGCCCGCAATAAATTATCACCCACGATATACAATTGAACCGGTGATGCATTCACTGAAAGTCCCAATCCGATATTGTTATACGAACGATTTGAAACAGTATAAGAAATAGATGTCGTCAATGTTTTTCCAAATGATTTATTCAATGCAGCAGTCATGCCGGCAGAATAACGATCTCTGAATTTCTCACTGAAGAATAAAGCTCCAACAGTAAGATTTGTCTTGATCTCGTAGTTTCCACTGAGGTAAAACTTGCCCGGAAGCATTGTTGAATATGAACCTGATGGCGTTTCTGTCATCTTGAATTTCTCTTTCACAGCATTCCACTGAGCGCCGAGATAATCCTTGTTTCCATCAAGCACCTGGTTTAGGTCCAAACCACTGAATGTATAATTTGCGATAGCGGGATCAAGACGATACTGATAGGTATTATTCTGCCAGTTGATATAACCAATATCAATAAGACTCACGCCGAGCGTCAGCTTCTCCATAAATTTATACGTAGCACCAAGGTCAATTCCCCATCCCGTATTTTTTAAATAATCCCCGGTATGATCTACCAGACTATATCCTGAATTGCTAAAATTCTGGATACCTGAAGAATGAACAGTGGCGTCTCCAACAGCTGTAATCTGATAGGTATCAGTTACTTGTACAACAACCGATGCGTGGTCCGTTGTGATGTTGGCAAGCCCTTTCAGATATTTCAAGCGACCACCAATCGTTAATTTATCATTCACCTGGTATGCCATCGTAAGTCCTGTTTCAAGGTAGGACAAGGCTTCCTCTTGTGGAGCAGTGTTTGAGAAACCACCAACGAGAGGTGCAGTACCATCCACTACCAATGAAGCCAGTCCTTTTTCAATCATTGTACGGTTGTATCCTTTCACTGTTGAATTGAACATGAAATACATTTTCGGTGTAGCACGAAATCCTATTCTCAAAAGATCAACGTGCGCAGCTGCAGTGATATAATTTTTCTGTGCAAGATTTCCACTTAGCTTACCAAGGTCAGCTCGTATCACTCCACTGGCATCGCGTGAAGTCATGTCATTGTACGTGAAGCCGTTGTTGGAATAGTTGGCGCCGAAGGAAGATATCCCCGGCAATCCAATCGAAAGCTTGTAACGTGGCATGATAGCAGGATTCACGTCCATCACCTGTGGAAGGCTGTTCATGAAATAAAGTGTGCTTTCAGTTTGGGCTTTAGCCAGTGAACTTGTAAAGGCTGCACATAAAATCAGCAAGAATCTAGCTTTTCTCATTTCGTGCTAATGTTGAGTTTAGCCAATAATCCCACATCTAACTTGAGCTTATACGCTGCTTTGAATTTCACATTTAAATACGTTCCATTTATGTCCTTTGTTGTATTCAGCTTCGATCGTATTATAATATAGCTCGAAGTGAATATTTTATTAAGCTTATCCGGCAGCAGATCGATCTTCTGATCATTTATTCCTGTCGTCAATAATTCACCGGCAGCCGTTACTGTGCTTGATTTTACAAGGAATGTCTGATTGGGTGAGAAGAGTGAATCAATAACATGATAGCTGGCATCGGTAAGATATAATTGAAGATTAGCATCCAAAGGCAATTGATTTTGGGCTCTTACGCGCAGCGATGCTGTAGTCACCGTGGACTGATCAACGCTGCTCAGATCAAGTTTTAATGTATCATATAAAGAAATATTAGAAGCACTTCCGTATAATGGAAACTCAGCAATCATTGAAACTTTCAGCTTGCTTGAGTCGGCCATAAAATCCGAACCAGTTGTCAGGCCTTTATTGATTCTGGAATTTGCCGAGTAAATGAGTTGTTTTGGTGAAAGCGTTATGATATCGCTCGCATTCGTAATGGCGATATCGGTTTTCGCAAAAGCCCCTAACGTTGTTGGATAATTCAGACTGATCGGATTCCCCGGGTTAAGTTGAAAAGGAATGGATATATTATTCTTTTTGGCTATAATATTTGTGAAGCTTACTTCGCATGGAACTCCGTATTCGTTTTGAACGGATAATTTTAATACAGGATTTACGAAAGAGACCTTTGCTTTGTTCAAAGCCGAATTGAAGACGGTAAGATCGATGGTCTGTGTGGGAACATTAATGATCTGATCTCCGAAAAATCCTTTTACATAACTGAAGTCAATTTTGAATGAGAGCTTGACATTAATTTTTGTGTTACCTGCAATGAATACAGAAGTAGCTCTCTTTTTGAGAACGACATCAATTTTCATCTTGAACGTGTTCTTATCCATTTTGATGATGTAATCAGTCAATGGAGTAGAGCCTGTGCCAGCACCTGCTTTAAAAATCAAGGGTGACTGACTGCTCTTCTGAATAATATCGGTAGTGCTGAAATTAACTTCGTATGGAAGATTCGGATTATTGGGAGAAGTGCTGATGGTATAATTAACAGACCCTCCTTTTAATAACATTTCACTTAACTGACCTGGGCTGAAACCAAAATCAATCGTTTGATTGAACGTTGCAAACTGAACATCATTGGAACTTGGCGGAAGTGTTCCTGTAGGCAAGTCAAAGCTTGTATTGAAAGAATTATTCGGCGATAACGTAAATAAATCACGTATTCCTCTTGATGGATATGTTTGTGTATAGGAAAAGTAAAGCAGCCCGTCTGAATACGTTTTGAGATACGATGAGTCAAGTGATGATGCCAGGTCGAGCACTCCGATATTTCCGGTTGCAAGAGGCAGCGCTAGTGTCGGGCTGATCGTTACAGAATTAAGATCATAATCCTTACTGTTAATACACGAAATGGCCGTCAAAACGAAGAAAATGAGGAGGAAACGATAAAGCATGAGAGAGGTTTTGGTGGGCATTTATCTAATCCAAGATAAGAGAAGTAACCTACTATCCCAACGCCCCACGCTTGATTTCTTCCACAACGTCCGGATCTAAAAGTGTAGTAGTGTCACCCATATTGCTCATATCCCCCTCCCCAACTTTTCTTAAAATTCGCCTCATTATTTTTCCTGACCGGGTTTTAGGGAGACCCGGAACAAACTGAATTTTATCCGGCTTTGCGATCGGCCCAATAATTTTTGTAACAATATCTTTGATCTCCTGACGAAGTTTATCTTCATCTTTTGGTTTTTCATAACAGATTACAAACGCATAAACGCCCTGCCCTTTTATATCATGAGGAAATCCTACAACCGCTGATTCGATAACAGCCTCGTGTTCATCAATTGCATTTTCTATTTCAGCAGTTCCAAGGTTATGACCTGATACAATTATGATATCATCTACCCTTCCCGTAATACGATAATATCCTTCATCATCTTTTTTACATCCATCACCTGTAAAATACTTTCCCGGAAATGTTGAAAAATATGTCTCTTTAAAACGTTGATGATTTCCATAGATCGTTCGTGCAATAGATGGCCACGGAAATTTGATCGCAAGCCTTCCTTCAATTGAATTTCCTGAAAGCTCATTGCCTTTTTCATCCATTACAGCAGGCTGAACTCCCGGCAACGGAAACGATGCGAACGCAGGCTTAAGATTTGTAATATTTGCAATAGGTGAAATCATAGATCCGCCTGTTTCAGTTTGCCACCATGTATCCACGATCGGGCAGTTATCCTTTCCAATATTTTTACTGTACCAATGCCATGCCTCCTCATTAATTGGCTCTCCAACAGATCCCAACACGCGTAACGAAGAAAGATCATATTTTTCTACAAGACTCAACGGAGCCTGTTGCAATGATCGAATAGCAGTCGGTGCTGTATAAAAAATATTTACTTTATGTTTTTCTATCACTCCCCAGAATCGTCCCATGTCTGGCCATGATGGAACACCTTCAAAGAGTATCGTTGTAGCCCCTTCCGAAAGTGGTCCATATAATAAATATGAATGACCAGTGATCCAACCAATATCAGCAGTACACCAGAAAACTTGTCCCGGCTTATATTGAAATACGGTTTTGAAAGTATAATTCACATACACCATGTATCCTCCACACGTGTGAACCATTCCTTTTGGCTTTCCTGTTGAGCCGGAAGTATACAGAATGAACAAAAGATCTTCCGCATCCATTTGTTCTGCTTCACATTCTGCACTTACTTTTTTAATTTCGTCATGCCACCAGAAATCCCTTCCTGATTTCATCGGAGGATTGGAGTGTGTATGCTCTAATATTATTACTTTTTCAACAATCGGAGAATGATTTAGCGCTTCATCAACAATGCCCTTCAGATTTATTTTCTTATCACCGCGAAAAGCTCCGTCGGCTGCCAAAACAATATTACAACCTGCATCATTGATCCTATCGGAAAGAGATCCAGCAGAAAAACCAGCAAATACAACACAATGGACAGCTCCAATTCTTGCACAACCAAGAACAGCATACGCTAATTCAGGGACCATTGGCATATAAATGCAAACACAGTCGCCTTTCTCGACGCCGTGCGCCTTTAGTAAGTTTGCTACTTTACAAACCTGTTTATGAAGTTCCAGATAGGTAATTTTCTTTGAATCATTTGTTGGATTTCCCGGCTCCCAGATAATGGCTATGTCGTCCCCATGTGTGTTGAGATGTCTGTCAATGCAATTTTCAGTGATGTTGAGTTTTCCCCCGATAAACCATTTCACGTCCGCTTTATGAAAATCAAATTCAAGGACTTTATCCCATTTCTTTTTCCATACGAAATCTTCTGCCACTTCTCCCCAGAATTTTTCAGGATCATCAATACTTTGTTTGTATACATTTTGATAATCACCCTGACTTGAAATCGTTTTCATACATTAAAAATTAGAGGAATAAAAGTATTGGAATACACAGCTGGAACAAACCATTTGCTATACAGGCGGAAACTCAATCGTAAATTGATTGTCTCCCAAGACTTAAAGATAACGTTAGAAGGAAGGACTATAGCTTTAAGCTGCCGCTGCTGTCAATACTTCAACTGGAACAGGCTTTGCCTCACCAAGTTCTTTTAACATCTTTCCATGGGCAACAATTGCATCCCAGAAAGTTTCCTTCATTTTATAAGGAAGGTTAAACTCTTTCGCTGTTTGTTCAACAATTGCGGAAAGATATCGATAGTGAACATGGCAAACATTAGGAAAAAGATGATGTTCTACCTGGAAATTAAGTCCACCCACATACCAGGATAAAATCTTGTTATTATGTGCGAAATTAGTAGTGGTATATAACTGATGGATCGCCCAGCAGTTTTCAAGATTTCCACTATTGTCAGGCATAGGATAAGATGTGCCTTCCACCACGTGAGCCGGCTGAAATACGATTGCCAAAATGAACCCCGCTACAAAATGCATGATCATAAATCCAGCAAGAATCTGATACCACGCAAATGGAAGTACCAGTACAGGAATTATAAATATGTATGTGATATAAAATATCTTCGTGAAGATGAGTATCGCCCATTCAGAAACGATGTTTGCTTTTTGTTTTTTTACTAAACCGTCACGGTGATAACGCGCCAATCGAAAAAAATCTTTTGCGATAACCCACACAAACGTCATAAGTCCGTAAAGAGCCCATGCATACAGATGTTGAAAGCGATGAAATGACTTGTAAGGAGAATCAGGTGACATTCGTAACACACCTCGCGGACTAATATCTTCATCCACATCATACACGTTCGTGTAGGTATGGTGTAATACATTGTGCTGTATCTTCCAATTGAAAGCATTTGCCCCCACTGAATTCAAGGTATATCCCAAAAGATCGTTGATCCATTGTTTGGTGGAATATGATCCATGATTAGCATCATGCATAATGGATAAGCCAATACCTGCAATACCAAGGCCCATTACAATGCAAAGAAGGAGATACCCCCAAAATGTTGTAACGATTCCAGTTATGCTTATCGCGTAGGGAACAAAAAATAATGATAACATAAATATGGTCTTGATTACCATCTCCGCATTTGCGTTCCTGCTAATGTTCTTAGTCTTGAAGTAATTATTAACTCGCTGACTGAGAGTGGAGTAAAATTCCTGTTGGTTTGTTCCGAACTTAATGTTATTAGTCATGCATTGAAAAGTTAGGCTGATGGTCCTTGGGTCTTGGGGAGGCCTTTTGGAAGACAGTTTACCAAATATATTCTAAATATATTCATAACGATTGTTAGGCCGTTTTATGTAGCATTTTGTTAATTATTAAGTTTTACATCATTACCAATTCTTTCAGAGATATATATTTTATTCCCGTTAGCGGATGCATAAACAAATACGACATTGATCTCAGGATGGATCTTCAAAATCCCGATTGCTTTTATATGTCCCATCGACATAAATGCCGTTGCCCACGCATCAGCGGTTGCACAATTATCGGCAAAGACCGTTGCGCTTAATAACTCATGCTGCACCGGAAATCCCGACATCGGATCAAGTGTGTGAGAATATCTTTTGCCATCGACAATGCGATAATTATAATAGTTACCTGAAGTTGTAAAACCTTTATCTCTAATAGTCACATAACCTATAAACTTGCTTTCCATTTCATCTGACGTGGGGTCCAGTATTCCGATTTGCCACGCCCTGTCTTCTAAAATATTCCTTCCCAACACGACTCCTTCTCCTCCCAGTTCAATGAAAAAATTCTCAATAGACCTGGATTTAAAAAATTCAGCAATCACATCTGCCCCATAACCCTGACCGATCGCGCTGAAGTCAAGCTGCACATGTGGATTGCTTTTCCATACGCTGTCATCATTAAAACTTATTTTTTGAAAGCCTACGTATTCACGAACGGCCATTATTTCGCTTGTATCAGGTCGGTCAATTTTTCTTGGCCCAAATCCCCACGCATTTACCAACGGCATTACAGTTGGATCGTAGGCTTCTTCCGAACCTGCAAAGACTTCTTTCGATTTCTTAAGTGGTGGCAAAAAATATGGAAGATTAAAAGTCAGTGATCTCTCACTTCTGTTGAATCTTGAAATTTCCGAAGCTGTGTCGTACGTATTAATCGATGCATTCACCAATACCAATAAAGAATCAACGGATATTTGAAAATTCCGGTTTGAATGATCGAAGTAGGTGATGTGATAGGTTGTGCTCATGGTTTTGCCTTCGAGCTTTATAGCAACCGGGATATCCGGCTTGCAAGACATCATTGTTAACAGGACGAACGGATATGCACAAAATCTAAAACGCATTCGGAAAAATAAACAAACTTGCTAAGCTTCGAGACTTTAACGAATTTTTGAAACACATAGACATAGAACGCATAGACGGCTTTGTAGGATTTTTTCGATGACAACATGGGCTATCTTTATTGATGAAAAACACCAACAAAGGCGTAGCTTTGAAGGCCAACCAGATCGATGCGCGAAGATTATTTAAAACCTGACAACGGAAGCCTTAACGATGCTGAAAAAGACGTTGAAAGGGCCTTGCGCCCACTCAGCTTCGAAGACTTTACGGGTCAGCAAAAGATCGTGGATAATATTAAAGTGTTCACGCAGGCTGCCAAGCAACGCAATGAGGCTTTGGATCACGTCTTGTTACATGGGCCTCCAGGTCTTGGTAAAACAACATTGTCATTTATTATCGCAAACGAACTCGGCAGCAATATTAAAATTACATCCGGCCCGGTATTGGATAAACCTGGCGATTTGGCCGGACTTCTTACAAATCTTGAAACAAACGATGTTCTTTTCATTGATGAGATCCATCGGCTTAATCCGATCGTAGAAGAGTACCTCTATTCTGCCATGGAGGATTATCGCATCGATATTATGCTTGATAGCGGACCGAATGCAAGATCTGTTCAGATTAATTTGAATCCGTTTACATTAATAGGAGCTACAACCCGCGCCGGGCTTCTTACTTCTCCACTACGAGCGAGGTTTGGAATTACTGCGCGACTGGAGTATTACGATTCTGCACTGTTATCAAAGATTGTAAAACGTTCTGCGGACATTCTTGCCTCGCCTATTGATAAGGATGCAGCGTTTGAAATTGCCAGAAGAAGTCGTGGCACACCACGCATTGCCAATAATCTTTTAAGAAGGACGCGTGACTTCGCACAAATTAAAGGTGATGGAAAAATTACGATGCCGATTTCTCAAATGGCATTGAAGGCACTTGACGTGGATGAGAATGGTTTGGACGATATGGATAACAGGATACTCACCACGATCATAGAAAAATTCAAAGGTGGGCCTGTCGGTCTTTCAACGATCGCTACTGCAGTTGGAGAAGAAGCCGAGACCATTGAAGAAATGTATGAGCCGTTTTTAATCCAGGAAGGATATTTAAAACGTACTTCACGCGGACGAGAAGCAACCGCTATTGCCTATAAACATCTTAAGATCGCGCCACCTGCATCCCGAAGCCAGGGATTATTTGACTGACAATATTTTAATGTTGAAATAATGATGACTATCAGTCAACATACACAACTTGTAAAATCTCTTTCGCACAAACTTGGTTTCAGTTTTTGCGGTATTTCGAAAGCAGAGTTTTTAGAGAAAGAAGCAACTCAGCTTGAAAAATGGCTTCTCAGGGGTTATCAGGGAAAGATGGATTACCTCGAAAATCATTTTGATAAACGACTTGACCCGCGATTACTTGTGCCCGGAGCAAAGTCTGTTGTCAGTCTACTCTATAATTACTACCCCGAAAAAGAACTACGTGAGCTTGACAAAACCGATAGTTCATTAAAAATTGCTCGTTATGCCTATGGAGAAGATTATCATTTTGTTGTTAAAGACAAGCTAAAAGAATTACTCGATCAACTCCGCGAAAATATTGGTGAAATAGATGGCCGAGCGTTTGTTGACTCTGCACCTGTAATGGAACGTGCTTGGGCTGCGAAAGGTGGATTAGGTTGGACTGGGAAAAACAGTTTACTTCTGAACCGATCGATGGGAAGTTATTTTTTTATTGCTGAACTGATCATTGATCTTGAATTGGAAAGTGACGGACCTATCAAAGATTATTGCGGATCATGTACTGCTTGTATGGATGCTTGTCCTACGGATGCGATAACAGAACCGTATGTTGTCGATGCCAGTAAATGTATTTCTTACTTCACGATAGAATTAAAAGAAGATATTCCCAAAGAAGTAAAAGGTAAATTTGAGAACTGGATCTTTGGCTGCGACATCTGCCAGGAAGTTTGTCCATGGAATCGTTTTGCTCAGCCTACTGCCGAACCAAGATTTCAACCTTCATCCGAGCTAACCTCTATGTCAAAAGAGGATTGGAAAGAGATTACGGAAGATGTTTTTAATAGAATGTTTAAAGATTCGCCATTGAAGAGAACGAAGTTTAATGGGCTGCGAAGGAATATTGAGTTTGTAACAAAATAGAATGTGAGAATTGAGAATAGAAGAATCATTCGCAACAACAAAATCTAAAAGCGTTTATAACGCCATTCCCGAAATCTTCGGAAAAACATTCAGAAATAAAAAAGCCCACCATTCAGGCGGGCCTTAATTTTAAAATCTCCTTAGTTTACGCTACAACAAAACAGCGATTTAAAATCGCCTGATGAGACCCGAAATTAGCATAGCACCAATTTCTAAGTTCCTGCACTTCTTCACTGATCAACATTTTGATCGCTTTCCGCAGCTCTTTCTCAAAGAGGCGTGCATCAAAACTCACACGGCTGAGCACCTTTTTGGCATAATTAAGCATGGTCCGATAAATTAAGTACGTTTTGTATCTGAGATACCCGAATACAACGTTGAAATTAATAAAACGATCTTTGAGTTAAAAGAAAAATTAAATTTGTCTCTTAAACTGAATTCTCCAATTCGTATATAAATGAAATTTACTTTAAAACCCATTTTTTTCATCCTCTTTGTCTTTGTTGGTTCTAAGGGAATTGCGCAGAATATACAGATACAGCTTGGCCCTGATGAGATCGGAGAAAATCAGGCGTGGACAATTTCCGTTAACGTTACCAACGAGCAATTAAAGACATATTCTAATTTTCCTGACATCGACGGCCTTCGCAAAAGAGGTACCAGCACACAATCACAGACCAGCATTATCAATGGGCAAGTAAGCTCTATGCAGTCTGTTGTCATGACCTACGTACCAGTGAAGCAGGGCACATTCACCATTCCTGCATTTGCCATGAAAATCAATGATCAAGCGATAAATTCTCCTGGAAAGAGGATTAAAATCGGTGCACCGGTCCAGGTTCAAGCTAAAGATCCATTCGGAAGAGATGCGTTTAGCGATTTCTTTGGCGGTCGCGAGGAAACAGAATTTGTGGATGTGAAAGAAGATGCATTGCTCGCTCTTACTACGAGCAAAGATGAAGTGTATGTTGGCGAAGGCATCACAGCAACATTATCTTTTCTCGTTGCCGATAACAACCGTGCACCAATGCAATTTTTTGACCTGGGTCGTCAGTTATCAGACATTCTTAAGAAGTTAAAGCCCTCCAATTGCTGGGAAGAAAATTTCAATATTGAAAATATTGAAGGCGAAACGATCAATATCAATGGCAAGGGTTATACCCAATATAAGGTCTACCAGGCAACTTTTTATCCATTAAATTCTGAACCTATCAAATTTCCAAGCGTAGGACTCCAAATGATAAAATTTAAGGTAGCAAAGAATCCATCCTTCTTTGGACAGAATCGCCAGGAAGACTACAAGACGTTTCAATCAAAACTGAAAATAATTAAGGTAAAAGAGTTGCCGCCACATCCTTTGCAAAATTCTGTTGCTGTTGGAAGCTATCAGCTGGATGAAAAAATATCTACAGAACATCCTAAAGCAGGACAAAGCGTAGGCTATGAATTCAATATACTTGGTGAAGGAAATATTTCATCGGTAGAACGCCCGGAGATTACAAAAGACAACAACTTTGATTTTTACGAACCGAATGTTCAGCAAAATATCTCTCGCGAACACGGCAGAGTTACAGGTACGAAATCATTCAAGTATTTCATTGTACCGAAAGAACCGGGTGAATATCATCTCGCAAACTACTTTCAGTGGATCTTTTTTAATCCTTCAAAAAAGCAATATGATACGCTTCGATCTAAATTAACCTTGACCGTTGATGGTGAAAGTCAACGCAACGCAGCAATTCAAAGCACAGATCTTGGTTCATTTTATGATCGCATTGAAATCGCTGATAATGTACTCCACTCTACTGCTCAAACAAGCTGGATCAAAATATCAATGAACATTCTGATCGTTGTGGTGCTGGTAGCATCTGCCTGGCTGATCTTTGCTTCACGGCGCAAAGCATAATGTTCGCGGTTAATAAATACCTTTGACCATGAGTAACTCATACGGAACGTTATTTAGGATAAGCACTTTCGGCGAATCGCATGGTCCAGCCATTGGCGTTGTAATCGATGGATGCCCCGCAGGTTTACCAATCGATGAAGTTTTCATTCAATCAGAACTCAATCGCAGGAAACCAGGTCAATCAAAGATCACAACACAACGCAAAGAGGACGATACATTTAAAGTTTTGTCGGGCATTTTCGAAGGTAAAAGTACGGGGGCGCCAATCGCATTGGTGATTGAAAATGAAGATCAGAGAAGCAAAGATTACAGTCATTTGGAAAATACGTTTCGCCCATCTCATGCTGACTTCACCTATCAGGAGAAATATGGCTTAAGAGATCATCGTGGCGGTGGAAGGAGCTCTGCACGGGAAACCGCTGCAAGAGTTGCAGCAGGAGCTGTTGCCAAATTGTTATTACACAATTTTGGAATAACAATTTCAGGCTTTGTTTCTCAGGTTGGAGACATTGCTGCTCCCCATTACACTGAATTAGATCTTGACAAAACAGAAGATAACATTGTTCGTTGTCCGGATCCGGTAACAGCTGAAAAAATGATCGCATTGATCGAGCAGGTGAGATTGGATCGTGATACCATTGGAGGACGTGTTACATGTGTTATTAAAAATGCTCCCGTTGGATTGGGGGAACCTGTCTTTGATAAGCTTCACGCAGAACTTGGAAAGGCGATGTTAAGCATCAATGCAGTGAAAGGTTTTGAATACGGAAGTGGCTTTGACGGAATCAAACTGCGCGGCTCTCAACACAATGATGAGTTTATAAATAAGGACGGAAAGATCGGCACTAAAACAAATCATTCCGGTGGCGTGCAAGGAGGAATCAGCAACGGGGAGGACATCTATTTCAATGTCGCATTCAAGCCTGTCGCTACGATCATGCAAGACCAGCAAAGCCTTAATAAGGATGGTAATATTGTTACCGTTTCAGGCAAGGGACGTCACGATCCTTGCGTAGTGCCCAGGGCTGTACCAATTGTGGAGGCGATGTCGGCATTGGTAATGGCAGACCTTTTACTGCGAAATAAAGCGTCTAAAATCTGATTGAGTTGCTCGCGCCAAATTAAGCGGGTATTATTGAAGCATCTTTTTCGGTTATCTTGCGAAGAGAGTGCCAGTGAAATTTATTATTAATTCAGCCATGGAAGTAACTACCGCCCCTGCTAAAAAAAGTAAACTCGCATTATATATTATCATCGCCTTGATTGCAGGTATTGTACTTGGCTTTACATTAAACAAGACCTACTTAGCGGACGAAAATAAAAAGTTATCAGAACTTGATGTTACTATCGAACAGGTAAAAACTCAAATGCATGGCACGACTGACAGCATCGCGCTTACTCCTCTTCAGGCACAAAAGAAATCCTTAAGCAAAGAAAGAAATGCAGTTTTATCAGCACGTGAACATAAGGTTGAGCCTTTTTCATTACTGGCAGATATCTTTCTTCGATTGATCAAAATGATTGTTGCTCCGCTTGTATTCACAACATTGGTTGTTGGCGTTGCAAAGCTTGGAGACATTAAAGCCGTTGGGCGCATCGGAGGAAAAACATTATTATGGTTTATTGGCGCATCACTCATGAGCCTTTTGCTTGGAATGATACTTGTGAATTTCTTTCAACCAGGCATCGCAATGAACCTTCCGCTTCCTGATCTAACAGATGAAAGTGGAATTACCAAAACAGCATTATCACTTAAAGAATTTTTATACCACGTATTTCCAGCCAGCGTGATCGAATCAATGGCGAAGAACGAGATCTTGCAAATTGTTGTCTTCTCACTTTTCTTTGGAGTTGGCACTGCTGCTATTGGTGAACAGGGAAAGATCGTGATAAAAGCAATAGACGCCATTGCTCATGTTATTTTAAAAGTCACTGGCTATGTGATGTACATTGCGCCGATCGCTGTTTTTGGTGCTATGACTTCAATCATTGCCAAACAGGGATTGATTATTTTAAAGACATACTCAATTTTCATTGGAGAATTTTACTTTGGCCTTTTAACACTGTGGATTTTACTAGGTGTGGCCGGCTATCTGGTTGTTGGAAAGCGAATTATTCAACTTCTAAAAAGAATCAAAGAGCCAATCTTACTTGCCTTCAGTACAAGCAGTAGTGAAGCAGCATTTCCAAAAACAATGGAGGAGCTTCAGGGATTCGGTTGTAAAGACAAGATCGTAAGCTTTGTTTTACCACTGGGATATTCATTCAATCTTGATGGAAGTATGATGTACATGACATTTGCTTCTTTGTTCATCGCGCAATCATACGGCATTGACTTACCGTTAGGAACTCAAATAAGTATGCTTCTCGTGCTGATGCTTACAAGCAAAGGAATTGCGGGTGTGCCAAGAGCATCGCTTGTAGTGATTGCAGGAACGTTGTCCACTTTCAATATCCCCGAGGTAGGATTAGCGCTTTTATTAGGGATCGATCCGTTGCTCGATATGGGTAGAAGTGCTACGAATGTTGTTGGGAATAGTGTTGCTACCGTGGTAGTGAGCAAGTGGGAAAACGCTCTCGAAACTCCGGCAACAGTATCCTAAACTCTTGATGATTTAACTGGAGACTGAACCTTAAATCGCTAAATTTGTTGAATCTTTAAATCGAGAAATCATGCTACAAGCTGCCCCAAAAGCCATTTCAGTTTATTTGGAATCGAATCCCAATCCAAATTCAATGAAATTTGTGATAAGCGAAATGCTGGTTCCGGAAGGGATGAGCTTTGATTTTCCTACACAGGAAAGCGCTAACCATGCACCCTTGGCGCAAGAGTTATTCATGTATCCTTTCGTTGATCGTGTGTTTTACATGAGCAACTTTATCACTGTAACGAAGAAGGAAGAAGTAGAATGGATTGAAGTTCAATCAATCGTTCGTGATCATATTCAGAAATTTCTGGAATCAGGAAAATTAATAATAGATCAAAGGGCTCCTGAAGACGCACCGGCACAAGAAGAAACGGAAACGATCAAAAAAATCAAAACAATCCTCGACGATTACATACGTCCAGCGGTAGAACAGGATGGCGGCGCAATAACTTTTCATTCATTTCATGAAGGCATTGTAAAAGTTGCTCTACAGGGATCTTGCAGCGGCTGTCCTTCCTCAACAATCACATTGAAGGCAGGCATTGAGAATCTTTTCAAGAATATGATGCCCGACGAAGTGACAGGTGTTGAAGCGCTAGCTTAATTCCTTAGTATGTTGAGTCGACGTCTGCAAAGACGTTTGATAACGGATTCATAATCTTCCTGACATTCGCAGGTAACAGCGTATACCTTTCTTTACGGTGCAAACTGTATGAAAGCGTCACTACTTGTTATTATATCAAGTATTTTTTTTGCGCCAGTTGCCATCTCTCAACCAGAGCTGTCAAAGTCTAGTGTAGAAAAGATAAAAATACTCTCCTGGAACATCTACATGCTCCCGGGATTCCTGTCACCCGGGAAAGTACCGCGAGCGGAAGCAATTGGAAAGCTTCTCGCCTCGAGTGACTACGATGTCATTGTCTTCCAGGAAGCATTTCACCAAAAAGCACGTAATACAATAAGCCGACTCCTGACGTCGGCTTTTCCATTTCATGCCGGACCAGCAAATCAAAAAACTTTCTCATTAAAAACGAACAGCGGAATCTGGATCTTCAGCAAATATCACATTTCACAAGTTCACTCTATCATTTTTAAAACATGTTATGGTATGGATGCGTTGTCCCGTAAAGGCGCATTGCTGATTGAGGTGATGGTGAATGACAATCCCGTTCAGATTGTGGGAACTCATTTACAAAATGCCGGCGACGATTGGAGAAAACAACGTCAGTGCGCTGAACTTTACGATCGTTTGCTTAAAAAATATGAGCGAATTGGAATCCCTCAAATTGTTTGCGGTGACTTTAACATTGAACGTCACGGAATCAGTAACAATTATCAATCGATGCTGCAAACGTTGAATGTTGATGATGGGGAATTAAGCAGCGAAAAGAAATATAGTTACGATGGAACAACCAATGATTTGCAATCAACCTCGGGCACGCAGCAAAATCTTATTGATTACATCCTGATCCGTTCAAACCAGGCATTTGTATCAAGTGATCGAAGAATCCAGGTCTATCAACAGCGATGGCATAACGAACATCAGGATTTATCTGATCACTATTCAGTGGCAACAGAAATCTATTACCAGAGTCGACCCGCAGTGTACACGGTATCGATTCCTGGTAACAGATAGCTTGAACCTGACGACTTCACCACCGACAAGATCTTAGGATCAATTTCCTTATTCATTGTATTAGTCAAGTACTTTACTTCTATTGTTTTCAAAATTGTAAACAAACAGATTGCCTGGCGATTTTGAGCTGCTTACTTAAAATGACATAAGCTTTCACTGTCAGAAATAGTTATTCCTGTGAGGGAAAAAATGCTTTGTGCAAAACGTATTTTTTGAAAGAGTTTATGCCTTAAAAAATGGTAATTTTGGCTCGTATGATTCAAATTCAATCTTTTACGTTTAATCCCTTCCAGGAGAACTCCTATATTCTTTTTGATGAAACGAAAGAAGCTGTGATCATAGATCCAGGCTGTTATGAAAGGGAGGAGCAAAAGGAACTAAGAGAGTTTATAGAGCGAGAGAAGCTAACAGTAAAATTATTGTTAAATACCCATTGCCATATCGACCACGTTCTGGGAAATGATTTTGTAAAACATCTTTACAATGTTCCATTTTTAATCCATACCAATGAATTAAAAATATTGAAAGCTGTTCCAACATACGCTTCAAACTACGGCTTCCCTCTTTACAAGGAAGTGTTACCGGATGGAGAACTTAAAGAGGGTGAATCTGTAAACTTTGGAAATAGCTCGCTTGACATACTCTTTCTTCCGGGGCATGCTCCGGGGCACGTTGGTTTCTATGATCCAAATCAAAAATTTGTAATCGGTGGTGACGTGTTGTTCTATCATTCTATCGGGCGGACAGACCTGCCAGGTGGAAATCTTGAAACGTTGATATCAAGTATTCACAAAAAACTCTTTATACTTCCCGAAGATGTTCTTGTCTATCCCGGACACGGACCTAAAACATCCATTGGCGAAGAGAAAAATAATAATCCATTTTGCGCCCTTTCCCTGAAATGAAAATATTACGTCACTTACCAAACGCACTCACTTGCGCAAACCTACTCTGCGGATGCGTTGGAATTATTCTCATACTAAATCCCGATGATACATTTTACGATAATACAGCGTATGCCTCTTACTTTGTTTGGGCTGCTTGTGTATTTGATTTCTTCGATGGATTTGTCGCAAGATTACTCCACATAAGTTCAGCCATTGGAAAAGAGCTTGACTCACTGGCTGATATGGTGAGCTTTGGTGTACTTCCATCTCTTTTAATGTACCGAATGATAAGCGCTATCTCACCGAGTACTTATCTTCCATTCATCGCATTATCTCTTGCAATCTTCTCCGCACTACGATTAGCTAAATTTAATATTGATGAAAACCAAAAAGATTCATTCATTGGCGTACCGACTCCGGCAAATGCCTTATTCATTACATCATTGGTATTTCTAAAATCTCCATTCGACGCGTTTCTTTCCTGGGATCTTTTCCTGGTTGCGATCACCATTATTTTTTCATATTTACTTGTGTGTCCCCTGGAATTATTTGCACTTAAATTCACGAATTTCACCTGGGGAAATAATAAGCTTCGGTTTACTTTTATGGCCTTTGCCGTATTATTGGTTGGGATTTGGCAGGCGGCGGCCATTCCGTTCATTATACTTTTGTACATATTGTTATCGTTATTGACACGCTGGATTAGACTCTGATATTTTGAAGTATTTTTTAACAGTATTCTTCTGCATCGGAACTCTATTTGCGAGGGGGCAGAGTTCATCTGTACTTTCCTCGGGGAAGTGGTATAAAATTTCTGTTGCGGCTGATGGCGTTTACAAAATAAATTATGATCTGTTGAAGAAAATTGGAATCAATTCCGATGCAATCAATCCGCAGAACATCAAACTATACGGAAGCAACAACGGAATGCTTCCCCAACCGAATAGTGCTACACGCATCAATGATCTACAAGAAATCGCAATTTTTACAAAAGGAGCAGATGACGGAAAATTCAATAAAGAAGATTACGTATTATTCTTTGGACAAGGTCCCGATAATTATCAGTTAATACCATCCAACGGAATTTTTCAATATCAGAATAATCTCTATTCAGACAAGAATTTTTACTTTATCACCGTTGCTGACGCAGGAAAAAGAATGCTCACTACTAAAAGTGTCAGTGGTAGCTTTCCGGTTATAACGGAGTTTGATGATCTGGCTTACTTTGAATCAGAAAAATCCAACGATCTTCATTCCGGACGTGATTGGTTTGGCGAACAATTCGATACAAAAACAGAGTATACTATCCGGTTTGATCTCTCCGGTGTTGTTGACAACTCCCCAGTCAAGGTCGTATCCAATGTTATGGCCCAATCCTTTTTAGAATCTTCCTTCCAAATTTTCCTCAATGATGTTCAAATTGGTGAGCAGAAAGTCCAGCCAATATTTAATTCCCAATACGCCATCAAAGGAATTGAACGAACAGACACTATCACCACTACTTCGACAATTGTCAACGCAGCGACACGTACCAACCAGGATCTGAAAATAAAATTTACAAAGGCGACAACCGGCAGATCACTCGGATACCTGGATTATTTATTATTACAGACAAAAAGAAAACTGGCCTTATATGGTGACCAGACTATTTTTCATTCCATTAAAAGTCTTGAACAATCTATCTCACAGTTTAGTATTACTAACATGACTCCGGATGGAATAGTCTGGGACGTAACAGATCCATTCAATGCGTCAATAAAAGAAACATCAATAACCTCCGGTATTTGCACGTTTGCCAGCAACTCTACTGCGATAAGAAAATACGTTGCCGGCTCGAATAAGAATTATTTAACTCCGGTAACGGAAGGCGAAGTGCCAAATCAGGACCTTCACGGCATCTCTTCATTGGAGTTGTTGATCATAACCGCTCCAGAATTTCTTTCTGAAGCCGAACGACTTGCCGCTTATCGCAGCGCCGCATCTTCAATAAAAGTTGTAGTGGCCACCACCACTCAGATTTATAATGAGTTTTCAAGCGGAAAGCAGGACGTAACTGCGCTTCGTGATGCCGTACGATATTTTTATAAGAACAATTCAGGAATCAAAAACCTTTTGTTATTTGGCCGTGGATCGTATGACTATAAAAATTATCTGTCATTCAATAAAAATTTTGTTCCAATCTATGAATCCCGCAATTCATTAAGTCCTCTCGAAACATATTCATCCGATGATTACTTCGGGTTCCTGGAAGTCAATGAGGGAAATTGGGGTGAAGATCCAATTGAAAATCATACACTTGATATTGGTATCGGACGATTACCAGTCAAGAAAATTCAAGAGGCAAAAACAATTGTTGATAAGATTATTCAATACGAAAACCAGAATTGGGGCGATTGGAGAAAAGAGATTTTGTTTGTAGCCGATGATGGTGATTTTAATATTCACCAAATTCAGGCAGATGAAATGGCCGAAGACCTGGAATTCAATCATCCTGAATTTAATGCTAAAAAGCTATATTTAGATGCTTTTAAACAGGTTAATAGTAAAATTGGCCAGGTATCACCAGAGGCTACCTCAGAACTTACCAGCAGTGTCCGCAATGGTGTTGCGATCGTAAACTATACAGGACATGGTAATGAGCAACAGTTGATGCAGGAGCATATTTTCGATCCGATCATTCTGGATGACTGGACAACATCGCCTCGTTATCCTTTGTTGGTGACCGCTACCTGCGAATTTGGACGAAATGATGATCCGGGACTTATCTCAACTGCAGAATTATCTCTCTTTAGAAATCTCGGTGGATGCATTGGATTACTAACCACAGCACGACCTGTTAATTCAGGAACAAACTTCACACTAAACAAAGCATTTTATAAATCCCTTTTTATAAAAAATCAAAATCAATTCAGAGATCTTGGGTCGATAATGCGCGACACCAAGAACACAAGTATTAGCGGTGTATCAAATCGAAATTTCTCTCTGTTATCTGATCCATCGATGAAAATTGTATTGCCTTCTCCGGAAGTAAAAGTCACACAAATTAAGAATATTTCTTCCGCCTCAGATACGTTGAAAGCATTATCAAAAATAAAAGTCACGGGGTCTGTCTATTTCAATGGAACTCCAGT
>Ga0123336_10001108_pt1 | contig 25321 bp, 22 predicted proteins | sample SSSSmetaG_FD_96466 | JGI IMG/M metagenome (GOLD analysis project Ga0123336, IMG submission 96466) | Glacier valley bacterial and archeal communities from Borup Fiord, Nunavut, Canada, to study Microbial Dark Matter (Phase II) - ​SSSS metaG | ecosystem: Environmental > Aquatic > Freshwater > Ice...
CCTCGCGCCTCCACGCGGTCCACGCCGCCTGGACGAGCGTGCGCGCTGCTTCGCTTTGCCAGCGACCGACGGCAGCCGGTGCGCGAGACGGCGATCCGCGCGCTGCCCTGGCTGGACGGCGGCCAGGGCGTGCCGGTGCTACTGGCGTGCCTCGACGACGCGCGCGTGCGCTGGGCCATCTACGCGCTCCGCCAGGCGTTCTCCGAGATGAGGCGCGAGCGCGTGCTCGCGTACCTGCGCGCGACGCCGACCTCGAAGGTGACGGTCGAGAAGGAGGTGGTGCGCCTCCTCGGTGAGCTCGGGGGCCGCGAAGCCTAACAGGAGCTCATCGCGCTCGATCAGAAGGAGGATCTCCATCGCGACGTGCGCATCGCGCTGCTGCGCGCGGTCGGGGACCACCTCGAGCGCCCCGAGACCTGGCTGATCCTCGAGCGCGCGCGCACCCGGACTGGGTCGTCGCGTCCAAGCTCGCAGATGTTCCGCTGGGGCGGCTGTCGCTCACCGCGCAGGACCGCGTCGTCGAGCTCCTCGTGCGCGTCCTCGGCCGCAAGGAGCCGGAGGCACGGCTCGATCTCCTGAAGCGCTGCGCGTACCTCTCCGTGACCGGCGGCAAGCGCACGCTGCTGCGCGCCCTCATCGCGCACCTCGGAGCGCCGCGCCCCGACGAGGCGCTCGCCGCTGCGCAGGCCTTGCTGGTGCGCATGGACGAGAGCGAGGTCGAGCCGGTGATCGAGCGCCTGCGCGAGCTGTCGCATCGGCGCGAGCTGATGGTCACGCTCTTGCCCGCGTTCGCGCCACACGCCCGTTGCGGCAAGCACCTGCGGAGGCTCGCGGAGAGCCTCGTCACCATGCCCGCCCGTGACCCGCTGGCCACCGTGCCCTACGTGACGTTCGCGGGGCAGGTGTTCACGCGAAAGGACCTCGTCGCCGTCTTCGAGGATCTCGCCACGCGCGACTTCCTCCACTCCGACGCGATGGCCGCGGCGTGCGGGGCGATCGCGCGCTGCGTGGATCCTTCGAGCGTCGAGCGCGCGCTCGCCATGCATATCAACCCGCGGCTGCGGCGGCTCGCGGTGGAGGCGCTGAAGCACGCCGCAGCACCTTCGAGGGGCTGGAGCCGGGAGCGGCGTGAGAAGCTCGAGGCCTACCGGTGAAATCGCGCGCCGCTCTTGCCGCTCACCGAGGGCAGCGTCGAGACTCTCTCGAGCTCGTTCGCGAGCCTGGTCACGAAGGTCGCGCGTGACGTGGTGCTCGTCGGCCAGCCGGCGGGGCAGACGAGCCACGGTCTCCTGATCAGCGCCCACGGGATCGGCGGCACCGCGTACGTTGGCCTCAAGAAGGGCACCGCCGCCTACGCGAGCGGAATGGCGCAGGCGAAGGCCGGTCACGATCTCGCGGTCGCCGCCGGCAAGACGCACGCTGGACGCGCCTCGCCGGGCTCCCCACGACCAGCATCATCCCGGCCGCGCAGCTCGCCGCGCACGTGAGCGCGCCCGGCAAGGTCGTCCTCGTGGGCGCGAAGTACCACCTCCCGTACGTGGCCGACGGCGTGCACCTCACGAACGAGCGCTATCAGCACATGGGCGAGGACTGCGCGAAGGTCTACCGCCGCGTGATCCTCGAGGGCAAGGCGTGGGAGCCGGTGCGCCCGCACACGGTGACGCGCGCAGGCGCGGTCATCACCGTGAAGATGCACGTGCCGGCGCTGCCGCTCGTGATCGACATCACCATCGTCTCCGACCCGGGAAACAAGGGCTTCGAGTGGGCGGGGGGCGGCGAGACGATCGCGTCGGTCGCGATCACCGCGCCCGACGCCGTGGCCATCACGCTCTCCGCCGCACCGGCAGCGGCGGGCCGCCTGCGCTACGCCTTCACGGGCACCTCGGGCGCGCTGGGCGGTCCGACGACGGGACCGCGTGGCAACCTCCGCGACTCCGACGCGACGCCCTCGCGCTTTGGCTATCCGCTTCACAACTGGTGCATCCATTTCGATCAGCCAGTGCCCTGACCATTCGCGCGCGCTCGGGAACAGACCGCGGTCCGGAGGGTTCTGGTTGTCGTGAGAACAACGACCCTCCTTCATTCGACCAAGCTCGTCCTCTTGCCCATGACCGCCGCGCTCGGGCTCGCGCTCGCGTTCGCGACCGGTTGTAGCTCCGCCTCCGCGCAGCCAGCCTCCACCAACAACAACGCTCCAGGCCCTCTGCTCGTGACGGCGGTCGACGTGTCGCCGCTGGTGACGAAGGTGAAGGGCGCGGTCGTGAACATCACCGTCGATTCCTCGCGCAAGCAGGCGCGCGCCGAGTCGGACGGAGAGCCCGGGTCACCCTTCGAGTTCTTCTTCCGCGGTGGCCCGCGCCGCTCGGCACCCGGCGCGCGGCAGCAGCAGCATGCGCTCGGCACCGGCTTCCTCATCGATGCGAGGGGACACATCCTCACGAACGCGCACGTCGTCGAGGGCGCCGACGTGGTGAAGGTCAAGCTCGCCGACGAGCGCGAGCTGCGCGCGAAGGTGAAGGGCCGCGACGAGCGGCTCGACGTCGCGATCCTCGAGCTCGAAGGCTCGACGAACCTGCCCTTCGTCCCGCTCGGCTCGAGCGAGACGCTCAAGGTAGGCGAGACGGTGGTGGCCATCGGCAACCCGTTCGGCCTCGGCAACACCGTGACCATGGGCATCGTGAGCGCGAAAGGGCGCGCCATCGGCGCCGGCCCCTACGACGATTTCATCCAGACCGACGCGTCGATCAACCCCGGCAACAGCGGCGGTCCGCTCTTCAATGCCCGCGGCGAGGTCGTGGGCATGAACACCGCGATCAACCCGAACGGGCAGGGGATCGGCTTCGCGATCCCGTCCGACGAGCTGAAGCGCGTCATCGATCCGCTGCTCCAGAACGGCCGCGTCGACCGCGGTCAGCTCGGCATCCGCATCCAGGACGTCGACGCCGCGAAGGCCGCGGCGGGCGCCGACACGCGCGGCGCGCTCGTGGGTGAGGTCATGGAGAACAGCGCCGCCGCGCGCGCAGGCCTCCGGCAAGGCGACGTCATCGTGAGCGTCGACGGCACGGTGATCCCGCACGCGCGCGATCTCTCGCGAGCGGTGGGACGCCATGCGCCGCGCGAGACGGTGAAGCTCGAGGTGGTGCGTAGCGGCTCGCGGGTCACGATCCCGGTCGTGCTCGACGCGCTCCCGAACGCCACGACCGACTGATCCGACCTGCTCGGCGCCTCCGCCCCTCGGGTCAGCGCGGCTGCTGCGCGGGGCCCTTCGGGAGCGTGAAGCCCGGCGGGAGGCCCGGGCGACCTCCGCCGACGGTGCCCGGCGTGCCGAAGCCCTGGAGGCCGCCGAGCATCGCGGTCAGGTCGAGCACCTGGAAGTCTGCGGGCACGACGAAGCGTGCGTCATCGAGCTTCTTCTTCTCGATCTTCGTCGCTTCCATGCGCGTCGTCTCGACGTTCTTGTCGTCGTACGCGATCACCCGCAGCGGGAAGTGGTTCAGATCCGACGCAGCGGCGGCCAGCGCTACCTCCGGGGAGGTCATTCCGAGGTCCGAGAGATCGATCCACTTGATGCCCTCGGCGACGCACATGTCCGCGCGCGAGGTCTTGGAGGTGACCTTCCAGTTCTCGCAGGTGTAGCCCGCGATCACCTCCTTCTTGCCGGTCTTCTCCACCTTCGGCGGCTCGGTGAGGATCGCGCCTCCGCCCGGCTGGCCCGGCGTGCGCGCCGCGCGCTGGGCCCTGGCCTTCTCGAAGTCGATGACCATCGCCTGCTTGCGCGCCGGGACGAGCACGAATGCCTTCTTCGCCGGCGGATCGATCAGGATCGCGCCGCCCTGCGCGAGGAGCGGGTTGTCGGCGGCGCCCTGGTTCGTGATGTCGAGCCGCGCCTTCGGGCTCTTGATCCCGAACACCATCGTCGCGGGGTTCGGCTTGCCCTTCGGCGTCACGAGCATCGTGATCTCACCCTCGAACGTGCCGCCGAGGAACGAGAGCGCGCCCTCGCCAGGCGCCGTGCCGCCTTCGTCACCGCCGTCCTTCTTGCCCAGCCCGAGTTTGTCGCACGCGAGCGTGCTCAGCAACATGGGGCCGCAGAGGAGAACGGCAGCGACGAGGCGAGCGCTCATCCGTGCCCGCCTTTGACCGCCTCGATGCGGGCGAGGAGCAGATCGCGATGGAGCTTGAGCGCGTTCGGCATCGCGGGGCCGAGGCTGTCGAAGAACTCGCCGTAGGAGAGGATCTCCTTCTCCCACTCGTCGAGGTCGATGTTCGTGGCCTCGTCGACCTTCTCGTGCGCGATGTCGAGGCCGGAGAGATCGAGGTCGCCCGCCTTCGGCACCCACCCGAACACGGTCTCCTGACCGCCGACGCGGAGGCGCGCGCGATCGACGACCCACTTGAGCACGCGCATGTTCTCGCCGAAGCCCGGCCAGAGGAACTTGCCGTCCTTGCTCTTCCTGAACCAGTTGACGAGGAAGATCTTCGGCGGGTTCGTGATCTGCGATTGCATGCGCAGCCAGTGCTGGAAGTACTCGCCCATGTTGTAGCCGCAGAAGGGGAGCATCGCGAACGGGTCGCGGCGTACGATGCCCACCTTGCCGGTGGCGGCGGCGGTGGTCTCGGAGCCGAGCGTGGCGCCGAAGAACACGCCGTTCAGCCAGTTGAACGCCTGCATGACGAGCGGGATGGTCGTCGCGCGGCGACCGCCGAAGATGATCGCGCTGATCGGGACGCCGTCCGGATCGTCGGCGAACTTCGACAGCCAGGGGTTGTTCTTCGCGGGCGCGGTGAAGCGCGAGTTCGGGTGCGCCGCCTTCTCGAGCGACTTCGAGGTCCAGGGGTTGCCCTTCCAGTCGATGACCTCGGCAGGGATCGGGCCGTCCTTGCCCTCCCACCACACGTCGCCGTCGGGCGTGCGCGCCACGTTGGTGAAGATCGTGTCCTTCATCACGGTCTTCATCGCGTTCGGGTTCGACTCGTAGCTCGTGCCCGGCGCGACACCGAAGTAGCCGTTCTCCGGGTTGACCGCGTAGAGCCGACCGTCCTCGCCGACCCTCATCCAGGCGATGTCGTCACCGACCGTCCAGATCTTCCAGCCCTTGAAGCGCTTCGGCGGGATCATCATCGCGAAGTTCGTCTTGCCGCAGGCGCTGGGGAACGCCGCGGCCACGTAGGTCATCTCGCCTTCGGGGCTCTCGACGCCGAGGATCAGCATGTGCTCGGCGAGCCAGCCCTCGGTCTTGCCGAGGTAGCTGCCGACGCGCAGCGCGAGGCACTTCTTGCCGAGGAGGACATTGCCGCCGTACCCGGAGCCGACGCTCCAGATCGTGTTGTCCTGCGGGAAGTGGCAGATGTAGCGGCGCTCCGGGTTGCAATCGAGCGTCGAGTGCAGGCCGCGGTTGAAGTCGTTGACGTTCTCGCTCGCGTCGAGCATCTCGAGGGCCTGGCGGCCCATGCGCGTCATGATGCGCATGTTGAGGACGACGTAGATGCTGTCGGTCAGCTCGAAGCCGACCTTCGAGAGCTTCGAGCCCTTCGGCCCCATGATGTACGGCACGACGTACATCGTGCGGCCCTTCATCGAGCCGTCGAACAGCTTGCCGACCTTCGCGTAGGCCTCGGCGGGGTCCATCCAGTTGTTGGTGGGGCCCGCCTCGTTCTTGGTGGGCGTGCAGATGAAGGTGAGGTTCTCGACGCGCGCGACGTCGTTCGGGTTCGAGCGGTGCAGGTAGCAGCCCGGGAGCTTCTCCTGGTTGAGCGGCTCGAGGATCTTCAGCTGCACCGCCTCGGCGGTGAGCCTCTTCTTCTCCTCGTCGGAGCCGTCGCACCACACGATGTGATCGGGCTTCGTGAGGGCGGCCATCTCGGCGACCCACTTGATGAGATGAGGGTTGCTGGTGAGAACCTTACCGCTAGCATCCACGGGGTTGCCGGACGACGTCATACGGCGGCTTTTACCGCAGGTTCAGCGCGGGCGCAAAGCTGCTATCGCAGGGAAATCATGAAGACCATCCGCCTCGAAGGACCGGGAAAGAATTCGCTCTCGACCGATCTCATGGAGCGCACGCTTTCGGCGGTCCGCGAAGCGGGTGACGCACCTGTGTTCCTGACCGGCGCCGGGGATGCCTTCTCCGCGGGGCTGAACCTCAAGGAGATCGTCGCCCTCGACGAGCAAGGCCTCGGGAAGTTCCTCGGCGTGCTCGAGGACCTCGTCCAGGCGCTCTACGAGCATCCCGGGCCGACGGTCGCATTCGTGAACGGTCACGCCATCGCGGGAGGGTGCGTCATGGCGCTGTACTGCGACGTTCGTGTCATGACGCCGCGGGAGGGCGCGCGCATCGGGCTCAACGAGGTGGCGATCGGGCTCCGCTTCCCGCCGCGCACCGCGAAGATGTGCATGAACCGTGTCTCCGGACCGTCGCTCTCGCGCGTTCTGCTCGAGGCCGCGCTCTACCCCGCGAGCGAAGCGTTGGCGCTCGGGCTCATCGACGTCATCGGTGACGAGGCCGAGGCGCTCGCCCGCCTCGAGAAGCTCGCCGCGCATCCACGGGACGCGTACGCGGCAGCGAAGCGCACCCTGCGAGCTTCGCTCGCGGTGCCCGAGGCCGAGCAGCGGCGCTTCGTGACCGACGTAGTCCCGAAGTGGGCCGCGCCCGAGCTGAAGGAGCGGCTGACGGCCCTGCTCAAGAAGTAGTCAGTCCACGAACTCGATGATGATCCGCGAGAGGATCGCGTCGTCCGCGTAGACCTCGTCGATCAGATCGCTGTCGGTCAGTGTCTCGAGCACCGCCTTCACCGCGGCCTTCGGCGGGCGGATCGAGAGCAGCGGCATCAGCTTCGTGGCCATCGCCTCGGCGGTCGCGCCCTCGGCGAGCTCGATCTGGTTACGGTCCAGCAGGAAGCGCATGAGGAGCATGGGCGGCGAGTTCGGCGCGGCCGCCTGCTCGGCGCCGCTGGCCGGGGCGTCCTCGTCTTCCTCTTCCTCTGCCTCTTCGCCGTCGCGCGCGAGGACCACGAGCTCCGCGAGGTTCTCCATCCAGGTGCCGAGATCGGGCGCCTGCTCCTCGACGCTCTCCAGCGATTTGCCGGCGATCTCGAACATCCACACCTTGCCGTGGACGCTGTCGACCGTGATCAGCCAGTCGTGATCGCCCGGCTCGCGCGGGATGCGATCGCTGTTCTCCTCGCGCTCCTGGACCCACACGAACGGAAAGACCTCGACCTGCGTGGCGCCCTCGCCGTCGGGCTTGCGCCGGTACGCCGATCCATCGGGCAGCATCCAGATCTGGTCGGTGCCTGCGCGCTTCACCTCGTCCAGGGTCATGAAGCGGATCTCGAACGGCGCCTCGGAGAAGCCGCCCCAGAGGATCTCGATCTCGGCGCGCAGCGCGTCGTCGAAGAGCGCCGAGTGGGTCGACTCGCCGTCGTGCCAGGCATAGAGCGCGGCGAAGGAGGGGGGAAGGGTGGCGCCGAGCTCGCGCGCCGCGCCGGTCAACGCCGCCGCGCTGGCGGGCCGCCGCAGTCCGTCACGTTCGGAGGAAAGAAGAGCGCGCTCGAAGGCGGCGAGGGATTCGGCGAGGGCCATGGAGCCGGGCACGTTACCAAAGCCGATGGCCTCCGGTCACGTCAGTGGACGGATCTTTCGCGCGAGCTCTGCGAGGCGGCGCGCCACGGCCGGCTCCTCGCCCAGGCCGCCGTAGCGGAGCGCCGCATAGCTGATCAGCGCCCGTGACGCCTCGCTCGACCAGGGCTCGCCGCCGTCGTCGAGGCGGGTCGCGAAGCGCTCCAGCGGCTCGGACGCCGTCCGCACCCATCCCGCCCGCGCGAGCGCTGTCGCGAGCGTCTCGAACGCCGGTAGCGGGCGCGCCACGGTCAAGCCCTCGTCCGGGCCGCGCTTCTCTCGACCCTGCATCGCACGCCGGATGACGAGGAGCACGATCGCCAGCGCGCCCGCGCCGAGGCCGAAGCGCGCGAGGCCGATCTGCCAGAACGTCGCGACCGTGCGATCCCATGCCCACGCCGCCACCTCGGTGGCCTGCTCCCAGCCCGACGAGCGGCTGCGGAGCGCGAGCTCGCTGGGCGGCGTCGGATCCCAGGTGTCCCAGCGCCCGTCGACCCACGCCTCGACCCACGTGTGCGCGTTGCGCTCGCGCACCACCGCGAGGCCGCTCACGGGGTTGATCTCGCTCACACGGTAGCCCGAAACGACGCGCGCGGGGATCCCCTGCGAGCGCGCGAGCAGCGCCAGGGCGGTGGCGAACAGCTCGCAATGACCCTCGCGATGAATGAAGAGGAGATCGATCACCGCATCGACGCCGCGCTTGCGCTCGACCTCGAGCGAGTAGCCGAACCCCGCGAGGTGGAGCGTGAGGGCGTCGAGCTTCTTGCGGTCGTTGTCGAGGTTTGCGGTCCACGACGCCGCGAGCGGCGCGAGCTGCGCCTGGAGCTCGGGGGTGAGCGCGACGTCGAGCGGGCCCGGACCGCGCGCCGCCGGCAGCGCGCGCCCCGCCGCGCCCGTGCAGGCCGGCCCTGATCGGAAGGAGATCTCGTTCGCGATGGCCGGCGGATCCGGATGCGCGACGCCGAAGCCATCGACCTTCACGCGTCCCGACTCGGAGCGCAGCTCGCAGGCGTCGCCAGGCAGAAACCAGCGGGCCTCGTTGCCGTGCGCGACCGGCGCTGACCGCGCCATGCGCACGCGCGTGGACGTCGCGGCCTGCGGCGCGTCCGCAGCGAGGTCGCTGCGCGTGTCGTCGAAGCTGCTCGACCAGCGCTGGTGGCGCGCGTCGTAGTCGTCGAGGACGGCGCCGCGGAGGTAGTCGACGCGCGCGCCGTCGAGACGCATCACCACCTTCGAGCTCTGGAGCATGCCGCGCGTCGAGCCGAGCTGGAGGTTCGACGAGAAGCCCACGAAGTCTTCCGGCGGCTCGTATCCCTGGAAATAGCGCGCCACCTGCCGCTCGACGACGCGGCTCGCGCGCGGGAGCTGGGTCACGAGCAGCAGCGCGACCACGGCCCAGGCGAGGCCGAGGACCAGGACCGCGCGGCTCCGGCCCTTGGCCTCGACCGGTCGTTGCGCGGCTGCGGCGCGAGCCCAGCGCTGCGGCGCGCGGAGCGTCGCGATCACCACGAGGGCGAAGACCACGCAGCCGACCCGGTAGAGCGCCGCCGGCAGCTCGATCATCCGCGACTGGCCCACCGCAGTGACCGCGAAGATCGCGAGCGCGGCGCTGGCGTGGATGCGCACGTCGCGCCGCTTGGGAACGATCCCCGCCGCCACCGAGCCGACCAGGCAGAGCACGGTCATCGTGCGCGCGAGCGCCGAGATCGACCAGCCCGGCTCATCCGTGCCCTCGGTGAGGAGGATGAGCGCGAAGAGCGCGGCGGCGGCCGCTGCCGGCGCGAACGGGACGAGGCGCTTCACCATCCAAGGGCCTCCTTGGCGGCGATCGATCGCACGAGCGCGTCGTCCACGACGAGCGTGGTGCACGAGACGCCGCGTCTCTCGATCCCGCGCTGCACGGCGCCGCGCTCCTCGCCCTCGGCGAGCGCGATCACCACCACGCTCGAGAGGCGCTCCAGATAGGGCTCGAGCCGTCGCATCAGCGCGGCGGCGCTCACCTTTGGTCCGCGCTCGACGGTGGCGAGCATGTCGAGCGCCTGATCGAGGTAGCCGAGGCTGCGGCCCACCGTCAGCTCGTGCACGCGATCGCCGACCACCAGCACGTCGACCAGCGCTTCGCCGCGCGAGAGGCGCGCGATCACGCCGGCCGCGAGCTCCACCGCCGCTTCGAGGCGCTCGGGGTCGGCGATGTCGCTGTCGAGGACCACGCCAACCCGCGTGAAGTACTCCTGCTGGTACTCGCGTACGACCGGGATGCCCGTGCGCGCCCAGCTGCGCGCGTGGAGATCGCGCACCGGATCCCCCGGGCGGTAGGGGCGGACGCCGAGGAGATCCATCGCCTCGCCGCTCTTCGATGCGAGCGCCACACCCCCGGGCTGATGGCGCATCGCGATCACCTGCGGAAGCCTCACCACGTTCGCGATGCGCGGCACGACGTGGAGCTTCACCGCCTCGCTGCTAAGGCGCGGCCCGCAAGCGAGCCCCGCCGGCACCACCGCGGCGGCGGTGAAGGGATCGAGGTGGTGGAGCCCGCGCTGCACGAAGCGCGCACGCATCGACGTCTGCGCGCGGCCTGCGTCCGGCACGATGATCTCGGCGGGCGCCTCGTCGAGCCAGGTGCCGTCCCAGGGCAGGAAGGGCCCGCGCACGCGGATCGGATGACGGGCGCGCGCTGGCTCGGCGGTGGTGCCGGCGCCGCGCGTACAGGCGATGGTGAAGGTGACGGGCTCGCCCACCGTCACGCGCCGCGGCGCATCCACGCTCATCCGCACGTGCTCGAGGCGTAGTCGGCGCGAGGCGACGATCGAGGCCGCGAGGAGGCCGGCGAATACCGAGAACAGGATGTATGCGTTGCTCCGCTGCACGTCGACGGCGAGCGCGCCCACGAGCAGCGTGACGAGCACGAGGATGCGGCCCTCGTCCGTCAGCGAGCCCCAGAAGAGCCCCAACGTGGGCATCACGACGCGCCCGATACGCGACTCGCGGAACCGATCGCGCTCTGCCTTCCCCCTGGGAATGAGGATGTGGTTCAGGCGCGCGAAGTCGATCTTCACGTCGGGACCGGCACGTCCTTGACGACGTCGGCGAGCGCGGCTTCCGCGGTGATGCCTCCGTAACGAGCCGTGCTGGTGAGCTGGACGCGGTGTGCGAGCACGGGCCCGGCGAGCGCGTGGATGTCGTCGGGGCTCACGTACGTGCGGCCCGACAGCAGCGCTCGCGCCTGCGCGGCGCGGAAGAACGCGAGCGCGCCGCGCGGGCTGATCCCCAGCTCGAGCGGCGTGGTGCGCCTCGTCTGCTGCACGATCGCCAGCAGGTACTGCGCGACCGAATGCTTGACCTCGACGTCCCGTACCTCCTGCTGGATGCGCAGGACCGTCTCACGGTTGCAGACTGCATGTACCTTGGCGAGCGGGTCCGAGGACTGCCGCGCGTAGAGCATCTCGAGCTCCGCCTCGGGCGACGGGTATCCGACGCCGATGCGCAGCAGGAAGCGATCGAGCTGCGCTTCGGGCAGGGGATACGTGCCCTGGTAGTCGGAGGGGTTCTGCGTCGCGATGACGAAGAACGGCGCCGGCAGCGGGTGGGTCGTGCCGTCGACCGTGGCCTGCGCCTCGTTCATCGCCTCGAGCAGCGCGGACTGCGTGCGCGGCGAGGCGCGGTTGATCTCGTCGGCGAGGAGGACGTTGGTGAAGACTGGCCCCTTGTGGAACGCGAAGGACCCCTCGCGCGGATCGAGCACCTGCGAGCCGAGGATGTCGGTGGGCAGGAGATCGGGCGTGAACTGCACGCGGGTGAACGTGACGTCGAGCGCGCGGGCCAGCGCCTTGGCGAGCGTGGTCTTTCCCACGCCGGGAACGTCCTCGACGAGGACGTGTCCCGCCCCGAGGAGACCGACCAGGAGAAGGTCGATCACGTCGTCTTTCCCCTGGACCACGCTCCGGAGGGCCTCACGAAGGCGACCAAGGGTCGCGGCGGTCGACGTTTGCGCGGGTGAATCCAAGCTCGAGCAAGGATACCGAATCGAATGGCCAACGATGGCGTTTCGTCCAACACTGGAGATGTCGATGGGTAGCGAGCTCGGCCGTTCAGTCCCGGTTGCCGTTCTGGCGGGCGTCCTTGCGCTCGGCGCCGGGGCCGGCTGCTCGTCGACGTCGCTGCCGAGCAACGTGCCTCCGCGTCCGGTGGCGCCCGCGCCGCCTCCCAAGGACGACGGAAAGACGGCGCAGGGCGCGGTGGGGGCCGACTCGCACTCCGCCGCGCTGGAGCAGCTGCGCATCGCGCCCACCGGTCCGAAGACCGACAAGCAGAACAGCGTCGTGGTGATGCTCCCGGACGCGCCGAACTGGACGCGCGTGCGCTTCCTCACCGTGCCCGGCCTCGTGGGCTTCCGGTACGGCAAGTCGCATCACGCGATCGTCGCGGGGTTCATCACCCATGTCGACGACAACACCGCCGAGGGCGCGTGCAACAAGAGCTTCGAGACGTGGGCGATGCCGTGGGTCGAGGCGTTCGAGGTCGATCTCAAGCACGATCCGCCCGCGGCGTTCTCGTGGGCCATTCCGGCTCCGAAGGCGCCGCCCGGTGACGCGGCGCCGAAGAAGATCGCCATCGTCGACGTCGACCCGCTCTTCGCGAAGACGGCGACCGTGCTCTCGCGCGAGAGCTACGCGGCGGCGTGGACTGCCTATCCCGCATGGGACAAGGCGTGCCTCATCGTGGGCGTCGCCATCCCCGCGCGCGAGGACGAGCCGCGCGCCCGCGAGGTGCGTGATCGGTTCGTGAAGGACGTCTTCCCGTTCGTGCGCGTCACGGCCGGGACGGAGCCGAAGGAGCGCTACTGACCGAGCCGCTACGAACGACGCGCCGCGACGTCTGGCTCGTCGTCGTGGCGGCGTTTGCGTTCGCGACGTCGGGTCCGCTCGGCAAGGTGGCCGCGGACGTCCCTGCCGTGGTGATGGCGTGCGCGCGGACCGGCATCGCGGCGGCGATCCTCGCGCTGGTGGCGCCGCGGGTCCTCGCGCGGTCGCTGCGCGCGCTCGCGCGCCGCCAGCGCGCGGCGGTGGGGCTCGCGGGCGTGCTGCTGGGCGCGCACTTCGCGCTGTTCTTCGGCGGGCTCGCGACCACCTCGTTCGCGGCGGCGGTGGCGCTCGTCTCGCTCGAGCCGATCGCCGTCGTGCTCGCGGCGTTCTTCGCGTTCGGGATCCGGCCCACGCCGCGCGAGCTGCTCGGACTCCTCGTGGCGACGGCGGGCGCGGTGGTGGTGGCCTCGGGGGCCGGTACCGGCGATCATCGCCTCGTCGGGGATTTGATGGTGCTCGCGGCGGTGGTGCTCTACGGCGCGTACGTCGCGTCGGCTCGGGGTCTGCGCGATGCGCTCCCGCCGCTCCCGTACGCGGCAGCGGTGTACGCGGTGTCGACGCTCTTCCTCTTGCCCCTCGCGCTCTACCTCGGGCTCCATGCGGGCATGCCGCGCCCCCAGTCGTCGCTCGCGATCCTGGGACTGGCGCTGATCCCGACGCTCATCGGCCACACGCTGGTGCAACGCGTGGCGCGCCGCGCGCCGCCGGTGCTGGTGGCGCTGGTCTCGCCGGGCGAGACGGTGGGCTCGCTGGCCATCGGCGCGCTCCTCCTGCACACCGCGCCCACGCCGCGCGAGGGGATCGGCTGCGCGCTGGTCCTGGCTGGCGCTACCCTGGCGGTGACCGGCCGCTCTCCGGTTCGAGAGTCGCGCGGAGTCTCGGAGTCTCCGATGCTCCGAGACTCCGACTGATCCGTTGGCGATCACTCCAGGACGGCGATGACCGGGGCGTGGTCGCTCGGGACCGAGCCCGACTTGCCCTTCTTGCGGAAGTCGCGGTCGACGTAGACGTCCTTCACGCGGGCCGCGAGCGAAGGCGAGGCGAAGAGCAGGTCGAGGCGCATGCCCTCGTTCTTGTGGAACGAGCCCGCGCGGTAGTCCCACCAGGAGAAGCCGACCGTGTCCGGATACTTCTGCCGGTAGAGATCCACGAGCCCCGCCTTCTCGAGGCGACCGACCAGCGCGCGTTCCTCGACGGTGTGGAAGATGTGGCCCTCGAAGCGTGCGCCGCCGTACGAGTCGAGATCGGTCTGGCAGACGTTGAAGTCGCCGCCCACGAGGAACGGCACGTCAGAGCCGCTCTTCTGCCGCTCCTCGACGTGCTGCGCGAGGCTCTCCAGCCACGCGAGCTTCAGCTTGTAGTCCGCATGCGCGAGCATCTTGCCGTTTGGGATGTAGACGCTCGCCACCTCGATCCCGTGCACCTTCGCGACCACGAAGCGCGCGCCTGCCGCCGCGGCGCCGGGGAGCTCGCGCATCACGATCTCGGGGCGCTCCTTCGCGAGCACGGCGACGCCATTCCAGCTCTGCTGCCCCGACAGGACCGCGTGGTACCCGGAGGAGAGCAGCTCGAGGTGCGGGAACTCGCTCTCGACGATCTTGAGCTCCTGGAGGCATACGACGTCCGGCTGGCGCTCCGCCAGCCACTCGGCGAGGCGCAGCGATCGCGCCCGGACCCCGTTCACGTTCCAGGTCGAGAGGAGCACGCCAACCCACTAGCGCGATCGGGCGCGCAGGAGAAGAGCGCTCACAGCGTGGCGCGGAGCGGAAGGATGACCTTCACCGCCAGCGCGCCGAGGCCCACGAGCTCGAGGCGAGCGTGGCGTTCGAGGCGGCGTGGAGCGCCCCGCACTGGCAAGCGAGCGAGAACACGCGCAGCCCGCGCGTGTTCGGCGCCGACGAAACCACAGGGCAACACGCGATTCACATGTCCGTCAGGCTCGCGACGCGCGGCCCCGCGCCGCGCGCCGCAGCAGTGATGCGGGCCGTGCTCAGCTCGAGGCACTTGATCGCCTCCTCGAGCGTCTTCGTCTTCATCAGCTCGCTCCGGGCCTGCTCATCGAACACCGACCGTGCGAGGCTCGCCAGCACGCACCTCGCGCTCGTAGGCCTTGGGCGGCAGGAGCAACAAGAAGACGATGCGGGCGGGGCGGCCGTCGGGTGCGTCGAAGTCGATGCCCTCGCTCGACAGCCCGAGCGCGACCACGGGGTGCGTGAGGCCTTCGATGGCCGCGTGCGGGATGGCGACGTCGTCGCCGAGGCCGGTCGAAGCGATCAGCTCGCGCTCGAGCACCGCGATCAGGGCGGGCTCGACGAGCTCGCCGATCACCTCGCGCAGCGCGCGGCCGAGCTCCTCGATCGCGCGCGCCGAGGTCGAGGCCTCGAGGCTCGGAAGGAACGCGCCGGCGCGCACCATCGCCCCCGCCGTCTCGATCGATCCGCTCCGTACGGAGAGCGGCGAGCCCGAGCCCGAGGTGTAGAGCAGGTACTTCATCATCGGCCCTGCGAGCAAAGAGGTCCCGATGGCCATCGTGACGAGCGCAACGAAGACGCGGTCGTTCACCAGCCCGGCATCCCGCGCGAGCAGCGCGAGGATGATCTCCATCGCGCCGCGGGCGTTGAGGCCGAAGCCGACCGCGAGCGACTCGCGCCAGGACATGCTGGAGATGCGCGCGCCGATGGTGCAGCCCACGACCTTCGCCACCGAGGCGATGGCGAACACGACGAGGCAGAGCACGACGTCGAGGTTCGCCACGAAGTCGACGCGCAGCGCGACCGACGCGAAGAACACCGGGGCGAAGACGTTCGTCACGAACTGCTTCACCGTCTGCTGGGTTCGCTCGCGGAGGCGCGGCGAGTCGCCGACGGCGACACCGACGATGAAGCCGCCGAGCACGGCGTGCACGCCGATCGCCTGGGTGGCGCTCGCGCCGAGGATGGCGAGCACGATCAGGAGCGAGAGAATACGCCCGGGCGCGAGATCGCGCTGCGTCTCGATCTTCGCGAGGACGCGGTCGATGAGGCGGCGTCCGATCACCAGCGCGATGACCGCGAACGCCACCGTGAGCCCGATGGTCCGCGCGAGGTGCCACAGCTCGACCGTGCCGCCTTGCATCGGCCCCAGGAGGACGCTGAAGGCGATCCAGCCGACGATGTCGTCGACCATGGCCGCCGACATGACGATCAGCCCGACGTCGGTCTTGAACAGACCGAGGTCGAGCAACGTCTTGGCGATGACGGGCAGCGCCGAGATGGAGAGCGCGACGCCGATGAACACCGCGAAGAGCCCGCGCTGCTCGGAGTGCACCAGCACCGAGTCGGGCACGAGGTACCCCAAGACGAAGCCGCCGAGCATGGGCATCGCCATGCCGAGCGTTGCCACCCAGAGCGCGCTCCGGCCGCGTTTCTTCACGATACCGAGGTCGACCTCGAGGCCGGCCACCACCAGCAGGAGCACGACCGCGACCGTCGTGTAGCCCGACAGCATCGACGCCGGCACGCCCTTGGGCAGCAAGAACGCATGCACCGAGGGCGCGAGGCGTCCGAGACCGGTCTCACCCAGCAGGATGCCCGCGACGATCTCGCCGACGACGAGCGGCAGGCCCACCGCCCGCGCGAGCTCGCCGAGCAGCCGCGCCACGCCGAGCAGCACGGCGAGCGATAGCAAGAAGACGAGCGCGTAGTGCTCGGTCACGACTTCATTCCCACGGCGCAGTCGCCACGCTCAGGCGCGGCCGATCGCCTCGCAGAGCGTTCGCGTGAACTCCTCGGTGCCGGTCTGGCCGCCGAGATCGACGGTGCGCACGCCGCTCTCGAACGTGGCGAGCAGACCCTTCTCGATCTTCGTGGCCGCGACGTGCTCGTTCAGGTGGTGGAGCATCATCACGCCGCTCTGGATGAGCGCGGTGGGGTTGGCGATGCCCTGGCCGGCGATGTCGGGCGCCGTGCCGTGCACCGCCTCGAAGACCGCGCATTCGAGGCCGATGTTCGCGCCCGGCACGATGCCGAGGCCGCCCACGAGGCCGGCGCCGAGATCACTGAGGATGTCGCCGTAGAGGTTCTCGGTGACGATGACGTCGAGCCGGTTCGCGCTCCGCACCATCTGCATGGCGCAGGCATCGACGATGATCTCGTAGGGCTCGATGCGCGGGTACTTCAGCGCGACCTTGCGAAAGCACTCGAGGAGAAGCCCGTCCGAGAGCTTCATGATGTTCGCCTTGTGGACGACGGACACCCGCTTGCGCTGCATGGTCTGCGCGTAGTCGAAGGCGTACTCGCAGATCCGCGTGCAGGCCTTCTCGGTGATGAGCTTGATGGCCTGCACGACGCCCGGCATGATCATCAGCTCGAGGCCGGCGTAGAGGTCCTCGGTGTTCTCGCGGACGATGACGATGTCGGTGCCCTCGAAGCGCGGCTCGATGCCAGGCAGGCTCCGGATGGGACGCACGTTCGCGTAGAGATCGAGCGCTTGCCGGAGCGTGACGTTGACCGAGCGGAAGCCCTTGCCGATGGGCGTCCCGATCGGGCCTTTCAGCGCGGTCTTGTTGCGGCGGATCGAGGTGAGCACCTCGTCGGGCAGGGTGGTGCCGCGCTTCTCGGCGACGGCCGCGCCCGCGTCTTGCACCTCCCACTCGATCTTGACGCCAGAGGCATCGAGGACGCGCCGCGTGGCGGCGGCGACCTCGGGTCCGATGCCGTCACCGGGGATGAGCGTGATCGTATGCGCCATGGGTCGGCGCCCACACTACGCTCCGCGGCGGTATCCTTCTACCCCAATGCCCACCCGACACCGCGTCCTCGCCAACGGCCTCGAGCACAGCGTCCTCGAATGGGCTGCCGGAGGAGCAACGAGCGCCGCCGTGGCGACCGTGGTACTCATCCATGGCTTCGCAGACGCTGGTGGAACGTGGGATCTCGTCGCCCCCACGCTCGCCAAGGCGGGCCTCCGCGTCCTCGCGCCCGACATGCGGGGCTTCGGGGAGGGCGCGCGCGTGCCGGCCGGAGCGTACTACCACTTCGTGGACTACGTGTTCGACCTCGCGGACCTGGTCGACGCGCTCGCGCCTGACAGTCCCATCGGCCTCGTCGGGCACTCGATGGGAGGCACCATCACCACGCTCTTCGCAGGGACGTTCCCCGAGCGCGTGAAGCGGCTCGTGCTCATCGAGGGCGTCGGCCCGCCGAACAATCCCTGGGAAGCCGGTCCCCTGCGCATGCGCGGGTGGATCGAGCAGGTCCGGAACGCGCGTGTTCGTGGTGAGCGCCGCATCACGTTCTCGAAAGAAGAGGCGCTGCTGCGCCTCGCCGGCAATCACCCGGGCGTCGACCCCGTGGTGCTCGAGCATCGGCTTCCGCATCTCTCGAAGGCGGCGGGAGAGGGGCGGCTCGCGTGGCTATTGGACCCGCTCCACCGCACGACGTCGCCGATGCCGTTCTTCGGCAAGTCGTTCGTCGAGTTCGCGAAGAAGGTGACGGCGCCCACGCTCTTCGTGTCGGGCGGACCGAAGGGGTACCATCCGCCGGACGAGGCGGAGCGCCTGCAGGGGTTTGCGCATCTCACGAGCGTGGAGCTGCCCGAGGCGGGGCACATGGTGCACTGGACAGCGCCTGCGACGCTCGTCGAGCTGCTGCTGGCTCACCTCGCGTGAAAGACCGCTCGGCGTGATCGGCAGGAGCGGCGCCGCACGCTTCTCGCGGACGGTTCCGCCGGCCGCCCTTGCCGCGGCTACGCGCGCCGTTCCGCGGCGGAGACGGAGCGGCCCCCGGCGGTGGGTGAGGCCGTCGTGGCGCGCGTGTCGCGGCCGTGATCCGGTCTTCGGACCGGGCGTCCCTCGCGGGTAGCGCGGCCGGATCCCTCTCCACCGTCGCTTTCTCGAAGACGCGGGGAAACCGGCGCTGCCGGCTGCCCGCCAGTCGTGGGCCCGTGCCGCTGACAGCAACGCGTGCGTGGTGAGACCGACGCGTCTCGTAGGGACGAGGACGTCCACATGCGCGCCGTTCGCGCTCGAACTTCGAGCGATCGATCGCATGGAACAGAAGCTGCTGGATGGTGCGACGGAGGTCTTGCCGCCATGCCCCGATTGCTCCGTCCCGCCCTCGTCATTCTTGCCGCTGCTGCCGCGACGTCTGCGTGCTCCGCCGACGGCGGCTCCGAAACGGTGAAGTTCGGCACGTTCCCCGACGCCCCCCGCCTCTCGTCCCCGCGCCGGCGAGCGCCCCTCCCGAGCGCGAAGCTGCGGTCGTCCCGGACCGCGCTGCCGAGAAGAAGTTCACGGTTCCTGCCGCGCCGCTCGCCCTCGCCGACATCCGACCGTCGCCGGCGTACGTCGACCCGGGCAGCGGCGAGCGGATCGGCAAGGCTTCGGAGGCGCTGCGCACCGAGGAAGGCCAGTCGCCTCCCGGCGGCGCACGCGAGACTCTTTACATCGCGGACGGAAGCGGCGGCAATTGGCTCGGTGGCTATCCCGCGACCGCGCATGTCTACAATACCTTCTCGGGGCCGAAGTACTGGATCTCAGGACCCGGGACCTTCAACGAGGAGGGCTATGAGATTCTCCTCAACCTGGGAAGCAGGATGTACTGGGACTGCCGACTCTCCCGTCATGACTCCGTCATCGCGGGCTACAGCCGCGGCGCGTACAACGTGCTGGAAGCGTACCGGTGGGCGACTGTTTGGGGCTGCGCTCCGCCGATCAAGGCCGCGCTCTTCATCGATCCGGTGGACACGCTCATCTGGGGCTACAGCCACGTTGTTCCGGACAACGCTCCCACGCGCATCTTTCGCAAGGCCTGGTGGTACAACATCTGGGCGACGGTATTCATGAATGGCGCTGTCTACGGCGGACAGCAATACATCCGCGAGGAAGGTGTCACCCACGCAGGCCTCGGATCCGCGGAGTGGGTGGCGAACGATCTCGAGGATTACGGCAATTGGTTTCTCGGAACGAACGCGTTCCGCCGTTGATCTTCGATTTTGCCTCGGCGATGGCCGCGCGCTCAGGTCTTCCGCTTGCTGAGCAGCCGGTGCAGATGGCGGCGCGAGAATCCGCCGATCTCGGCGGCCTTCGTCAGGTTGCCCCCTGTCTTGAGGATGACGTCGTCGAGAAACTCCCGCTCGAAGGTCTCGATGACCTCGTCTCGCGCGGCGGCGAACGGCGCGCCGCCGGCGATCAACTGCCGTATGGCGCGGCCGAGGTCGGCGTCCAGCGAGGCGCTCGCGGTCGTCGTCGCGTGACCCGTGGCCTTCCACTCCGCGACGTCGCCGATCTCCGCGTAGCGCAACACGGCGTTGCGGAGCTCACGGACATTGCCCGGCCAGTCCTGCGTCTCCCAGCGGGCGAGCAGGCCCATCGGCAGGCGCGCCGGGTCGTGCCCGCTGTTCCGGAAGAAGAAGTCGACGAGCGGAGGGATGTCTCCCATGCGCCGGCGGAGCGGCGGGAGCTCCACGCGCGTGACCGCGAGCCGATGGTAGAGGTCGTCGCGGAAGAGCCCTGCCTGCACCATGGCATCGAGGTCCCGACGCGTGGCCGACAGGATGCGGATGTCGACGCGCACGGTCTTGGACGACCCGACGCGCCGGATCTCGCCGCGCTCGACGGCGCGGAGGAGCTTCGCCTGCATGGAGAGCTCGAGGTCGCCGATCTCGTCGATGAGCAGCGTGCCTTTGTGTGCCTCCTCGAAGACGCCGGCACGCGCGTTGGTAGCACCCGTGAAGGCACCGCGTTCGTAGCCGAAGAGCTCCGATTCGAGCAGCGAGGGCGCGACCGCCGTGCAGTCGAACACCACGAACGGCCCGCGCGCCCGGGGACCCTGCTCGTGGAGGGCCTCCGCGAGGATCTCCTTGCCGGTCCCCGTCTCGCCCTCGATGAGCACCGGCACGGACGACGCGGCCAGCCGTTCGAGCAGCGGGTAGAGTCGCCGCATCTCGCGGCTCGCGCCTTTCAGCTTTCCGAACGACGTCATGGCCGCGAGTGGCTGGGTGCTGGAATCGTTGGCGCGTCGCAGCCGGAGCACAGAGCCGCCGAGCGCGATGCGCTCGCCGCCGCGGAGCATCACCTCCTTGCCGACGATGTTCTCGAACGACGTGCGGTTCCGGCCGACGTCGATGACCACCAGCTCGTCGCCGTGCAGCTCCACCGCGAGATGCCGCCGCGAGACCAGGGGGTCGTCGAGGCGGAGCTCGCAGGTCGAGCTTCGTCCCACGTAGACTCGCGGCGGCGAAGCGTCGTCGATCAGGAGCGATTTGCCAGAGTCCGGGCCTTCCACCACGAGCAGCTCGAAGGCGCCCACGAAGGGCGCTGTCACACGCGTGCTCACTGTCGTTACGCCCGTCGTCATGCCCGAAGTTTACCTCACTCCACGTCGCATCGTTGCCGCGCCGTGTATCGTGAAACGGAGGTCGACCGATGATGCGGATGAAGAGGCGGCTCGGCGTCGCGTTCCTTGCCTCCTTCACCGTGGCCAGCACATTGCCCGCGCGACCGGCGCGCGCCGAGAACTCGCTGGCCGCGTTGGCTTTCCGCGAAGGTCGCGACGCGCTGCGCGCCGGAAACTACGGGCTGGCGTGCACGAAGTTTGCCGCCAGCGAGGAGGCCGAGCCTTCTACCGGCGCGCGCCTCAACCTCGGTGACTGCGCGCTCCGTCAGCATCACTACGTGCAGGCCGAGGCTCTGTACCATGGCGCCGCCCTCCTCACAGACGGCGAGAAGCGCGCCTTCGCCGAGCAGCGCGCCGCGTCTGCGCGGGCGCTCGCCGGCACGCTGCGGTTGCGCTGGGCCCAGGTCAAACCGGCGAGTGTCCGCGTGGAGGTCGACGGCAAGACCGTCGACACACCTGCCGATCTGGCGGTCGACCCGGGACGCCACCTCATCCACGTCATCGCCGCCGCTGCAGACGCATCGCAGACCGTCGACGTGGGCAGCGGCGCGACCGCGGATGTGCCGCTGGCCGCACCGTCTCTGCCTCCCGCCGTCATGAGCGAGCCCGCCCGCCCGCCGCGCGCCGACCCGGTCCGCACGACGCGCTCGCCGCTGCCGTATGTGCTGTTCGGCGCGAGCGGGCTGGCGCTCGCGGGCGGCATCGTGACCGGCATCGTGGCGAAGGGCGCGCGTGACGACGTCGACACGGAGTGCGACGGTGCGAAGCCCTGCGCGGCGGCCATTTTTGCCCGCGCCGACGTGCAGGCGGACTACCACCGGGCCAAGACCTACGCGCTTGCGAGCACGCTTTGCTTCGTCGGCGCCGCGGTCACGCTCGTCGCTGGCGGCGCGGTGTGGCTCGTCACTTCGCCGACTCCGACCGGCGCGACGGCGTCGATCGCCGGGCGCTTCTGATACGCCGCGTGCGGCTAACGCTCGTCCATGAAGTCGGGACGGCGCGACGGCGCCGCCGTCGCCGGTATCGCGGTCCGCGGGGGGCGTGCGGGCGCTGCCGGCTTCGCGCGCGTCGAGCCGATTGTCGGGGGCGCCGGCACGGCGAGCAAAGGAGCGACGACCGGGCTCCTCGCGGCGGTCGCCGGATCCACGGCCGCGGCAGGCAGGAGCGTTGATGAGAACGGCATCGGCGTCGCAGTGGTCCCCGCGTTCAGCGGACGCTCGGCCCGCTTGCTCGTCGTTCGCAGCGCCAGCACGCCGGCCGCGCCCAGCAGGACCGCGACCACCCCGAGGAGCCCGAGCGCCCGACCGCCCGTGGCCCTACGCTCGCGCGGCTCGCGGCCGGGCTCGGCCGAGGCAGGCGCGTTGCTCTGCGCGGGCGCCATGACGAGAGGCGCTGGCGGCACGGTATACCCCCCCTGCACCGTCACGGATGCGTGGGGAAGAGGCGGCGCCACGAGCGTGTCCTGAACGAGCGGCAGCGTGTCCTTCGGCACCGGCGCGTCGAGACGGACCGGCAGCGCTTCGCCTCTGCACTGCTCGAGCGCCTCACGCATCTCTCGCGCGTTCGAGAAGCGATCGCCCGGCTCGAAGTTGAGCGCACGATCGAGCACGTCGCCGAAATGGCGGGCGAGCGCCTCGGCGAACGTCGATGCGGGAGGCAGCGGCTGTAGCGCCGCCATCGCGAGCTCCTCCGACGTCGTGATCGCGGACCTCAGACGACCGCCGATCATGAGCGAAAGCCCGCTCGCAGCCACGGCCCACAGGTCGCTGCGCGGGCCCACGAGCTCGTGGCGTCCGCGCGCCTGCTCTGGCGCCATGAAGGCGGGCGTCCCGATGACCACGCCGCTGACCGTGGCACCTGCGCGGGGGCCGGATTCGACGAGCACCGCAATGCCGAAATCGAGAAGCTTGAGCTCCCCGCTCGTCGTGCGGAATATGTTCGCGGGTTTGACATCGCGATGGACGACGCCCACGTCGTGCGCAGCCTCGAGGATCTCGAGCAGGCCGAGCATGACGTCGAATGCTTCGCGCATGGTCAACGCGGCCGCACGACCGTTGGCGTGACCCTCGAGCGACGTGCCGTGAAGTCGTTCCATCACCAGGAACGGGCTGCCGTCGTCGGCGCGACCATCGTCGATGACGCGTACCGCGCCGTCGTGCGGGACCTTGTTCGCGATGTAGCCCTCGCGCAGGAAGCGGCGAACCAGTGACTCGTCACGCGCCGTCTCAGGCAAGAGCATCTTGATCGCCGTGCGATGACCGTTCCGGTGGGTCGCCGCGTAGGCCGCGGCCATCCCGCCGACCCCGAGGACCTCTTCGAGTGTCCATTTGTCGGCGACGCACTCGCCGAGCCGCGCGCGCGGATCGTACCGCTCCTCGGCGGTGTCACTGTTGGTCGCCAACGACATCCGACGTCTCACGACGGTACCACCGAACCCCCGGGCACGACAGCGCTCGACCTCGAGATCGCGACACGCGCGGCGCAGTGAGACGTCGACGTCTCACCGCGCCGACGCTCTCCGCGCGCGCGCGGAGAGCGTCCCCTCGCGAGAGCGCGAGAGGCACGGCGGATGCTTCTTCCCGGGGCGATGAACTCTTCGCTCGCGACGCTCGTTTGTTTGACCTTGGCTTCGACGGCGGGATGCGGAGGTAAGGCCGCGTCCGAAAGCGGCGCGAGCCCCGCGCCGCCAGGCAGCGCGCCGACACCTGCGGAGGTCGGCGACCACGGCTTCGGTGAGGCCGAGGCGGGCTGGCCCGAGACCATCGAGACGACACCGGCGTGGCCGTGGTTCGGGAGCGCGGGATCAGGCGTCGTCATCGCGCCGCGATGGGTGGCGCCCGCACGCTTCGGATGCGCGCGTCGCGTCTATGTCCGGACCGAGCCCCAACGCGACCTCGCACCCGGTGACGGCCCGCGAGTGGCCTACGGAACGACGCTCGACGAGACGTGCAGTGCCCCTGGGGCGACGATCGCGGTGGTCGACGAGCCCGGCTACGACCTCGCGCGCGTCTTCACGGGATCGTGCGAGAAGGGCTTCTCGTTCGAGACCACGAGCACATTGATGGCGTCGGTGAGCTTCGCGCCGTCCGTCGCTTGCGCAGCCTTCGAGGCGTCGAGGACGGCGGCGGCCGCCGCGGCGACGCGCCGCCGCCAGCGCGTCACGCTCCGGCTCGTGAGCGTGGGGAACCCGTCCGTCGGCCAGACATCGGTTGTCGAGGTGACCGCGTTCGAGGAGGCTGATCCGGACAGCCGCTACGGCGTGACAGAGCGATGATGGGCCGCGCCTCCTCGAGCGCCGTTCGGCGCTTGCTGGAATCGGCGCTGGTCGTCGCCGCCTGCGCGGGCTGCAGCGCGGTGCTCGGGATCGAGGGCTACCCGGGCGCAAGCACGGTGGAGCCGGTCGACAGCGGCGCCGCGTCGGGGAAGCACGAGGTGCCGTCCGCGCCCGCAGGCTGCGATACCACGCTCGAGCCAAGAGACGCGCCGGCGTGCGTCGCCGATGGCTTCGGCGTGTTCGTCGATGCCGCCCGAGGCTCGGACCAGGGACCGGGCACGCGCGCCTCGCCCCTCAAGACCATCTCTGCGGCCATTGCCAAGCGTGACACTGCGACGCGCGTGTACGTCTGCGAAGGCAGCTACCCCGAGGCCGTGCGTCTTGACCGCGCCGTCTCCGTCTATGGCGGCTTTGCGTGTGGCACCTGGCGTTACGCGAGCAAGGCGACGCGCATCGCGCCGCGCGACGTCGCGACCGCGCTCACCATCGTCGGCGTGCCGGACGCGGTCGTCATCGCCGATCTCTCTCTCGAGGCGCCCGCCGGCATGCCGGGGCGCGTCTCGAGCATCGCGGTCGTGGTGCGCGGCGCCCCGAACGTCACGTTCGGACGCTGCGCGCTCACGGCAGGCGCGGCGGCGCCTGGAGCCGACGGGAACATTGGCTTGTCCGGCGTCTCGAACAGGCCTCCATATGGCGGGAGCCCGACGGCGAGCACACCGGGCGCGGTGACGACGTGTACCTGCTCCGCCGGAGGAATCACGGTCGGGGGCGGGGGTGGGACGCAGATGGGCGCCGGCGCAGGCGGCGCGCCGTTGCGCGGCGGGCTTGCGCCATACGACGGCGCGGGCGGCGTCGGTGCGACCTCGTGCAACGCCGGCGAGCCGAACGGCGACGGCAACCACGGCGCCTACGCACCCGATGCGCCGCACGCCTCGCCCATCACGACGCTCGGGACGCTCACGCCCGACGGCTGGTCGCCCGCGCCAGGCATCCGCGGCGCGGGCGGCGCTCCGGGGCAGGGCGGCGGAGGCGGCGGCGGCATGCTCCAGCCCGGCGCGGGCGGCGGCTGCGGGGGCTGCGGCGGCTCGGGCGGAGAGCCCGGCGGTGGCGGTGGCGCCAGCGTTGGCTTGCTCGCCGTCGACGCCACCGTGGTGCTCGTCGACACGCGCATCGCCGCGGCAGACGGCGGCAA
>Ga0123336_10001109_pt1 | contig 25315 bp, 26 predicted proteins | sample SSSSmetaG_FD_96466 | JGI IMG/M metagenome (GOLD analysis project Ga0123336, IMG submission 96466) | Glacier valley bacterial and archeal communities from Borup Fiord, Nunavut, Canada, to study Microbial Dark Matter (Phase II) - ​SSSS metaG | ecosystem: Environmental > Aquatic > Freshwater > Ice...
AAAAATTTGATTTTCATGATGGAATGCCTGGATCCATGATTTTTAATATCTTTCAAAGCTATGTTTACAATGAAAAAGATCCTTTCTTTTATTTACCATATTTCATGAAAGAAATATTTCAGCCTTTATCCGGTGTCATTGAAATCATTGCGTACTTTCTTATTGGTCTCGGCATATTAAAATCAGGGGTCAAGCAAAGCTTTGCAGCGTTTATGCTTTGGGGAATGCTGGATATCATTGCTACGATAACTACTATCATAGAACAAGGAAATTATTGGCTTGCATTGTCGAATGCAGTAGGTGCAACGGCAGTTTGCATTCTACTTGGTTTAAAAAAACAAATTTCATGGACGTGGGTTGAGTTATTCACAGCAACGCTGGTAGTAGTTTGCCTTGGTGTTTGGATAATAACCGGCGAAATATTTGGATTAATCTCCAGCAGCATTGCTGTTGTTATTGCGGCCGTTCCTCAAATGGTAGAAACATATAAAAAACCTGCCTCTACTCCTACCCGTGCATATGTTGTTTTCTTAATAGCAAACGTAGTATCGCTTTTTGCCGGCAGATCATGGTCAATCGAAGAACGATTTTATCCGGCATGCGGAGTATTCCTGACCGTTGTGATTCTGATCTTCTCCTTACGAAAAATTTGAAATGTATCGCGCACCACCATCACCTTTCAGCTAAGTTTTTACAATTCGTACCAAACTATCAACATTCAGTATAAGGGTTATTCCCCCTTCGATTCCTCCAGATTATTATGATCGTCGCCCCCAATACTATACCCATTATTCTCCTCATCTTCCGAGCCTGTAGATTCGGCTGCATCATCAAGTTCGCTTCCTGGAATGTCAAGATCTTTACCAGTAAAGTCGACCGGACGACCGCGATGTTTTAGTTCTTCATCTGCTCCCATATCAAGACTTAAATCTTCAGGACCCAACGCTTCAAGATCTTCTTCTGTTACAGCAAACTGATCTTTGATAATTTCTTCTTCGTCTTCTGTTGTATCGATGGTTGGTATATCTGATTCATTAGCATCTGACTTAACTGGATTCTGATGTGTCGTTATATCAGATGTGTTTCGCACTTTGATACTTTCAAGATCAGCGTCAATACGAGCACTGTGATTCATAATATCATCTTTTGGCGAATAGGGTGGATAACCTGGAAATTCTTCAGCCTGATGGGCTCTATCAACGGGATGAGCTTTCTTTTCACCTTTATTCTTTGCCGGAGTTTTATCTTTTGCTTTCATGGTTCGGTTGTCTAAAATCAATTAGCTGAAAATAGCGTGCCATTGCTATTGCACCATAACCCTAGTACTGAGTGGTTGACATCTATCACATGAAGATTTTTTTCTACACTTTAAGGAAAATAAAAACTGATCAAATAGGCTAGCCTTTTCCTTAGATTTGCATCCTAAGAACAAAAGGCAATGAAATATATTCCGGTTATAATTGTAAGCATATTGGTTTTAGTAGCTTGCTCTAACGGCACTGAAAAAAAGTCAGCATCGGATGAAGAGTATGAAAATAATTTGCCTGCAGGTTTAAAGTTGTTAGGAGATTCGATCGTTTTGCCCTCCTTTCAAATCACGATTGAGCTTACACCAAAAGCCGAAAGGAAACTTTCAAATGACAATGAAACAATTATTGTCAGAGCCTATCTTTCAGGAGAACCAAAAGATAAAGTGACAAGTCCTCTTATTGATGAAATGGGGCTGATCAATCTTGGTGAATCCGAAGTGGAGTTAAAAAAGCAGGGTACAGCAAAATTTGAAAATATTAATGTGTCGCGCGAAGCGTTTGATCTTTTAAAGAAAAAGGATTTTCAAATACTCATCAATGTCTTCAGCGGAAGAAAATCCAGTGATTTGAATTTACTTGATTGCGAGATACTCGAGGAGTCAGTGACCGAGGTCAGAGCAAAGAAACATACGCTGAAGGGGAAACTGATTGGAGAGTGATCAATAATAGAATGATACAGGTACAAATTCGAAATTAGTGCCGTCGAATAAACCTTTATCACTCATCTTCAAAGATGGAATAACAAGCAACGCCATAAATGAAAGAGTCATGAAAGGCGATCCTAATTGGCTTCCCATCTCCTTTGCAAAGGCATCGATGGCTTTATACTGTTGACTGATCGCAGATCCATCCTCCGGAGACATCATTCCCGCTACTGGCAAACGAAGTATCATTTCTTTCACTCCATCTGTCGCGGCAATGCCTCCTTTCGCTTCGATTATCATATTTACAGCATTGCAAATTGAATTGTCGTCTACTCCCACTACCAGTATATTATGCGAATCGTGTCCCACGGAAGATGCAATGGCACCTTTCTTCAACCCGAAATTCTTTATGAATCCCATTCCGGGCCATATATCGGAGTAACGATTTACAACGCCGATCTTAAGTATATCATTTTCAACATCGCTATTGAGCAATCCCGAATCTTGATACGCTGGCAATATTATTGAGTTGGTAATTAATTGACCATCCAACGCTTCAATGACTTTGATTTTATCACCGTACGATTTCATGACAAAATCGTTGGGGATCTTTTTCGTTGCATTAAAATTATTAATGATCCGATTGGGTGTGCGCTGAATCTTTGTAACTCCGTTTTCGGCAACAAGCTTACCTTTGATGAACGTCTTCTTTACAAGAAATTCAATAGGATTATTGATAACAATGAAATCCGCCGGATCCCCTTGTCGTAATTTTCCTACTGTAAGGCTGTAATGATCAATTGGATTAATGCACGCTACTGTGAGCACCTTGTAAAGATCTATTCCTTTAGCGAGCGCACGTTTTACCAATAAGTTGATATGCCCTTCTTCCAGACTGTCAGGATGTTTGTCATCAGAACAGAACATCATATTTTCATAATGGTCCGGAATGAGATCTACAAGCGCTTCAAAATTCTTAGCAGCACTTCCTTCCCGAACTAAGATTTTCATACCAAAGTCTAACTTCTCTTTCGCTTCATCATAGGTGAAGCACTCATGGTCTGTACTTATTCCGGCTGCTATATAATTTGAAGCTTGTTCTTTTCGTAAGCCGGGAGCATGACCATCAATTACTTTGTTATATTTTTTAGCAACATCAAGCTTCGCTTTCAATTCTGTATCACCAGATAAGATTCCTGGCCAGTTCATTACTTCTGCGAGGTATTTTACGTCATCTTGTTGAAGAAGCTCTTCGATTTCCTTCACGCCAATCGTTGCTCCTGCTGTTTCAAATAAGGTGGCTGGCACACAACTCGGGGCACCAAAGAAGAAATTAAAGGGGACTTGCTTTCCGTTTTCAATCATATACTGAACACCTTCCAGGCCCAGCACATTTCCAATTTCGTGTGGATCAGAAATAGTCGCAACAGTTCCATGAACGACTGCCATTCGTGCAAACTCCGACGGCACCAGCACTGAACTTTCTATATGAACATGAGAATCAATAAAACCTGGAAGTATGTATTGGTCATCAGCAGATTCTTTCTCTCGTATCGAAAAAATGATTCCGTCTTTGATTTCGACTTCTCCATTATACATCCGTTTGTTAATGATGTCTATTATTTTCCCGGAGATTTTCAATTGAATCATCTCACAAAATAAGTCTTTTAGATGAACAGACAAGAACTTTAGGATAACAAGTCTTCGAGTGTAGAATCAATTGTAGTGAACTGAAATGTATACCCTGCCTCCAGAATCTTACGCGGAACGACCCTCCTGCTTTTCAGCACAAGTTCAGTTTCAGTCCCAATGATTGCAGCACCCATTTTTAAAAACCATTCAGGCATTGGTAAACCTAATGGCATCCCGATTATCTTCTTCATACTCTTAATTAAAATGTGATGTTAAAAACGATAAATCTGCACAACACCCACGTTCCTGAAAGTATCCGTGGCAATTCTAGAATTGTGATTCTACGTGAATGTGCGAAAAGCATGAACGATGTAATTATGAAATAGCCAATAAATTTTCATAGAGTATGTATAATTGACTTGAGAATAAGCATTGGTGAGAGAAGTAAGCTCCCATGATTGAGACAGTCATCATATCTCTTACAGCCATCGGTATTTAAAATTCAACGTGTGATCTTTTAGCGTTTTCATTGAAATCTGGTTATAGTCAATATTTCATTTCTTTCAGGAAAGACTGAAAGTGATATCAAAAGAAATATTAGAACTTTAACAGCAATTTATAAAACCAGTTTTGATCTGACTTACCGAATTTATCCAGCACATTATCCACTTTACTTGTAAAGTCATGTAACTCATTCGTTACTTTCTTGAATTCGGCAACCGCTTTCTTATCATCTCCTGTCGCACCTTGCACTTCGGATAACATCCTAATGATTGGATCAATCTCACGACGCCTTCTCTCTTTGGATATTTGTCGTGCCAGTTGCCAGATATCTTTGCCGGCGGTGAAATATTCTTTCCTCTCCCCGGTCTTATGTTCTTTCTTAACTATTCCCCAATCCATTAATGCCCTTAAATTCATATTGACATTTCCCCTGGAGATCTGGAGTTCGCTCATTACTTCTTCAGCCGAAAGAGGCTCTGTGGAAATCAGCAAAAGCGCATGGATCTGCGCCATTGCTTTATTAATTCCCCAACTGGTACCCAATGTACCCCACGCCTGAATAAATTCCTGCTTTGCTCTGCTGTATTCCATACTTGTGTGCTACCTCAAATATAGCTAAAAGTTCTAAACTTTCAAGTATTTATGAAAGTCTAGAACTTTTGCTCAATCACCTTTAAACTAAGTTAACCCCCTTGTGTGAAAATTTTATTACTCTGCCGTTCATTGCGAAGTAGAAAATAATTTCACAAAAAATTTCATTTTGAAACAGATATGCCTCTTTTAATTAATTTCTTTTTCATCATTCATTAGTATTCCTGCATCAAATGAGAATACTGCCTTACATTGCAGACTTATATGCAGTCCTCCCTCGTCCGTTCTTATTTCCTAAATGGAGTCTTTATCGCTTTGGCAGGTGCGGTCTTATTTTCAACAAAAGCGATTTTCGTTAAGCTTGCGTATCGCGATACTCCGGTAGATGCAATTACACTTCTGTCATTAAGAATGATCTTCTCACTACCATTCTTTGCAATTTATGCTTTAGCCTCTTCAAGTAAAAGTACGAATGTCAAATTTACAACGCGCCAATGGATCCAGATTGCAGTTATAGGATGTCTTGGATACTACGTGAGCAGCCTGCTAGATTTTATCGGATTACAATTCGTCACAGCTGGTATCGAACGACTAATTTTATTCATTCATCCGACAATCGTATTACTGATGTCTGCAATATTCTTCAAAGATAAAATCCGGTCGATTCAATGGATAGCATTGGCAATTACTTACGCTGGTCTAATGCTTGCCTTCTTTAGTGAACTCGATTTTAACGCATCTCAAAATAACAGCTTTGTATTGGGATCTGTATTGATATTCATTTGTGCGTTTACGTATGCAGCATATATAGTTGGAAGTGGAAAGATTATACCGTTAGTGGGTGCGGCAAAGTTTAATAGTTATGCAATGAGCTTTGCGGGTGTTGGAGTGCTTCTTCATTTCTTTCTAACAAGCGACAAGTCTCTTTTTAATTTGCCGGCAACTGTATACGGTTATAGTTTTTCAATGGCAATACTATCGACGGTAATTCCTTCCTATCTCGTTGCGGAGAGTATCAAGCGTATTGGATCCAATAACGCCGCCATTATTGGCAGCGTTGGACCAGTTTCAACTATTTTAATGGCCTATATATTTTTACAGGAAGCTGTTTTCCCACTACAATTGATAGGAACATGTCTTATACTAATTGGAGTGTTGCTGATTGGAAAACAAAAGAAAGCTAACGACTAGCTTACCGCCATGAAGGCTATTTGACGAGTTTAACATTAACTGCATTCGGGCCCTTTTGTCCTTGTTCAACACGGAACGTTACACGATCGTTTTCCTGAATTTGATCCTGATGATCCTTTACGTGTGTGAAAATACTTTCCTGTGAATCGGTATCTTTGATAAATCCAAAACCTTTGGAAGTATTGAAAAATGTCACGATTCCTTTTCTATTGACATCGACTTCTTCAGTTGCCTTTCTCCGGGCCACTCCGACCTCAATACTAGAGGCGTTAACTGTATTTTTTCGCTTTAATGGATCTGGCGGTGTAGACGAGAAATTTCCATATTCATCAACGTAAGCAATCATGCTGTCGAAATCACCACCTGTTGCATTTGCCTTTCGCTCCTCCTTGCGTTGGGCCTTGTCTTCCTGCTTCTTCTTCTTCTTCTTCTCTTTTTCTTTTTTATTCCAGGTTTCTTGTGATTTTGGCATTGGCTAAAATTGGTTGGTTAGGGTGCAAAGTTAGAAAATTGCACGCGACTTTTTCGTATTTAAAACAACTTGTCGAGAATTCATTCAATCCCGAGTGAATTTAGAGTCAAGCCTCGTAAGGACCAAAAATTCTCTTCTTGGATTGATGAGAATTGGCCTTCTCAACTGTCTTTCTAATAGTCTATTTAACCTAAACTCTTTTTCCATGATTAACAGACGAAAATTCATTCTACAATCGGCGGCTTCAATTGCCGGAGTGACATTAGCAGGAAACGCTTTTGCCAATATTCTGGTTCATAAGAAAAAGGAAAAATTGGGGGTGGCTTTGGTTGGACTTGGGTATTATGCTGCGGAAATCCTCGCTCCCGCCCTCCAGCTTGCAGAGCACTGCTACCTGGCAGGGATTGTAACGGGAAACCCTGAAAAAGCTGAGAAATGGAAAGAAAAATACAACATCCCCGATAAAAATATTTACGATTATCAGAATTTCAATTCAATTGCTAATAATCCTGATATTGATATTATCTACGTTGTGCTACCCAACTCATTGCATAAAGAGTTTACAGTGCGGGGAGCGAAAGCTGGAAAGCATATATTCTGTGAGAAGCCAATGGCGATGAATGCAGCTGAATGTAAAATTATGATTGATGCCTGCAACATGAATAAAGTTAAGCTTGCTATTGGTTATCGAATGCAGCACGAGCCTAACATGAAAAAGATAATCCAGTTTAGAAAAGATCTGACGTATGGAAAGATAATTAAAGTAGAAGCCAATGCAGGTTTTCAGGGATATTCAGAAAAAGAGAAAGATATCTGGAGACTTAAAAAGAATCTTGGTGGCGGAGCAATGTATGACATGGGTGTATATTCATTGAACGGCGCCCGCCAAAGTATTGGACTTGAGCCAACTGCTGTAACGGCAACGGCTTCCACAACACGGCCAACTCTCTTTTCAGAAGTTGACGAGACGATGGCTTTTAATATTGAATTTCCAAATGGAATTGTGGCTGCCTGTCAAACGAGCTTCGGTAAAAATATGAATGATCTTAATGTTACCTGCGAAAAAGGCTGGTATAAACTTAATCCGATGCAACACTATAGCGGAGTGAAAGGTATAACTAGTGATGGCATTAAAATCGATTTTCCAATTAAAAATCAGCAGACAAAGCAGATGGACGACGATGCTTTATCAATTATCAACGGAACTGCTATGCTGGTTCCTGGCGAAGAAGGAATGAAAGATATGGTAGTGGTGGATGCGATCTATAAGTCGGCTGCAGAGAAAAAAAGGATTGTTATTTAGAATTCCTAAGAATTTTTTTTGTAGGTAAAATAGAATCTAAATTGTATTCAGTCTTTCTTCTGAATCCTATTTTTCTGTGTGTTGTGCTTTCTGGTGTTATTAGTTCACGCAGACAATCAAAAATAGTTTTCAGGCTATCATCGTGCTGAGTCATTTTCCGTTCCAACCTGTTAAGTTGTTTTAGTACGTCCTTATGATCTGCCAACACTTTTCGCAGACGGGCATAAATCCTTACAATTTGAATATTTACCTGAATAGCACGCTCGCTGTTTAATATGCTTGATAGCATCAAAACTCCGTATTCTGTAAAAACAAATGGCATATACCGTCGGCCTCCATGATGTTTTTTTGAGGTCGCAATTTGCGACCTCAAAACGGACCATTCCTTTACGGATAATTGAAACATAAAATCTTTTGGAAACCGATCAGGATTTCGTTTGACTTGCTCATTCAAGCGCTTCGTATCTACCTGGTAGAGTTCAGCCAGGTCATCGTCAAGCATAACATTTAAGCCTCTTATATGATGAATTTTGCTGACAACGACTTGTTCGGGTATTAATATAGATTTCGTCATAATGAATACAATATCGCATGACTGATTTTCAAGCGAAAGCAAGCACCTGACGGAAAACATGACAATTTTCTGTTAATCATCGAAATGAATACTTGAGGTCGCAATTTGCGACCTCAAGTATTCAATGATGCGCAGATTAATTCTGTCTATCGTTTTTCATTAATCCTGTCAAAATATCCGGTAACTTCTCTCTCATTGGTAATCGTTCGCTACTGACAAGCAATTCATTTTCATCCATCGAGTTTACTGCCTTAATAGAGACAATAAAAGATTTATGAATACGCATAAATTCTGATGATGAAATTTCCGATGCAGTATAGCAATTCATCTTTTATATACAATGATACCACGTGGTTTTTCGAAATGGCGGATACTTTCTTAAAATAGATTTAATAGAAAGAGAAGATCGTCAGTAGTCTGCTAGATAAGCCTGGCCGCAGGTTCGTCAACGAACCACTGCACGTCACCCTGGTCCGGATGAATTAGTTGAGCTGGATACTCTTCGATGTTTCTGGGATCTTTTAAAATGTGACGGATCGCTTCTGCTTTACCGGCACCATAAACAAGAAAGACAATCGTATCAGCACGATTGATCAGTTTGGCAGTAAAGGTAATGCGATCCATCTTTACTTCTTCAACATAGACCTCTTTCACAAGGGCTGTCGTTTCGTTTAGAACAGTTGTATGCGGAAATAGAGAAGCTGTATGGGAATTATCGCCAAGACCCAGCAAGATTAAATCAAAGCGGTAAGAACCTTCAAGATGCCTTTTGATTTTCTCTTCATAGTCAATTGCAGCATCTTTCGGTGAAAGAGAGGTATTAATACTAAAAATATTATTCGTGCCTATTTTTAATGGGTCAAACAACGCGGTCTTAACCATGAGATAATTACTCTCAGCACTATCCTTTGGCACGTTACGTTCATCACCAAAGAAAAAGAAAACGTTCTTCCAATCTACTTTATTTTTATAAGTAGCAGAAGCCAGTAATTCATACAGTTTTTTAGGCGAACTCCCTCCAGACAAAGCGAAATTGAACCTTCCTTCCCGGTCAATTATCTCCTTTGCTTTTGCAACAATAAAGTCGGCAAGGGCAATGAGCAACTCACCTGGATTTTTAAAAACCTTTACCACTATTTCTTAGCTTTTGTAGGAAGTGTAAACCAGTGGAAACCATCTTTTGCGATCAACGCTTCAGCCGTTTCTGGACCCCATGAATCTGCAGCATAATTCGGGAATGTTATACTCTTCTTCGCCGCCCACGAATTCAAAATTGGCATCAAAAGATCCCACGCTGCTTCCACCTGATCTCCGCGCATGAAGAGCGTCTGATCACCAAGCATTGTATCAAGCAACAACGTCTCGTATGCTTCCGGTGTTTCGCCTTTGTATGTCCCACTGTAATCAAAGATCAAATCAACAGGATTGAGTATCATATCGAGTCCCGGCCGTTTTGCCTGGACCTGCAGACGAATACTCATCTCAGGTTGAATGCTGATGATCAGTTTATTCTGTTGCCATCCTTCCACGGCTTCCGTTGGGAAGATCATGTGAGGAACATCTTTAAATTGTATTGTTATCATGGAAGAAGCTTGTGGCATACGTTTGCCCGTTCTCAGATAAAAAGGAACACCATTCCATCTCCAGTTGTCAACAAAGAACTTGAGCGCTGCAAAGGTCTCTGTGTTGGATTCAGGATTTACACCTTTTTCTTCACGATATCCGGGAACTTCTTTGCCTTCAACCCATCCCTTGCGATACTGACCTCGAACGGCATTTTTCTGAATGTCTTCACCAACAAACTTTCTCATCGCAAGAAGAACATCCACCTTTCTGTTGCGAACTTCGTCTGCTTCAAAGCTTACAGGCGGTTCCATTGCCACAAGGCAAAGCAATTGCAGAATATGGTTCTGGACCATATCTCTCAACGCACCGGATTCATCATAATATCCACCACGATCACCCACACCAAGCTGTTCTGATACTGAGATCTGAACATGCTCGATATAATTTCTATTCCACAATGGCTCAAGAATTGAATTCGCAAAACGAAATGCGAGAATATTTTGAACCGTCTCTTTACCAAGGTAATGGTCAATACGATAGATCTGTTTCTCGGAGAAAATACTCTGAAGAAGTTTGTTCAAAGCCTTTCCTGATTCAAGATCGTGTCCGAAAGGTTTCTCAATAACAACTCTACTTTTTTCTGGGTTAGCGGCAAGCTTGAACTTGGCAAGATTTTCTGCAATTGGAGTAAAGAAGCGAGGTGCCACAGCAAGATAATAAACCACACATGGCTCAGCTTTCCATGCTTCTCCAAGTTTCTTTATTCTTTCACCTTGCTCAATGTATGTTTTCTCATCAGCTATATCTGATACCTGGAAGTAAACATTTGATGCGAATTTTTTCCACTTTTCATTGTCCGCTTTTCCGCTGCGGGAAAACTTATTGATATCAGCCAGTAACAGTTCACGGAACTGATCGTCCGTTTGTTGTGTACGCCCCATACCGATAATCGCAAAATCTTTTGGTAACCATCCGTCTATAAATAAATTATAAAGAGCAGGAACAAGTTTACGTGAAGTAAGATCGCCTGTTCCACCAAATATGAAAAAAATTGTAGGCTGAACTGAGCTGTTTGATGTGTTCATTTTATAAATATCGATTTTTTTAAAATCAAGTTTAATTTATTTGGCGAACCATTGTGTATGGAACGTTCCTTCTTTACCAATAAGTTCATAGGTATGAGCGCCAAAGTAGTCACGCTGCGCCTGGATAATGTTAGAGGGCATGCGCTCACTCTTAAAAGCATCAAAGTAGCTGAGTGCGGCCTGGAACGCAGGCATTGCAATTCCTGAATTGATTGCACTTGAAAGAACGGATCGAACGGCAGGAAGTAAGCTGCTTACTTTTTGCTGAACATTCTTATCCAATAATAAATGAGAAAGGCTTGTATCATTCTTATAGGCCTGATGAATATCTTCTAAAAATGCTGAACGAATAATACATCCACCGCGCCAGATCAATGCAATGCGATCCATCTTTAGTTCATACTTGAATTCTATGGATGCCTGAGAAAGCAAATGCATTCCCTGAGCGTAGGCAAGAATTGTTGAAAAGTAAAGTGCAGCCTCCATATTTTTTAACATTTCTTCAGGAGAATCGTTAAGCTTCATCGGCTCAGCTCCGTACATGGCAGCTGCTTTTGTACGAACTGTCTTGTATTTTGAAAGATCCCGCATGGCCACAGCTGTATCGATCACTGACAACGGAGTTTGTAAATCCATTGCCACCTGGGATGTCCATTTACCTGTTCCTTTTGATCTCGCTTCATCTTTAATATCATTAATGAGCAAATGATCCGATCCTTTCTCTTTGAATGCAAGGATATCACGCGTAATGTCGATAAGGAATGATTGCAATCTTCCATTACTCCATTCTTTAAACGATGCATGGATCGTATCATCAGAAAGTTGTAACCCTTTCTTCATCATTTCATAGGTTTCTGCGATAAGTTGCATGATACCGTACTCAATTCCGTTGTGCACCATCTTCACAAAATGGCCCGATGCGCCAGGTCCGATATATGTAACGCACGGCTCTCCGTTTACTTTAGCTGCAACCGATTCAAATATCTTCTGAACAACCTGATACGCTTCTTTATCCCCACCAGGCATCATGCTTGGCCCTTTACGCGCTCCTTCTTCCCCACCAGAGATTCCCATTCCAAAGAAGTGAAGGCCTTTTGATTTCAGCAAATCAACTCGTCTGTTGGTATCGGTAAAATGAGAGTTACCTCCATCAATGATCAAATCTCCCTTGTCAAGAAGTGGAGTAAGTTCAGTAATTACTTCATCCACAATTTTACCGGCAGGCACAAGCATCATGATCGCCCGCGGTGTCTGGAGACTTTCAATGAATTCTTTCACATTACTGAAACCTTTCACATTTGGTTTGCCTGACTCAGTGCTAAGCGCATCAACTTTTTTAACATCCTTGTCATGACCTGCTACCTTGTAGCCATGGTCAGCCATATTGAGTAATAGATTGCGGCCCATGGTGCCGAGCCCGATCATTCCAAAAACATAATTGTCGCCTTTCATTTTGTTAGGATTAAAGTCTTACAGGTATTTTTCTAAAATTTTTTTGGTCTTTTCAAGTGTTTCATGCTGATACGCCCGAATATTAAGTCTTCTCGCTGCATCTACCAGCATTGGACGGTCATCGAAATAAATACTTTCTTCAACTGTCGTTTGAGCAATACCAAGTGCTATCAAAAATATTCCCGGATCAGGCTTCCTCATCCCCACCTCGCAGGAAGATACAAAAGCATCAAAGCAATTCTTTAACCCAAATTTCCTGATTCGAAAGTTATTCATTTCACGACCTTCATTATTGATAGCAATTATTCGGTGATCTGTGTTCCTTTTTAGATTGCTTACCCATTCTATCATTCCAGGAAGCTCTTCTGATTGCGCGAGCATAAAATTTCTGAATTCTTCATGTGAAAATTTTCTTGGCTTGTTGAATACTACTGTGTCAAGGTATTGATCAAGAGTGATTTTCCCAATCTCGTACACATTGAAAATAAACGAGTGAAGTTTGTCAATCTCAATCAAGTCAAGACCAAAATGCTGACAAGCCTTGTCTCTTGCCGGGTAATCCCAACCATTGGTTAATAGCACACCCCCGATATCGAAGAAGATTGTCTTAGGCTCCATATTGACCCTTTTCCAGCTTAATAACTTTATCAAGCCTTCTCTGATAGCGCCCACCACCAATAAATTTCGCATTGATAAAGGCTGTGATCAATTCTTCTGCAGTCTTCGTCCCAATAACTCTTCCGCCGAGACAGATCATATTCATAGCATCATCTTCTACTCCCTGATGGGATGAGAAGTTATCATGGATTAGTGCTGCACGTATTCCAGTCACTTTGTTAGCAGCGATCGAAGCTCCTACCCCGCTTCCGCAGATAGCTATACCGCGATCAACTTCTGAGGCGACAATTGCTTTTGCCAACGGCACAATAAAATCCGGATAGTCGTCAGAGGGATCTAATGTTAAAGCACCGAAATCTTTCACATCATGTCCCAATGAGGTAAGCCACGACTTGATTTCGTTCTTTAGAAGAAAGCCTCCGTGATCAGCAGCTATTCCGAGTTTCATTTGTTCCGTTAGACGCTATATAAATTCTCTTTTTGCCAGAGTTTTGCCCCACCTTTGATCCCATCAATGTTTGCGACAAGTAAAATATTGTCATCCGTTTTGAAGTTGATCTTTTTAGAATTTCCACCGCTGATGTAAAGCCTGTCATAGTTAAAAACCGTCTTTAAGATTTCAATGACCTTTCGCATTCGCTTATTCCACCGCTCAGTTCCAACATCCTGAAAAGCTTTTTCACCGATGTATTCATCGTAATCTCTTTCTTTTGAAACAGGGTGATGTGCTATTTCAAAATGTGGTAGTAAGTTACCATCCATAAGAAGAGCTGTTCCAAAACCAGTACCGAGCGTCACCACCATTTCAAGACCTTTTCCGCTGGCGATACCAAGTCCTTGCATATCAGCATCATTTAAAAGTCGTACAGGCTTGTTCAGAATTTTTCCAAGCTCATCTTTTAAGTTAAAATTCTTCCAATAGTCAGTTCCAAGATTTGGAGCAGTGAATACGATTCCATTTCTCAGATATCCCGGGAAACCGACAGACACTTTTGAATATGGTTCGAAGTTTTTTGTAAGTTCTATAATGGCTGCCATCACTGATTGCGGATTTGCCGGAGAGGGAGTTTTAATGCGTTCGTAATCCCGAAGCATATTACCATTAATGTCAAGGATAGTGCCTTTTATTCGTGACCCGCCAATATCTATTGAAAGGATTTTTTCGGCGGCGGTGAGACTCGTCATTGGCAGTTCTGATAGTGATCGATGTAGAATTAGGTTTGGTAAATTTAGTAGAAATAACCACGTCAACGGCATCTCTTGTTGTGTTCTTGAACTAGTTTTTTCATGAATTACTGGATGTAAGTAAGATAAAAAAATGGCAGGCACTGGGCACTAGGGGCATTCGGATAGCCCATACATGAGATTAGGCATTACGTACCGGATTTCCCAGTACCTAATGCCTAAATGCTTTTTATTTTAAAAAATTATCCCAAATATGACTTCAACGCCTTACTACGTGAATTGTGACGTAGTCTGCGAGTAGCTTTTTCTTTAATCTGGCGAACGCGTTCACGTGTAAGATTGAATTTCTCACCAATTTCTTCCAGCGTCATCGCTTGTTCACCATTCAGCCCGAAGTAAAATGCGATTACATCTGATTCTCTTAATGTCAATGTTGAAAGAGCACGTTGAACTTCACGGCGAAGTGAGTCCATCATCAAGCCCTGATCAGGAGTTTCCTCACTATCATTTTCCAACACATCGAGGAGACCATTTTCTTCACCCTGGACGAACGGAGCGTTCATTGAAACGTGACGACCTCCTATCTTCAATGTATCAACAACTTCTTCAGTAGATACATCCAATACATCCGCTAATTCTTCCGGTGACGGTTCGCGCTGGAATTTTTGCTCTAATTCAGAGAATGTCTTTGTGATCTTATTCAATGAACCCACCCTGTTTAAAGGGAGACGAACGATACGTGATTGTTCCGCCAGTGCTTGCATAATTGACTGACGTATCCACCAAACCGCATAGGAGATGAATTTGAACCCACGTTTTTCATCAAATCTTTTTGCTGCCTTGATAAGACCAACGTTACCTTCATTGATAAGATCGCCGAGTGTTAGTCCGTTATTCTGGTATTGTTTCGCTACGGAAACAACGAAACGAAGATTAGCTTTCGTAAGCTTTTCAAGCGCCATCTGATCACCCTCCCTAATTCGCTGCGCGAGTTTAACCTCTTCGTCAGATGTTATCAGATCTACTTTACCAATTTCCTGTAAGTATTTGTCAAGAGATTGGCTCTCACGGTTCGTAATCTGCTTAACGATCTTTAATTGTCTCATGTGTAAAAAACAGTTTTAGATGAAAAAAAATTCAAAAAATGCCCTTAAAAGCCTACGGAGCGCCTCCTCACGGATTTGACTCTATAAAACAAGTAAGTGAGCTGCAAAAATAGTCAAAATCACTGAAATTTTTACTATTACAGGCTTTGTTTACAATTTTTATAGTAACGGGTTTCGGAGCATTAAGTTGTTTTCTGCTCACAACAGGCCGCCAGGATTATAGACGATACTACTGCGTTATATATTGCTCAAGATGTTCGATAATTGATTTCTGATCCTGTATAATCTGCTTGACAACATCGCCAATTGAAATGACGCCGGTGAGTTTGTCTCCATCAACGACGGGCAAATGTCGGATGTGTTTGTCTGTCATCATCGTCATACATTCCTCAATAGTGCTGTCAGAGTTTACGGTGAATGGATTTTTTGTCATCAGCTCTCCGATGGGGGTTTCCTTAGATGATTTTCCCTTCAATATGAGTTTTCGAGCGTAATCCCGTTCCGTAAATATTCCAATAAGTTTAGCATTCTCAACAATCAAGAGTCCGCCAATATTTTTCTCACTCATTTGTTCAATGGCCTGGAAGACCATGATACCTGGGTCAACGGAAAACACGATTGCCGAAGGACCTTTTGATTTAAGTATGTCGCGAACTTTTCCCATAAAATATTTGATTTAGATTGAGTTCAATCGAATGAAGGTAATTTTTTAGGGGTAGAAAAACAAGTTATATTTTCCTGTGCATTGGGTAGGTCCATGCCACCGATGTTATTTTTCACGTGACAGGGGTGGCTTTGGTTTGACCCAAAATCCGTAGAATAAATCCTACTTACGACTTAACAGCGAGATCAGCATGTCAGGGAACACTCCTATTGCCAGGATAAGTATTAGTAATAAGATCATCAGAATGCTTGTAGAAACAGAAAGTGAAATTGGCAAGCCATTATTGGGTTTCACAAACATGGCAATGATCACTTTGAAATAATAGAACACTCCGATCAGTGAAGTAATAACAGCAATAATCACCAACCCGGAATATCCATTAGAAATAGCCTGGGTGAATACCATGTATTTACCAAAAAATCCAGCCAAAGGAGGAATACCAGCAAGAGACATAAGTGAGATCGTCATCACCACCGCCAGTAACGGATTGCGTTTATAAAGACCGTCAAATCCCAGGGCGCCCTTGTTCTTTTCAACTTCATTCAATACACTGAAAGCAGCTATTGAAGTAATGGAATACGATGCGAGATAATAAAATACTGTTCCTGAAGAAGTAATGCTATTTGAAATGAAAGCCAGTAAAATGTACCCAATATGCCCTACGCTTGAATAGGCCAGCATTCGCTTAACACTTATCTGGTAAACAGCAGTGACGTTTGGTACGAGTAAGGTGAGCACCGTAATCGTCTGAAGAACAATGATATAAGATGACTGAACTGGGAAAAAGATGTAAGAGAACACCCGGTAAAAAGCACCGATGCCGGCAATTTTCACAACGGTAGACATAAATGCCGTTATAGTCGTTGGCGCACCTTCGTAGACATCCGGTGCCCAGAAATGAAATGGAACTGCCGAAATTTTGAATGCCATTCCTACCAGCATCATGAGTACGCCGACATAGAAGAACCCAGGGAGCACAAAAGAGTTTGTGTCGATGTATGCAGCAATATCAAGAATAGCGAATGAACCGGTCGCACCATAGATCAGTGCAATTCCCATAAGAAGAAAACCGGTCGCAAATGATCCCATCAAAAAGTACTTGAAGGATGCCTCATTGGATAACAGGCTTTCCTTCGTACTTCCTGCTAATACGTAAAGTGAAATAGATAGAATTTCTACTCCGAGGAATAACATTGCCATGTTGGCAAAGGATACCATTATAATCGCGCCTGACATTGCAAAAAGAATAAGCGCTGATCTATCGGTCTGATGAGGTTGATCTTTGAAGTATGCCCCCGACATCCAGAACCAAACCCCTGAGATGACAAGAATCAAGGTTGTGTAAGCGACAGAAAAATTATCGAACACCAGCATATCACTGTAATAATGGATGGTGGTATTCCAATCCATGACCATAAGAATAGTGGCCGCAATAATTCCTGGGATAATAGCCAGGATTAATCCCTTTTTAAGATTGGTTATTTCCGCCAGGAGCGAAAGAAAACCCAAACCGCAAATGACATATAGTGCATTCATGCTATTTCACAGAGGCTGAAAAGTCCGATACTATTACCAAGAGATTATTCACTGCTGCTTCTGATATTTCCAATAAGGGAGTAGGATAGACGCCAATAGCAACTATTAAAATTACTATTGGGTATAAGACTATTTTCTCTTGCGATGTAAGATCAAAAAAACCGACTGTTGTTTTATTCGTTTCACCAGACATTGCTTTTTGGAATGTCCGAAGCATGTAAACTGCTCCAAGTATGATTGTTAATCCAGCAATTGCACCAATTATCATTTGATATTGAACGAGAGAGTTTATTAATAAGAACTCGCCGACAAATCCGCTTGTCAATGGCAACGCAACACTTCCCATCATTACCACCAGAAATACAGATGCCAGTTTCGGTGCTACATTTCGGATTCCGCCCAATTCAGAAAGATCTCGCGTCTTTGTTCGTTCGAAAATGATTTCAATAATATAGAATGAAGCAAATACAACTATACCATGACTTAGCATTTGAATCATTGCTCCCTGCATTCCAATTCTCGTAAGCGTTAACAGTCCGGCGGAGATCAATCCAACGTGAGCAATCGAAGAATAAGCGATGAGTCTTTTAAAATCCTTTTGAATGATGGCAATACAGGAAGCATAAATAATTCCGATAACGGAAAGAATAATAGCAACGTTTCCCCATTGCTGAACACCCATTGGAACAACGGGGATCAGCCAGCGAATAACACCGTAGATACCCATCTTCAGCATGATCGCTGATAGCAACATTGTTCCTTGCACTGGAGAAACAGTATATGTATCAGGTTGCCATGTGTGAAACGGAAACACCGGCATCTTTATCGCAAATGCCAGAAAGATTGCCCAGAAGAGTATACTTTGCTCTTGTAATGGAAGAGATCGTCCTGCTGAATACAATGCATCAATGTCGAACGAATGTGCATCGGGAGTTTGCAAGTAGAGATACACTAATGCAACAAGCATGAACAGGCTTCCTGCAAGTGTGTAAATGAAAAACTTCAGAGTGATCTTACCACTGCCTTCTCCGCCCCAGATAAGACATATAAAATAGATTGGGATAAGTGCCATTTCCCAAAAGATGTAAAACAGAAATCCATCGCGAGCAGTGAATACTCCGATGAGTGCCATTTGCATCATCAGGATAAGCCCGTAAAATGATGATGAACGTTTTTCTGAACTTCCAAATGTTGAAAGAATGATGAATGGAACGAGCACTGTCGTTAAAAGTACAAGCAACAAACTGATACCGTCAATACCTGCACTGAAGTTTATCCCTAAAGACCTGATCCATGGAATATTGATAATGAATTGAACATCAGCTGATTTAGTAAACTGACTGATAATAACAATTGATGCAATTAGCTCTACGATTGATGCGAATAACGCTATCTCTTTAGCATTCTTAAGCTTTACAAGCAGTAAAAATACCGAGGTCAACAATGGCCAGAATAGAAGGAAGGAAAGGATCATGATTTCTTATCGCAATCTGGTTAATGAATAAAAGTTATTGTGAGCATTAAAACTATCCCAATAACCATGATGAAAATGTAAAAACCGGTGCTTCCGTTCTGAACAAGTCTCAATACTTTGCTCCAATCAATAACTGCGCTACCAGTAAGATTTACAACTCCGTCAATTGCTTTGCGCTCAACGATCAAATCAAACTTTGTAGAGAGCCAGTATAATGGCTTTACGATAACTGCATTATAGATCTCATCCACATAATATTTGTTATAGGAAAGTTTGTGTAGCGCACTTGTTGATGATTGATCAGCCACTGGCACTTCATCTTTCTTTACATACATGGAATAAGCGATTCCGATCATTACAAGAGTCAATACGATTACAAGTCCCATTAGCGCATATTCTGTTGTATGAGTGATTGGATGCTCTGTCAATAATTCGCTTGATTGAGCGAACACAGGAGATAGATAGGTTGAAAGGCTTTCGGACCCGAATAATATTTCGGGAACATTCATGAAACCTCCTATTGTCGAAAGCACCGCAAGTACAATCAAAGGAATTGTAATGCTCTTTGGTGATTCGTGGATATGGTGCATTACATCATGGCTCGCTCTCTCCTTTCCGTAGAATGTGAGGAAGAATAATCTGAACATATAGAACGAAGTCATTAACGACATGATCAATGTTAATCCGTAAACGATTGGATTGTGAGCGAATGCTTCCGCAAGAATTTCGTCTTTGGAAAAGAATCCTGCGAAAGGCGGGATCCCTGAAATCGCTACTACACCAATAAAGAATGTGAGGTAGGTAATGGGTAAATATTTTTTCAAGCCACCCATTTTACGAATGTCTTGTTCACCACCCAATGCGTGTATAACACTTCCCGCACAAAGGAATAACAGAGCTTTAAAAAATGCGTGAGTAGCCATGTGAAAGATTCCACTGGAAAATGCCCCTAATCCAAGCGCAACAAACATCAGTCCTAACTGACTTACTGTTGAGTACGCTAATACTTTTTTGATGTCATTCTGCGTAAGCGCAATAGTGGCTGCGAATAGTGCCGTAGCAAGTCCGATAATTAGTATCAGATCGAGAGTAGCCGGAGAAAGAGCATATAATACGTTATTACGGCAAACCATATAAATGCCGGCCGTTACCATTGTCGCTGCGTGGATGAGGGCTGAAACGGGTGTAGGACCTGCCATCGCATCAGGAAGCCAGGTATAAAGAGGAATCTGTGCACTTTTACCCATTGCTCCAACAAACAATAAAATTGTTATTAATGTGATCGTTGATGGATCAATTGATGAAACCTTCGAGAAGACATCTGCATAATTCAGACTTCCTGTTTGCATGAAAATCAGGATCATTCCAATAAGCAATCCCAGATCACCAATCCGATTCATGATGAAAGCCTTATTAGCTGCATTGTTGTACTCTGTGTTCTTAAACCAGAATCCAATGAGCAGGTAAGAACAAAGTCCGACACCCTCCCATCCTACGAACATGACAACGTAGTTGGAGCCCATGACAAGCATAAGCATGAAGAATATAAAGAGATTCAGGTACGAGAAGAACTTGTTAAATCCTTCGTCGTCATTCATGTAACCAACCGAATAGACATGGATCAAAAATCCAACACCTGTGATGATCATCAGGAATATCAACGACAAAGGATCAATAAGGAAACTAAAATTGACAGAAAGATCTCCGGCAGTGATCCATTGTAATAACGTTACTTCAATAGATCGCTGATCAACCGGAAGCGAAGAAAGTTGAAAGAATAAAATGACAGCAAGAATAAATGAAATCAGCACAGATCCACAAGCGATGGCAGACGTTAGCCCATGCGATAGCTTTTTACCACTTAGGCTAATGATCAAAAAGCCAATTAATGGCAATAAAGGAACCAGGCTTATCAATATCGTATTTCCTACCATTTTAATCTGTTCAGAACATTAATGTCAGTTGTGCGTGTATTACGATACATCATCATAAGAATCGCGAGTCCAACGGATACTTCGGCTGCAGCAACTGCCATTATGAAAAATACAAACACCTGCCCGGAAGCATCATTCAAATATGCTGAAAAAGCCACCATTACAAGATTCACAGCATTAAGCATTAGCTCAATACACATAAATATGATGATTGCATTTCTGCGGTACAGAACTCCCAGCACTCCGATTGTAAAGAGCACCGCACTAAGCCAGAGATAATAATCTATTGGGATCATGGCTTCTTGCTGATTAAAGTTTTCTCAGATTTTCCGAGCATAACAGCTCCCACCATTGCTGCTAATAATAACACCGAGGCGATCTCAAATGGCAGAAGAAAATCAGTAAACAATACTTTGCCCAGATTTTTCACAAGTCCGATTGTACCTGTACCTGTCGTATTCTGAACTATCATTTCAGTTCCTTTCAGTGACCCGACAAAAACAACAAGCAATAATCCAGAGCAGATTGTCGCCGCGAATTTTAACAGGTTACTTTTATGAGGCTCATCTTCTGTATTCAGATTCAAGAGCATGATCACGTAAAGGAACAGAACCATAATGGCTCCAGCGTACACGATCACGTGAACAACGGCAAGAAACTGTGCGTTCAATAGAATGTAATGTCCGGCAATAGCGAAAAATGTGATGATAAGATATAATACGCTGTAGATGGGGTTCTTTGAGAAAACCACCAGCAGTGCCGAAAATATGGCAAGGAAAGAAAGAAAATAAAAAAGATTTAAGGTCAAGGCTGATTTTATTTGTTATGACTTAATTGCTTATGCTTCTTAAACTCCAGCACGGCCGGAGTCTGACGTGGCGTAACATCAATGCGCGCGTCTGCCGGCTCAACCAATTTGTCTTTCCCAAACACAAATCCCTCTCTCGCATAATCAGTTTCAATAATCCGGTCGGTAAGAAAAATCGCTTCTTTCGGACAAGCTTCTTCGCACAGTCCGCAGAAAATACAACGCAACATATTGATCTCATACGTTGAGGCATATTTTTCTTCGCGGTACAAATTCTCTTCTCCCCGGTTGCGCTCAGCGGCTACCATTGTAATAGCTTCTGCCGGACAAGCAACTGCGCATAAGCCACACGCTGTGCAGCGTTCCGCACCCTTGTCATCACGTTTCAACACGTGCTGACCTCTCCATATCTGTGCTATCTCACGCTTCGTTTCAGGATATTTTATAGTTGCAGCCTTTCGGAATAGATGCCTGATCGTGATAATAACCCCACCGAATATCGCCGGCAGATACATTCTCTCCATGAGCGTCATCTCCCTTTTTACGACTTGCTTCGACCGGTTAGTTAACATCTGATTTGTTGTTTGTGATTCGTGATTAGCGGTTTGATAAAAGGATAATGAATGCCGTGACTACAATATTAGCAACAGATAACGGAATTAAAACTTTCCAACCCAGGTCCATCAACTGATCATATCTGAAACGCGGAACAGTCCATCGAATCCACATGAAAAAAAAGATAAAGAAAAATATCTTTCCAAAAAGGAATACTGTGCCAAGAATGGTGATGGTATTATGATCCAATCCAAGGTTATTCATGAAAGGGAAGTTATATCCGCCAAAATAAAGTGTTGAGATCACTGCTGACGAAATGAACATGTTGATGTATTCTGCAAACAAATAAAATCCCAGCTTCATGCTGCTGTACTCGGTATGATAGCCACCGATCAATTCAGTTTCGCACTCCGGTAAATCAAATGGTGTACGGTTACATTCGGCGAAAGCGCAGATAAGAAATATTAAAAAACCAACGGGCTGATAAACAACGTTCCACATACTCCAATCACTACCTGCGCCACCCACTTGCTGCGCGCTGATCTCACCAAGGCTCAATGTTCCTGTCATGATGATCATTGCTATGATGGCAAGTCCCATTGCTATTTCATAACTGATCATCTGCGCCGATGCGCGAATTGCTCCAAGCAATGAGAACTTATTATTCGATGACCATCCGCCGATCATGATCCCATACACGCCGATCGATACAACTCCGAATACATAAAGAATTCCAACATTGAGATCGGCAATCTGAAGAGAGTAAACATTTCCGCCAATCTCCAGGGTGCTGCCCCACGGTATAACTACTCCTGCCATCAACGCGGTAAGCATAGCTATACAAGGCCCTGCTATAAACAATAACTTATTGGAGACATTGGGGATGATCTCCTCTTTCATGAAGAATTTCAATCCATCCGCAAGAGGCTGAAGAATTCCAAATGGACCCGCACGGTCAGGGCCTATCCTGTCCTGAAGAAATGCAGCAACCTTACGCTCTGCGTATGTTGAATACGCAGCGATCGCCAGTGTAATAGTGAAGATCCCCCCGCAAAGAATTGTCTGGTATAATAAAAATGACATTACTCGGTCAGTTTAGGACTAGGTTCAGGTGGTAAATGAACGCCTTTTTCAAATTCTATCTGACGTTCAATTTCTTTTTTCAATTTCAATAAGTCAGTTCGCTCATAATGATTCTGAGCAATAACAGAATTATGCTCAATGTGACGTGGGCCCTCAACTGTCCAGTCACTCATCGATTTATGATCGAAGCGACATTCATTACAAATGTATTCCGTTACTTCTCCGTACTGATCTTTGCGGGCAGAAACACGAAGTACGTCATTTCCTTTTGTCCACAATATTACTCTGCCGGAACATTTTGGGCAATCCCGATGCGCATTTAGTGGATTTGTAAACCATACGCGACTCTTGAACCGGAATGTTTTATCAGTCAATGCCCCAACCGGACAAACATCAATCATATTTCCGGAGAAATCATTATCTACTGCCTTCTCAATGTAGGTACTGATTTCAGAGCGATCTCCCCGACCTAACACACCATGTACTCTATCGTTCGTAAGCTGATCAGCTACATAGGTACAGCGATAGCAAAGAATGCATCGCGTCATGTGAAGCTTTATCTTATCACCGATGTCGATCTTTTCAAATGTTCTTCTGTCTTCTTCATAGCGGGTATTTGAAGCACCATGTTCGTAAGCAAGATTTTGAAGATCACATTCCCCGGCCTGGTCGCAAATCGGACAATCAAGCGGATGATTTATCAATAGAAATTCTACAACAGCTTTTCTGGATTCTAAAACTTCCGGGGATGACTTGCTTTGAACAACCATACCATCGGCGACAGGAGTCCGGCAAGAAGCAACGAGCTTCGGCATTGGGCGCGGATCTTTCGCCGATCCTGCAGAAACTTTTACCAGGCATACACGACACTTGCCACCGCTATCTTTCAAGTTAGTGTAATAGCACATCGCTGGTGGCACCAACTCTCCTCCTATTTTTCTTGCAGCATTCAGAATCATCGTTCCATCCGGAACTTCAACCTCGATGCCGTCTATCGTTACTTTTGCCATTGTTCTATCTGATTAGTTGATGCATTAAGCAGCAGCTGTCAATACTTTTTCTGATTTAAATGGTTCCTTTTCAAAGTGTTTCGGGTCTTTGACTCTCTCAGGATACTTCACATGATATTCAAATTCCTCCCGGAAATGACGGATAGCAGCGGCGACTGGCCAGGCTGCAGCATCTCCCAACGGACAAATAGTGTTTCCTTCAATTTTCCTGGCAACGCTTACAAGCAAGTCAATATCTTCCATGTGACCGTGACCATGCTCAATACGGTGTAAAACTTTTTCCATCCAACCAGTACCTTCACGGCAAGGGCTGCACTGACCACATGATTCATGATGATAGAAACGTGCGAATGTCCATGTATTACGAACGATGCAAGTAGTCTCGTCCATTACTATAAATCCACCTGACCCAAGCATTGTTCCACTGACGAAGCCACCATCGGCTAATGACTCGTACGTCATAAGACGCGGCTCGCCCTTCGATGTTTTTAAGATAAGTTCAGCAGGCAGGATTGGTACAGAAGAACCACCGGCAACAACTGCTTTTAATTTTCTTCCTTTCCAGATACCGCCACAATATTCATCAGAATAGATAAATTCTTCGACAGGCAATCCAAGCTCGATCTCATAAATGCCAGGCTTATTGATATGCCCACTGGCTGAGATCAGTTTTGTTCCGGCACTCTTTCCAATACCTACTTCTTTGTATTTATCGGCTTTAAGATTGATGATCGTTGGAACAGCGGCAATTGACTCAACATTATTTACAACAGTTGGACATGCATAAAGTCCGGCAATAGCCGGAAATGGTGGCTTCAATCGTGGATTACCACGTTTACCCTCCAGTGATTCCAGTAACGCAGTTTCTTCGCCGCAGATATAAGCTCCCGCTCCCGGATGAACATAGATATCACATGAGAAATCAGTTCCCAGAATATTCTTTCCTAAGAAACCTGCTTTGTATGCCTCATCAATTGCTTTTTCAAGAATACGAACAATATACATGTATTCTCCCCGG
>Ga0123336_10001111_pt1 | contig 25279 bp, 23 predicted proteins | sample SSSSmetaG_FD_96466 | JGI IMG/M metagenome (GOLD analysis project Ga0123336, IMG submission 96466) | Glacier valley bacterial and archeal communities from Borup Fiord, Nunavut, Canada, to study Microbial Dark Matter (Phase II) - ​SSSS metaG | ecosystem: Environmental > Aquatic > Freshwater > Ice...
AAAGCCCAGCACACGCCAAGTTCAGGTAAAGCTCGAGGGCCTTCTCCCGCCCGCTCATCCCATCACCCCAGCACCCACCAGATGCGTCCGCTCGAGCACCACTTCATCGCCCTGCACCCGCCCGTCCCGAATGCGAATGAGCCGCTGGGCCAGCGCCCCTACCCTTGGGTCGTGCGTGACCATCACCAGGGCGCTGCCCTCTTTGTGCAGGCTCTGAAACAGGGCCAGAATCTCGTCGCCCATCTCCTGACTGAGGTTTCCGGTGGGTTCGTCGGCCAGAATCAGCGTGGGGTTCATCACCAGCGCCCGCGCGATGGCGGTTCGCTGTTGCTCCCCGCCGGAGAGTTGACCGGGGTAGTGCTTCAGGCGGTGCCCCAGACCCACCTGCTCGAGTCTGGCCCGAGCGCGGCCCAGCCGTTCACGCTGTGGAACCTGCCCGTAAGAAAGCGGCACCAGCACGTTCTCGAGCGCACTGAGTTCGGGAAACAGGTTATACGCCTGAAACACGAAGCCAAAGTGCTTGTTGCGAACTTTGGCCAGTTCAGCGTCGCGCAGGCGGGAGATGTCCACGCCCTCGAGCAGGTAACTCCCTTCGGTGGGCTGGTCCAGTGCCCCCACCAGCGAGAGTAGCGTGGATTTGCCACTCCCCGACGGCCCCATGATGGACACGAACTCGCCGCGCCCAATCTCGAGCGAGACGCCCTCGAGCGCGGACACCACCTGTTTACCCAAGGCGTAGCGTTTGGACACGTTCTGAAGCTGAATCATCGGCTCGGTCTGGTCAGCCATTGGGGGCCTCCTGGGCATCTCTGAGTTCTCCACCCGGTGCAAGCTGCACGCGGGGCTGGTCTTTGTAGGCTTCCATGCTCGAGGTGAGCACCCGCTCACCCACCTTCAGGCCGGACACCACCTGCACCCGTTCGGCGCTCGAGGCCCCGAAGACCACCTCACGCCGCTCGGCGCGGTCCGGTCCCATCACCACATAGACCAGCCGCTCGCCGCCACTGGTCAGGAAGGGCGCGCGCGGCAGGGTGGGCACGTCCTTTTGCACCCCGGTGGTGATGTCCACGCTGGCGCTGATGTTGGGGCGCAGGCGCGGTACCGTGCCCACGAAGCGCACCCGCACCGGCACGCTCGAACCCGCCGCGCCGCCTGCCCCGCCGGACCCCGCGACCGCCTGGGGCGCGACCTGGGCCACCTCGCCGGGGTAGGTGGCCTCGCCCATCTGCACGCTCACCTTCTGGCCCACCTGCACCTGTGCGGCGGCGGCCTCGTCCACGCTGGCATCCACCCGCATCCGCCGGGTATCGGCCACGGTGAACAGCAGGTCTCCGGCCTTCACCGTGTCGCCCGCGTTCACCTTGACCTCGAGAATCTGCCCCTCGAGCGTGCTCTTTAGCACCGTTGCGGCGGCCTGGGTCTGGGCATCTTTGAGTTGCCCACGGGCGGTTTCGCGCTTGCGCTCGAGCGCGGCCACGCCCGCCGACCCCAGCTCACGGGCCGCGTTCAGAGCGCTCAGAGCGTTGTCCCGCGCCGCTCGAGCGCCCTGCAAGTCGGTCTCGAGTTTGCTCACCTCGGCACGGGCCACCCCGCCCGCCGCGTACAGCTCACGGCTGGTCTTCAGGCTCTTTTCCAGCGGCGCAAGCTTGCTTTCCAGGTCGCGCAGGGTTGCCGCCTTCTCGGATGTACTGGCCTGAGCGGTCAACTTGGCCCCGGTCACGGCGTCCTGGGCCTCGGAAAGCGCGGCCTGGGCCTTTTCGACCCCGCCCTCGAGCGTGCGGCTGCGAATCTGGGCCAGCAGCGCGCCCGGTTTCACGGTGTCTCCGGCCACCGCCTCGAGCGTACTGAGGGTGCCGTCCGCCGGGGCGGTGAAGCTGATGACCCGCTCCGGCACCACTCGCCCGGTGGCCGAGGTGAGGCTGAGAATGGTGGCCCGCGTGACCGGGGCGGCGGTGTAGGTCTGCACCTTGAACAGCGTGTCCTGGGGGCGCAGCAGGTAGACCGGAACCCCGATGAGCAGCGCCAGTGACCCCAGCACGAACAGGGTCAGCGGCAGGCGGCTGCGCGGACGGTCGGCCTTGAGCTGCTGCTGGCGCGCGCGCCCCAGCTCGAGAATGGGACCCGACTTATTCGCGCTCGAGGGTTGGTCTTGATTTGAGGGTTTGTGGGGCGTGTTCACGCTTCCCTCAGCAGTTCGCTGGGCCGAACCCGCGCCGCCTGCCACGCCGGATACAGGCTCGAGAGCGCGGCCACGCCCAGCAGCAGTAAAACGGTACTGAGTGCGGTCAGCGGGGTAAAATTCAGGCCATTGCGAAACAGTGAGGTGCCGGTAATGGAGTGCATCAGCGGCAGCAGCGCGGCACTCAGGGCGCTGCCCAGCAGCCCACCGAAGAGCACCAGCGTGCCCGCCTCCAGTAGCCGCTCGAGCACTATTCCCCGGCTCGAGGCCCCCATAGCCCGCCGCAGGCCCACCTCATGCGCCCGTTCACTGTTCTCGGACAGTTGCAGCGAAAATAAACCCACTGCCCCGATGACCAGCATGGCGGCGGCAAACAGCGCGAACAGGCGCGGGATGGGGTCCACGTAGCTCGAGGAGAACTCGCTCTCCGACATGCCCTTGACCAGCAGCCGGGGCGCGCCCTGATCGTCCCGGTTCTGGGCCTGTCCCTTGCCCTTGTAAGTTTGGCGCACGGCGGCCAGCACCTGCGCTCGAGCCGCCACGCCCTGCCCCGGCTTGGCCTTGACCCATAGAACGGAGGAATTGCCGTAGGCTTCGTCCTTGATGGGCACGATGAGGTGAGCGGCGTTGGAGTCGGTCTGGGGCGGCTGCATCACCCCCACCACCCGCAGCACCGCGCTCGGTCCACCCTCATAGCTCGAGAGGTTGCGAAACGATTGGCCCAGCGCGCTTTTGCTGCCAAACAGCGCTCGAGCGAAGTCCTGGGAAACCACCGCCTCGCCGGGTTTGCCGCTCAGAAAGCTGCCCTGAAGCATCTTCAGGCCGCTGAGTTCGGCGTAGTGCGGCCCGGTGCTGATGGCCTGACCCTGCTTGTAACGCTTGCCGCCATACTCGAGCAGGTCGCCCGCCGCCCAGCCCTGGAGGTCGAGGGTCTGGGCCGCGTCGGCCAGCTTGCTCAGGGCGGGCAGGTCCTTGGGCTTGAACAGGCCATAGGTGCTGCTGTTGTTGCCGTCGGTGTATCCGGCGACCACCTTGAAGCGGTCCGGGTCGTCGCTCGAGGTGCTGACCTGGCTCGAGACGCTGAGCGCGGTGTTGACCGCCACGGCGCTGAGGCACACGGTCAGCAGGGTGAGCAGCGCCTGAATCGGCTGGCGCTTGGCCCTTGTCCAGGCAAATTGAAAGGGATTGGGCATGGGGGGTTCCTTGGTTGGGATTTTGGAGGGTTGGAGGGTTGGAGGGTTGGAGGCGGTGATGCCCGGTAGGCGAGCAGGCCCGTTAGGTGCCGTTTTGCTCAAGACGTGCCGTTTTGTCCAAGACTGTTGGAGGATATGTAAAGACATTTGCTCGAGCTTTTTCTTACCCACCTACTCTCCAACCCTCCAACCCTCAGCCCATGCGGTGAAAACAGTCCTATAACTTCATGCTACGAACGCAACGCCTCCGCTGGGCGCGTTCTCGAGGCGTCCCAGGCGGGAAACAGGCCGAACAGCACGCTGGTGAGGATGCCCAGGGGCAGGGTCCACAGCAGGAAGCTTCCGGTGCTCGGGACCGTGGTCGCCGTACTCATTCCCCCGGACAGGGTGCTCGAGAGGGCCAGTCCCACCGCCAGCGAGACACCCAGGCCCAGCAGGCCACCCCAGAAGCCGAGCATTGCCGACTCGAGCAAGGACTGACCCAAGATGCGCCCACTCGAGGCCCCCAGTGCGGCCTGAATGCCGGTTTGACGCCGGGTGGCGTTCACTCGAGCCAGCACCAGGCGGGTGACGTTGAGCGCGGCTAGCAGCAGTCCACCCGCCGCAAAGAGCAGCATCACCCAGGTCACGGCTTTTTGGGTAGCTTTGTAGTTGCGCTGTTCCTCGAGCTTGGAGCGCACCGACACGCTGGGGCCGTAGGTTTTGGCCACAAAGTCGCGCGCCGCCGCCTGGGTGAGGTTCAGGTCGCTGCCAGGGGAGGGCATCAGCAGAATGGAGCGCAGGGTGGGGTCCTCGTAAAACACACCCTTTCCCGAACCCATCGGCACCAGCGCCACTACGCCGAACGGGGAGGTGTCACTGCGGAAGCGGTTGCCGCGTGGGGGCGCAAAGACCGCAGCCACGGTGTAGCGCTCGTCGCCCATTCCTCCAAAGCTGTTTCGCAGGGTCAGGGTCTGCCCGATAGGGTTGGTCTGGCCAAAGCGTTTTTTAGCGCCCCACTCGCTCAAAATGAGCAGGTTGCGCTTCTGCTCGAAATCTCGAGGGCTGGGCCACGCTCCGGCGACCAGTTTGAGTTGCGAAGCGTCCAGAAATTCACGGGTCACGGGATGAACCTCGACGCCCTTGCCCAGCGCGGCATTTCCGACCTCGTTCACCTGGTCATAACTCTCGCGGTACGCCCAGCCGATACCGGATACACCTGCCTTGAGCCGCTCGAGGTCACTGGGTTTGAACTTGGCCTCGGGCTGTCCCACGCGGCCAATCTCGACCAGGGGAAGGTTCTTGCCGCCCGCGTACAGGCCGTTGTAATCGTCCTTCTTGAGCTGCACCGTGATTTCGCGCAACTCAGGACCGGACTCGAGCGACGCGTCCTGCTGGGCCTGAAGCATGGTGCGCCCGACCAGCGGCACCATTACGCCTGTGCCTAGAGCAATGGCCAGAATCAGCAGGGCGCTCTCGAGCGGTCTACGCAGTTGGGCGCGCAGGGCGTGACGCAGGGCGTCGAATGTGGACATAGGAGCACCTCGAGAGGAAACTGAAGGGGAAACCTGACCCTTCCACCGTAGTTCACCAATGAGGGGCTTTGACTGAGGGGACGGTGAAATTTTGCGCCCCTCGAGGAATCAAATTCCCAAGCGTTCAGCGGCTCTGGCTCGAGGGCGGTGGGTTTTGTACCACTGTAAATGCCGGGGCCGCGTTGTCCAGCCGTCCGGTCAGCTCGAGCAAAAGGGCTTTCTTTCCTCGAGCCTGCTTGAAGGTCTCGAGCGAATCGGTGAACTCAAGGCGGGACTGGTAGGTGCTGAATTTGAGGGTGCCTCGAGCGTCCGCCGTGGCCAGCGCGGTTTCTACAAATTCGTTCATCAAGTGTTTGGCAGGGTCACGCTTCAGGTCGAGGTCCTTGCGAATCCAGGCCAGGGCGTACACTTTGCCGGGTGTGCCCACATGCTCGAGAGTCTGCGTGAAGCTGCGCTGGGGGCTGAAATCCACCTTGCGTAGGAGCTGGGTGGAGGTCTTCTCGAGCGGGTCAAAATGGGGCAACTGCAAACCATAGCGAATGGAGTTGCCATAGCCATAATTTTGCATTTGAGGGTCTATGGCCTGATGCAAGAAGTAGGCGCTTCTCCAGGCAACAGGAATAGTGATGTCCACCGAATCGCCCGAATAAGTACTCGTAGGCCGCAACTCCGCCCCGGCTAACTCGAGGGTGGGATTGAGCAAACGGTCAAACCTGACCGGAACCTGGGCCTCCTGAGTATCGTTGTCGAAGGTTATCAAGCTGTTCAGATTGAGATAGCGGGTTTTGCTCAGGCTCGATAGGGCTTCCTGCGGATTAGCCCACCTAAAGTCGAGCAAGGTCTTGCCCGCACGCTCGAGCGCAAAGCTCCGATGGTCAGCGGTAAGGGTGTAGCCCTGCTTGGCAAAATCGGCCCGGATGTCCTCGAGCTTGAGGAAAGCCATCACCGAGGGGCACTGAGCCGTATTGCCTCCCAGCACTCTTCCCATTTGACCGCCATCACACAGCGAAATGGGCACCACACCCGCAACGCTCGAGGCCAGCGCCAGATACGCGCCTACCGCCAGCATTCCTGCCAGCGCACCACTTTTGAGAAGATTGGGCAGGATATAAACCTCCTGCATTCCTCGAGATACCTTTCCAGGCGAGCCAAATTCTTCTAGAGCACGCTCGAGCGCCTTTGCTCGGGAGCAACCCATCACCTGAAATTCCCGTACCCGCTCGAGCAGATTAGCCTCGAGTTCGCCCCGCACCGTCTGGCGCTCGAGTCCATAAAGTCCAGCGCAGGCCGAGTTCAGATAGCGCTCAAGGACAGTTTCTAACTTTCCAACCCTCCAACCCTCCAACCCTCTCACGACCTACCCCACAGCGCCCGCATCGCCCCGTCGAAGGTCTCGAACGCTTTTCTCCGCTCCTCGAGCACTTTGCCGCCCTCGTCGGTGAGCTGGTAATAGCGCAAATTCGCGCCGCCGCGTGGGTTGGGCCGGGTTTCTACCGCCAGAAAACCCGAGCGCTCGAGCTTGTGCAAGGTGGGGTACAGGCTGCCCACATTTAGGCGAAAGTAGCCGTCGGTACGCACGTTGGCTTCTTTGGTAATCTCCAGGCCGTACTTCTCGCCCTCCTCGAGAATGGAAAGCAGAATCAGCTCGAGGTTGCCTTTGAACAGGTTGGGGTCCATGTGCCTCCATAGGTGAGAGTCTGAGTATCAGGGTCTGATATAGCTTAACACAAATATCAGAGTCTGACAATGGGCTTTTGGGTCCATTTCCCAGCCCAACATCGGCTGACTTGAGAAGATTACGCGTGTTCGGAGTGGACTTGTACTCAAAATCAATCCATCAACATCCAAAAACCAAAAATTGGGTAAAATCTTCTTTTGTATGAAAAGTGTCTTGAGCTTTTCTTAAACAATCTCATAACCTTTCATCAATATTTTATAAAGACCTGATTTGAAATGGGTTCGTGTCGGACGTACCTAGTGGCTTATAGTGAGGATGTTCAACCCATTGACAGGAGGATTTTTATGAACGATTCAGTCCGCAACACCCGCCGGGATTTTCTGGGCAAGATGGGCATCGTCGGAGCGGGAGCACTGCTCGGAGCCTGCGCTCCAGTCGCCTCGAGCACCCAGGCCAGCACTATGGCGGCTCCAGGCCGTCCCAATCTGGACGTAGCCATCCTCAACTTCGCGCTCAACCTCGAGTATCTGGAGGCCGCTTTTTACCTGGCTGCCGTGGGACGCTTGGGCGAACTCGCCACCGTGGGTGGGGACATCGCCCGCATCGCGCTGCCCAACTCGGACGGGTTCAGCTCCACCAACGTGGGCATTGCCACGCTATCCCCCGCAATCCGCGCCTACGCCGACGAAATCGCCACCGACGAGCTGAACCACGTTCGGACCCTGCGCGGCGCGCTCGGGGCTGCTGCGGTGGCCATGCCCGACCTGGACCTAAACGGTTCTTTCACGGCGGCGGGCAATCTGGCCAGCAAAGGGGCCATCACCAATTTCAACCCGTTTGCCAACGAACTCTTCTTCCTGCACGGCGCGTTTGTGTTCGAAGACGTGGGCGTGACCGCCTACAAAGGCGCGGCGCGCCTCGTTACCGACGTGAGTGAGAACGGGGTGCTCGAGACGGCAGCGGGCATTCTGGCGGTGGAAGCCTACCACGCCGGAGCGATTCGCACCTTGCTGTATCAGCAAAAGGATGTGGTGGCGGCGGGCGGTCTGACCGTGGCTCAGATTGTGGGAGCCATCAGCGATTTGCGCGACAGCGTGGACGGCAGCACCGACCTGGACCAGGGAATCGTGAACGCCAACGGTTCGGCCAATCTGGTCCCCACCGACGCCAACTCGGTGGCCTTCTCGAGAACCACCGACCAAGTGTTGGCCATCGTTTATCTGGGCGGCAAGGGCAAGGGAGGATTCTTTCCCAACGGCCTGAACGGGGTTCTGAAGTAGCGCTCTACCCCGGTTAGACCTTCCTTATCATCGAGAATCAAGCGTGCCAAAATCAAGCGTGTCAGACACTGCCCTGTGCAAAGCGCGTCCCTCGGACGGCAATGCTCGAGGGCAGTGCTCGTTTGGACAGCGTTCAAGCTCGTACCCTGGCGCTCGAGCGCCTGCTCAGCTCGGAAGGGCTGCATAAAGGGCGCTGTCTCGAGTGGAACAGCGTTTTGATTTATGGACGAATTTAAGGTGCGGGTTGTGGAATCAGGATGCTCGAGGGGTCGAAAAGGTCCCGGTCTAGCCGCCCGCTGAACCGGACCACCACGGCTTCACCCTCCTGAAGGGTCTTCAGGGCGCTCAGGTCCGTCTGAAAGCGCAGGTCGCGGCGGGTGGCTCTCAGCTCGAGCTGACCTCTCCCGTCCACCTGACCTACGAACACGGTCAATGTGGGCACTCCTTTCTCAAAGCTCACCGGTTCGATGAGTGCGTATAGTTCGCCTGCCCTAGTGGTCTCGAGCGATTGTCGGTAGAGCGGAGCGGGATAGTTTTGCTCAGGGTATATCGTGCCGACGAAACCATCTCGGGCGAGTTGCCTGACCGCAAGTTCTTTCAGGACGGGGACCAGGTTGGCCCCATCGAAGGTCAGAGCCTGGGATTGGACCCCCATCTTGAACTCGAGCTGAGCGGGCAAAAGGCTTTTCAGGCGCACTTCATTCTTTAGATTTTGCTGTTGCAGGGCGATGTAAAGCGGCGCGTACCACCGACCCTTTTCAAAGAAGATGCCGCTGTCCTCCAAGCGCCACCAGGAGCTGTCCTGATTGTCGAATCTGATGCGGACTCCTGGCGTGCCATCCAACTTTTCACGCTCGATAGTCACTTTTTGTGAACTGATTCGCTCGAGCGTCTGCTTAAAATCAACCCACACCGCACCCTCTTGTCTACAAATACGCGGACTCGCTGGAGATTTGCAGATAGGTGCAGGAGCCTCGAGACGGTAGTTAACCTGTTGAGCGCTCGAGAAAGATAAAGAGGTCAACCCCAGGAGAAAAAGCCACGCTCGAGCTTCAAATCAGTTTTCTTTCATGGGATGAATTTTAACTCGGGGCAATCGAGCCGTCGTGAGCCTGCGAACTGCACATTTCAGGCGGTCTTCATTCTCGATTCTGGAGTGCTCGAGCTAGAAATTTGTGTCTGCTCTAAACTCGCTGCTCGAGCGTCCCTCAAAGTCCCAAAAGTGCCAACGCTGACGTCTTGGCTAACTCGTCCCGGAAGGGCCGCACCACCGGGGCGTTCAGGCTGGGCGTTACCTGGGGAACTTTATAGCTCGAGCCAAAGAATTGCAAAATCCCACTGCCGTTGAAACGCTGTGCTAAATCGGCCAGATTCAGTCCGGTGTAGTCCACACCCGCCGCCTTATAAACTTCACCTTTTATCCAGTTGTACTCGGCCCCGGACAGTTTTTCACGCTCGAGCGCCCGCCGTTGTGCGCCTCTAGCGTTGCCTAGCAGCGTTCCGGTTTCCTTGAAGGCATCGAGCAAACTCGAGGGGTTAAAGCCATCACTGGTGATGCTTTTGTAACGCCGCTCGAGCTGGGTGTAACTCTGGCCCAAATCGGCCCGCGTCTGGCGCTGTACCCGCACGAAGCGCTGCACCTGCGCCTGGGTCAGTTTCCCGCTCGAGGGAGGCGAGTATTTGCCGCTGAGCGTGGGCTGCTCGTTCACCGCGCCCACCACACCCTGAATAGGCCGAATGACGATGAAATAGAGCGCCACGCCCAGCACGAGAACCAGCATGAGCAGGCTGGTAAAGCATCCGAATATAAATCTGCGAATCATCTGAGCCTGATTGTGGCGCTTGGGAATGAGAAAAGCTCGAGCGGGTTTAAAAAATCTACACTGGAACGGAGAAAACAGCTAAACAAAGCCCCTCTCCCGGCTTCGGGAGAGGGGCTGGGGTGAGGGCTTTCCCGCTCGAGAGGCTAGAAAAAATTCCCCAGCCTGAAGCTGAACTTACCGTTAGGGTTGCGTTCACTGAAGGCGTAATCGAAGCGCAGTGCGGGCAGTAAGAAGGTGCCCAGGCCCAGGTTGAGCTGCACCCCCGCGCCCACGCCCCACTTGAGAAAGGGGTCTCGAGTGCTCTGCCACGCGTCTCCGAGGTCGGCAAAGGCGACCCCATACAGGCCCTGCGCGATGCCCGCGTTGACGTTGAAGTTGTAGCGGTACTCGGCGCTCGAGGAGAAAAAGTTGGTGCCGGTGAACTCGCGGCTCTCGTAGCCGTGCAGCGTTTCGGCAGGTGAGACGCTCACATCCGAACCCCCCACCGAGAACTGGCGGTTGGCTGGAGCGCTGCCGAACAGGGTACCCGCATTGGCCCGCACCGCCACGACCTGCTGGTTGGAGCCGTTGGAGAGCACGTCCCCGAAGCCAAAATAGGTGCTGCCTCCGGTGGCGACTCGAGTCCAGTTGTAGTTGGTCGCGCCCGCGTTGCCAAAGCCAAAACCCACGTTGCTGCTGGCCCTGAAGCCGGAGCTGGGAAACTCGGGGTTGTTGGTGTTATCAAAATTCAGTCCGCTCGAGAGCAGGGTGGTGGCCCCGTCCTGCGGTACATAGCTGCTCACTGAGGGTAAGCTTGTGAGCGGCGTTCCCGGACTGACTGGTAGGCCCACCCGAGGCAGCAAATCGGCGTCGGTAGCGTTCTCGAGGTAGTTCTGGTCCTGGGTATAACTGGCGCTGATGCCCAGCGAGAGGAAGTCGCTTAAGGGTCTCGAGACGCTGAATTCCACCCCGCTCGAGCGCTGGCTGTACTCTCGAGCCGGGTCTACGGGCGTTCCGGTTGCGTCGGTATTTTTGACCTGTGCGTTGTTGGCATCGAGCAGCTTGATGTTGCCTGTGACCGTGGAATACACGCTTCCTGTCACCTGGGTTCGCACGGTTTTAAAGTCCAGAAAGTCAATGTCCAGCCACGGCACGGTGTAGCTCAGTGAACCGCTGAGGTACTGTCCGGCGTCGTTCTGCTGACCGCTGAGCTGAAGAGTGACCTTGTGGGCCAGTCCAAACAAGTTGTTGTACTCGAGTCCCAGGTTGCCGCTGAAGCCATCTAAACTGCTCCAGGTCAGGCCGGGAAAGAAATTGAACTTGGCGGTGTCGGACACCTCGAGCGACACGATGAGCGAGGTGGGGTCGCTCTCGCTAGGCCGAATCTGAGGGGTACCCAGTTGAAAGATACTGGTGCGGATGACGTTCTCGAAGCCTTTACGCAGTTTTTCAGCGTTGAACAGCGAACCCGGAGCGGGCAATTCGCGCAAAACAATGCGGTCCTGACTGGTTTGATTGCCTTTCCACTTCAGTTCATAAGCGCCGATTTTGATTTCGCGCAGATTGAAGGTCAGCACGCCGTCGGTAAAGCTGATGGGGTCGGGTTGGGTAGCCAGCTCGAAACCTTTTTCGCGGTACGCCTTTTGCAGGCTGAGATAATCGTCCTGTGCCAGCGAAACGTTGTACTGGTCGCCGACTCTGAGCCGCAAAGCCGCCTTGATTTCTGCGGGCGATAAAACGCCGCTGCCCTTGACTTCTACCCTTGTCACCTTGCCCGCAGGCAAGGGGCTGAGCGTGAAGCTCACGCTCACGGTAGCCGGGTTGTCCTGGCTCTGTGCAAAGCCCAGTTCCACGGTCTGGCCCAGTTGGTTGCCAATCAGACGCAACTCGTCGCCCAGGGTTTTGACGTTGAACAGGTCTCCGGCTTTAGCTTTGAGCACCACCGCCTTGCCCAGCGGCGTGGTGTCTATGCTGGCAATTTTGAGTTCGCGGAGCTGTATGGTGAGCGTTCCCCCGGCCAGTTCGGAGCTTTTGACGTCTATTCCGCTGCCACTGTATCCCGCGTTCGCGTAGGCCATGCCCACGGTCTGGATGGCCCGCTGATAGGCGGCTACATCGAATTTACCTGAACTCACCAGCGGTGCAAAGGCCGCCTCGAGCACTGCCACCGGAATCGCGGTGTTGCCCTTGAGCACCAGTTTGCTCAGCGGAGCGGTCTCCTCGAGCGTGTAGGTGATGGTCGCGCCATCCTTGGCCTCGACGATATCGGTAATCACACGCGGCGCAAAGGGAAAACCCGCGTCGCGGTAGGCTTTGGAGAGCAGGTCCTTGGACTGCTCCACCCTCACCGCGTTGAGCGTAGTTCCGGCGCTGATGTTGAGGTTGCCCTCGAGCGCGGCTTTAATGCGGTCCGGTGGAATGAAGGTGCTCTTGACCACCAGGGCCTTGATGTCCGAGTTAGGCACCACGGTGATGACCAGCACGGTCTTGCCGGCAATATCTTGAAGCTCGGCGCTGGCCTTCTGAAAAAAGCCCTGGCCCAACACCGCAAGTTGCACGGCGGTGAGGTTGATTTGGCTCACCGGGTCGCCGACCTGCACCGGCAAGTTGACCTTGACCAGTCCGGTGAGTAAGTCGGTGGTGCCGCGAATTTGAATGTCCTGGAGCGTCCCGGCAGGCTGAGCCTGGGCCACGGACAGCGAGGCGCTGGTTAGGGCCACGGCAAGGGTAATGACATGTGAAGAGCGCATTGGAGGTCATTCTAACGGGTCCGTGCCTGACGCGGGCATACGGCCCGATTAAGAAGGATTAGGGTCGGGTTGAGAAAGAGGGTGTGGCCTTGAGAACTCGAGCGTGGAAAGCAGCGCAAAGCAAATGCAACGCCTTGCGCCTCCGGCTGTCTTGACCAGAACGGCACCCCGTGGGGCCTGCTCGCGGGTTATTAGTCATTGGTTCTTGGTCGGTTTGATTTCGGGCGCTGTCTTGGTCTAAGCGGCACCTATCGGGCCAGGCCGCTCGAGGGCAGACCAACCAAGAACCAAAAACCAACGACCCGCCGGAGGCGCTCAGTTCTTACCCCCTTACCCATCCACTCTCTGCGCGCTGAACCTTGTACCCTATACCCATGCTGGTTGCGCTAAGAAATGTAGATAAGTATTATGGCAGTCAAAAGGTGCTCGAGGGGGTCAATTTCTCGCTCGAGCCGGGACAGCGCGTGGCGCTGGTGGGACGCAACGGGGCAGGCAAAAGCACGCTGCTGCGCTTGCTTACCAGGGAAGAAGAGCCGCTGGGCGGTCAGGTGCTCCGCAGCAAGGGCGTACAGATTGGCTTGCTGCGTCAGGACCCGGTTTTCCCGGCCAATTCAAGCATTCAAGACGTGCTCGAGCGGGCTTTCCACGAACTCGATGGTTTAGAGGACGACCTCGAGCGCCTGAACATCAAGGTAGGACGAGACCCTGAAAACGTGGCCCTGCTCGAGGAGTACAACGCCGCGCTCGAGCATTACCAGTTGCGCGGCGGCTACCAGCGCAGAAGTCGGCTCGAGGGGGTGCTGCTGGCCTTCGGGTTCCGTGGCCGCGAGTTCGAGCAGGTCGCGGCTCTGTCGGGCGGCGAGAAAACCCGATTGGGGCTGGCCGCCATTTTGGTGAGCAACCCCGAAGTGCTGCTGCTCGACGAGCCGACCAACCACTTAGACATCGCCATGCGCGAGTGGCTCGAGGGGTTTTTGATGCGCTACCCCGGCGCGATGATTCTGGTCTCGCACGACAGGGCGTTCCTAGACGCGGTGGCCACCCAGACCGCTTACGTGCGCGACGGTGAGGTCGAGGTCTACACCGGAAACTACAGCAAATTTAGAATTCAGCTCGAGCAGGACCTCGAGCGCGAGATGGCGCAGTTCAAGGTGCAGCAAAAGCAGATTGACGCGCTGGCCAAAAGTGCGGCCCGCATGAAAATCTGGGGCCTGGGCATGGCCAAGTTAGCCCGCCGCGCCCACGCGATGGAATCTCGCCTCCAGCGCATGAAAGACGCCGCCGTGGACGCGCCTGACCCCGAAGAAGACGTGGCCGAGGTCAACTTTGATTGCGACGAAAGTGCGACCACCGTGCTCGAGGGGACCCACTTGAGCAAGACTTTTGCGGGCCGCCCCCTGTTTAAAGACGTGGCCGTGACCGTGCGAAAAGGCGAACGCATCGCCATAGTCGGTAAGAACGGTGCGGGCAAGACCACCTTCGTTCGCACCCTGCTGGGCATTTTGGGGTCGGACAACGCTAAAAGTCAGGTGAGGGTGGGGGCGCGGGTGAAAACCGGTTACTACGACCAGCAACTGCGCGGTGTGAGCATGGAAAACACCGTGTACGACGAGGCGCGGAGCTGGCTGAGCAACGACAAGGAGACCCGCAACCTGCTCGGCGCGTACCTGTTTCCGTATGACACCCAGGACAAGAAAATCTCGAGCCTGTCCGGCGGCGAACGGGCGCGGCTGGCGCTCTTAAAACTCTCGCTCGAGCGCAACAATTTACTGGTGCTCGACGAGCCGACCAACCACCTCGATATGGAGATGCTCGAGTCGCTCGAGGACGCCCTGCGCGAGTTTCCCGGAACTTTAATTCTGGTGTCGCACGACAGGGCCTTCATCGAGAACGTGGCCGACCAGATTTGGCTGCTCGAGGACGGCGAATTCTACAGCTATCCGGGCAAGTACAGCTACTACAAGCAAAAACACCTTCCCAAAACTCCGGGTGTGACCGAGGTCGTCAAGGCCGTGCCACAGAACAGAAAAAGTGGCCCCAGCTTGTGGCATCTCAAGCGCAAGGTAGAAACGCTCGAGCTGGACATCAGCACCCTGGAGAGTGAGCTTGCGCGCGCTCACAACACGCTCGAGAACGCCGCACCAGACGCCGATTTCGCCGCGCTAGGCAACGCGGTGGCGGCGCTCGAGACCCAGTTGCTCGAGAAGATGACCGAGTGGGAGGAAACGAGTGCTCGAGTGGCCCAGGCGGGGTGAGGGGATTACGAGGATTGGAGGGTGATCGAGGGGAAAAAGATTGCGCCTCCGGCGGGTTTTTAGTCATTGGTTCTTGGTTGGTCTGCCCTCGAGTGTTCAACCTCAAGCCGACCAAGAACCGAAAACCAAGGACCCGCGAGCAGGCCCCACGGGGCGGTGAGGCCCGATAGGTGCCGTTCTCACCAAGACAGTGCCGTTCTGCTCAAGACCGCCGGATGCGCTCTTTTTAGCGCAATTTACCCAAACTCTTCCGAATCAACTGGTCGGTGGTAGATTCGGGGTTGCCCAGCAGCAACTCGGCCACCACCTGCCGCACGCTCGAGTCTCGGTAGCCCAGCGCAATCAGTGCGTCTACCGCGTCGGCCTCGTGTGGACTTTTAGGGGTGAGGGTTCGCTTACCGCCCTCTCCTATGGCTCCGGCCCGCAGGTGTTCGGGAATCTTGTTCCGCAGCTCGAGCACCAAGCGCTCGGCGGTCTTTTTGCCCACCCCGGTCACGCTCGAGAGCAGTCCGGTGTCTCCATCTAAAATGGCCCCGGCCAGCATGGGGGTCTGAAGCTGGCTCAGCAACGCCAGGGCCACTTTTGGCCCCACCCCACTCACGCTGAGCAGAATCTCGAAAAGCTGCTGTTGGTCGGCACTGTGAAAGCCGTACAGCGTCCAGGCATCCTCGCGCACGATGAGCTTGGTTTGTAGAAAAATGCTTTCGCCTTCCTTGCACTTCTCGAGGGTAGAGCGAGGTGCGAACACCTCGTAGCCGAGTCCGGCGCTCTGCACGTACACGCTCGAGTCCTTGATTTGCCGCACCATGCCTTCGATAAACGCAATCACCTTCTCATTTTATGCGTTCGAGATGAGCAGGGATTGGGAGGGCGCTCGAGGCAGGGTGCTCGAGGGTAGGAGGGTAGGAGGGTAGGAGGGTAGGAGGGTAGGAGGGTAGGAGGGTAGGAGGCGGCGAGGCCCGATAGGTGCCGCTTTGTCCAAGACGGTTGGAGGGTTGGAGGGTAGGGGCGAGTGGCGGCCTAGCCCGTGAGGCGGACAGGCCCGATAGGTGCCGCTCTGTCCAAGACGTGCTGAAGTTGGGCCAAGACAGCAGCTCGCCCGTTCTTACTCGAGCGGTGGGGAGAATTGAGCGTTCCCAAAAGCAAACACCCCGCCTATTTCTGGACGGGGTGTTTATCGGGTGTGAGGGCGGGTTCAGGCATTGCGGTGAACCTGAAGGTGCTCTCTCGGCTCGAGGCGTTCGCTCAGGTTTCGCAGGGCGCGGGCCATCTGGTGACGCAGCGATACGCGGGGAATCTGGCGCTCTAAACTGGCCTGTTTTCGCATTTGATTTAACTGCTCGAGGACGTGTAGATTGTGTATTTCTAAAAAATTCATGGTTGGACTCCGGCTTGAAAGTGAGAGGACGGAAGGGTGAGCGGTCATGGCTCGAGTATGACGTTTGGGCCGCGATTTCCACAGACTCGAGTGGCCTAGGCCGGACTCAGCGTAATGGCTTAGGGGCAGGGGTTTGCAATTGCGAGGTCACGAATTTGTCCGCTCGAGGGGTGCGATAAGTCCTTTGGAGTGCTGAGGGCTTGTCTCTTAGCATGGGTCACAAGCAGGGAAGACCCTAAAGATTTGACTCGATTCTGCTTCGTGAAGAGTCTGGTCTCGAGCGGGTGTAAAAAATCAACGCATCCGCCGACTCATGTAGATGTTATGATGGCCCGGTGAATCTCACGTTCATTTCCCCTGGCTCCGCCCCTGGCACTTCAGAGGTCTCGGTCCTCGAGAGCCTGATTTCTTCGGTGCGCCCACCGTATCCGAATGGCATGGTCTCGAGCGATACGCACAGCAGAATTTCGCTGGGCGGATGGGTCCGGTCGGTTCTGATTTTTCTGAGCCTGGTGCTCGCTTTGCTTGGCTCGGCTCGAGCGCAACCCACCAGTTCAGCACCTCTGGCCACCTCGAATTACACTGTGCAGTGTGCCAAATACTACAATTCGGGCGATTTTATCAGCGCCCGTGGTCAGTGTCAGCTCGCCACCACCGACAACCCCAAAGACGCGCGCGCATGGCAACTTCTGACCGCCAGTGCGTTGGCGCTCGAGGATTACTCGGTGGCTACCCGCGCCCTGACCCAGGCTCAGAGTCTAGTCCCCACCGAGGACGAAACCCACCTGCTCGAGGCCGAACTCGACTACGCTCAGCGCAACTTTGACGGGTCGCTGAGCGCCAGTGACAGCGTGCGTCAGAACTCGCTCCGCAAGCTCCTGGTGCGGGCCAAATCGCTCGACGCGCTCGAGCGCAAGGATGAGGCCATCGAGGCATATCGGGCGGTGCTGACCTATTTCCCCACCGACGACGCCGCGCGGGTGGCCCTGGCCGAGCGATTGCTCGGGCAGAAACCCGAGGAAGCCCTGAGTGTGCTCGAGCGCAGCACTGGGCAAAGTGCCGACCTGCTGGCCCAGCGCGGCTATATCCAGTGGGCCAAAGGCGAGGGTAAAAAAGCGATTGTCACCTTGGAGCAGTCGCTGGCGCTGGCCGCTCAGAATCCCAAAACGCTGACCCCCGAGCGCAAGGTGCGGGCGCTCACCGCGCTGAGCATGGCTTATTTTGGTGCAGGCGAGTTTGGCGAGGGCAATCTGGCGCTGGCCCAACTGGGTGAAAACTACAACCTGCTGGGCCACCTGCTCGAGTTTTTCATCCCCTTTTTGCTGCCGCTGCTGGTCCTGCTGATGCTGCACCTGTTCGGGGAGAGCCGCATCGAGCCGCTGTCCACCCTCGAGTTCGACGAGGGGCAGCGTCCCTGGACGGCAGCCAGCGTGTACCGAATCTTGCTGGTGAGTTTGCTGGGCGGTCTGGTGGTGAGCATGGTCTACGGCAGCGCGCTGTACAGCAACCTGCTGGCGCTGTGGACACCCCTACAGCGCAACGAAGCGCTTCCCATTTTTTACCTCACTTTCTCAGTGCTGGTCTTTGCGCTCACCTGGCAGAGCCTGCGTAGCCTGGGCTGGCGACCCAGTACCGTGCTGTTCGCGCCGTACCTGCCGCGCAACCTCAGCCTGGGTTTACTGACCGGGGTGGCCTGGGCTTTTGTGAGCGTGCTGTACGCCAACGTGACCCGCAGCCTGCCGCAGCCCTGGAACGGCTACTTTTTGCCGCTCGAGCTGCCCTCGTTCTGGCTGCTTTTCGCGCTCCTAGCCCTGCCGCTCACCGAACCCTTCTGGCGCGCTTACGCCTTCATCGTGTTCGAGAAGCGCTACGAGCGCCCCATTGCGGTGGGTATTTTAGTGTGTCTGTACAGCTTGATTTTTGGCGTTCCACTGCCGCTGATGCTGCTCGAGGGGGCGCTGCTGATGGGCCTCACGCTCTACAAGCGCAACGACTCGAGCGTACCCGCCACTGCAATGCGTTTTATGCTTTACGTCAGTCTGGGTATTGTGGCCTTCGTGCTGCCAGCGGTGCGGGTGTGGTTCTAGGATTGGGGCCTCAAACAGGATTTTTACATGTTGAGACGCTCGAGTTCATCGCTCGAGCGTTTCTTTTGATTGGAAAACTCTTTCTCGAGTAGAGGAGGGCCAAAAGCTTTCCGCCCTACAGTGATTTTCTGGATGCACGCGCTCGAGGAGAACTCTATTTGAATTGATGAAACCAAAAACTAACCGTAGAAAAAACCTCTCTCAGCCGCTGAAAACAATATCTCCTGCCAGCGACTCGAGCCTTCTGGCGCGTCCATGTTTCTGGCCTCTGGCGTTGTCGGCTCGCAGCAAGTCGCGCTCCCAGCTTTCGCGTTCGGGTGACTCGAGCGTGCCCAGAAAGGTCTCGAGCAGCGGTGTCCACAGCTCTTGCTTGCACCATCCCTGATAGCGGCTCCAGGCCGTTCGGGATGAAACGCCCCAGCCTTCCGGCAGGTCTTGCCACGGCGTTCCGCTGACCAGCACAAACAGCACCGCTTCAAAAGCGCGTCGGTCTCGCACGTTGAGTTTGGGTACACCGAGCAGCAGCGCGTCCCATTGGGCATCTTCCAGACAGAGATTCGGTGTGTCTCCCTCGAGCGAGCTGTGCATGACCTGAGTATGACAGAGTGTGCTAAGCGGTGGGTAAGCGAGAACCCAGATTAGGTTCTCTGGATGCCTGAGACACCTGCTTGAGCAGAGCGGTCTGTGGAGAACGCGTTCCAGAAAAAGTTTGTTCTACCGACCCTCGAGCGTTGAAAACCCCTTAGAATTAAACGGTTGTGGCACTCGAGTAAAAACAGGCGAGTGCGGGGCGTATGACAAATAAAAAAAGACCGTGCTAAACGGTCTTAAAATGGTGGACAGTGAGGGATTCGAACCCCCGACCCTCCGCGTGTAAAGCGGACGCTCTAGCCGCTGAGCTAACTATCCCGGCTTGAGGCACCGTAAAGACAGCACCCGCGAAGAGGTAGTGTAAGCAGGTGGGGGCCGCTTGTCAACTCGAGCATTCAATCGGCGCTCACCACAGCTTCTTCCCGTGCTCGAGCGCGCAGCGCCTTGGCTACGCGCTCCAAACCCTCGCTCAAAATGGCTCTCGAGGTGGCAAAATTCAGACGCACGAAGCCCGCGTAGGCTTCGCCGTAGCTCACGCCGTCATTCAAGCCCACTTTGGCGTGCTCGAGCAACCACTTTTGTGCGTCCATTCCCAGCAGCGCTTTCATGTCCAACCAAGCCAGGTAAGTGCCTTGTGGAGCAAAGTAACCCACTTCGGGCAGCTCTCGAGCTAAAAACTCGGTGAGGAAGTCGCGGTTTCCCTTCAGGTAGGCCAGGGTATCCTCGAGCCAGCCCTGCGCCCCGTCGTAGGCGGCGACCCAGGCGGCCTGCGACATTACGGTAGGGAAACTCACGAAGCCGTGTCCAGCGGTCTTCATGCGCTCGAGCAGCTCAGGGTTGGTGCAGATGGCCGCGCCTGCGCCCAGACCGGCGGTGTTGTACGCCTTGCACGGCCCAATCAGGGTGACGGTCCGGCTCGAGATTTCGGGGTTCAGGGACGCGATGGGCAGATAGGTTCCGGTGAAATCGAGTTCGGCGTGCAGGTCGTCGGAGACCAGAATCAGGTCGTACCGAATCACGAAATCGGCCAACTGCTCGAGTTCGTCGCGCTTCCAGACGCGTCCGCTGGGATTGTGGGGGTTGCAGAACAGCATCAGGCGGGTTTCAGGGGTGATGCTGCGCTCGAGGGCCTCGAAGTCCATCTCGTACCCGGATTCATGCAGCGGATTCTCGAGCACAACCCTGTTTTGCTCCCGAATGGACATCAAAAAGGGCGGGTAGATGGGTACCTGGGTCAGCACCGGCGCGCCCTCGAGTGAAAACGCTTTGACCGCGCTGAACAGTCCTGGAACCACCCCGCTCATGGGCCAGATGTTGCTTTTCTCGAGCGCAAACCCCCACTTGCTCATGTGTTTCGCAATCGCCCCGATGAGTTCGGGGTCGCCGCTCATGTTGGGGTAGCCCACCGTGAGGGTCAAGCGACCCTCGAGCGCGTCCACGATGGCGCTCGAGATGGGGAAATCCATGTCGGCCACCCACAGCGGAATCACGTCTTCGGGAAACAGGCTCCACTTGAAACTGTGACTACCGCGTACATGGTCGGGTTGGAGGTCGTCGTAGGGGTGGGTCATGGTGACATTGTAAAGCTTTGACAATATGGTGAGTGTAGAATCTCTTGCGAGATTGCAAACGCTAAACATCGAGAAGAATCTCTTGCGAGATTGCAAACGCTAAACGCGAGTAGGCCCGGGAGGTGCCGTTCTACTTAAGACGTCGAACGTCTGGTCTGTTTTTGGCGTTTGGCGTTTGGCGTTTGCTGAGCGCGAAGCGCGAACTCCTGCGAAGCGCGAAACCTGCTCGAGCGACCCATCCCACCACACCCAACCCGCTAGACTGCACACATGGATTACGTTGTATTCGACCTCGAGACCACCGGACTTTCCCCGGAGCGCGACGCCATCGTTGAGATTGGCGCTTTGCGGGTGCGCGGCGGAGAGGTGCTCGAGGAGGAAAGTTTTCACAGTCTGGTCAACCCTTTGCGACCTATTCCTTTCTACGTCTCGAGGGTGCATGGACTCTTTGACAAGCACGTCCGGGACGCGCCCACGCTCGAGCAGGTTTTGCCGCGCTTCCTCGAGTGGGTGGGGGAGAGTCCGGTGGTGGCCCACAACGCCAATTTCGATGTCGGTTTTATTCGGGCTGGGGCTTTAAAGCACGGCCTCGAGTGGAACCCGGTTCAGCTCTGCACCGTGCAGCTCTCGAGGCGGGCTTTTCCGGGGGTGAAAGGCCACAAGCTAGACGACCTGGCCAGCCGCTTTGGTCTGAGTTTCCTCGAGCGTCACCGCTCTATGGGCGACGTGCGGGTGACGGCCCAGGCGTTTGTGCAGCTCTCGCAAAAGCTAGCGCTCGAGCTGTGATGTTCATAAGTTAAAGGCTGACTATAATACCCTCGAGTGGAGTAGTGAGTACATCGCGGCCTGAGAAGTGAGAGTCAACCACAAAGGCTAGCAGTTTGGGTGTGCTTCCTGCGTTGAAGGCTACCCGGTCCCGTGTTACCTCGAGCGGCCCTGCTTGGGTAAAAACCGTCACCTGCCCTCCATTCACGGGTTGAACGTCCAGCGTTAGCTTGCCACGCTCGCTTTTAGAGAGCACTGCCAACACCTGACCTTCCAGGGTGCTTACTTTGAAGGTGCGTCGCACCAAACCGGAAGCGCCTTCAATTAGATTTCCTACCCGCGCTAGCTGAGCATCCGTTTTGGGTCTAATAGGAGTGGACATCATCTGGTAAAAGGCTTGGGCGGCGTAGACATTGTATGCCGTCTCACTCGGGAGTTCAGAGCTGAGTGCAAGCTTTTTATCTCCAATCCACAAAACGGGCTTTTCCCAACCCTCGAGCCGCACCGGAACATTGACTTTCCGGGCAAATTCCTGTGCTAATCCTAGAACGTCCACCCCACCCCACTTGGACCCTTCAGGGTGGTCCGTCACATTCCATAGCAGTGCCTTACCCGAACTACCTTTGGGCAAGCTTACCAGGGCAAAATCGCCTGTGTTTTGACCCTTTTTACGCTCGACAGGAAAGCCTAATTGCACGAGCTGCCTCATTACATCTGATACCTTTAAGGTGGACCCTTGAGACAAGCAGAAATGCATCATTGGCCCACTGTTGTAACTGATTGAACTGCCGCAGCCTTGATTCTGATAGGTGGAATAAGACCAGGCTTGCCAGCCCACAAAAGCCAGCGGCACGGCTAGCAGTGCTGCAATGGTGGATAAACCCAATTTCGACATACTGTGTACCCCCACAAAGCCCAACGCGGTTTTTCCCGGACTGCCCATCTCCAGGCAAGTTCGCGCCGCCGCATCCGCTCGAGACAGTCCGCCCACCTGATAGCGCCGGATTTGCTCGAGCAGGTGAGCGTGCAGTTCCTCGCGGACTTCGGCTCTGCTTTTACCCCACAGCCCCCGCGTGGCGGCGTTCAGATAGCGTTCGAGCACCACGTCTTCGGTCATGGTGAGACCTCCTCATACGCGGGCCGCACCCGAGCCATCGCCGCCGTGAACTCGAGCCACTGCTTTTGCTTGTGCTGAAGGGCCGCCACGCCTTTGGGGGTCAGTTGGTAATACTTGCGGCGCGGTCCCCGATTCCCGTTTTCGCGGAACTCACCCTCGAGCAGTCCCGCTTTCTCGAGGCGGTGCAGCGCGGGGTAGAGCGTGCCTTCCTGAAACTCGAAGTAGCCCTCGGTGCGCGCGTTGGCCTCGAGAATGATTTCCAGGCCGTACTTTTCCCCCTCCTCAAGAATGCCTAACAAAATCAGGTCCAGACTGCCTTTGAGTAAATTAGGGTCCCTGGCTGCAAACATCCGGCCTCCTTTTGACCTCTTTTACCTTGCACCGCTAGGTAGATGTTTACATTGTTATCCCAGGTACTCGAGTTGTCAAGCGGCCTCACTTCATTTGCTTTCTCGAGCGGTGTTCAAACGCTCTTTTCTTCGCCCTAAACACCTGTTAGGATAGATAAACTTAAAGAGGTGTCCATGCTCACTAAAACCTGGCAATTGGCTGAACGCACCACTCACATCAAGCCCTCTGTCATCCGCGAAATTCTCAAGCTCACCCAGCGCCCCAACATCATCTCCTTTGCCGGGGGCCTTCCCTCGCCGGACGCCTTCCCGCTCGAGCACATTGGGGCCGCCAGCCAGCGCGTACTCGAGAAATACGGGACCAGCGCGCTTCAGTACAGCACCACCGAGGGCTTTCCGCAGCTCCGTGAGTGGGTGGCCAGTACAGTCTCGAGCCGGGGCCGCGCCACGGTGACGCCGGACCAGGTGCTCATCACCTCCGGGTCGCAGCAGGCGCTGGATTTAATCGGCAAGGTGTTCCTCGACCCCGGCAGTCTGGTGGCGGTGGAAAGCCCCACTTACATGGGCGCGCTGCAAGCCTGGAACGCTTATCAGGCGCAGTACACCACCATGGATATGGACGAGGACGGTGTGATGCTGGCCAGTCTCGAGGCCGCGCTCAAGAAGAGTCCGCGCTTTGCTTACCTGCTGCCCAACTACCAAAACCCCTCGGGCCTGATGCTGAGTGCCGAGCGCCGCCAGGAAGCCGCCAAAATGGCCCAGCGCTACGGCGTGCCGCTGCTCGAGGACGATGCCTATGCCGGACTCACCTTCGACGGCAACATCCCGCCTACCCTGCACGGTTACGCCCCGGACAACACAATTTACGTGGGCACCTTTTCCAAAACCCTGGCCCCCGGTCTGCGGCTGGCCTGGATTGTGGCCGACAAGAGCCTGATGAGCAAACTGGTCGAAACCAAACAGGGCACCGACCTGCACACCTCGAGCTACGGGCAACTGCTGGCTTACGAGTGCCTTGAGGGCGGCTTTCTGGCTGAGCACAGCCGTTTTATCTCGAGTCTGTACGGGGAGCGCTGCGCCCGGATGCTCAGCGGCATGGACAAGCACTTTCCTCAAGAAGTCACCTGGACCCGTCCCACCGGGGGCATGTTCATCTGGGTCACGCTGCCCGAGCACATGAGCGCTCAGAAACTCTTCGAGGTGGCGCTCGAGCAGGAGGTTGCCTTTGTGCCTGGCACGCCATTTTTCGCCAACGGCGGCGGTGAAAATACCATGCGCCTGAACTTTTCCTCCTCGAGCCTGGAAAAGATTGATATAGGCATCGAGCGGTTGGGCAAAGCGATTCGGGCGGCGATGTAAGAACAATTCTAGAGACTTTGCACCCGAGCCAACTCGCTGGACGCGGACCCTTCAGGTTTGGCGTGTGAAGCGGGAAACTCCAACTCTTTTACGCCATCCCACGCCCAGCCTATACGAAGGGTACGATTTAGTTTGGTCCAAATCGGTCACATTTGCCAGACCCTGTTCAACCGTCAGCAGCGGCTTGTAGCTCAAATCTCGCTCAATCATCGAATTTCCCATGTTCATGAGCGTCGTACAACGAAAACCATCACCCGACTGTTGTGGACGACTGGTCCAAGCTGCCAATCTCCGTAAACATGCTGGACTATAAATCCTGCCCTACACAAAGATTCGGTCAACTCAGCACCACTACGAAACCGGAGTTCGCTGCTGGACACCAAGACCTCACCTGTCTCTTTAAAGAGATTATGTCCCTCAGTGTAAACCCGGTCCCCCCTTAAACAGGTTCCTTCTAACCAGCATTCCACAGGCCCAAAGGGTGATTCGAGATGCGCGCGAGTGGCCTCACGGTTCCACTGTTCCCATTCCTTAAACTCTGGGTTACGACTTTCAAAGGCAAGGTATCCACCAGGACGCAGAGCAGCGTGAATATTTTGGAGCGTGGCGTTCAAATCTGAATCCTCGAGAAACACTTGGGCAACATTGCCTGTCATGACTACCAAATCAGCGTGAGGTGCTCCCAACAATGAGGAATCGCCTTCCCTCCACTCAACCCTTGCGGCATTGGGATGCCTTTTGGCAACGCTCAGCATTGCAGCGGAAGGGTCCACACCGACCACCTGGCGACCCAAAATCGCCAATTCTGTGGTCAACGACCCCGTTCCACACCCGAGGTCAAGAATCTTTTGGGCATTCAGCTCTCCCGCTAGCCGAATATAAAATTCAGTGTCAGCACCCCGAAGGTTCTCGAGGTCATAGAGTTCAACTAAGCGCGCATCAACATAGTGAAGGTCCAATTTCATGTCTGTATTATAAAGCGTACAAAACAACCAACTTATGAGACTAAGAATCCGCTGGAGTCGCTTGGTAAAGCGCTGACCGCTAAACTGTTCCTATGAACCGCAAAAAACTTGACCTCGTTACCTTGCACGGCATGGGTGACCCGCCGGAGACCTGCTTTGTGCCTCTGCGCGACGCGCTGAGCGCCCCCAAGGCGGTGGGGCTGTGGACCTGTCCCCATCTCGAGCGCGAAAACCTGAGTACCGGAGAACTGGCGGTGGCCCGATTGGAGCACCTCGAGCGGCTTTACACCACTGGCTGCAACATCCCGGTGTTCGTTTCGGGTCTAGAGCCTGTTTGCATTCGTGCTGAACGCAAAAACTTCAATCAAGTGCCTTGAAGAATTAATTTTGCCACAGGGTTTACCCCAGGATACACATCAGATGGGGCTACAGGGCATTCTACGGC
>Ga0123336_10001112_pt1 | contig 25256 bp, 23 predicted proteins | sample SSSSmetaG_FD_96466 | JGI IMG/M metagenome (GOLD analysis project Ga0123336, IMG submission 96466) | Glacier valley bacterial and archeal communities from Borup Fiord, Nunavut, Canada, to study Microbial Dark Matter (Phase II) - ​SSSS metaG | ecosystem: Environmental > Aquatic > Freshwater > Ice...
AGCGGCGCGAGGACGATGCCGCTCACGCCCTGCGCGATGAAGGTGCTCACGACGTCGACCTGCGCCTTGAGATCGTCCTCCTTGAGCGGGCCCTTCCAGACGATGTCGACGTCGGCCTCCTTGGCCGCCTTCACCGCGCCCGCGTGCACGCTCTTCCAGAACTCGTGGGTGGTGCCCTTGGGGATGACCGCGATCTTGAGCCGTGCGCCGGGGGCCGCGGCGCCACCTTCTCCGTCGCTCTTTGGCGCCTCCTTCGGGCACGCGAGCAGGATCATGGACAAGCCGACAATCGCCGCTAGCGCGCGCATCTTCATCGCAGCGGATCCTAGATCAGATCAGCCCGGGTGCGGTGAAGGCTCCGGCTGATCAGCTCACGAACGATGGGTTTCATCATCATGGCGTCGCCCCAAACACGCTTCGTTGGTGGTTACTTCCGTGGACGCGGTACGGCGTATTCGTCGAGGCGGCGTAGCAGTGTGCGCCGGGAGATGCCGAGCATCTCGGCGGCCTGCGTCTGGTTGCCGCCACATCGCGCGAGCGCATCGAGGATACGCAGGCGCTCGAGCGCCTCCATCTCGTTGGGCAGCGAGCCCGAGCCGAAGGCGATGGTCGAGCCGTGATCGTTCGGCGGGCCCTGCGGCGCAAACGGCGGCGCGGTCGTGGGCTGGTCGAGGCTCGTCGCGCCGAAGGCGGTCGCGCCGCCATACGCCGGCTGCTGCGGCTGCGAGGGACGCCCGGACGCCGGCGCCTGGTACGAAGGATGCGTGGGCGGCAAATTCGGCGGACGGTTGCTTCCCGGCGCGGATCCCGGCACGCCGGAGAGACGGCCCGGCGGCCGCGAGAGGCGATCGACCGGCAGCCCGAGGTGCTCCGGCGCGATCGCGGTGCCCTTGCAGAACACCACCGCGCGCTCGATGACGTTGCGTAGCTCGCGGACGTTGCCCGGCCACGCGTAGCTCTTCAGCACCACCATCGCCTGCCCCGAGATCGGGATGGCGGGGCGATGGGCCTCGGCGCAGAACCGCGCGACGAAGTCGCCGGCGAGCTTCGGGATCTCCTCGACACGCTCGCGGAGCGGCGGCACGACGAGCGTGACGCCGGCGAGCCGGTAATAGAGGTCCTGGCGCAGCAGCCCGCGCGTCACCATCTCCTCGAGATCGCGGTGGGTGGCGGCCACGAACCGCACGTCGACGGTCTTGGGGCGCAGGCTGCCGAGGCGCATGACCTCGCGACTCTCGACGACGCGCAGCAGCTTCGCCTGCGTGGCCAGCGGCATCTCGCCGATCTCGTCGAGGAAGAGCGTCCCGCCGTCAGCCGACTCGATGAGGCCGGCCTTGGCTTGCGTGGCTCCGGTGAAGGCGCCACGCTCGTAGCCGAACAGCTCGCCCTCGAGGAGGTGCTCGGGCAGCGCCGCGCAGTTCAGCTTGACGAGCGGGCCGTTCACGCGCGCCGAGCGCTTGTGGATCTCCTCGGAGACGATCTCCTTGCCGGAGCCGGTCTCGCCGCGGACGATCACCGTGATGTTGCTCTGCGCCACGTTGTCGACGAGGCGGTAGAGGTGCTGCATCCCCGTGGAGACGCCCGACGCCGGCGGCGCGAGGCCCTGGCTCTGGGCGAGGCTGCGCGAGGCGGTGACGGGCGCCGCGCCCTCGACCTGCACCACGATCATGGTCTCGCCGAGCTCGACGATCGTCGAGAGCCCGACCGGGATGGGCGTGTTGGGCAGCACCTTCTTGCCGCCCATGTTGGTGCCGTTGAAGCTGCCGTGGTCGACGATGCGCACCTCGGAGCCGAGCAGCAGCGTGGCGTGGCGGCGGGAGACGGTCGCGTGGTCGATGCGGATGCCGGCGTCCTCGCCGCGCCCGATGACGATCTCGCCGGTGGCCGGGAGCGCGTGCGACGCCACCTGCCCGCCGACGAACACGATCAGCCGGAGGCCCTTCGACGCGTCCGCTGCGCGCGGAACGACGGAGCGTGTTCGATCGTCACCCATGAAAGTGTGCCGAATCTACCACGGGTTCGCGGGCAGGTTGGCGCAAGCCGGTGCTCCGGCCTCTGGCGCGCCGTGCGCCACGGGCCGCCTGACGGCCGCGATTTGCGGCGCAACTGGCGCCGCAGGGGTCATCCGTTCGGGCGACGTGCAGCCTGCCTCGCGAGGGCCGTGGCGCTCCTTCCCGGCCGATCCGGCGCGGCACGCGCGTTGCTCCTGGCCTCGCTCACGATGGCACCTCTAACCTCCCATGCCCCCCGCCTCGACCCCCGCGCCGTCATCGCGGCCCCACCTTGCCAGCCGACGATGAGCCTCCAGCTCGCCGCCGGGGTCGTGGGCGCCACCGTGCTCGCCTCCGCTGCGGGCATCGAGATCGCGCGCGCCTGGACCACCGCGCCCGGCCCGCTCGCCGAGGCCGGTCACGCGGTCGGCGGCGTGATGGTGGCCCTGTTCTGCATCGCCGCGATGGGCCTCGCGGCGCGCTCGCGGGCCCTCAACGGTCTTGCCGTCGCCTCCACCTTTGCGCTCGTCGCGCACGGCGCGACGCTCGTGCTCCAGGGTCAGGTCGTCGGCGCGCTCTTCGTGGGGCTCGCGCCGCTGGTCGGCGTCCTCGCTCACGTCGCGTTCCTTCCCACGGAGAGCGCCCCGATCCCGCCCACGAGCGATAGGATCGACATCGCATGGGCCATCGAGAAGACCCGCCAGAAGACTGCACGCGCTGCGCGGCCTGTTGTTTCTCCGAATCACTTCGTCATGCCCGTGTGACCGGTGACGACTACGAACGCCTCGGTGAAGAGGCCGAGTCACTCGTCACGTGGGTCGTCAACGAGGCCTTCATGCGCCTCGCCGGCAGCGAGGGCGCGCAGCACTGCAGCGCGCTGAGCCTCGAGCCGGCCGCCGCCACGCTGAGCTGCTCGATCTACGAGCGCCGCCCGCAGGTGTGCCGTGATCTCGAGCGCGCCGGAGGCGCCTGCCACGCCGAGCGCGCTGCGAAGGCCGAGCGGCCCGCGCGCGCGCTGCTCACGCTCACTTCACGAGCTCGATCGTATCGATGACCGGATCGGTGCCGGCCGCGGTGAGCCCGTACGACGTCATGGTGAGCTTCCGGCCGTCGAGCGTGAGCACGCCGTAGAGCCCGTCGAAGCCGGTGGTGCCGCCGAACGTGGTCGCCTTCTCGATGAAGCCCGCGTCGGCGACGCCATAGGGGCTCGCGCCAGCGCCCGCGTTGACGACGTAGACCGTGCCCTTGCCGGGCTCGCCGATGGTCGGCTCGCCGCGGGGATCCGCGCCGGGCCGGAGCGCCTTCGTGCGCTCGTAGGCGTGGTCGTGACCGTTCACGACGAGGTCGACGTGATGCTTGTCGAAGATCGGCGCGAAGACCTTGCGGAGGTCGAGGACGTCGGAGTCGTCGGCGTGGCTCGAGGTCGTGTAGAGCCCTCGGTGGTGGACGACGACGAGGAACGGTACGCGGTCGCGGGCGCCATCGGCGCGCTCGAGATCGTCGTCGAGCCACTTCGTCATCGTGGTCGCCTGCTCGCCGCCGCCGAGCAGCGCGATCGGCTGGTCGTCGATCACGACGAAGTGCGTATTCATGACGTCGAACGACGCATAGGACTCCGCGAATGGCCCGGTGCCAGGGATCGCGAAGGCTCCGTAGAACCGCGTCGCCTCGTTCTCGTGGTTGCCCGCGACCATGACCATCATCTGCTGGCCGAGCGTGACGAAGCGGCTGGGATCGGCGGGGTCCTTCCAGATCGCGCCCAGCCACTGATCGTAGAGCGACTGCTGCGTGCCGGTGAAGACGAGGTCCCCGGTGGTGACCTGGAGGTTCACGGCGCGCTCGCGCATGCGGAGCTGCACGCGCTGCCACACATCGACCTTGTCGCGCGCATCGCCGAGGATGCCGACCGTGACGGGGCCGGTCGCGGGCACCGTGGTGAACGATTGCGTCGCGCCCCAGACCTCCGGGGTGCCGCCACCGACCTGGTAGTAGTACGTGCGGCCGGGCTCGAGCTTGCAGAGGTGGACCTCGTGCATGTTCGTCGCCGGCTCGTTCGCACCGAACCCGACCTCGGGGGCCGGCGTGGTCCACGAGTAGCCGGTCACCGGCGCGAGCTGGTCGGCGCTCGCACCGATGCGAACGCGAGCCGCGCGCGTGGGCGTGGTGGTCTCCCAGGTCACGACCGCCGTGCGTGACGGATCGGCGTAGCCGGGCGCGCCGCTCTTCGTGTCGCCGCCGAGGCCGAGGCGCACGCGCACCGCCTCGGCTCCGGGGGACGCGCCGTCGTCGACCGCGAGACCGACGAACGCGAGCGCCTCGGGCGGCGCGACGTCGTACTCGCAGCCGGCGCCGCGGTACGCGAACGCCGAGGCCGCGTCGCCGCCGTCGGCGGCGATTGGCGTGTCGCTCGACGAGCTGCCGCAGGCCACGGGCGCGACCGCGGCGATGGCAATGGCGAGCGTTCCGGCGGCGATGCCGGCGAGCGTGCGCGTCGAGACGTCCATGCTACTCCGCACCCATGAAGGGATAGCCGATCGCGGTGGGCGGCACGAACGTCTCCTTCACCACGCGCGGCGAGGCCCACCGGAGGAGGTTGTAGGCGCTGCCCGCCTTGTCGTTCGTGCCGGACGCGCGGGCGCCGCCGAACGGCTGCTGCCCGACGACGGCGCCCGTGGGCTTGTCGTTGATGTACATGTTGCCCGCCGCCTGGCGGAGCCGCGTCACGGCGTGCGCGACGGCAGCGCGATCCTGCGAAAACACCGAGCCGGTCAGGCCGTACGGGCTCGTGCGATCGACGAGCGCGAGCGCGTCGTCGACCGCGCCCGGCTTGCCGTCGTCGTAGACGTGCACCGCGAGCACCGGCCCGAAGAGCTCCTCGGCGAGCAGAAGATGCGCGGGATCGGCGACCTCGGCGAGCGTCGGCCCGCAGAACCAACCCTTCTCGCGCGACCAGCCGTCGCCGGCGAGCAGCTTCACGCTGCTGTCCGCTGCGAGGCGCTCGCGCCAGCTCGAGAGACGCGTCCACGCGCGCTCGTTGATGACCGCGCCCATGAAGTTCCGGAAGTCCCGGACATCGCCGACCGCGATCCGCCCGATGTGCGCCAGCATCGCGTCGCGCACGGTGCCCCAGAGCGAGCGCGGGATGTACGCGCGCGACGCGGCAGAGCACTTCTGCCCCTGGTACTCGTACGCGCCGCGCACGAGCGCCACCGCGAGCTGCTCGGCCTCGGCGCTGGGATGCGCGAACACGAAGTCCTTGCCGCCGGTCTCGCCCACGAGCCGCGGATAGCTGCGGTAGCTGGCGATGTTCTCGCCGACCGTACGCCAGATCGACTGGAACACGCGCGTCGATCCGGTGAAGTGCACGCCCGCGAGGTCGCGGTGCTGCAGGCAGGTCTCGGCGATCTTCGCGCCGTCACCGTAGACCACGTTGATCACGCCCGGCGGCAGGCCCGCGGCGGTGAAGAGCCGCATGAGGTGGTACGCGGCGAGGCTCTGGTTCTCGGCCGGCTTCCAGACCACCACGTTGCCCATCAGCGCGCAGACCGTGGGGAGGTTGCCGGCGATGGCCGTGAAGTTGAACGGCGTGACCGCGAGGATGAACCCCTCGAGCGGGCGCAGCTCCAGGTTGTTCTGGAAGCCGGGCGGCGAGATCGGCTGGTGCTCGGCGAGGCGCGACGCGAACGCCACGTTGAAGCGCAGGAAGTCGATGAGCTCGCACGCCGAGTCGATCTCCGCCTGGTAGGCCGTCTTGCTCTGGCCGAGCATGGTGGCAGCGTTGATCACCTGACGCCACGGCCCCGCGAGCAGCTCCGCGGCGCGGGAGAAGATGCGCGCGCGCTCCTCGAACGGCATCGCGGCCCAGGCCGGCGCGGCGGCGAGCGACGCCGCGACGGCCCGCTCGGTCACCGCCGGCCCGCCGTCGTGACACGTGGCGAGGAGGAGCGAATGATCGTGCGGCGCGCGCACCTCGTAGGTCGCGCCTTCACGTGACTCCTTTCCCGCCACCACGTGCGGCACGTCGATGGTCTCGCCCGCCATCGAGGCGAGCGCGCTCTTCAGGTTTGCCCGCTCGGGCGACCCCGGAGCGTAGGAGAGAATGGGCTCGTTGATCGGGAGCGGGAGGGTCGCGGGGAGGTCCAGCATGCGGCCGCGAAGCATAGTCGCTCGCAACAGGCCGCGCGACGTGCTTAGTAGGCCACCACCATGGCGCGCATCTTCCGAACGCTCCCCGAAAAGGGTCAATCCATCGCCATCGCCTTCTCGGGCGGGCTCGATACGCGCTGCGCCGTCGCGTGGTTGACGCGCCGCGGCCTCGTCGTTCACGCGTACACCGCGGACCTCGCGCAACCCGACGAGAAGGACGTCCGCGACGTCCCCAAGGAGGCGCTGCGTCACGGCGCGACCTGCGCGCGCCTCCTCGACTGCCGCGAGGCCATCGCCCGCGAGGGGATCATCGCGCTCCAGTGCGGCGCGTTCCACCTCGCGACGGCGGGTCGCAAATACTTCAACACCACGCCGCTCGGGCGCGCCGTCACCGGCACCGCCATCGCGCGCGCCATGCGCGAGGACGGCGTCGGCATCTTCGGCGACGGCAGCACGCACAAGGGCAACGACATCCAGCGCTTCTACCGCTACGGGCTGATGATCCAGCCCAACATGCGCGTCTACAAGCCGTGGCTCGACGCCGCGTTCGTGGGCGAGCTCGGCGGCCGCAAGGAGATGTCCGAGTTCCTCGAGAAGGTCGGCCTCCCCTACTCGATGAAGACCGAGAAGGCGTACAGCACCGACAGCAACATGCTCGGGGCGACGCACGAGGCAAAGGATCTCGAGCAGCTCGACCGGGGCATCAGCATCGTCGACCCGCTCATGGGCGTGGCGTCGTGGAAGAGCGACGTGAAGGTGGAGGCGGAGCGCGTCGCCATCACGTTCGAGCGGCGTCCCGGTCGCGATCGGCAAGAAGCGCTTCGGGTCGCTGACCGAAGCGGTGCTCGAGGCGAACACGGTCGGCGGCCGGCACGGCCTCGGCGTGAGTGACCAGATCGAGAACCGCGTCATCGAGGCGAAGAGCCGCGGCATCTACGAGGCGCCGGGCATGGCGCTCCTCCACATCGCGTACGAGCGCTTGCTCAGCGCGATCCACAACGAGAACACCATCGACCAGTACGTCACGCTCGGGCGGCGCCTCGGCCGCCTGCTCTACGAGGGCCGCTGGTACGACCCCGAGGCGCGCCTGCTCAAGCACGCGCTCGCCGGCGGTATCGCCGCGCACGTGACGGGCACCGTGGAGCTCGAGCTGCGCCGCGGCGACGACTACTCGATCGTCTCCACGAAGGCCGAGGCTGCGACCTACTCGCCGGAGAAGCTGTCGATGGAGAAGAGCGACTCGCTCTTCACCCCCGAGGACCGCATCGGCGCGCTCGAGATGCAGACGCTCTCGATCCTCGACAGCCGCGCGGTGTTGCAGCACGCGGCCAAGGCCGAGAAGGAGGGTACCCCCCTGCCCCTCGACCTCGATCTCGGCTGAGCGTCAGGGGGCGCCAGCGTCCGGCGGCGGCGGGTCGACGGGCGGCGCCGGCTCCTCGAATGCCTGCCGCCGCGGCAATTTTCAGATGCAGCGGCGGTGCAGCATCGAAGCGGTCACGCGATCACGATCGGTCCGACAAAACGAAGAGACCCGCGACGTGGCGCGGGTCTTCGAGGAGCAAGAGCTGGCAAAGGCGTCAGCGGGGCGGCTTCGAACCGCCGAGGATGCGGGAGGCGATGGCGACCACGACCATCGGCACGAGCACCGCTGCGCCGACTGCCCACGGGCCCGCCGCGTAGAACTTGTAGGGCGGAACGGCGACGTAGCTCGCGAACACCGCGAACGGCGACAGGAGGCTGGCCGCCCAGCCGCGCTTGCCGGCCGGGAGGGTGCGGACCTTCACGCCGAGGAGCGCGAGGTCGACGAGGATGAGCAGTGTGCAGAAGACAAAGGCCCAGACGGAGCCGACGAGCATGCCGACCGTCCAGCCGAGGACCTTGCCGAACAGGCCGTCGATCTTGAGCGCCGCGATCGCCGTGACCGCGCCGTAGGCGGTGATCCACGGGGCGAGGAGGGTCGGGGTGAGCCAGCCTGCAACGGTCGGCCGGACGTAACGCTCTGCCATCTCGATCTCCTTGCGCGCCTGACGGTTGGCGCGACTCTCTCTTTATATGGGGTAACGCCCAGAAGGACGTATGCCACCCGTAATTTGTTTCAAGGAGTCAGCATCTTCCCCGCGACGAGCGCGGCACGAGCCTTGCCAGGGAGGGGCCCTGGCGGGTGACCTCGACCGCGCCGTCGCAAGGCACCTCGACCCGCCAGAGGCGCCCTCCGATGCCGACGCGCACCTCGTGCGTCCCGCACCGCACCACGAGCGGAGCTCCGCCGGAGCCGGCGAGCCGCCATCGACGAACACGCGATGGCCGGCCTCGGACGGTGCCGTGATCGGTGCGCACGTCGAGCGCGTCACCTCGTGCCTGCTCGGGCGCGAGGTACCCCGCGACGACGGCGGGCCCGCCCGCGCGCACGATCCGGAGGGGCGACAGCGTCACGTAGCCGTCCCACGGCACGAGCACGTTGGCCGGCGAGACGTCCCGAGGGATGACCAGGGCGAGCCCCCGCGTGGTCGGCTCGCGCGCCGCGTGGGCCGCCGCGAGCGCGAGAAAGATGCGGTGGCCGATGTACCAGACCGCGGCGTCATCGAGGCGGGTCCTCGCGGCGAGCTGCTCACGCGAGACGCCGCCAACATGCTCGTGAAGCCGCTCCGGAAGAGGTGGCGGCGGAACGGCCAGCCTGTGCATGGGCGGGCGGTCCGGAACCCGCACGTCACACGGCGACAACGGGGGTAAAACGCGCGGGTCACATCAGATCGAAGGTGTGGCGCTTGACGAACTTGCCGTCGCCCTTGCGCCCCACGTACTTGCCGTTCTCGACGACGACCTTGCCGCGCGAGAGCACGTGCGTCGGCGCGCCCACCACTTCCCTTCCCTCGTAGGGCGTGTAGTCGACGCGCATGTGGAGGGTCTTGTCGCTGAGGACGTGGCGCTTCTCGCCGTCCCATACGAGGAGGTCGGCGTCGGCGCCGACCGCGATCGTGCCCTTGTGCGGATAGAGCCCGAAGATCTTCGCCGGCGCCGTCGACGTGATCTCGACGAAGCGGTTCATCGAGATGCGGCCCTTCCGGACGCCGCCGTCCCACATCAAGTACATCCGCGTCTCGACGCCCGGCATGCCGTTGGGGATCTTCGAGAAGTTGTCGACGCCGAGATCCTTCTGGCCCTTCACGCAGAACGGACAGTGATCGGTCGAGACCACCTGGAGGTCCTGGGTACGGAGCCCGCGCCACAGGTCCTCTTGCATGTGCGCCGGCCGCAGCGGCGGCGTGCACACGTACTTCGCCCCCTCGAAGTCGGGACGCGCCAGATCGTCCTGCGACAGGAAGAGGTACTGCGGGCACGTCTCAGCGAAGACCGGGAGGCCGCGATCGCGCGCCTCCACCACCTTCTTCAGCGCGCGCTCCGCGGAGAGGTGCACCATGTAGACGGGCGCGCCCGCCATCTCCGCGAGGCAGATCGCGCGGAACGTGCCTTCTTCCTCGGCGATCTGGGGGCGCGTGAGCCCGTGGTAGATCGGCGCGGTGTGGCCCTTCGCGATGGCCTGCTGAACGAGGATGTCGATCGGAATCCCGTTCTCGGCGTGCATGCAGATGAGCGCGCCGAGCTCGGCGGCGCGTTGCATGCCGCGGAAGATCTGCCCGTCGTCGACGAAGAAGATGCCCGGATACGCCATGAACATCTTGAACGAGCTGACGCCCTCGTTCACGACCTGGCCCATCTCCTGGATGGTCTGGTCGTTCACGTCGGTCATGATCATGTGGAACGCGTAGTCGACCGCGCCCTTGCCCTCGGCCTTCGAGTGCCACAGGTCGAGGCCGGTGCGGAGCGCCTGGCCCTTCGTCTGGATGGCGAAATCGACGATGGTAGTCGTGCCGCCGTAGGCCGCGGCCCGCGTGCCGGTCTCGAAGTCGTCGGAGGACGAGGTGCCTCCGAATGGCATGTCCATGTGCGTGTGCGCATCGATACCGCCAGGCAAAATGTGCTTGCCCACGGCATCGATGGTCACGTCCCACGGGCCTGGCGGCGCCGCGCCCGGGCCGAAGATCGCGGCGATCTTGTCGTCCACGATGGCAACATCGGCCAGGTACGTATCGACTGCAGTGACGACCGTTCCACCCTTGATCAGCGTGCGCGTCATGATGGGTGAGGATACCCCGCTGTCTCCCGCACTGTCAGCCACTGCCTTCGCTAAGCTGCCGTCCCATGAAGGTTCTGGTCGCGGACAAATTCGAGGATTCGGGACGACGCGGCCTTGCGGAGATCGGCTGTGACGTGGCTTACGAGCCGGACGTGTCCGGGGACACGCTCCTCGCCGCGATCACCACAACGCGCGCGGACGTCCTCGTCGTGCGCTCCACCCCGGTGACGCGCCCCATGCTCGAGTCGGGCAACCTCCAGCTCCTGGTGCGCGCGGGCGCGGGCACGAACACCGTCGACGTCGAGGCCGCGAGCGAGCGCGGCATCTGGGTCGCCAACTGCCCGGGCAAGAACGCCATCGCCGTCGCCGAGCTGGCGTTCGGCCTGATGCTCGCTCTCGACCGGCGGATCTCCGACGGCACGGCCGATCTCAAGAGCGGCAAGTGGAACAAGAAGGAGTACGGCAAGGCGCGCGGCCTCTTCGGGCGCACGCTCGGCCTCCTCGGCACCGGTCCCATCGGCCGCGAGATGATCACGCGCGCCAAGGCGTTCGGGATGCCCGTCGTCGCGTGGAGCCGTAGCCTCACGTGGGCCGGCGCCGAAGAGCTAGGCATCACGCGGGCCAGCTCGCCGACCGAGGTGGCCGCCGCCGCCGACATCCTCAGCGTGCACCTCGCCCTCAAGCCGGAGACCCGCGGCATCGTGGCCGATGGCGTGTTCGCTTCGATGAAGCAGGGCGCAATGTTCATCAACACCTCGCGCGCCGAGGTCGTGGATCAGCCCTCGCTCGAGCGCGCCGTCAAGGAGCGTGGGATCCGCGCCGGGCTCGACGTCTTCGCCGAGGAGCCCTCCGGCGGCGCGGGCGCGGTCGAGGCGCCGATCTTCAAGCACGCCGGCGTCATCGGCACGCACCACATCGGCGCGTCCACCGACCAGGCGCAGGAGGCGATCGCCGAGGAGACAGTGCGTATCGTGCGCCTCTTCAAGGAGTCCGGGCGACCGGCGAACGTCGTGAACCTCGCGAAGAAGTCGCCGGCGACGCACCTGCTCGCGGTGCGCCATCACGATCGCGTCGGAGTCCTCGCGGCGGTATTCGACTGCCTCAAGAAGGTCGGCATAAACGTGCAGGAGACGGAGAACATCGTCTTCGAGGGCGCGCACGCCGCGGTCGCGCGCATCAGCGTCGACCGCGAGCCCGCGGGCGACGTTCTAGCGTCGCTCCGATCGTGCACCGCCGACGTGATCGACATCTCGCTCGTGGCTTTGTAGTCCGCCCTTGGTCAGCGCGTGAACAGCGACACGTCGTCGAGGCTCACGAGCGCGCGCTTCGTGTCGCCTTCGGTGATGCCGGCGCGCAGCGAGATCCCGCCGTCGTACAGCGGAACGACGAGGTCGCTCGTGACGAGCGGCCCGTCGTCGACGGTGGTCTCGATGCGGCCGTAGGGCGGCGCCTTCTGCGCGCCGACCTCGAAGCCGATGCGCACGCGGTAGTACGCGCCGACCTTGGCGGGCGCGATGACGTGCGCGATCGGGTGACAGCGGTCCTTGCCGCACTCCGGCGCGAGCTGCTCGAGCACCAGGCCCTCGGGGCGCACGGCGACGCGAACCGAGATGGGGCCGTCCTCGGTCTTGAGCGAGAGCTCGGGGCCGCCGAGCTGGCGCTCGGGCGCCGTTTCCATCTTCAGCGCGAAGCCGACGGCGCCCGACCACGTGGTTCCCACGCCGCCCGTCGTGTAGTCGAGGAACACGTGCGACGCCGCGTCGGGCGCGAAGAGCGTGATCGCGCTGCGGCCGACCGAGGCGGAGTCGCCGTTCGTCTCCAGCTTGCCGCCGCCGCTCCGCACGACGCCCGTCCAGCGCGTGAAGCTGCTGTGGTCGTTCTCGAAGTCGTCGCAGAACGCGCCGGGACGGCACGTGAACGGCGCGGGCGTCGCCTCAGGCACGACGAGGCCGAGATCGCGCACCGCGACGTCCCGCGACGGGTCGGCGGGGCTGCTCGGCGCGGGGGCCGGAATCGATGTCGCAGGCGGTGTGACGGGCTGCGCGCCGACCGCCTCGCCGCCTGCGGACGCGCGCTGCACACCCTAGCGGACGAGGAACGTCACGTCGTCGAGGCTCGCGACCGCGGGCTTCGAGTCGCCCTGGGTGATGCCCGCGTGCAGCGCGATTTTGCCGTCGTAGAGCGGCACGTTGAGATCTGTCTCGAGCATCGGGCCGTCGTCGACCGTCGCCTCGAGCCGTCCGTAGGGAGCCGCGCCCTGCGCGTTGACCTCGAACCCGAGGCGTACGCGGTACCAGCTGTTCGTCTTGACCGGCGCGATCACCGTGGTGGTCGGCAGGCAGCGATCGCGCGGGCACGCGTCGGGCGCGCGCTGCTCGAGGACGAGACCTTCGCGATGCAGCGAGACCCGGACCGAGATCGCGCCGTCGGGGCTGCGGACGAGGAGCTCGGGCCCGCCGAGCTGTGCCGAGGGCGTCGCCTGCGCCCGGAGGGCGAAGGCGACGAGGCCCGACCAGTGGCTCGCCGCGCCGCCTCCCGAGCGGTCGAGGAAGACGGACGAGCTCGCGTCAGGCGTCATGAACGAGACCGCGCCCCTGCCCGTGGACGCCGACTCGCCGACCGCCTCGAGCTTGCTCTTGCCGCTGAGGGCGACGTCCGACCACCGGGCCCCGATGGGCTGCTCGGAGACGTCCTCGAAATCATCGCAGAAGGCGCCCACTCGGCAGACGAACGAGGTCGGGGCCGGGGTCGGCAGCCCGAGGTCGAAGGCCCCCGTGGCGCGGGCGCGGCGCCCGACCTCCATCGCGGCCGGCGCGGCGGGGCCGGGGTCCGGGCTGGTCTCTCCGCCGTGCGTGACGACCGGCGCCGGGCCGGGGCCGCCTCCGCCGTCGGTAGCGTCGGCGGAGCAAGCGAACAGGGAAAAGCACGCGAGGACAGCCAGAGCTTTCATGGGGTTGTTCTGGCATACGGAACGTCTTGACAGAGCTTCCCTCGCGTCGGTTGGGAGGCGGGGAGGTCCCACCACACCCTCCTACGCCTGGTGACGGCCGTGCTCGCCTATCGGAAAAGCAGCGTTACGATGGACGGAACGCATGGCAAACGAGAAGGATGAAGGCGACGACGTCCGAAAGACCCGCGAGGTCATCGCCGAAAACATCCGGCGCGTCGAGGAGATGCTCCGGTTTCTACCTCTCCACGAGTCGACGGTGGCCGAGCTGCGCGCGAAGATCGGGCTGCTTCGCACCATCCTCCTCGAGCAGCGGGCCCCCGCGCTGGCGCTGGTCGGGCGGCGGGGCGCGGGCAAATCCTCGCTGGTGAACGCACTGTTCGGCGCAAAGGTCGCCGAGGTGGGGCACGTGAAGGCGCAGACCGGGCGCGGCAAGTGGTTCGAGCACAAGACCGAGCGCGGCTCGATCACGGTCCTCGACACGCGCGGCATCCAGGAGGGCTCGACGCCCGCGGAGAAGGACGTCTCGAAGGACGCGATCGCCTCCATCGTCGTGGAGCTGAAGAAGAAGGTGCCCGACGTCATCCTCTTCCTCGTGAAAGCCACCGAGGCCGACAGCGCGATCGACGCCGACCTGAACGCGCTCGAGCGGGTGTACGCGGAGATCGAGCGCGAGCACCGGTTCCGGCCGCCGCTCGTCGCCATCGCCACCCACTGCGACGTCCTCGAGCCGAAGGCCACCCGTCTCCACAAGGCGAGCGAGGAGCCCGCCGAGGACATCGAGGAGAAGCTCGCGCGCGTGAGCGAGGTCGAGCACCACCTCGAGACGAAGATCAAGGACCGCCCGAAGCTCGCGCCGCATCTCGTGTGGACGCGCGGACTCAGCACGTACATCTCGTTCGCCAAGGACGACAAGGTCCGCGCCGACGAGCGGTGGCGCGTCGAGGAGCTCGTGGGCACTCTCTTCAAGCACCTGCCCGACGCGGGGCGCGGCACGCTCGTGCGCATCGCACGCGTGCGGGGCCTCCAGGAGGAGCTCGCGAACAACCTCACGCGCGCCGCCGCCGCGATCTGCGCGGGCGTCGCGGCGCTTCCCATCCCCGTGGCCGATGTGATCCCCATCACCACGATGCAGATCACGCTCGTCGCCGGCATCGCGTGGCTCTCCGGTCGGCCGCTCGACCGGAAGGCCGCCGCCGAGTTCCTCGGCGCGATGGGCGCGAACGTGGGCCTCGGCTTCGCGTTCCGCGAGGGCGCCCGCGCCCTCATCAAGTTCGTCTTTCCAGGCGCCGGCTCGATGGTCTCGGGCGCGGTGGCATTCGCGGGCACGCTCGCCATCGGCGCGGCCGCGCGCAACTACTTCCTGCGCGGCGGCTCGATCGAGGACGCGAAGAAGACCTTCGTCGACACGAAGAAGAAGGCCGAGGAGGCGAAGGTCGCCGACGAGGTCGAATCGAAACGCCGCGACTGGGACATCAACTAGCTCTCACCCAGGAGGCCCTGGAGAAAGCGGCGGAACCCCGGCGCCTGGTCGGCATAGGTGGCCGCGAGGCTCGCGCGGTCGACGGCGGTCCGCGCGCACGGCTTCGCCGGCGGCGAGGCGAACCAGGCGTCCGGGATCGAGGCCACGACCGACTGCGACGCGGAAACGGCGCAGTTACAGGCGTCCGAAACTTTTTCCGGGGCCCGGCTTATCGTGGTCGTGAAGCCGCCCCACCTCGTTGCCGCCGTCCTGCTCGGCGCCCTCGTTGCCTGCGGGCAAGACGGCGATCCGGAAGGGGCACGCGCCCTCTGGGAGAAGGTCAACACCGGTGCGGGCTTTCGCAGCTGGCAGCGGGCGCCCGGGTTCGCGACGCGGAAACCGAGCTTCACGTCGCACGCGGACGCGGTGGAGATCTTCGTGAGCCCCGAGATCGGCGGCGTTCTCGGCACGAAGCTCGTCACGGAGTGGCCGGTGGGCTCGGTCGTCGTGAAGGAGGGGTTCGACGGCTCGTCGCGGCGCCTCGTCGCCATCATGGAGAAACGCGCCGACGGCTGGTTCTGGGCCGAGTACGACGACGGTGGCACCGCGAAGTACTCCGGTCGCCCCTCCGTGTGCGTCGATTGTCATGACAACCGGAAGAGCTATTCGGACTGGGTGTACAGCTTCGAGCTACCGCGTTAGAGCGGGGGTCGATGGACGGCGAAGAGCACGGCGAATATCTCTCTGCGCAGCTCGAGACGGCGCTCCTGCGCGAGATCGGAGAGGCGTACCGTCATCTCGCGGTCCTGCACTTCAAGGGCGCGCTGCGCCTCCCGCAGTTCGAGCTGGTCGGCTCGCGTGCACGCCTCGGGCGCTGGATCGAGGACACGCGCGTCATCGAGCTCTCGCGTCCGCTGGTCCTGGAGCAGGCGTGGGGCGTGGTCATCGAGGTGCTGAAGCACGAGATGGCGCACCAGTACGTCAGCGAGATCCTCGGAGAGCGAGGCGAGAGCGCGCATGGTCCGCGCTTCCGCGCGGTCTGCGCGAAGCTCGGGATCGATGCGGCGGCGAGCGGGTTGCCCATCCCCGCATCGGGGGCGGCGCATGCGGAACAGGGCAAGATCGCCGAACGCATCGCGCGGCTCCTCGCGCTCGCAGAGAGCTCGAACAAGCACGAGGCGGAGGCGGCGATGGCCGCGGCGCAGCGGCTCCTGTTGAAGCACAACCTGGAGCTACGTCAGGCGCGCACCGCGCAGGGCTACGCGTGGAAGCACCTCGGCACGCCGACCGGTCGCACCACGGAGGCGGAGCGCGTGCTGTCGCTCATCCTCGGCAAGCACTTCTTCGTGGAGGCGATCTGGGTACCGGTCTATCGCGCCGCGCTCGGCAAGCGCGGAAGCGTGCTCGAGATCTGCGGCTCGCCCGAGAACGTGGAGATCGCGGAGTACGTGCACGGCTACCTGGTGCAGACGGCGGCTCGCCTCTGGGATGAGCACAAGGCCGCCCTCGGCATCCGCTCGAACCGCGATCGTCGCACCTATCTCGCCGGCGTGATGAGCGGCATGAGCGAGAAGCTCGAGAAGGAGGCGCGCAAGAGCGCAAGCGCCGGCCTCGTCTGGGTCGCGGACGGCGATCTCGACGACTTCTTCCGCCGCCGTCATCCCCACGTTCGTCACGTGCGGTACGCGGGCCAGCGCCGGACGGACGCGTACGCCCACGGTCGCGAGGCCGGCCAGAAGATCGTCATCCACAAAGGCGTGAAGGGCGCCGCGAGCGACCGCGGCCTGCTGCTCGGTCCGCGACGCTGAGCGCGCTACGCTCGGCGCATGGGCTGGCTACTCTTCGCGACGGCGATCGGCGCCTGCGGCGTGGCGTGGAGCGACGCCGGCCTGACCGCCGTGCAGCTGCCCGAGGAGGACGACGACGCGCCAGGCTGGGTGCAGGACGCCGTGACGCGCGCGCGCGGGCACCTCGCAGGCCGGCCGCAAGATCTGAGGGGGGTGCCGCTCGACGTCTCGCGCCTCCCGCCGTTCGTCGTGAAGGTCCTCCGCGCTGCGCAGGCGATCCCGGCGGGCCGCACCGCCACGTACGGCGAGCTCGCGGGCGCCGTCGGCTCGCCTGGCGCCTCGCGCGCGATCGGTCGCGCGATGGCGACCAATGCGTGGCCGCTGATTGTGCCGTGCCATCGCGTGGTCGCCGCGAGCGGGGGGAGCGGCGGCTTCTCGGCGTACGGCGGCCTCTTCACGAAGGAGCGCATCCTCCGGATCGAAGGCGCCACGCTCCTGGCGGACGGAGCGGCGAAGCAGATCGCGCTGTTCGATTCACCCTCTGAGGCCTTCGAGCCTCGACCGTTACGTAAGCTCTTGCGCAACTGAGGCTCGCCACCATCGCATGACGTCGGATGACGTGATGCGATGTCCTGGCGTACGCTCGGTCTTGATGGCGCGCCTCCGCCGACCGGGTGAGCACGAGCTCGCCGAAGGTACGCGGCTCCTCGACCGCTACACGATCCTCGACCGGATCGGCAGCGGCGGCATGGCCACGATCTATCGCGCCACCGACGACCGGCTCGATCGGGTCGTGTGCATCAAGCTTCTACGAACCACGCTCGTCGAGGGCTCGGGCAGCAACAACACCAGCGGCCGCGCGGTCTACCAGGCGACGTACTCGCATTTCCTCCAGGAGGCGCTCGCGCTCTCTCGCCTCCAGCACCCGAACACGCTGCGCATCTACGACTTCGGATACCTCGACGACGCGTCGCCCGATCCGGGCGCGCCCTTCCACGTCTCGGAGTACCTCGACGGCGGCAACCTCGAGACGCACATCCGCATGCGGGGCGCGATCCCGGCGGACGAGGCGCTGGGGATCCTCGAGGGGATCAGCGGCGCGCTCGCCGAGGCGCACGAGCACGGGATCATCCATCGCGACATCAAGCCCTCGAACATCCTGTTCGCCCGCGTGCGCGGATCGCTCGTGTCGAAGCTCGCCGATTTCGGCATCGCGCACAGCGATCTGGAGAAGAAGCAGCGCACCGACGGCGGCTTCGACGGGACCGAGTCGGTGAGCACCGTGGCGCTGTTCTCGCCGCGCTGGGCCGCGCCCGAGCAGCTCTGCGGGTCCGCCGAAGGCCCCCGCACCGACGTCTATGCGCTCGGCCTGCTCGCCGTCTTCATGCTCACCGGCAAGGTCCTCTTCGGCGACGAGGACGTGCGCGTCACGTTCAACGATCGCGTTCGCAACGACGACATCGTCAACACCCGCCTGGCGATGGTCGGCGTCGCGGGCGACGTGGGTGCGGTGCTGGCGCACTCGATGGTGGCGCGGCCCGACGACCGCATCGCGACGGCGCCGGAGCTGTTCGAGCATCTCCGCGAGGCGCTCAAGGTGAGGCCGCCGAGCAGCATCGCGCCGTTCCCTGCGCATCCCGGTCCGGCGCAGCCACCCGCGCCGCTGTACGCCCCGCACGCGGCCTCGCCTTCGCCCGCGTCGGGGGCGCCGCTCGCGCTCGCGCTCGACGTCGACGGCGGCCCGCAGGGGCTCGTGCCGGAGCGCGTGGCCCAGTACGGCGAGCGGATCGTTCGCTACGTCCAGGTCCACGAGCGCCTCGACCTCTCGTTCCTGGACGCCGCGGGAGGACAGGTCCGCGCGCGCGTGACGATGCTTCCAGGCAGCACCCTGAAGCTCAACGTGAAGGGCCTGAGTTGCTTCGTCGCACGGCGTGGGCAGAGGCCTACGCCGGCGCTGACCGTCAGCGAGGACGGGAGCGCCGACCTGGTGAGCGCGGGGCGACAGCAGCTCGGCGAGCTCACCTGGTCGTTCGGGCAACCGGGGCCCGATGGACGCCTCTTTGTCGTGGACGGAAGGCAGCTTCTGGTACCTTACTCCGAGGGTCAGCAGGTCATTGCCCTCATGCTGAGCAGGGGCTCGGACCTCATCGTCATGTGTCGTCGTTAGACGCAGACGCGACCCTCGTGGGAAAGGACAACGTGTGACGCAGAGGGAATCCCCGCCCCGCCTCCAGGGCATCGACGACGACGACGAGGAGAAGACCTCCGTCGGCGTCGCGCCTGATGCCGAGCCGGCGCTCCCCTCGCCGCTCGGAACGCCTCCGCCGCTCGGCCCCTCTCCGCCGCGCGTCAACTACGGCAAGTTCAACACGCCGACCGCGTTCACTCCGCACCAGGGCAACGCGCCTCAGACCACCCAGCCGCTCCAGCACGACCCTCGCTCGTCGACGGCGATGACCGCTGCGCGTGCGCTCTCCGGCAATCCGAGCGTCTCTCCCGACTTGGGGTCGCTGCCTCCCAAGTCGATGCCGCGGCCGCTCGGCGGCAGCGGGTCGAGCGGTAACATGCCGCGCGTGCAGCACAACACTGCGCCGCCGCTCCCGGGCGTGAGCTCGGGACCGCCGGCGGCGCGCCCCGACGACCGCATGCCCGATCGCGGATCCTCGGGACCGCAACCGCTGACCCCGCAGCCGCTTCCCATGCACGGCGCGCCGCTCGGGCTCGGCGCGCCGCCCGCGCAGTCCGGGCTCGTGCCGTACGCGAGCCAGCACCCACAGACGATGTCCGGCAACACGCCCGCACAGCGCAACGAGCTCTCGTACGGCGGCCCGCTCGGTGGCCTCGGTATGCAGAGCGGCCTCGGTCCTGCAGGCGCTCCGCTCTCCGGCACCGGCGCCATGATCCCCGCGGGCCAGCAAGGCCCGCAATCGCTAGGGCTGCGCGCCGACCACGCGCCGCGCGACAACCGCGCGGCCGCGTTCCACATCACGCGCTCGCGCGCCTACTCGTTCGTGCTCGACGCGCGGAGCCAGCCGATCGAGCTCGGCTCGGGCCGCTTTGCGAAGGCCTACCTCGGCGAGGAGCGCTGGCTCGAGTCGAAGACCGACTTCCGCAAGCCGATCGTGATCAAGATCCTCCAGAAGGGCGTCAGTGACGAGGATCACATGCGCTTCCAGATGGAGATGGAGCTCCTCGAGCGCGTGCAGGGCCACCCGAACATCGTCGAGCTGATGTGCTCCGGCGAGAACGAGGACATCAACTTCCTCCCGCCCAGCATCCGCGACAAGGTCGAGGGCGAGTTCATGATCCTCGAGCGGCTCGAGATGAGCCTCGAGGAGCGCCTCAAGGGATCCCGCGTGCGCGCCCACAAGGAGGAGCTGCTCCAGTGCGACATGCGCGAGCGGCTGTTCCGTGTGCTCGACTACATGATCCCCATCGCGAGCGCGGTCGAGTACTCGCATCTCGTCCGGAACATCTGCCATCGCGACATCAAGCCCGCGAACGTCCTCATCGGCCTTCCCGATCCGAACCTCCGTGGCTCGACGCTCCAGGTCCGCCTCGCCGACTTCAACGTCGCGAAGCTCTCCGACGAGGACGTCAACTTCGGGATGACCCAGATGAAGGCCGCCGTGCCCGGCACGCTCTTCTTCCAGAGCCCCGAGCAGGAGACCAACATCATCGAGATTCTCGTGAACGTCCAGCAAGGGCTTCCCGAGATCGAGTACTTCGAGGATTTCTACATCCAGATCGCGAAGAACGACTCGTTCTCGCTGTTCAACCGCGGCGAGCAGTACCCGGTGCTCTATGCCGATCGCGCCCGCAAGCGCCTCGTGCTCGGGCGTCCGTTCCGCGAGCTCTCCGAGACGAACGTGCGGGCCCGGATCCAGAAGAGCGTCGGGCGTCCCGCGGACATCTACTCGCTTGGCGCCACGTTTTACTACTTGATCAGCGGCGCCTACGCGAACCCCAAGACCCTCTACGACGCGTTCCACAAGTTCGTCGAGTACGAGCGCGCCGACGAGAACAACACCATCGAGGCGTACCTACGGCACGAGTACAGCGTCATCAACTCGCTCCGCGCGCCGAAGACGGCCGACGGCGTCGAGGTCGCGCCCGCGGACCGCTTCTTCTCGTACAAGCAGTTCCTCGACGGCAACGGCGAGCTCATCGATCCGAACGTCATGCTGATCATCGCCAAGTGCATGATCCGCAACAAGCCGGATAGCTACTGCCAGGCGCACGACCTCGAAACGCGCGGCATCTCCGACGTCGTCGCCGATCTCATCAACCTCTATTCGCTCTACGGCTTCCAGCCGGGCGCCCGGCCCACCCACCTCGTCCACCGCACGAACGCGAAGAAGAGCGGCGCCAAGGGCGTGGGCGGGACCCTGGTGCGCGCCTGGCAGGCGTTCCTCGCGATCTTCCGCAAGAAGAAGTAGCGCCCGGAACAAAACCTTCGGGTCGAGCGTACGTCCTACTCGACCGTGACGACCTTCCCCGCCCTGCTCGATCCTGCCCTGCCGCCCCTCAGCCCCCAGGAGCAGCACGCGGAGCGAGCGGTGCAGGCGTTCACGCGCCTCGGCGCCGCGCCGCGTCCCACGTTCCCGCTCGCCCTGGCGTCGGTGACCGTGGCCGCGGTCGCGATGCACGCCGACCTCGTGGCGCGCTACTCGCTCCTGGCGTTCTGGGCGGGAATCTTCGCGTCGCTCGCGCTCGCGCTCGTCGTCGGCCACACCGTGTCGGTCATCCGCACGCCGCGGGGGCGCATGGTCGCGTCGCTGCTGCTGCCCACCGCGGGGGGCGCGGTCGTCGGGATGGTCGTTCAAGCGGTCGTGCTCGCCTCCTTGAGCAGCGGCGACTCGCTGGTGGCGCTCAAGGACCTCGGTGGCCTCGTCGAAAGCACCGAGCCGGTCTCGTGGATCCTCGCCGGGGTGGTGCTCGGCGCGCTGCCGGCGCTCGGGGTCTCTGTGTTCTTGATGCTCGCGGCGCGGGCGCTGCGGCGGCTCGTCGGCAACGACGCAGCGGAGGGCTTCGGCGTCGTCTTCGCCGGCGGGGCCGGTCTGCTCGCGGCCCTCTCGCTCGCGATCGTCGAGCCGTGGGAGATGCTGCCCCTCGTCGCGGTCATCCTGCTTGCCGCGCTGTCCGTGCTCTGCGCGTTCCTCGTCGACGGTGCGCGTCTCGGGTTCCTCCGACACGTCTGGAGCGGCATCGTGAGCGGCACACACGATCATCGAAGGACCACGTACGACGTCGTCCCGGCCGATCGCTTCCAGCACGACCCCTCGATCGCGCCGATGGTCGCGCAGCTCGGCCTGCGCTCCGCGCCGCACGTGCTCGTCCGCGTCGACCGCCGCGTGGGCTCCTACCGCTCGGCGGCTGCCGAGCCCATCGCGCTCATCGCCGACACCGAGGACGAGACGACCAGGCCACTGCGCCGCCGTCGGGTCGCTGCCGTCGGCGTCCTCTGCGGCATCGTCGCAGGAACGGCGCTCGCGCTCGCCCCGTACCTCAATCAGCTCTGAGCTGCGAGTGATGCTGCCTGCCCCGCACGCCCGCCAGATCACGGCGCGCAGCCGCTGCTGCCATCGTGGAAAACCGTAGTCATTCGCGCGCGAAAATCGGTTCGATTTCGGGAAAGCCTCGGCTTGTCTGCGTGGCATCGCAGTATCATCCAGCACGTGCACGCGGGAGGGCGTGCGGGGATGGTGAAGCTCACGAGCGACGCAGAGCAGGGGCTGCGTATCGTCGACGATCTACTGGGGAGCTACTCGCTCGACGCGGACAACCTCCGCGGTGCGATCGAGGCGCTGCGCGAGGTGGTCGACACCGACAAGATCTTTCTCTACTCGGTCGGCCAGCGGGGCGATGGAGATGACGTGACAGTCACGCGTGACCTCCTCGTCGGCAACGCTTCCGTCCTGGCGTGGGGCGCGGTGCTCGACGCGTACATGGTCGGCCGCGGCGTCCAGTGGGCGGGCTACAGCGCCGTCCGTCCGGAGAGCGCCCAGCGTGACGTCGTCCTCACCCAGTCCGAGATCGACGTGCTCACGCAGGGAAAGTCGTGCGCCATCCGCGCCGAGCTGTCCCCTCGCCTCGGCGTGGCCGACGACGACTGCATGCGCGTCCTCGTCTGCGACGGGTCCAACATGCTGGCCTCGCTCTCCTGCCTCCAGCCGACGCCGATCGCCGAACGACAGCGCATGCTCCTCGACCGCGTCGTGCCCGGCCTGCGGAGGCGCCTCGAGTTCGACCGCATGGTCGCGCAGGCGTCGCTCGCCGACTCGGCCATCGTCGTCGCGCTCGACGCCATCCCCGGGGCCGCGTGGCTCGTGGGACCGAACCGCGAGATCCGCTACGCGAATGCCGCCGGGCGCGCCCGGCTCGACAGCGACCGGACCTGCACGTACGACGCGCTGATCGCCGCCACCATCGCGCCCACGGCGAGCTCCCAGTTCAAGGTGGCGACGGTGCGGACTGCCACGTCCGCCACGCACATCGTCGTCGAGAATGCGGACCCCAGCGCAGGCGCGAACGACATCGTAGCCGCGGTGAAGCGCCTCGGCCTCACGCCCGCGCAGGGGCGGGTCTTCGAGCAGGTCGTCGGCGGCTCGTCGAACGCCACGATCGCCGCCGAGCTGGGGGTCGCGGAGCGCACCGTCGAGGCGCACGTCACCGCCGTCCTTGTGAAGGCGCAGGTGTCGAGCCGCGCGGCGCTGATCGTCCAGCTGTTCAAGGGCCAGCGGGCCCGCGTCGCCCAGCGCTGACGGCTTTTGCGCTGGCGTGGGGACCGGTGTAAGACCCGCGGTCGCCCATGGCCGACGAGCAGATCGAGCGTCCCGACGGAAGAGTAGAGCTGGCCGACGACGTCGTCCTCGACGATCCGGCCCTCCACAACGAGGATCTCGCGCCGACGAAGATCGCGAACCGGACGTGGAGCACCTACACGTTCGCGGCGCTCTGGATCTCGATGGCGCACTGCATCCCGACGTACATGCTCGCGTCGGGGCTGATCAGCGCCGGCATGAACTGGTGGCAGGCGCTCGTCACCATCCTCGTCGGCAACACCATCGTGCTCCTGCCCATCCTCGCGAACTCGCATCCGGGGACCCGCTTCGGCATTCCCTTCCCTGTCTTCGCACGCGCGGCGTACGGCGTGTTCGGCGCGAACATCCCGGCGATCATGCGCGCGCTCGTCGCGTGCGGCTGGTTCGGGATCAACTGCTGGATCGGCGGGCAGGCGTTGCAGACGTTCTTCAAGTCGCTGTGGAGCGGCTGGCCGGGCCTGCTCGGACCGATGAGCGATCCGGCCTCGAGCTGGGCCTTCGGCGGTCACTACCCCACCGAGTGGATCAGCTTCGCCCTGTTCTGGGGCCTGAACATCCTCATCGTCTTCCGCGGCATGGACATCGTTCGGCGCTTCGAGAACATCGCGGCGCCGTACGTGCTCGTCATGACCGCGCTGCTGGTGGCGTGGGCCATCTGGCGTGCGCACGGGCTCGGCGCGGTCATGCGGGACGAGGGAAAGTTCCACACGTTCGGTCAGTTCTGGCCGGTGTTCGTGCCCAGCGTGACGGCGATGATCGGCTTCTGGTCGACGCTCTCGCTGAACATGCCGGATTTCACGCGGTTCGGGCGCTCGCAGAAGGAGCAGGCCGTCGGCCAGGTCGTCGCGCTCCCCACCACCATGACCGTCTTCGCGCTCATGGGCATCGTGATCACCAGCGCCTCGGCCGAGATCTACGGGCGCCCCGTGTGGGATCCCGTCGAGCTGGTGGGCCTCTTTCCCTCGCGCCTTCTCGTCGCGATCTCGATGTTCACGGTGGTGGTGGCGACCCTCGGTGTGAACATTGCCGCGAACGTGGTCTCGCCCGCCAACGACTTCGCGAACATCAAGCCGGGGTCGATCAGCTTCAAGACCGGCGGGCTCATCACGGGCATCGTGGGCGCTCTGATGCTGCCGTGGAAGCTCATCGCCGACCCGAGCGGCTACATCTTCAAGTGGCTGCTCGGGTACTCCGGCGGGCTCGGATCGATCGCCGGCGTGCTGGTCGCGGACTACTGGTTCGTGCGGAGGAAGCAGCTCCGCCTCGCCGACCTGTACCGGAGGGACGGCGTGTACGCGTACGGCCGCGAGATCGGCGTCGCGCGTGAGACGGTCAGGGGCGAGGGCGAGGGGCTCTACCGCGACGGCGTGCAGCCAGGGCGCGAGCGGATGCGGTACGCCGGTGCGGGCTTCAACGGCGCGGCGATCGGGGCGACGCTCGTGGGCTGCGGCCTCGCGTGGATCGGCCTCGTCGTGAAGCCGCTCGCGTTCCTCTACGACTACGCGTGGTTCGTGGGCGCCGGCGGCGCCGGGCTCGCGTACATGGCGATGATGGAGCCCGAGCGAAAGCGGCTCGCAGCGGCCGCGGCCGTCACTTCATCGAAGCCTTGAGCTGAGCATCGGCGAGCTGCTGCTCGGGCGTGAGCACGCGCGACGGCTTCTTCTCGGGCGGCGGCGGCGGAGGCGGCGGCGCTGACGGGGCGGCGGCGGCCGACGACGGCCGCGCGGGCGTGCTGGGCGAGCTGGGCGAGCTGGGCGAGCTGGGCGAGGCGCCGAGGCTGAGCGAGCCATCGGGGAGCGCGGGGCCCAGCGCCGCGGCGCGCGGGCGCGGCGCCGCTGCGACGGGAGCCGGAGTGACCGGGCCCGCGACGGGCGGACGGGGCGGCGCCTTGAAGGCCACGCCTTGATCGTCGCCGAAACGCATGACCGCGGGCGAGGCCGAAGCCGAAGCCGAAGCCGAGGCCG